>Ga0070698_100003217_pt1 | contig 17999 bp, 18 predicted proteins | sample KBSK1502metaG_FD_65477 | JGI IMG/M metagenome (GOLD analysis project Ga0070698, IMG submission 65477) | Corn, switchgrass and miscanthus rhizosphere microbial communities from Kellogg Biological Station, Michigan, USA - KBS K1-50-2 metaG | ecosystem: Host-associated > Plants > Roots >...
TCTCGAAACGGCCACGGAAGTAGCCGGCCAGCATGCCGAGGCTGCCGCCGATCAGCACACCGATCACCGGCGCCAAAAGCCCGACAGTGAGCGAGATGCGGGCGCCATAGATCAGGCGCGAGAACTCGTCGCGGCCGAGCTGGTCGGTGCCCAGCCAGTGCCCGGCGCCGGGCGGGGCGCGGCGGGCGAGTATGTCCATATCGGTCGGACTGGCGATCGGCAGCACGCCGGCCAGTGCCGCAGCGAGCACGATCAGCACGATCCAGGCGACAGCGGCGAGGAACAGCGCGCCCACCCGGCGGCGCTGGCGTAGCGGCGAGACGGCGGCGGTATCGACTTCGATGTCAAGCACGGCCATGGCGGATCCTCGGATCGAGCACGGCATAGAGCATGTCGACGATGAAGTTCACGATCACGAAGCCGGCCGCGACGAACAGCACGACGCCCTGCAGGATGATGAAGTCGCGGGCATAGATCGCGCCCACCAGCAGGCGGCCGATGCCGGGCAGCGCGAAGATGGTCTCGACGATCAATGCGCCGCCGATCAGCCGGCCGATGTTGATGCCGGTCACGGTGACCAGCGTGAGCGACGAAGGTTTTAGCGCATGAACGAACAGAATGCGCGCCGGCCGCAGCCCCTTGGCCTTGGCCATGGCAATATAGTCTTCCTGCAGGGTGGCGATCATGTCGGAGCGCAGGATGCGCATCAGCGCCGGCCATTCGGCGAAGGCGAGCGTCAGCGCCGGCAGCACGAAGCTGCGCAGGTTGCCCACGGGATCTTCGCTGAAGGGAACCCAGCCGGTCGCCGGCAACCAGTTGAGCTGCACCGCGAACAGGTAGATCAGCAGGATCGCCATCATGAACGAAGGCAGCGAGAGGTTGCCGAAGGCCAGCCCGGTGAGGAAGCGGTCGATGGCGCTGCCGCTCTTCACCGCGCAGAGGATGGCCAGCGGAATGCCGATCAGCAGGCCGATCACCTCGGCCAAGATCATGAGCTCGATCGACACCGGGAGGCGATCGAGCACGGCGCTGAGCACCGTCTCGCCGGTGCGGAAGGAGCGGCCGAGATCGCCGTGCAGGACATCCCACAGCCAGACCCCGTAGCGTTGCCAGATCGGCAGGTCGAGGCCCATCTGGGCGCGCAACGCGGCGAGCTTCTCGGGCGTCGCTTGGTCGCCCAGGATGGTGTAGGCGAGATCGCCGGGCAGCAGCGAGGCGATCAGGAAGGTGAGCAGCGAGACCGCAAGCAGGACGGGCAGCAGATAGAGCAGCCGCCGTCCGACAAAGCTGGCCATGCCTATTCAAGCCAGGCGTTGGACACGTCGATGACGCCGCCAAACAGCTTCGGCACGCCCTTCACCTTGGCCTTGGCGATGGCGTAGTAGGTGTTCTGGAAGGTCCAGAACCAGATCGCCTCCTGGTTGATGATGCGGCTGATTGCGCAGTAGTCCTCGGTGCGCTTGGCCTCGTCGGGCGTGACCCTTGCCCGCTCGAGCAGCTTGTCGAGCTCCGGGTTCGAGTAGTTGGCGAGCGCCACCGGACTGCCGGTATGGAAGTTCGCGTACATCTGCACGTCGGGATCCGGGAAATCGACGATCCGCCAGCCGGTGATATCGAACTTGCGCTGGAAGGCGCGCGGCGGGAAGCTCGCCTGGTCGATCTGCTCGATCTCCATGTTGGCGCCGATCTGCTTCCAGAACTCCTGCAGCACTTGGCCGTTGGCCCGGCCGCGCGGGGTCGCCGTGAACAGCATCTTGAACGATACCGGCTTGCCGTATTCCTTGATCAGCTCTGCGGCCTTCTTGGGATCCTCGGGCAGCGCGCCGTCGTCCTTGCATTTGACCCACGAGCCATCGCCGTAGGGATTGCTCGCCGGCCGGGCGATGCCGCTGGTCAGGGCCTGCGACATCTTCTTGCGGTCGATCGCCATGACCAGGGCGCGCCGTACACGAACGTCGTCGAGCGGAGGGACCTTGGTGTTGATGGCGTTCACCGCGGCGCCCGAGCCGGCATAGGAGAGCACCTGCAGCGTCGCATCCTTGCGGGCCCGCAAGATGTTGTCGGCTTCGAACTCGTCGGCCCACACCAGGTCGGTCTCGCCCGCCTTCAGGCTGGCGAACCGCGACTGCGAATCGGGCAGCGGCCGCAGCACGACCCGATCGAGGTGCGGCTTGCCCTTGTCCCAGTAGTTGGGATTGCGCTCCACCACCATGCGGTCGCCGGCCGTCCATGACTTCAGCATGAATGGCCCGGTGCCGACCGGATTGCGGTTGTAGTCGTCGCCCTTGGCCTGGACCGCCGTCGGCGAATGGACCGAGCTGTTCTGGTCGGGCCGCGTCAGCAGGGCGGGGAAATTCACCGCCGGGTCCTTCAGCGTGTAGACGACGGTGAGATCGTCCTTGGGCTCGACGCTGAGAAGATTGGCGATGTAGAAGGCGCAGCGGCAGTTGTTCTTGGGATCCTTCTGCCGGGCGAAGTTCCAGGCCACCGCCTGGGCGTTGAACGGCGTGCCGTCGTGGAACTTGACGTCGGGCCGGAGCTTGAAGGTCCAGGTCCTGAAGTCCTCGGAACTCGACCACGAGAGCGCGAGGCTGGGCTTGGGCTTGCCGTTGTCGTCGAGCTTGACCAGCGTCTCGAGCAGCAGGCTGGCGGCAATGTTGGCGGCCGTGTCGTAGACGCCGACCTTGAGCGGATCGAAGCCCGGAATGTCGAGCTCGAGCCCGACCGTCAGGGCGCCGCCCTGCTTTTGGGCCACCGCCGGCGCGGCGCCCAAGCCGCTGGCCGTCGCCAGCGCAAACGCCACACCAAGCAGACGGAGACGAAGAGTCGACGTCATCGCAATGCCTCCCAAAATTGGCGGCGTTGGGCCGCTTCTTCCACACTGTAGGCAGGGTCAGGCGGCGCCGTCCATGCCCTGCATCAGGGGCCTGCGGCTTGGGCGATCGTCGTGAAATCGCCGTGACAAAGGCGGAGGTCGCCGCGCTGGCGGGCCGGTGTGCGGGCGTCGATGTGCAGGCGGCGTTCGGCAACCGCGGCATCGATCGAGCAATGGACGAGGACCGCGAATTCCAGCGCTGCCAATTCCAGTGTACCGGGGCCCTCGACGACCAGCGCCCCGGCACGCAAGGCGCCGAGCAGGAGAACGGCCCGCTCCGGCGTATCGTCCGCCGGCACGGCGAGCGTGCGGCCGGCCGGCCCGTAGCCCTGCGCAATCAGCCACGAGGCAACCGCGCCGCTTTGCGCCCAGGCCTCGGCATTGGTCAGGCGCCGCCAGCGTCGTTCGCTGCGCTCCGGAAGGAGCGGCGCATGCGGCGCCCGTTCGGCCGCGCGCGCCAGCTGGTCGATCACCAGCTCGGCCTGGTTTGGCGCCGCGCTCATTGCCGCAGCAGGCGTCGCTTCAACTCGGCCGCGATCAATTCATTGGTGAAACCGTTGGGATGGCCGTCTTCGCGAATGGTCACCCGGGAGGCGGGATACGGGCTGGTCAAGGCATTGACCGACACCAGCGGGATGCCGAGCTTGCGCAGTTGATTGAGTATGTCGACCAGCCAGGGCTGGGCGAACTCGGAGACGCCGAAATCCGGCCTGGAGGTCTCGTCCGGCCAGGCATAGAGGACGAGCAGCGGCGCGCCGAACTTGTCGCGGGCGTATTGCTGCAGGCGGACCAGCATGGCCACGAACAGCTCGACCTGCTGCTCCTGGCGCTGCTTCATGCCGATGGCATCGATGAAGGCGAACTGCTCGCCCAAGAAGTACTTGGCGCCGGCAATGGGATGGAGCAGGCGATATTCGTTGAACGAGCCGGTATGGCGCAGCACGCCGTTGTCCAACTCGTAGCGCGGCGAGGAACCGAGCCACGATCCGTCGCCGGTGACGCGCGCAAGCTGCGCCGGAATGATCCAGGTCACCACGGCCTTGACCCGCTGTGAGGCATAGCGATCGAGCAGCCCTGCCTCGAAGGCGCGCACCAGATGATTCAGCGCATTGCCCGGCACGCCGAGATTGACGGCGCGCACCTTGAGATCGCTGGCCTTGGCGAACTGCGCCGCCAGGGTCTGGTCGTCGGGCAGGCCCTGGCCGAAGATGAAAGAGTCGCCGATGAAAAGATAGGTGTCGGCGCCGGCCGGCGCCGGCGGCGTCACGCGCGCGCCGTCGGCGTCGAAGTGATAGGTCTGGCGATAGAGCGTTTCAGGGCCGAAGGTGGCGGTGCCGAGGACCTCGCTGTCGGGCTTCGGGCGAAAGCCCAGGATGGGATGGGGCGGTGGCCACCAGCGCGGCACCGTGGTGCGCACCAGGCCGTAGCCCATCGGCGCGGGCGACAGCCAGCCGGCGAAGGCATCGAGCATGGCGAGGCTCAGCGCCAGAGCCGCCGCCAGCAGAGCGCCGGTGCGCCAGCTGTTGCCGCGAAACAGCACGACGCCGGCAAATCCCAGCACGGCTGCCAGAAGGCACGCCCACATTGCCGACCGAAGCGCCACCGCGCCTGCCACGAGGCCTGCTATCAAAAGCGCTGAAAGCCAGAAATTTCGACCGACGCCGGCCATTGACCTGAAGATGCCTCCCGGGAGTAGGGTCGGGTGTAAGGGTTCGAAAGGAAAACATCAATGAGCGGGCATCTGCCGCTGGCCGGCCTTCGGGTCCTGGATCTGGCGAGCTTCATCGCCGGGCCAGTCGCGACGACGGTGATGGGCGACTACGGCGCGGAGGTGATCAAGATCGAGCCGCCGGGCGAGGGCGATCCGCAGCGCAAACTGGGCCAAGCCCATTCGGTGCCGCAGCATCCCGTCAATTTCTGCTGGCACCTGGCCAACCGCAACAAGAAGGCGGTGGTGCTCGACCTGAAACACCAGGAAGGCCGCGCGGTGTTCGACCGGCTGCTCGCGACGGCCGACGTGATGGTGGTGAACTTCCCGCTGAAGGTGCGCACGCGGCTGAAAATGCGCTATTCGGACGTGGCCTCCTTCAACCCGCGCCTGATCTATGCCTCGATGACGGGCTATGGCGAGACCGGCCCCGACGCCGAGCAGCCAGGCTTCGATTCGACGGCGTTCTTCGCCCGCTCGGGCCTGCTCGACGGCCTCACCCACCGGGGCGGTCCGCCCGCCTTCTCGCTGCCCGGGCAGGGCGACCTGGTGGCCGGCATGAACCTGTTCGCCGCCATCGCCATGGCGCTGTTGCATCGCCAGCGCACCGGCGAGGGCAGCGAGGTCAGCACCTCGCTGCACGCCTCGGGCCTGTGGTCGAACGGCATCCTGGCGCAGGGCGCGCTGCTCGATGCCTATGTGGCGCCCCGCCCGCCGCGCACCCAGCCGCGAAGCGCGCTCGCCAACCAGTACCGCACGTCAGACGGCCGCTGGATCCAGCTCACCATCGTGCGCGAGGACAAGCTGTGGCCCGAGCTCTGCAAGGCGCTCGAGCGTGTCGATCTTTTGGCTGATCCGCGCTTCCAGACGACCGAGAGCCGGCGTGCCCACGCCACCGAGTTGGCGGCCATCCTCGATCCGATATTCGCCAACCATCCCTGGCCCGAATGGCGCAAGCGCCTGCGCCATCACGAGATCACCTTCGGCCTGCTCGGCGTCCTGCGTGACGTGCCGCACGACCATCAGGCCGTCGCCAACGGCGCGGTGGTCGAGAGCGGCATCCCCGACATGCCGCGCACGATCTCCGCGCCGATCCGGCTTTCCTTCGCGCCCGAACCAAGCACACCCGGCCCTGGACCGGCGCTTGGCCAGCACACCGACGAGCTGCTCGGCGAATTGGGCTATAGCCGCGCGGAGATCGGCAAGCTGCGGGCCGCCGGCGCGCTGGGGTGACGGGTTAAGAAAACGCTGTCATCCCGTTGCGAAAGGTCCCTCGCTGCGCTCGGCAGGACACCCTGCGCTAACGCGATGCGAACAGCCGGATCGTCGCGAGCTTGACGGCCAGCACGTCGCCCCTGGCGACGGCGCAATCGAGCGGCAGCTCGATCTCGACGGTCGGCAGGCCTTCGGCCAGCACCAGCTCGGCGTGGCGCGCCGGGCCGCTGCGACGGAGCGCGGCGACGCGGGCGGCGATCGCATCGCTCGCCCCTTCCGCCACGACGAGATCGCGCGGCCGCACGAACAGCTCAGCCGGTCCGCTCACGGTCGCGGCGGCGGCGCGCAGCCGGTGCGGCCCGAGCCGGATCCATGGGCCCGCGACATCGACCGGCAAGCGCACCGCCCCGCCGACAAAGCCCGCGACAAAGGCCGTCGCCGGACGATCGAGGATCTCGTCGGGCGTGCCGACCTGTTCGATGCGGCCTTGGTTCAGGATGGCGACGCGGTCGGCGAGCTCCAGCGCCTCCTCCTGGTCGTGGGTCACGAACAGGGTCGTGTGGCCGGTGCGGTCGTGGATCTCGCGCAGCCAGCGCCGGAGGTCGCGGCGCACCTGGGCGTCGAGCGCGCCGAGCGGCTCGTCGAGCAGCAGCACGCGCGGCTCGACGGCCAGCGCGCGCGCCAGCGCCACCCGCTGGCGCTCGCCGCCCGAGAGCTGCGCCGGGTAGCGTTTGCCAAGGCCGCCGAGCTGCACCAGCTCCAGGAGGTCGTCGACGCGGCGGCGAATCTCGGCCTTTGACGGCCGCAGCCGGCGCGATTTCACGCGCAGGCCATAGGCCACGTTCTCGGCGACCGTAAGATGCTTGAACAGCGCATAGTTCTGGAACACGAAGCCGACCCGGCGCTCGCGCACCGACAGGCTCGTGGCATCCTCCTCGCCGAACAGGAGGCGTCCGGCAGTCGGGACCTCCAGCCCCGCGACCAGGCGCAGAAGCGTGGTCTTGCCCGACCCGGAGCGACCGAGCAATGCCAGCAATTCGCCCGGCCGCACGTCGAGATCGAGGTCGGCGACGGCCGCGGTGCGGCCAATGGACATGGTCAGCCCTTCGGCCCGGATCGCCAATGCCATACCTGGGCTTGCCTCCGACTGCGGGCCGGCCAATTCAGTAGCGCCGGGCGGGCGAGAGTGCGTCTCCGTGGCGCCATTCGAGGAACGACTTGGCGGCCAGGGTGACGAGGCCAAGTCCTGCGAGAAGGGCGGCGACGGCGAACGCGGCGACGAAGTCGTACTCATTGTAGAGGATCTCCACCTGCAGCGGCATGGTGTTGGTGAGCCCGCGAATGTGGCCGGACACGACCGACACCGCGCCGAATTCTCCCATGGCGCGCGCGTTGCAGAGCAGCACGCCGTACAACAGCGCCCAGCGCACGTTGGGCAAGGTCACGGTCAGGAAGGTGCGGAGGCCGGAAGCGCCCAGCGTGAGGGCGGCTTCCTCCTCGGCCGTGCCCTGCTCCTGCATCAGCGGGATGACCTCGCGGGCGATGAAGGGGAAGGTGACGAAGATCGTCGCCAGCACGATGCCGGGCACGGCGAAGATGATCTTGAAGTCCCAATCGTCGACCAGCGGGCCCAGCACGCCCTTGGCGCCGAACAGCAGCACATAGACCAGGCCCGATACGACCGGCGACACCGAGAAGGGCAGGTCGATCAGGCTGAGCAAAAGGCTCTTGCCGGGAAACTCGAACTTGGCGACGGCCCAGGCGGCTGCGAGGCCGAACACCAGGTTGAGCGGCACGGCGATCGCGGCAACCAGCAAGGTGAGACGAATCGCCGACTGGGTGTCGGGATCGGCGAAGGCGGCGAGAAACGGTGTCAGCCCGCGGCGCAGCGCCTCGGTGAACACAGCGGCAAGCGGCAGCACCAGGAACAGCACGAGAAAGCCCACGGCCAACGCCACCAGCAGCCAGCGCACCGCCCGGCTTTCGCTGAGCGCCGCCTCACGCATCGCCGAATTTCCGGCGCGCGAGCGCCTGAAGGGAGTTGATGGCTAAAAGTGCGGCGAAGGAGATCACCAGCATCACCGTGGCAATGGCGGCCGCGCCGGCATAGTCGAACTCCTCCAGGCGGGTCACGATCAGAAGCGGCGCGATCTCGGAAACGAACGGCATGTTGCCGGCGATGAAGATCACCGAGCCATACTCGCCGACGGCGCGCGCGAAGGCCAGCGCCACGCCGGTCAGCAACGCCGGCACCAGCGCCGGCAGCACGACGCGAAACAGCGTCTGGCGGCGGCTGGCGCCGAGCGTCGCCGACGCCTCCTCGACTTCGCGGTCGAAATCCTGCAGCACCGGCTGCACGGTGCGCACCACGAAGGGCAGGCCGATGAACACCAGGGCGATGAAGATGCCGGCCGGGGTGTAGGCGATCTTGACGCCCCACGGCGCGAACAGCGCGCCGATCCAGCCATTCGGCGCATAGAGCGCGGCGAGCGCGATGCCGGCCACCGCGGTCGGCAGGGCGAATGGCAGGTCGACGGCCGAATCGAGAAGGCGTTTCCCGGGAAATTCGTAGCGCACCAGCACCCAGGCCACGATGGTGCCGAACACTGCGTTCACCAGGGCAGACAACGCGGCGATCGCGAAGCTCACTTCGAGGGCGGCCAGCACGCGCGGCGTGGTCGCCACCCGCCAGATGCCGTCGAGGCCGAGCGCGCCCGCCCGCCACACCAGCACGGCGAGCGGGAGCAGCACGATCAGCGAGAGGTAGCTCACGGCAAAGCCCAGCGTGATGCCGAAGCCGGGCAAGGCGCTCGGTCTGCGGAGCTGCGGGCTCCAGCCGCGCGAGACGGCAAGGCTCATCGCGCCACCTTGCCGGCCGGCCGGTAGATCTGATCGAAAGACGCGCCGTCGGCGAAATGCTCGGCCTGAGCCTTCTTCCAGCCGCCGAAGACCTGGTCGACCGTGACGAGCTTCAGCTTGGCGAAACGGGCGAGGTCGGCCGGGTCGGCAGCCTCGGGCTTGCTCGGCCGATAGAAGTTTTTGGCGATGATCTTCTGTGCCGCCGGCGTGAACAGGAAATCAAGATAGGCCTCGGCCACCTTGCGCGTGCCGCGCTTGTCGACCACGGCATCGACCAGCGCGACCGGCGGCTCGGCCAGGATCGAGAACGGCGGCGCGACGATGTCGAACTTGTCGTTGCCGAATCCCCGCAGGATCAAGAAGGCCTCGTTCTCCCAGGAGATGAGGACATCGCCGATCGCGCGCTGGGCGAAGGTCGTGGTCGCCCCGCGCGCGCCCGAATCGAGCACCGGCACGTTTTTGTAGATCGCCTCGACGAGCTTGCGGGCGGCTGCCTGGTCTCCCGGACGGCGATCGAGCCCGTAGGCCCAGGCGGCGAGGTAGTTCCAACGCGCGCCGCCCGACGTCTTGGGATTGGGCGTGACGACCGAAACGCCGTCCTTGGCGAGGTCCGGCCAATCCTTGATCGCTTTGGGATTGCCCTTGCGGACCACGAACACGATCGTCGAGGTATAGGGTGAGGCGTTGTGCGGCAGGCGCGATTGCCAATTCTCGGGCAGGCGCTTGGACTCGCGGGCAATGGCGTCGATGTCGCCGGCCAGCGCCAGGGTGACGACGTCGGCTTCCAGCCCGTCGATCACCGCCCGCGCCTGGCGGCCGGAGCCGCCATGGGAGGAGCGGATCGTGACCTTCTGGCCGGTGCTGGCCTGCCACTCCTTGGCGAAGGCGTCATTGAGGTCGCGGTAGAGCTCGCGGGTCGGGTCGTACGACACGTTGGTCAACACGACGTCCTTCGGCTGGGCCTGCGCGCAAACGATCGTCGCCAGGAGGCCGAGGCTCACAGCGGCGAGGGCTAGAGCACGTCGACGGACGGTCATGACGGCCGCTCTCCATCAAATCCGGCCCCCTTGAAATGGCTCGCCTCTCGTCCGGGTACAATAAGGGCAATTGCCGAAGTTCGACCGCTCGCGAGAAAGTCAAAATCTACATTCGCGCCGCGGTGAAAGATTGTCCGGCGGGCGTGATCAATATAGGACGGCGGGCTGACGAACGGCCCGGCCGCCGCAGCGAGCCCCGTCGTGTTGTCGAGGCCGGTCTCGAGGTTGATGGCCTGCGCGACCGCTCCGCGGTTAGCGCTCCGGCGTAGTCGCCGCACCGACGCCCGCACCGACCGCGCCGCCCACCAGGGCGCCCGGCAGCACGCCGATGCCCGTCACTGCGCCGATCGCGGCGCCGGAACCGGCACCGATCGCGCCGCCGGTGACTGCGCGCTGGCCCCACGTGTCGCCGCAAGCCGTTGCACAGAAGAGAATTGCCATTGCTACGGCGAGTTTGCTTGCTGACATGAATGTCTCCCGGAAGAACCGTGCGGTGTTGAAGCGAGGAAGTCCCGCAAGGCGCCAAACCGCAAGAGTTGGCGCGCCGGGTGAATGTGCTGTTGAAAGCCCGACCGAACCCGCAATCAGGCGACGGCCGCGGCCTGGCCGCCGAGGTGGGGCCGCAGGGGCGGGGCGGAGACGCCCACGTCGTCGCCAAGGAGCTGCCTCAGCCTCGCGCGGGCGCGCGAGACCCGGCTCTTCACCGTACCGACCGAGACGCCCGAACGGGCGGCGATGCTCTTGTGGGAGTGGCCTTCGAGCGCCGTCAGCAACAGCGCCTTGCGCTGGGTGCCCGGCAGGACCCGGAAAGCCTTCTTGAATTCGCGCATGACGATGCCGTTCTCCTGTCGCGGCGCGTGCGACAGGGTGTTTGCGAGGGTGTCGTCGAGATCCACGGTCGGACGCTGGCGGCGCAGACCCGAGATGAATTCATTGCGTTCAATCCGGAACAGCCATCCGGAGAAATTCGTGCCCGGGCGAAACGACTTGCGGCCGACCAGCGAGTTCAGGACGGTCTGCTGCACCAGGTCGTCGGCATGGTCGGAATCGCGGGTCAGCGACATGGCGTAGATGCGCAGCCGCGGCAGCATCGTCGTCAGATCCGCCTGGAAGTCGCCGGTCGGCGCCTGTTGAATCGACATGGGTGTCCCCTCGTTGCTTTTGCTGTTTCTTGTTCTGGTTGTAGCAATACGGGCGTTAGCGGGACCCCATGACGGCCCCCGGCCTGACGCTCAATACCGTACATGGTGATGCCCCGCGCGAATTGCTTGCTATTTCGACGGGGCCACGGCTCGCCGAACGAGCAACCTACGGTCGAACGCACCGTTTCCCTGCCAAAAGTCCGGTTCCGGACACACGGGTGGCTCTGTCGCCTTGGTGCGCGAGACCGGCAACGCCGGCCTCAACGATGCCCAGCGGACCATGCAGGCCCGCACGGTCGCAGGGTCGCTCTAAGCAGGTTCGGTTACACAACGACGACCGGCAGCCACCTGGCGGTGGCCGTCGGACCGTTGAACAAGCCGTCCCTAGGCGACGGCCAAGCCCGTCGTCTCGTCGACGCCGGTCTTGAGGTTGATGACCTGCACCGCCGCGCCCGACGCGCCCTTGCCGAGATTGTCGAGCGAGGCCACGGCCAGGATGTTCTCGTCGGCATCGTTGCCGTAGACGGCGAGCTCCATGGAGTTGGTGTCGATCAGCCGGTCGGCGCGCAGGAAGCGGTCGCGCTCGAGCCACTGGCGGTCGGCCAGCGGCCGCACCGGCACGAAGGTCTCGCCGGCATAGTAATCGGCCAGCACCTTGTGGACGTCGGCGGCCTTCACCTTGCGGGCGACGATGTCGCGCGTGATCGGCACCATGATCAGCATGCCCTGGGCGTAGTGGCCGACCGACGGCACGAACAACGGCGTGTGGAGGAGATTGGAATACTTCTTCATCTCCGGCACGTGCTTGTGCGTGAGCTCGACGCCGTAGAGGCCGAACGGCTCGACGTGCGGGGTCTTCTCGTGGACCTCGATCAGCTCCTTGCCGCCGCCGGTATAGCCCGAGACGCCGAACACGGCGGGCGTCGAATCCGGCCGCACGATGCCGGCATCGACCAGTGGCCGCAGGATGGCGATGGCGCCGGTCGGATAGCAGCCGGGATTGCTGATGCGCTTGGAGGCGAGCAGCTTGGCGCGGTGCGCCTTGTTGAGCTCGGGGAAGCCGTAGACCCAGCCGTCGGCGACACGGTGCGCGGTGCTCGCGTCGATCACGCAGGTGTCGGCATCGCCCCCCTCCGCGCCGTCAAGGGCCGCCATCAGCTCCTTGACCGCCGCGTCGGGCAGGCAGAGCACGGCGATGTCGGCTGCCTTGGCGATCTCGACCCGCTTGGCGAGGTCCTTGCGCTCGGCCAGCGGCAATTCCAAGAGCTCGATGTCCGGCCGGTCCTTCAGCCGCTCATGGATCTTCAGCCCGGTCGTGCCGTGCTGGCCGTCGATGAAGATTTTGGTCTTGTTGGTGGTCATGGTCTTCTCTCTCGCAAATTCAGGGCTTTCAGGAGAAGCCGACTGGAGAAGGAAGGTGAATGGGAAGCCGCCTGATCCTCTCCAGCGGCTTCACGATACGGCGCGGTTGCTACGCGCGCGCGTCTTCACACCGCTCGGAAGAGCGGCGGCGTCGCGACCGGAGGGGGGCGAACGGCATCATGGTGGGCGCATATTTCATCGGCGGCCCCCGATGTCAAGGGCGGTCGGGGCTAGCGCACCTCGATGGTGACGACGCGGGGCCCTTGCGGGCCGGTCGCCTTCTGGACCTCGCGGACGCCCTGGTCCGTGCGGTTGTAGGAGAAGGTATCGGTGCCGGTGAAGCCGGGGTTTGGCGTGTAGAAGATGCCCGTGCCCTTCAGCTCGTTGGTGCAGTTCGGGCTTTTCTCAGTCGCCGGCTTCAGGGCAACCTTGCCGTTCTTCGGCGGCTTCGTGATCTCGATTGTGACGTCGCCGCCCTGCACGCAGTTGAGCATGCCGGAATTCGGCTTGAACGAATTCGAGTGCACGATGACCATCGTCTCGGTGTCTTTCTTCACCGTCCGCTTCACGCTCTGGGCGGACTGGGCAAACAGCGGAGACGCCGCAAGAACGAAGACGATGCCCGCCGTCGCCAAATAAAGTCGACTCATGTGCCATTCTCCTGCCGCGAAGACCCGACCTAGGCGTTGCCCGCCCTGACGCAGATGCCGTCGTCGAAGAAGGTGGACGCCGAGTTGTTGAGGCCGGGACCGGTGATGACCAGGGAATTGTCCGGCCGCAGCGTGAAGGTCGTGAGCCGCTCGCCGCGCGGGTTGATCGCCGTGAAGGTGAGCGGGCTCGCCTTGACGACGGTGGCGGGCGCATGGGCGTAGCTCGCCACGGTGATGGAGCGGTTGGCGGCGACGACGAAGCTCATGGTGTAGCGCCGGTCGGAGCTGCCGTAGGTTTGCATGCCGCACGTCCAGCGGCCCGGCTCGATGGAGGCCGCCGTCGGCGCCGGCGCCGGGACGGTGGGCGCAGCGGCAACGGCCGGCGTCGCCCTGGCAGCCGGCCTGGGGGCCGAAGGCGCGGCCGCAGCGACCGCCGGGGATGCCGAGGGAGCGGCCGCGGCGCTCTCGGTCGGCGGCGCCGGCGAGGTCGAGACTTGCGGCGTGTTGCCGACCGGGCTGGACTGGGCGCTGAGGTTGCGGCGGATGGCTTCGTTGGTCTCGCGCATGGTGTGGCGGACCACCACGTTCTGCGCGTTGAACAGGATGACCAGCTCCTTCATCTGGACGTCCCTGCCGCCGACGAACGCGCCGACATAGGGGATGAAGTTCTCCGCCTTGGCCATGGAGCGGGCCCAGCGGTAGGTCCAGACCTCGCTCTGGGCGTCGGCAAAGGAGGTGGCGTTGGGCGGCCCATAGATGCGCTCGACGTCAGCCCGCGTCGTGCGGCCATCGACGATGGTCTGGTTGACGGCGTTGGCGTCCTGCTGGCGCAGGACCTCGTTGCCGCCGCTCGCACAGGCCGCCAGGCCGACGCCAAGGGCTGCGATACAAGCCAAGGATTCGAGCTTCATTCCTGTCCCCCTTTGCCTACCGTGGTCCTCGTTGCGCTGCGTGCGCAAACCATGCAGCCTTTTGTGAGTGCATCGTCCCACGGTCGGGGAGATCCCAATATGAACCAGTTCACACATCCCGAAGGCCTCTCCATGCTGGAGAAGCGCAAGATCGAGGCCGAGATCCTGAAGGAGGTCTACCTGACCCTGAAGGGGAGCCACGGCGAGGAGGTCGCGCGCAAGACCATCGCCGAATCGGTTCGCCGCTCGGCCATCGAGCAGGCCCGTCAGTTCGCGGCGGCAGCGCCGGGTGGGACGTCGCTAAAGGCCTTCCAGGACGTGATGCCGCTGTGGACCAAGGGCGGCGCGCTCGAAATCGAGGTCAGGGAGCAGACCGACAAGAGCTTCGCCTTCAACGTCGTGCGCTGCCGCTATGCCGAGACCTACAAGGCGATGGGGCTGGGCGAGATCGGCCACCTGCTGTCGTGCAACCGCGACGGCGCCTTCTGCGAGGGCTACGACCCCAAGCTCAAGCTCGAGCGCACGCAGACCATCATGCAAGGCGCCAGCCACTGCGACTTCAAATATTGCTACGAAGAGTGATCCTGGCGCGCCGCGTCACGGCCTGCGCAAGCGGGGAACAGGGTTGGCCGTCCGGTGTGCCGAAGGCTGCTTTTTTGCCGGCCTTGCACGCCCTGCCGCTCACGATCAACAAGGCATTTTGACCTCGAGCCGAGGGGCAGCCTTCACGGCCAGTCGGCGATGAAGCCTTGCGCCTTGTAGGGCTCGATCTTCCGCCATTCCGACAACACGCGCGCCCGGAACGCGGGATCGGTGTGCCAGCGTTCGACCGGCGTGCCGAAGGGGTTGATCGTCGCCAGCATCTTTTCGACCTCGGGCCGGTGGCGATGCAAGGTCATCGGGTAGCGTCGCGCCGTGCAGACCTTGCCGAGGCAGATCACGCTTTTGATATTCTTCAGGCCGACGGCAGCGTCGATCACCGGCAGGCCGAACAGCACGTTCTCGGCGGTGTTGGTGGCGCGATGCTCCTCGAGGATCAGCTCGGCCGGCACGCCGCCTTGCACCATGCCTTGCTTGATCACGGCGCACTCGCTGCGCGTGTCGCCCGGCATCATGCCGCCGCTCACGATGGCGTGGCGGAAGAACCGGCGCCGCCACAGATCGACGGCAGCATCGACCGTCTCCCCGACGCCGTGCCGGGTGCCGAACACGAACAGGAGGTCGGCGGGCCTGAGCGGCGTCGATATCAGGTGCTCGGCATTGATGCGGGCGATCTCGGCATCGCTCGGCCCAATGTCCGACGGTTCGCTCAATTCAGGAACTCGGCGATCACGAGGTGATTGTCCTTCACCGGCCAGGTGCGGGTCGGGATGGTCTCGTTGTTGAACACCGCCACAACGGTGCGCGGGCTGGCGTCGAAGGCAAGCTTGCCGGCCGAAACGCCGGGCACGCCGTCGTTGATGCCGGACGGCACCTTGCCGTCGAGCGTGAACTTGTCGCGGCCGACGCCGAAATAGCCGCGCGGCCGGCTCATGCTGACGACCGCGCCGGCGGCCTCGTCGCCCTTGGCGAACACGCCGGGCCTGAGATGCATCACGTCGCTCGAGCGCAGGAACGGCGAGCGATAGGTGTGGGTGACCGGCTGGACCGCCATGCGCAGCACGAACTCGTAATAGGCTTCGGAACGGCCGACGAACGGCCCCCACATGCCGTCGTCGCCGGTCGTCTTGCGATGCACCGGCGCGACGCTCTTGCGCTCGCCGGTCTTGGCGTCGACCTCGTAGATCTCGACGTCGGCGCCGGCGACCGCCAGGTTGGTGTAGGTGCTGTCGGCGATGCCGGTGACCTTGCCGTTCAGCACCGGCAGCGGCTCCTGGGTGATGAACATGCTGGCCGGCGGCTTGCCGGCGATGAACTCGTACATGGCGGCGAAGGCGAGCTTGTTGAACGCCACCTCGCGGTGATCGAGGCCGTCTAGGATCACGTTCCTGGCGCCGCGCAGCTCGGATGCGTCGTAGCCGACGCCGGTGGGCTTGCCGGGCGCGCCGACGAAGCGCCCGTCGGGTTGGGAGTACTTGTCGTTCTTGTCGGAGCGGATCGCCATCATCTCGACGCCGGGGATCAGATCGTCCGGCCTCGCATTGAGATCTTTCAGGAAGGGGAAGGCGCCGTTGAACTCGCTGCCGACCAGCAGGCTGTCGGAAATGACGATGCCCTTGTTGGGCGTGCCGCACAGCACGGCATGGCTCACGAACTCCGCGCCGCCGCCGTTCTTGAGGTAGCTGCGGATCGCATTGCCGCCGCGCGAGGAACCGACCAGCGCCACCTTGCGTCGCCGCGACGCCTTGAGCGCCTGCGCCACGAAGGCGCCGAGCTCCTTCATCTGGTCCTCGGCCGAGGAACGGAAGGACTCGGGCTTGGAATCGTCGCGCCGGGCGTTGGGATAGGTGAAGTCGATGGCGAAGAGCTGGCTGCGCTTGTAGCCGTTGGCCTCGAAGCGCCAGATGTTGTTGATCCACAGCGCGCTCGAATCGCCGTTGCCGTGCACGAACACGACAGGCGGCGGGCCGGACTCGGCGCCCGGCTGGCGGGGCGGCGGGGCAGCCGGCGTCTGGCGTTGTTGCTGGGCGTGGGCAACCATGGACGCGAGCGCCGGCCACAGCGCCGCAGCGCCGCCGAGCAAGGCGCGTCGTGTGGGGCCAAAGCCCTTCGTTTTATCTCCCCCAGACATTGGACCCCATGTTGGCAAATGCCGGCGGCCGACGCTACGCTTGCGGCATGTCCATTTGTTACGTCAATACACCCGTCGGCCGTCTGGCGCTCGAAGCGGATCACGACGCCGTGACCGGCGTGCGCTGGGCAAGCCCCGGCGAACGCACCCGCGACACGACCTTAAACCCTATCCTCAAGGAAGCGGCGCGTCAGCTCGACCGCTACTTTGGTCGAAAGCTCCGGCGCTTCGACCTGCCGCTTGCCGCGCGCGGCACCGATTTCCAGAAGCGCGTGTGGGCGATGATGCGCGACATTCCCTACGGCGAGACTGCGACCTATGGCGGCATGGCGATGGCGCTGGCATCGGGGCCGCGCGCCATCGGCATGGCATGCGGACGCAATCCCATCCCCATCATCGTGCCGTGTCACCGCGTGCTGGCCAGCGGCGGCAAGGAAGGCGGCTTCTCGGGCGGGCGCGGCCTGCCGACCAAGCGGCAATTGCTGGCGCTGGAAGGCGTTGTGTTCACCCCGACCGGAGCCCGAAGGGCGTAGTGGAGGGGCCTTCTCTCCACGACTTAGGCCGTACCACTGCAGACAAGATCCCTCCGCTCCGCTTCGCTCCGGTCGGGCTGACGGAGGAACGTTGCGTCGACCGGAAGGCCCGGCTACGGAGAACGCGATGCGCGTGCTGATCACCCGGCCGGAACGCGAGGCGGCGGCGCTGGCCGCGGCGCTCGGCGAGCGCGGCCACACGCCGGTCATCGCGCCGCTGTTCCGCCTCGAAATCCTGCATCCGCCGCCGGGCCTTGCCGCCGCACTCGCCGCCTGCCAGGCCGTTCTGCTGACTAGCGCCAACGGCGCGCGCGCGCTTGCCGAAGCGAGCGACCAGCGTGGCCGGCCGATCTTCGCCGTCGGCGACACCACCGCCACGACCGCCGAAGGGCTCGGCTTCAGCGCCGTCACCTCGGCCGCGGGCGACGGCGAGGCGCTTGTCGATCTCGTGCGCCGGCGCCTCGATGCCAAGGCCGGACCGCTGCTGCATGTTTCGGGAGTCGACGTGTCGTTCGATCCCGGCGAGGCGCTCGGCCGCGACGGCTTCGAGGTGCAGCGCTTCGCTCTTTACGAGGCCCGCGAGGCCGATGCGTTGCCCGACTCGGCGCGGGCCGCGCTGCAGGCGCGCGCCCTCGACGTCGCCACCTTCTTTTCGCCGCGCGCGGCGTCGCTGTTCGCGCGGCTGCTCGGCCAGGCGGGCCTGGCGGAAAGCGTGCGCGGCGTCACCGCCATCGCCATCAGCCCCGCTGCCCTGGCGCCGCTTGCCGATCTGCCGTTCACGGCGGCCGTGGCGGCGGCGCGTCCGACCCGCCAGGCCGTGTTGGATGAGATCGACCGGTTGGCGTCAGCCGGCGTAACCGGCGTAAAAGGACAAGCGACCATGAGCGATGCCCCTTCTTCCTCCCCGCCGCCGACCGATGCCCATCCAGTGGACGCCCATCTGATCGGCGCTCAGCCGGTAAAGGTCCGCCGCGGT
>Ga0070698_100003219_pt1 | contig 17992 bp, 9 predicted proteins | sample KBSK1502metaG_FD_65477 | JGI IMG/M metagenome (GOLD analysis project Ga0070698, IMG submission 65477) | Corn, switchgrass and miscanthus rhizosphere microbial communities from Kellogg Biological Station, Michigan, USA - KBS K1-50-2 metaG | ecosystem: Host-associated > Plants > Roots >...
CGCGGCGTCATCGACGACATCGATCACCTCGGCAACCGCCGCGTGCGCGCGGTCGGCGAGCTCATGGAGAACCAGTACCGCATCGGTCTGGTCCGCATGGAGCGCGCGATCAAAGAGCGCATGAGCATGAGCCAGGAGATCGAGACGCTCATGCCGCACGATCTGATCAACGCGAAGCCGGTGAGCGCCGTCGTCAAGGAGTACTTCGGCAGCTCGCAGCTCTCGCAGTTCATGGATCAGACGAACCCGCTCTCGGAGGTCACGCACAAGCGTCGCCTCTCGGCGCTCGGACCAGGCGGTCTGACACGCGAGCGCGCGGGCTTCGAAGTCCGCGACGTGCACCCGACGCACTACGGCCGCATCTGCCCGATCGAAACGCCGGAAGGCCCGAACATCGGTCTCATCGCGTCGCTGTCGACGTTCGCGCGCGTCAACGAGTACGGCTTCATCGAGACGCCGTACCGCGCGGTCGAGCAGGGCCGGATCTCTGAGGAGGTCCAGTTCTACTCGGCGCTGCAAGAGGAAGGTCAGATCATCGCGCAGGCGAACGCCGACGTGAAAGCCGGCAAGCTCGCTGGTGACTACACGTCGTGCCGCAAGGGCTCGGACGTGATCATGACCAAGCCCGAAGACGTCACGCTGATGGACGTCTCGCCAAACCAGCTCGTCTCGGTCGCCGCATCGCTGATTCCGTTCCTCGAGCACGACGACGCCAACCGCGCGCTCATGGGATCGAACATGCAGCGCCAGGCGGTGCCGCTCGTTCGCACCACGTCGCCGTTGATCGGCACGGGTATGGAAGGCATCGTCGCGCGCGACTCCGGCGTGACGGTCGTCGCCAAGCGCGATGGCATCGTCGACTGGGTCGATGCGAACCGCATCGTCGTGCGTCCGTCGAAGGTGGATCCGAAGGACCCGAACTCGGTCCGCCCCGACATCTACACGCTCGTCAAGTTCCAGCGCTCGAACCAGAACACGTGCATGAACCAAAAGCCGATCGTCCAGCCGGGCGATCGCGTGAAGGCCGGCGACGTCATCGCCGACGGCCCGGCGACGGAGACGGGCGAGCTCGCGCTCGGCCAGAACGTCGTCGTCGCGTTCATGCCGTGGGGTGGTTACAACTTCGAGGACTCGATCCTCATCAACGAGAAGCTCGTCAAGAACGACGTGTTCACCTCGATCCATATCGAGGAGTTCGAGTGCGTCGCGCGCGACACCAAGCTCGGCAAGGAAGAGATCACGCGCGACATCCCGAACGTCGGTGAAGAAGCGCTCAAGGATCTCGACGAATCGGGCATCGTGCGCATCGGCGCCGAGGTCAAGGCCGGCGACATCCTCGTCGGTAAGATCACGCCGAAGGGCGAGACGCAGCTGTCTCCCGAAGAGAAGCTGCTCCGCGCGATCTTCGGCGAGCGCGCCGGCGACGTGCGCGACACGTCACTGCGCGTGCCGCCGGGTGTTGTCGGCGTCGTGATCGGTGCGCGCGTGTTCGCACGCAAGGGCACCGAGAAGGACGAGCGCGCGCAGGCGATCGAGGACGCTGAAAAAGAGCTCCTCATGCTCAACAAGCGCGACGAGGTGAAGATCATCTCGGAGGCCTACTACAACAAGATGCGCGAGCTCTTGATCGGTAAGGTCACCGCGAGCCGCCTCGTCGACGACAAGGGCAAGGTCCTCCTGCCGAAGGGCGAGAAGATCACGCTCGAGATGCTCAACGAGACGCCGCACCGCTACTGGCACGAGATTCAGCTCGACAGTGGTGACGGCAAGATCGAGGAGCAGCTCGAGCAGCTCGCCGCGAAGCGCGAAGAAGACGTCTTCAACATCGAGGCGCAATACTCGGAGAAGATCGCGAAGCTCACGAAGGGCGACGAGTTGCCGCCCGGCGTGATCAAGCTCGTGAAGGTCTACCTCGCGATCAAGCGCAAGCTGTCGGTCGGCGACAAGATGGCCGGCCGTCACGGCAACAAGGGCGTCGTTAGCCGGCTGCTTCCCGAGGAGGACATGCCGTACCTCGAGGACGGCACGCCCGTTGACATCGTGCTCAACCCACTCGGCGTGCCGAGCCGTATGAACATCGGCCAGATTCTCGAAGTGCACCTCGGCTGGGCGGCGAAGTCGCTCGGCAATCAGATCGAGGCGTATCTCGAGACGCACTGGTCGGCCGACGTGCTCAAGGACAAGCTGAAGAAGCTGTTCCCGGATCACTCGCCGTTCATCGACAAGCTCGCTCACGACGATGTCGGCCGCTTCGCGAAGACGCTCGTCACAGGCATCCACCTCGCGACGCCGGTGTTCGATGGCGCGAACGAGCACGAGATCAAGAGCGCGCTCAAGATGGCCGGCCTACCGGTTGGCGGTCAGGCCAAGCTCATCGACGGCAAGAGCGGCGAGATGTTCGAGAACCCCGTCACCGTCGGCGTGATGTACATGCTCAAGCTGCATCACCTCGTCGATGACAAGATCCACGCTCGTAGCATTGGCCCGTACTCGCTCGTCACCCAGCAGCCGCTCGGTGGTAAGGCGCAGTTCGGTGGCCAGCGCCTCGGCGAGATGGAAGTGTGGGCGATGGAAGCCTACGGCGCTGCATACGCGCTGCAGGAGTTCTTGACGGTCAAGTCGGACGACGTGCTGGGTCGCACCCGCATGTACGAGTCGATCGTCAAGGGCGAGCACGTGCTCGAAGCGGGTCTGCCCGAGTCGTTCAACGTGCTCCTCAAGGAGCTCCAAGCACTGTGCCTCGACGTCGAGCTCATCGAAGACCCGACGATGCCCCGCCGATCCGAACAACAGCAGCCCGGTATCCCAGCCGGTCTTGCAGCACTTGCACGTGAAGTCGCAGACAAAATGGGCAGCGCAGGCTGATCGCCGCGAAGGAATAAGGAACAGCAATGAAGGACATCTTTAATTTCTTCGAGAAGCCGAAAGACCCGCGCTCGTTCAGCGCGATTCGCATCATGCTGGCCTCGCCGGAAAAAATCCGCGAGTGGTCGCACGGCGAGGTGAAGAAGCCCGAAACGATCAACTACCGCACGTTCAAGCCGGAGCGCGACGGACTCTTCTGCGCGAAGATCTTCGGACCGGTGAAGGACTACGAGTGCAACTGCGGCAAGTACAAGCGCATGAAGCACCGTGGCGTCGTGTGCGAGAAGTGCGGCGTCGAAGTCATCCAGGCCAAGGTGCGCCGCGAGCGCATGGGCCACATCTCGCTCGCGACACCGGTCGCGCACATCTGGTTCTTGAAGAGCCTGCCGTCGCGCATCGGTAACCTGCTCGATATCCCGCTCAAGGATCTCGAGAAGGTCCTCTACTGCGAGGCGTACATCGTCATCGACGCGAAGAGCTCGGGGCTGTCGCGCTGCGAGCTTCTGACCGAAGAGCGCTACGGCAAGCTCCTCGACGAGATGGGCTATGACGCGTTCGATGCCGGCATGGGCGCCGAAGCGATCCTCGAGCTGCTCCGTCAGCTCGACATCATGTCGCTCGCCGAGACGCTGCGTCAGGAGATGCGCGAGATCACGAGCGAGGCGAAGCGCAAGAAGATCGCGAAGCGCCTCAAGGTCGTCGAAGCGTTCCGCGAGAGCGGCAACAAGCCCGAATGGATGATGCTGACGATCATCCCGGTGATTCCGCCGGATCTGCGTCCGCTCGTGCCGCTCGACGGTGGCCGGTTCGCGACGAGCGATCTCAACGATCTCTATCGCCGCGTCATCAACCGCAACAATCGTCTGCGCCGTCTCCAGGAGCTCAACGCGCCGGAGATCATCATCCGCAACGAGAAGCGCATGCTGCAGGAAGCCGTCGACGCGCTGTTCGACAACGGCCGCCGCGGCAAGACGATCACGGGCCCGAACAAGCGCCCGCTGAAGTCGCTGTCCGACATGCTCAAGGGCAAGCAGGGCCGGTTCCGCCAAAATCTATTGGGCAAGCGCGTCGACTACTCCGGCCGTTCGGTGATCGTGATCGGTCCCGAGCTCAAGCTGCACCAGTGCGGCCTGCCGAAGAAGATGGCACTCGAGCTGTTCACGCCGTTCATCTACAACAAGCTTGAAGAGCGCCACCTGGTCACCACGATCAAGAGCGCGAAGAAGCTCGTCGAGAAGGAGCGGCCCGAGGTCTGGGACATCCTCGAAGAGGTGATCAAGGAGCACCCGGTGCTGCTCAACCGCGCACCCACGCTCCACCGCCTCGGCATCCAGGCGTTCGAGCCGGTGCTCACCGAAGGCAAGGCGATCCAGCTGCACCCGCTCGTTTGCGCGGCGTTCAACGCCGACTTCGACGGCGATCAGATGGCGGTCCACGTGCCGCTGTCGATCGAAGCGCAGATGGAAGCGCGCGTGCTGATGATGTCGACGAACAACATCCTGTCCCCCGCGAACGGCAAGCCGATCATCGTGCCGTCGCAGGACATCGTGCTCGGCCTCTATCACCTCACGCGCGAGCGTCCGTTCGCGCGCGGTGAATACAAGGAAGACAAGAAGGGCCGCCCGGTCCGCGGCGTGTTTGCCTCGGTGTCGGAAGTGCGCATGGCGTACGACCACCACGAGGTCCACCTGCAGGCGAAGATCAAGCTGCGCATGCCAGACGGCGAGGGCGGCACGCATCTCGTCGAGACCACGGTCGGTCGCGCGCTGCTCAAGGACATCTGTCCGCGGCAGATTCCGTTCGAGGCGATCAACAAGGTCATGGGCAAGAAGCAGCTCGCCGAGCTGATCGACCTCGTCTATCGCGAGGCCGGCCAGAAGGCGACGGTGCTCCTCGCCGACGCGCTGCGCACGACCGGCTACACGTTCGCGACGAAAGCCGGCATCTCGATCTGTCTCGACGACATGGTGATTCCGCCGTCGAAAGAGACGCTGCTCGACGAGGCGAAGAAGGAAGTCGCCGAGATCGAGGAGCAGTACACCGAAGGTCTCATCACCGACGGTGAGCGCTACAACAAGGTCGTCGACATCTGGGCGCAAGTCGCCGAGTCGATCGCCAAGGACATGATGAAGGAGATCTCGACGGACGAGTTCAAAGACCCCGAGGGCGGGGCGATGAGGAAGGCGCCGTCGTTCAACTCGATCTTCATCATGGCTGACTCGGGCGCTCGCGGCTCGCAGCAGCAGATGCGGCAGCTCGCCGGTATGCGCGGCCTGATGGCCAAGCCGAGCGGCGAAATCATCGAGACGCCGATCACCACGAACTTCCGCGAAGGTCTGTCGGTACTCCAGTACTTCATCTCGACGCACGGTGCGCGCAAGGGCCTTGCCGACACCGCGCTCAAGACGGCGAACTCGGGGTACCTGACGCGCCGCCTCGTCGACGTGTCACAGGACACGATCATCAGCGAGTTCGACTGTGGCACCCGCCAGGGTGTCGAGATGATGCCGCTGATCGAAGGCGGCGAGATCATCGAGCGCCTCGGCGACCGCATCCTCGGTCGCGTCGTGCTCGAGGACATCGTCGACCCGTACACGGGTGAAGTGCTCGTCGCGGCGAACGCCGAGATCACCGAAGACGACGTCAAGATCATCGACAACGCCGGTATCGACCGCGTGAAGATCCGCTCCGTGCTCGCTTGCGAGACGCGGCGTGGCATCTGCTCGCTGTGCTACGGACGCGATCTCGCGCGTGGTCACATGGTCAACATCGGCGAGGCAGTCGGCGTGATCGCGGCGCAGTCGATCGGCGAGCCTGGAACGCAGCTGACGATGCGTACGTTCCACATCGGTGGCGTCGGTCAGATTCGCACCGAGCAAAGCTCGCTCGAGGCGCGCAACGAAGGCACCGTGCGGCTCAACAACGTCCAGCTGGTCAAGAAGAAGGACCACTCGGTCGTGATGAACCGCCAGGGCGAGATGGTGCTCGTCGACGAGATCGGTCGCGAGCGCGAGCGCTACGGCTTGCAGTACGGCGCACGCCTGATGGTCGAAGACGGCGCACGCGTCAAGGGCGGCCAGCTCCTCGCGGAATGGGAGCCGTTCGCGATGCCGATCGTCACCGAGGTCGGCGGCTACGTGAAGTACGGCGACATCGTCGACGGCGTCACGATGCAGGAGTCGCTCGACGAAGTGACCGGCATGTCGCGCAAGACGATCATCGAGAGCAAGGACGCCGATAGCCGTCCGCGCATCACGCTCAAGGATGCGGACGGCAACACGGTCCGGCTCATCGGTGGCGGCCTTGGCGGTCAGGACGCGGAAGCGCGTTACTTCCTGCCGGTCGGCTCGAACATCCTCGTCAACGACGGCGACTACATCGAGGCTGGCGACCAGATCGTCAGGATTCCGCGCGAGACCACGAAGACGAAGGACATCACCGGCGGTCTGCCCCGCGTGGCCGAGCTCTTCGAAGCGCGCAAGCCGAAAGACCACGCAGTCATCTGCGAGATCGACGGCGTGGTGCACTTCGGCAAGGACACCAAGGGCAAGCGCAAGGTGCTGATCGTTCCCGAGGTCGGCGACCCGGCGGAGTACTTGATCCCCAAGGGCAAGCACCTCTCGGTCCGCGAAGGTGACCGCGTGCGCGCCGGTGAGGCGCTCATGGACGGCCCGGCGAACCCGCACGACATTCTCAAGGTGCTCGGCGAGCGCGCGCTCGCGAAGTACCTCGTCGACGAGATCCAGGAGGTCTACCGACTCCAGGGCGTGCGCATCAACGACAAGCACATCGAGGTGATCGTTCGCCAGATGCTGCGGCGCGTGTCGGTCTCGGATCCGGGTGATACGAACTTCCTCGTCGACGAGCACGTCGAGAAGCACATCTTCGAGGAGGAGAACGAGCGCGTGATCGTTGCCGGCGGTCAGCCGGCGAAGGGCGATGCGCTCTTGCTCGGCATCACGAAGGCGTCGCTGTCGACCGAGTCGTTCATCTCGGCAAGCTCGTTCCAGGAGACGACGAAGGTGCTCACCGAGGCGTCGATCAACGGACGCGTCGACTACCTGCGCGGCCTCAAGGAGAACGTCATCATGGGCCGCTTGATCCCGGCCGGTACGGGCCTGGGCGCCTACAAGCGCCTGACCGTCGACGTCGCGACCGAGGACGAGGACATGGATGATCTCGCCGAGGGTGGCTCGTACTCGAGCCACGGCGGCGCGATCGATGTCCCGCCGAGCTCGCACGGTGACGTGCTCGACACGACCGCCGAGGCGGTCGAGTAACTCCGTCGTACTACCCCCACTGGGGGGCGGCCCACCTGTCGATCTCACCTCGGCCGGTGGGCCGTTTTTTTTGCTCAGCGCACGAGCGATTCGATCACCGACTCGACGGCGTCGAGCTCGCGACTGCCGAGCGTCGCGTAGCGCACGACGCCGGCCTTATCGATCACGACGAGCATCGGCAGTACCGCGACACCGAACGCGCGAGCGGTCTTGCCGTCGGCGTCGCGCGTGATCGTGTAATCGACCGGGTGCGCCGCGATGAACTTGCGGACGTCGGCTTCGTCTTCGCTCGACAGGCCGACGATCGCGACGCCGCGCTGAGCGTATTTCGCGTGCCACTCGTTGATGCGCGGCATCGTCATCCGGCACGGACCGCACCAGGTCGCCCAGAAGTCGAGGACGACCACCTTGCCCTTCGTCGTCGGTAGCGCTGCGAACGCGGGCGCCGGTTTGCCGATCAAGGTACGAACCTGCGCGAGCGCTGGCGAGGCTTGGTCGTAGTCTTCGCTGAAGTCGGGCGGCGTGACCTGCGCGACGTCGACCGCAGCGTCGAGCTCCGGCTGAAACGTTGCGATGTTCATGCCCTCGTCGCCTGGCTCTGCGCTTCGGCGGAGCACGTAGCTCTGCCGATCGATCCACAGCTTGGTTTGTGCATTGCTGATCACCCAGCACGGATGATCGTCGACGACCTCGGTGCCTTCGAGCCGCAGGTTCGTACGCTTCGGCAGCGGAACATCGGCAGGCCGAAGCAGATGCGCGAGCGTTTGAAGCGCGCCGAGTGTGCGCTTGTTCGCGACGGTGATTGCGAGACCAAAGGAGGTGCCGTCGTCGACCATGCGCGGCGGACCGTACAAGCGCGTGTATGCGTGTGTCGGATCCGCCCACAGCACGAGCCCGCGGCTCGGTGCATTGTCATCGCGCATGTCGAAGCGAAAGCGCTGGCCTCGTACGAACGTCGTATCGAAGGAGAGCTGCGCCGTCACGCGGCGCTCGGTTTCGCCGTAGCCGCTCGTGACATCGCCACGATCGGTGTACGTCTTCGCGGCCGCGTAGCGCGCTTCGAGCTTCGCGACGATTTCGCCGGCGGTCGGCGCTTTGCTCGCTGTCCCTCGTGACGCTTGCGAGCCGCAGCTTGCAACGAGAAGGCAGCAGGCCAGCCGGCGCATACCCGAGCAGGGTACCATCGTCCACGTGAGCGAATCCGACGACGACGCGCGCGAGACGACGACGGAGCCGGTGGGACGGCTCGGGCGAGCGCGCAGAGCGAGCCGCATCGAGGACGCCGTCGCAGCGCGCTTCGAGGATCGCGGTGAGATCGCGCGAGGCGGGCAGGGCGTGATTCGTCGCGTGTTCGATCGCAATCTCAAACGCTACGTCGCGCTCAAGGTGATCGATCCAAAGCTCAATGACGATCCGCAGGCGCGCGATCGGTTCCGCGACGAAGCGCGTATCACCGGTCAGCTCGATCACCCGAACATCGTGCCGATCTACGACGTCGTCGAGACACCGACGTCGAGCGAATTCACGATGAAGCTCGTTGAAGGCGAGACGCTCGCGGCGTGGCTCAAGAAGAAGCCCGGCGGCGAGCTGCCGCAATTGCTCGAGATCTTCCTCAAGGTCTGCGACGCCATCGCGTTCGCGCACAGCCGCGGCGTGATCCATCGCGACTTGAAGCCCTCGAACGTGATGCTCGGCGAGTTCGGCCAGGTCTACGTGATGGACTGGGGCTGCGCGCACATCCTGCCGACGAACAGCGCCGACGAGGCGCGCCCGATGCGCACGTTCGCCGACGAGCCGGGCACCGTGATCGGAACGTACGCGTATATGTCGCCCGAGCAAGCGAACGGCACGACCGAGGGCATCGACGAGCGCACCGACGTGTTCGGCCTCGGCGCGATGCTCTATCAAATCTTGACGGGCGTGCCGCCGCACAAGGCCGATGACGAGAGTGGCGAGCGCACGCTCGCGCGCGCCGGCGTGGTCAAGCCACCCGCGGAAGTCGCGCTCGGTCGCACGCCACCGACCGGCGTCGCCGCGATCGCGATGCGCGCGCTCGCACGCGACAAAGCCGATCGCTATCCCAGCGTCACCGCGCTGCGCGACGAGGTCGAGCGCTTTCTCCACCGCGGCGCGTTTTTTACGCCGCGGCCGTTTCCAGCGGGCACGCTGATCGTTCGCGAAGGTGACATCGCGGACGAGGCGTACGTGATCACGACAGGTCATTGCGAAGCGTTTCGCGAGGAGCGCGGCCGTCGCGTGTTTCTGCGCACGTTTGGTCCAAGCGATGTGTTCGGCGAAGCCGCGCTGTTCGCGAGCGAGCCGCGCAACGCGAGTGTCGTTGCGGTCGACGACGTGACAGCGATCGTCGTGAGTCAGACAACGCTCGACCGCGAGCTCGGTGGCGATTCATGGCTCGGCACGTTCATCCGCGCACTCGCGGCGCGCCATCGCGACCTCGAAGCGCGTCACGCGCTCACGCGCCGCGTCGTCGAGAATGCACGCATCGAGACCGAGATCGTCAACCACATCAGTCGCGTGGGGACCTGGATCAGGCCCGGTGTGCTCGGCACAAACTGGTCGCGCCTTTGGGATGCGCTCGCCGGAGATTTCCGCATTACCGAAGACGATGCGCTCGCGATCGTGTCGCGCGCGCCCGAGCTCGCGTACGACGCCCAGCGTGACGAAATCACGCTCGCCCTGCTATCGATGGCCTGAGATACAATTCAGACGGGGTGACGACCGTCTCGACGACACCGGGGCCGCCTGCGATCGGCGCCGACGATAAGGAGCTCGCGCCGGGATTCGAAATCGGCGAGTACCGGCTCGAGTCCGTACTCGGTCGCGGCGGGTTCGGCACCGTGTATGCCGCCGTCCAGCCCGTGATCGGTAAACGCGTCGCAATCAAAGTGCTCGCTCGCAAGTACGCCGCCGATCCCGACATCGTGTCGCGTTTCGTCGCCGAGGCGCGCGCCGTCAACCAGATCCGGCATCGCAACATCATCGACATCTTTTCGTTCGGGCAGCTCCGCGACGGTCGCCACTACTACGTCATGGAGTACCTCGATGGCGAGACGCTCGATGTCTACGTGCGCAAGCATGGCCGCATGCCACTCGATGAAGCGCTGCCGATCCTGCGCGCGATCGCGCGTGCGCTCGACGCGGCTCATCAAAAAGGCATCGCGCATCGCGACCTCAAGCCGGAGAACATCTTCCTCGCGAACGATCCCGACGGCGGCGTGTATCCGAAGCTGCTCGACTTCGGCATCGCGAAGCTGCTCGTCCCCGAGGAAACCGACGTTGGCCACCGCACTCGCACGGGCGTGCCGATCGGGACGCCGTATTACATGTCACCGGAGCAGTGCCGCGGACGCGACGTCGATCACCGCACGGACGTCTACTCGTTCGGCGTCGTGATCTATCGCCTGCTCACCGGCAGCTTTCCGTTCGAAGGCGATGACTACGTCGAGCTGCTGTACAAGCAGACGAACGACGAGGCACAGCCGCCGTCGACGCTGCGCAGCGAGTTGCCGGCGAGCGTCGATTCGGCGATCGCGTGGATGATGCGCAAAGACCGCGACGAACGTCCCACGACGGTGCTCGAAGGTGTCAACGCGCTCGATCCCAACGCGTCGGTCACGCCGCCGCCTCCGAGCGTGCGCAGTGGCCGGATGTCGCATCCGCCGAGCACGCTCGCGCTTGCCGACACGAAGATCTCGTCGCCGAATGCGCTGCGACCGCGGCGGCGCTGGCTGCCGATCGTCGCCGGTGCGCTCGTCTTGATCGGCGGCGGCATCGCGGCGTTCATGCTCACGAAGCAAGACAAGCCGGCACCGACGCCGACGCGGCCGCAGCTTGCCGTCGTCGCCCTGCAGACGATCGATGCCGCGATTGTTGTCGACGCGCCGAGCGCGGTCGCGACGCCGGAGTACGTCAACATCGAGCTTCATGCCGATCCGAGCGGCGAGCTTCCACCGGGCACCATCATAAAGCTCGCCGGTGAACAGCTCGCGCCGCCGCCGAAGGTGACGCTGCGCTACAGCACGACCGAAGTCAGGCTGCAGATCGAAGCACCCGGCTATGTGCCGGCGACGCTCGCTGTCACGCCCGATCAGAACCAGACATTCAAGATCAAGCTGACGAAGAAGCTGAAGAAGCGCGACCGCGACGATCTGATCTCACCGACGTGGAAACAGGCCGAATGAGAGCGTGCGTCGTCGTCCTCGTGCTCGCGGCGTGCTCCGACCTGCAGCCGATCGAAGTCGGCGTCTGTGGCAACGGCGTCATCGATCCCGACGAGGATTGCGACAGCGCGGCCGCCGACGGCCATTGCGTGCAATGCGCGCTCAAGTGCGCCGACGCGGATCCGCTATGCCCCGCCGGCTACGTCTGTCACACCGATGGCTTCTGCCACGCACCGGGCGGTGTGTTTCCGAGCGAACCACGCGCGACGGCGTCGTTCTCGTCGTCGGTGATCGACTACGCGGTCAGCGACGTCGACAAAGATCACGCGGGCGATCTCATCGGTGTCACGCCGACGTCGATCGCGGTCTCGCTCGGCGGCGAGGATATGTTCGCGACGCGCTACGAAGCGCTGACGCCATTCGGCAGCGGCGATCCAGCATTCGCAGATTTCGACGAGGACGGCGCGCTCGACGTGCTGTTGCCAACGCGCGATGGGATCGCCGGATTCACGTCGCGCTATCGCGCACTCGCGCCGCATGCGTTCGCGTTCGACCCCGGTGGTAGCCAGCAGATGGACATGGACAACGGGCCCGCCGCCATCTTCTCGATCGACCTGCGCGTGATCGCGTTGCTTAGCGTGCCGCCGCCGATCTCCGGCGTCCCGCAACCGGGACTGTACGTCGAATATCTCGATGTGCTCTCCGGCGCGACCGCGCCGAATCACATCCCGCAATTGACGTGTCCAGAGATCGTCGTTACCGCCGGCGGGCTGCGCTACGACTCATATCTGGTTTCGGCGACGGCGACGAACACGCGCGCGATCATCGCGGTGCGCGACATGCCGGACGCTGGGCCGGACGCTGGGCCGACCACGAGTCACATCTGCGCGTTCATGCTCGACGTCGATTTTGTGACCGGCGCGTTCACCACGCAGCCGACCTTCCAAACAACCGATATGTCCACGACGCGACCCGTGTTGCTCGATCTCGACGACGATGCGACCGTCTGCCCTTCGCTGATCCTCAGTCCCACCGTCCACGTGCGGCCAAGCAGCGCTGCGTGCGACTTCGCAGCCACGCTCGTGCCGCTTCCGCTCGCTGTCGATGCCGTCGGCCGCGCGCCGTTACCGCACGCCGCGGGCTACGCGCCTGATGCGCTCGTTGCCACCACGGGCCTCGTGCGCATCAAGAGCGATCGCACGAGCGCGCTCACGTTCTTCACGTTCGATCGCCTGATCGATGAGGTCGCGACGGGCGACATCGATAGCGATGGCAAGACGGACGTTGTCGTCAGCTCGCGAACGAGCAGCGGCGTCGACGTCTTGTTCGGCACCGATATTCCGCTGCCGCCACCGCGCGACACGGAGAAGACCTTCGTCTTGTATCGCATCGCGACAAGCGGCCCGGTCACGCACCTCGTGACCGGAGACTACGACGGCAACACCGTCGACGATGTCGTCTACACAGAACGCGAAGCCAGCGCCGAGCGCTTGGTCGTCTCGTACGGCACGCACGATCGCCCGCTCGCACCGATCAACGCCGGCCGCTTTCTCAACATCGTCGGGTTTCTGCCGACGAACGTCGCCGACTCACTCGATCCGGCGCGCATCATTCAGGACCTCGCCGTGCTTCACGCGCCGAGCGCCACCGATTCCTTCTTTCTGACGCTATTGCACGGTAGTCCGCAGCGCACGCTCGTGTCGTATTTCGATCCGCGCGGTACCGGCCAGACCGGCTCGGGGTTCACCGGTGTCGTGACGGGTCAGTTCGCGCTTCCACCGGCCGCGCCGCAGCCGATCGACGTGATCGCGTTCGATTGGCGCCAAAGCGCGAAGAAGGGGACGCTGTACATCAACCCGGGTGCCGGCGGCGGCAAGCTCAACGAAACCGTCGTCCCGGGAACCACCGGGATGCCCAGTCCGGTCTGGTACGACACGAACGACCTGACGGGAGGCGTGTGCGATCGCGATCGATTTTGCCTCGAGCACGCGCGTTTCGTCGCCGTACCCCGGTCGCCGCTCGACATCGTGATCGGCATCGAAGCTAGCTCGACGCCAAAGACGTTGTTGATCGATCCGTCGATGCTGAGGCCGACGTCGGATCCGTTGGCCTCCATGGTGAACAACCTCGGGAACGTGCCCGCGCTCGAGGGCGCGCAGAGCAGCATTCGCTCGCTGCGCGCCGCCGACGTCGATGGCGACGGCATCGTCGACGTGCTCGCCGCATTCGGCGACGGAGTACGCATCTGCTTGAGCCTGTCGTCCTGCGTGCCGATGAGTCAGCTCGTTCCCGAGCTCGGAACCTGCCAGGACGTCGCGCCGGCGCGCGTGCAGGCGCGCGGCCACTTCGATCCGCCGCTTCCGGCCGATCAGCCGACGCCGTTCGTGCTGCTGTGCACGGTCGGCGACACGCGCTCGGTCTACCGCGTCGTTCACGACAGCGAAGGCTTTCACGGCGACAAGCTCTTCGACGTGCACCCGAGCGCCGAGCGCTTCCAAATCGGCGACGTCAGCGGCGATGGCATCGACGACATCCTCGTGCTCGATCGCGAAGGATTGTTTCCACAGATCCGCGCGTACGTGCAGTGCTCGTCGCGCGATGTCGCGTGTCGAGGTGGCACGTGAGAGCGCTCGTCCTCCTGCTCGCGCTCGCGGGTCTCGCGCATGCCGATCGCAAGGCGGCCGAGCGCTACTTCCGCGCCGGCGAGAAGGCGTATCGCGCGCAAAGCTTCGAGGCCGCCGCGACGAGCTTCGATCGCGCATACGAAGAGCTGCCGCTGCCCGAGATCGCATTTTCATCCGCGCAAGCACACCGTCGCGCGTATCGCATCGCATCTGATCGCGACGCGGCGATCGCGCACGCGACGCAAGCTGTCGCGATGTACAAGGTCTATCTCGACAAGGTGAAGAAAGGCGGCCGCGTCGCCGATGCGATCGACAGCCTGCGCGAGATGGAGCGCGAGCTCGAACGGATCGGCGCGCTCAAACCCGCCGCGCCTGGTGCGCCCGCACCAGCACCACCGCCGCCGCCGCCGAAGCACACGCGCCTCGGCGTGCTCGTCGTGTTCGCCGATCAGACCGCATCGTCCGCGCTCAAGGAGATCAGCGATGAACCGAGCGCGGCGATGCAGCGCGTGGCGACGTTCATCGATGCCAAGCCAGTGCCACCCGACGAGCTCGTCGACGTCGAGCCAGGTGAGCACATCGTGCGCGCGGAATCCGAAGGCTACATGCCGAAAGAACGTAAGGTGAAGGTCGTCAAGGACAGCGAACCCTTCGAGACGCTCGAGCTCGAGCCGGCACCCGCGCGCGTGACTGTGGTGACCGACGACGATGCCGCGATCTCCGTCGACGGCAGAGCCGCAGGTAGCGTCGCCGAGGTCGCCGCCGGCAAGCACGTCATCACCGTGACGCGGCGCGGAAGGCAGCCGGTCGCGCGCGAGATCGTCGTTACGCGCGGGCAACAGATCACGATGCACGTCGAGCTCGAAATGACGCTCAAGCGCCGCGCCGTGCCGTGGGTCATCGGCGGCGCTGCGGGCCTTGCCCTCGTCAGCATCACGGGCATCGTGCCGTGGCTCGTGTTCGACAATCAGGCGCGCGATCTCGGCAAGCAGCTGCAAGTCGGCGATCAGGAGCCTTCGGTGGGGGAGGATTACAACAACGCGCTCGCCCGGCGCGATGGCGTCGCAACCGGCATGTGGATCAGCGGTGGCGCCGCGGTCGTCGTCGCCGGCGTTGGCGCGGCGCTGTATTTTTTCGATACGCCTTCGCCCGAAGGTGTACGGCTGACCCCGGTCGTGACGTCATCCGGTGCGGGAGCCGTGATTTCGGGACGCTTCTGAGGTCTTGGCGGCGGTATCATCTGAGGCTATAAGCCACCAGCGATGGGTTCGACGGGTAAGAGACTGGCCGCGGTTGCAACGACGCTCTCGTTTGACAAATTTTGGCAGTGGCTCGCCGGCCACGCCAACTGCATCGTCCGCGCTGGCACGCCTGAAGTCGTCTTGATCGATCACGACGATTTTCACTGGACGCTGCTCTCCGAGGACGAGCACACCAAGGTCGTTCAGCTCGCGCGCGCGAAAGATCTCGTCGGTGAGATGCTCGTGTTCGCGGCCGAAGTCGCGTACGTCCAGGTCGAGCCATCGGAGACCGAGGGCGAGTGGCTGTTCGAGTGCATTGTCGAATCCGAGAAAGCGCGTGAGGTTGCTTATCACTTCGTCATGGCGCACGAGTACGATGACGGGGAGCACCGGCGCGAAGAGAAGTGGACGCACTAAACGTGCTAGATTTCTAGGGCTGCTATGCCCACCGAGTTGGAGAAGGGCACATTAACCCCAGCAACCGGTGTAGCCGAGCGGATCGGGGTGCTCGTCGACGGTCGCTACAAGATCACCGAGCTGATGGCAGCGGGCTCGATGGGCTCGGTTTACAAGGCCGAGCGCGTTCCAGTCGGTAAGCTCGTCGCGATCAAATTCCTCCACTCGTCGTTCGCGCACGACGCCGAGTTCCAGGCGCGCTTCGAGCGCGAGACGCGCGTGATGAGCAAGCTCAATCACCCAAACTGCGTCTCGGTCCTCGACTTCGGCGTCTGGGAAAACAACCCGTATCTCGTGATGGACTTCGTCGACGGTACGACGCTGCGCCATCGCCTCGATCAGGGCCTCATGAGCCCGTACGAAGCGCTCGCGCTCGCGCGCCAGATCCTCTCGGGCCTCGCACACGCGCACGCGCAAGAGGTGTTTCACCGCGACATCAAGCCGGCGAACATCATGATCAGCGAGGAGATCGGCCACGGCGAGCGCGTGCGCATCCTCGATTTCGGGCTCGCGCGGCTGCAGGGCAACGTCGGCCGCGACGCGACGCAGATCAACATGGTCGTCGGCACGCCGAACTACATGGCGCCCGAGCAGACGGTGCCGGGCGGCGTCATCGATGCGCGTACCGATCTATATGCGGTCGGCGTCGTGCTCTACGAGATGATCGTCGGCGAGCGACCGTTCCACGCCGAAGACACGCTGCAGCTGCTCGGCATGCATCGCGGCGCGCCAATTCCGCGCCTCGAGAACGTGCTCAAGAAGAAGCGCCTCGAGCTGATTCCGAAGGGCACGCAGGAGCTGATCGATCGCGCGATGGCGAAATCGCCCGACGCGCGCTACCAGAGCGCGATCGAATTTGCCGAGGCGATCGACGAAGTGATCGAGGGCAAGCTCGATCCGACGATCGAAGAACCGCCGCCGATGAAATCGGGGCGCACCGAGAAGCGCAAGACCGGCACGACCGGCATGGCGCCGACGGTGCTCGATGTCGATAACTCCGCCGTGGAGCGCGAAGCGCGCGCGCGTGTGCGTCGCTCGTTCGGAAGCACGCTGTTCATGGCGCTGATCGTCGTCGCAGCGATGGCCGGCGTGACCGGCTATCTGATCAAGCGCTCGGCGAATCGCAAGACGACCGGCGAACGCCACAACACGGCGCAGCTCGCTCAGGATGCAGGCGTCGGCAAGAAGACGAAGGATGGGGGCGTCGCCGGCGCGAAGACGCCCGATGCTGCGGTCCAGGTCGCGGTGACGCTGCCGGATGCGGCGATTAGCGAAACTCCGCAGACGGTCGATGCCGCGGTGCGCCTCGACGACGCCGGCCTGCCGATCATCGGCGACGACGACGATAAGGATATCGATCCAACGAAGGTCGAAGACCCCGACCCCGAGCAGGGCAAGCTCATCGCGAGTGATGAGGACGACGACGCGCCGCAGACAGAAGAAGAAGCGGAGAAGCGCGAAAAGGAGCAGGCGCCCCCCGATAAGCTCGCGAAGAACACCAAAGAGGCGGTGCAGCTCATCAAGCAGGGCAAGAAGACCCTGGCGGTCCTGAGCCTGCGCCAGATCTGGAAGCAGAATCCCAAAAGCGCCTACGCGCCGTTCTTGCTGGGCAACCTCTATTTCGACCGCAAATGGTGGTCCGTCGCGCTCGACCACTACCGGGCCGCGATTCGTCAGAACGGCGGCTACCGGCGCAATTCAGTCCTCAATCGCAACGTCATTCGGATGACCGCGTCGAAGAAAACCCGCAATAAAGCGTGGAATTTCATCCGCGGCGTCATTGGCCGCTCGAGCAAGCCGTACCTGCGGTGGGCCGCTCGCCACGACCCGAACCCCGTGGTACGCAAGCAGGCCAGAGTGCTGAACCGCTACGTCAGGTAGCGTTCTCCGCGCTTGACAGAGGTCCGCGGATCCATAAGATTTCGCGCTCCCTAAAGAACGCCCAGGATCCGTTAATGCCCACGATCAATCAGCTCGTCCGCCGAGGCCGCGAAAAGGTGCGCACCAAGAGCGCTTCGCCGGCCCTCAAGCAGTGCCCGCAAAAACGCGGCGTCTGCACTCGCGTCTACACCACGACGCCGAAGAAGCCGAACTCCGCGCTTCGCAAGGTCGCCCGCGTGCGGCTCACGAACGGCATGGAAGTCACGTCGTACATCCCGGGCGAGGGACACAACCTGCAAGAGCACTCGGTCGTCTTGATCCGCGGCGGCCGCGTCAAGGATCTGCCGGGCGTTCGCTATCACATCATTCGCGGCACGCTCGACACCACGGGCGTGCAGAACCGCAAGCAGTCGCGCAGCAAGTACGGCGCGAAGAGGCCGAAGTAGTCATGCCGCGTAAAGGTG
>Ga0070698_100003221_pt1 | contig 17980 bp, 10 predicted proteins | sample KBSK1502metaG_FD_65477 | JGI IMG/M metagenome (GOLD analysis project Ga0070698, IMG submission 65477) | Corn, switchgrass and miscanthus rhizosphere microbial communities from Kellogg Biological Station, Michigan, USA - KBS K1-50-2 metaG | ecosystem: Host-associated > Plants > Roots >...
CCTTTTACCCGGGGCGCGGTTTCGCCGCCCCCAACTGTCCGGTATACTTGCCACGATTCTTCACCTGGGAGCTGACCGATGGCCGTTCCCTCTGAGGACGCCGGCGTCCACCGCAGCCGGCTCTTCTTTGGCACCTGTCTGGCGCTGATTCCCACCGGGGCGTCATTCGCGCTGGTGAGCAACATTCTCGTGCCGCTCAAGCAGGAATTCATCCTCACGAACTACCAGGTGGGGTTGATCGGAGGCGCGGCGCTCTGGGGAATGGCCATCTCGTTGCTCGTCATGGGTCCGCTGCTCGAGGCCTTCGGGCTGAAAAACGGCGCGCGCCTCGCCTTCGCGGGGCACCTGATCGGGATCACGCTGATGATCGCCGCCGTCACGCGCGTTGGAGATCCGTCGGCGTTCTGGATGTTGATGGGTGGCGCGGCGACGCTGGCGGCGGGCAACGGCATGATCGAGGTCACCGGCAATCCTTTGGTCGCCGCCCTCTACCCGGATGAAAAGACAAAGCGGCTGAACTGGTTCCATGCATTTTTCCCGATAGGCATCGTCCTTGGCGGGATCGCGGGCTGGCTGTTATCGACCTACGGCGGGCGGTTCAGCCATTGGTCGTACCAACTCGCGGTGATCTACATACCGATCATCGTCTACGGGGTGATGGTATTGCCCCAGAGGTTTCCGCGCACTGAAAACGCCGCAGTCGGGATTCCGGTTCGGGAGATGTTTCGCTACACCCTGACCAATCCGTTTTTCCTCCTGATGATCACCATGATGGCGATCACCACGTCGCTGGAGCTGGGCCCGATGCGCTGGGTGCCGGCCGTTCTCCAGGCGGGTGGTCTGCATGGGATCCTGGTGCTCGTCTGGATCAGCGGCTGGATGGTCGTGCTACGAGCGTTGGCGGGGCATTTCGTCGAGCGGCTGGCGCCCACCGGTATGCTGCTGACGGCGGCCACGCTCACCGGGACGGGACTTTTCCTCCTGAGTTTTGCGCAGGGGACGCTGGCCGCGTTTGCGGCGGCGACCGTCTTCGCCTGGGGCGTGGCGTTCTTCTTCCCCACCATGGTGGGCGTGGTGAGTGAACGCGTACCGCGCACCGGATCGTTAGGTATCGTGCTCACGGCCGGCATCGGGCTCGGCATGGCGGGCGCGGTTGGTGTGCCGCTCATGGGCCGACTGGCGGACCGGTACCTTGCCGAGTCGCTGCCGGCATCGACGTTAGGCGTGCTGCAGCGCGTGGATCAGCAGTTCCCGGCCCACGTGATGCGCGCGCAGGGAAATACGGACCTGGCTTCGCTGGGTTTCCGGCAGCGGGAAGTCGAGGATGCGCTGGCCGCAACCCGCACGGCGCTCGCGGCGCATGAGTCATCCGGGAATATCAACAACGATGCCACCGCCAACGCGCTGCGCGCGGTGGTCGCGACGGCAATTCCTGGCGAGTCCCTCGTTTCGGAAGCCAACGCCATCCTGCAACCGGCCGAAGCGTCCGGTGGCCAGCAATCATTTCGCTACGTCGCGCCGGGTGCGCTGCTGCTGATACTTGTCTTCGGAGTCATGTATATGAGAGACCGAGCCAAAGGTGGATACAAGGCAGTGAAGCTCGAGAAGGTTGCGGCGGTTGGCCTGTTCATGCTGCTCACGCTTTCGGGCAGCCGGGCCAACGGGCAGACGGGCAATTCACGATTCACGTCCGGCCATTCGTCAGGCACTGGCTCCACGCTCCTCCAGCAGGGAACCGCGCAGAGACTGCGAGTCCTCTTCCTCGGCGACAACGGTCACCATCGCCCCACACAGCGCGCACAGCAGTTGCTTCCCGCGCTGGCGCGAAATGGGATCGATCTGTTCTACACCGACCGGCTCGAAGACCTCAACGACACCGAGCTGGATCGATATCAGGCGCTGGTGTTGTACAACAATCACCTGAACGTTGGTGACGCGCAGCTGGCTTCACTGATGCGTTTTGTCGGCGAGGGCGGGGGCCTGGTCGTGCTGCACTGCGCGTCGGCGTCGTTCCAGAACTCCGAAGAGTTCATCCGCCTCGTTGGCGCGGCGTTCAAGAGCCACGGCACCGGAACGTTCACCACCACTCGCGTCGACGACAAACACCCCGCGATCATCGGCGTGCCGTCGATAACGAGCTGGGACGAAACCTACGTGCACACCAAGCACAATCCGGTGAACCGCACGGTGCTCGAAGTGCGCCGGGAAAACGGCCACGATGAGCCTTGGACCTGGGTGCGTACCTACGGCAAGGGTCGCGTGTTCTACACGGCCTGGGGACATGACCAACGCACGTGGGGCAACCCGGCGTTTCAGCAGCTCGTGGGGCAGGGCATTCGCTGGTCGATTGGCGACTGGGCGTTGACGCAAATCGCGCATGATCCCGAAACGCGTCAGATGAAACTCGACGTGCCGTTGCCGACGTACAAGCGGCCGCCTGCGCCGTGGAACGTGCTCGACACAGCCATAACGGTCGCGCAAGCAGCATTAGCGACGACCGAATCCCTCAAGATGATGACGCTTCGGCCGCACTTCCACGCCGAACCGTTTGCGACCGAACCGATGATCGGGAACATCATCGACTTCACATGGGACGCGCGCGGCCGGATGTGGGCAGTCGAAACGAATGATTACCCGAACGTGGTGCTGCCGGACTCGGTGCCCGGGAACGATCGGATTCTCATCATCGAAGACGCGAACCGTGACGGACGCGCCGATCGCGTGAAAGTGTTTGCGACTGGATTGAATCTCGCGACCAGCCTGACGTTCGCGAATGGTGGGCTGATCGTCGGACAGGCGCCCCACATGTTGTTCTTCCGCGATACGAATGGCGACGACAAGGCGGACGAGAGGAAGATCCTGTTTACCGGATGGCCACGCACGGATACCCATGGCACCATCAGCAACCTGCGTTACGGATTCGACAACCAGGTCTGGGGATCGGTCGGCTACAACGGCTTCCGTGGCACGGTGGGGTCGACGACGTACGATCGCGGACAGTTCGGCGCCGGCTACTTCCGGTTTCCGGTCGACTTGAGCTCGCTCGACTACGTTGCGCGCACGAGCAACAACACGTGGGGCGTCGCGTTCACCGAAGACGGGTTTGTCTTCGGCTCCACGGCCAACAGCCGGCCGAGCAACTTCGTCCACATTCCGATTCGCTATTACCGGGGCATCGGTGATCGCGAACCGACGCTCCCTGACATCGCGGATCGACTCGACGTTTTTCCGCAGATCGACATCCTGCAGGTCGACCAATTCGGCCGATACACGGCTGGTGCGGCGCATGAGATTTACACCGCCCGGGCGTTTCCAAGGGAATACTGGAATCGCGCCGCGTTCGTCGCTGAGCCGACCGCTCACGTGATCGGTCAGTTCGACCTGAGCAGCAACGGCAGCGGATTCCGCGCCAGGAATCGCTGGAGCTTCATGTCGGCGCGCGATGCCTGGGTCGCGCCGGTGCAAGTGAAGGTCGGACCCGATGGCGCCATCTGGGTCTCGGACTTCTATACGCTGGTGGCGCAGCACAATCCCACGCCGCGGAACATGATGGGCTGCTGCCAGACCGGCCCAGGGCAGGCGTACGAAACGCCTAACCGTGACAAGCTGCACGGCCGCATCTATAGAATCGTGTACGACAGCGCGCGTCAGGTACCGCCGCGCCGGCTGGACAATGCCACGACACAGCAGCTGGTCGACGCACTCTCTGACGACAACCTGTTCTGGCGCCAGACGGCCCAGCGGTTGCTCGTCGAGCGCAAGGCAACCGACGCGATCCCGGCACTGATCCGCCTGGCGCGCGATCACACGGTCGACTCTGTCGGCCTCAATCCCGGCGCGCTGCACGCGCTCTGGACGATTCATGGACTGGGGGGCCTGGCGACCAATCCGGACGCCATGACGGCGGCCCGGAACGCGTTGCAGCACCCGGCGGCGTCCGTCCGCCGCGCGGCTCTCATGATGTTGCCGCGCGATTCGCAATTGATGACCGACATCCTCTCGTCAGGCATCCTCCCCGACCGCGGGTCACCGTGGCCGGTGGAGTACACGGTGAGTAATGCCATCCTGTCCGATGCGGATGCGCACGTTCGGCTCGAGGCCACGCTGGTGATGTCCGAGCTGCCGCCATCGGATCGGAGCCGCAATGTGGTGCGTGAGCTGTTCGCATCGCTCGACAACGCCCGCGATCCGTGGATGCCTGACGCCATCGCCATCGCCGCCGCCGGTCATGGTCCAGCATTCCTCGGCGAGCTGCTCCTGCAGCGAGTGCCGCCGAACACCGATTCGATCACGGTGAGCGGCCTGCGCCGCGTCGTGCAGCGCCTGGCGCGGTTGCATTCCGCGAAGGCCGAAATCGGTCCCGTTGTTTCGCTGATCAACGCGATCCCGCGCGCCCACGCCGGACTTGCCGCGGGACTGCTCGAGGGCGTTGCCACCGGCTGGCCGGAAGAGCGGCCGCCGCAGTTGACTCCGGAGCAACGTGCGGCGCTGGTCGAAGCAGCCCGGACGTCCCCGGCCGAACTGGGGCCGTCGTTCGATCGCGTCGCCGCGCGCTGGACGCTGCCTAACGTCTTCCGGGTGCCCTGATGGTGTTGCGTCGTTTGAGTGCTGGGCTGCTGGTTGTCGTTGGGGTAACGGCCGGAGCGCGGACCGAAGGCGCGCTGGCGATCACGCAGGGCGCGGATACCACGATCACGATCCGCGCCGCGAGCAGCACGCTGGAGTTCACGCCCACGCGCGTTTCGGCAAAGGCCGGCACGCGCGTGCGGATTCGATTCGTGAACGAAGGAACGTTGCCGCACAACCTGGTAGTGCCGAGGAGCGAAGACGACATCGATGCCTTGGTGCTCGCCGCGTACAGTGCCGGCGAAACAGGCTATGTGCCGATGGACCTCAAGTCCAAGCTCGTGGGGTGGACCACACTGGCATCACCCGGTGAGTCGGTTGAAGTGACCTTTGTGGTCCCGGCTGCCGGCGAGTACACCTACGTGTGTTTGTTTCCCGGGCACTCGAATTCAATGCTTGGCACGCTGCGCGCCCTGAAATAAAGGGACCAATCACTAGTCGGGACTTATCGCGGTTTCCAAAACGCGCGATGCGCGACCAGCGACATCCAGCCGCCCACCAGAATCAATCCGTACATCTCACGAGATTCCTCGACGCCGAGGTCCTTCATCTCGAATTCCTTGAACATGTCGAGAAAGGGCACCTGGCCGATGACTCGAGGCGCAATCGTGGCCGCCCAGGCCAGCGCGACCAGGCCCGTGATCACCGGGAGCCACCACGGGCAACGGTTCGCGACGGAGAGCCCACACGCGACAGCGGCCGCGCCGTAGATCGCCATCCACGGAATCGGGTCGGGATCGTTCACCTGAACGACCACAGAAAACGCGAACAACAGCAGGAAAAACGCGTCGGCAACTCTCCAGGCTTTGCCGAAACGTTCAGCGGCCATATCGCAATCCAACAGTGAAGACGCGACCTGCCGCCGGATAGAAATACGCTTCGCCGGATCCGGTCGGGTCCAGGAAACCAGTGCCGTTAATCTGCTCATCGACCAGGTTGCGCGCGCCGAGGATGATCGCAAATGCGCCAACGGAGCGCGACACCTGCGCGTCGACGCGGGTCCAGGATGGAATACGACGCGTGTTGGCATCGTCGATGAACATGTCGGCGGTGCGAGTGACTGAAATCGTCGCGGTCCCAACGCGATCCGGCGATATCGTGAGCCCTGCCGAGAACACCTGTCCGGGAATGGCTTTGAGACTGTTCCCGGCATTGTCGCCAGCGCGCGCTTTCACGTCCTGAAGTGTGATCGACGCAAAGCCCGACGTAACGCCTTCCGAGACGTTCAGGCCCGCCTCGAATCCGCGATGCCGGCTCCGTCCGATGTTGACGTATTTGAATGTTTGGAGGTCGAAGTCCAGCTCGTCGCGCATATCGAGCTGATACACGGTCACGGTTGCGCCTACACGAGCACCAGCTGCCATCACTTCATGGTAGATGCCGGTTTCGGCACCCGCGCCGCGCTGGGGCTCGAGTTCAGGATTCGACGTCGTCAACGTGAACGGCGGGAAGGGAATCGGAATCGGCCGCTGGTCGAAAAGTTGGTCGGGGGTCGGCGCCTTGAACGTCCGCGAAATCGAGACCCAGAATCGACCCGACGATTGCGCGCCGTCTGCATAACGAATGTTGATGCCAACCTTTGGGCTGAGCGCGAAGTGTGACTCGTTGAAGTCCGTGCCCCCCGTTTCATTCTCGTAATCGTCGGTCAGGTAATCCGCGCGAATACCAACCGTCCACCGCATCCAGTCCGTCGGAGTGCCGACGAGGTGAGCGAAGGCGCCCATCGTCGTGCGCCTGCCGTTTCCCTCCGCGTCCAGCGAGCGCGGTCCGGCATCGGGGCTGGAGAAGTAGCGGGAATCGATGCCGCCGAGTCCGAGCGACGCGCCGATCGAAAAACGCTCAGTACCCGGCGGCAGAATCGTCGGAAGCAAGTCGGCCTGCGTTGACAGCACCAGGTCCGCCGTCCGCAAGGCGCGCTCTCTCGTGTCACCGACCGGCGACAGAGGGAGTGTCCGCACCAGCGTTGCCGTTCGTCCTGCGACGCGCAGGCTTGAACGGGCGGTGGCGCCGGCGCCGAGCACGCCATCGTGAGCGAGCGTGCCGCTCCACTGGGCATCGTCGCCACCATCGAGCCGGAATCGGGGATCGCTTTCCGAGCCGTCCTGAAGAAGGCGCTCCAGCAACGGCCCCGGTTCTTCGAAGTCCCGCCACGACGTACGCAACGAAGCGCGGAGCGCAGGGCTTAGTCGCAGCGATGCGTCCACGGTCGCCGACGTTCGCGCCGAGTGTTCGCGGAAACCACCCGACCTGTCGAATCCCAGCGACGCATTGAGCGGCCGATCGGCCAATGTCTGGCTGATGTCGACCGAGCCGGTGAATCCCGAAAAGGACTCAGCCCCCAGGCGCCAGCTGGGGGCCGACTGCGCCGGGCGCCGGGTGATGATGTTGATCACGCCCGCCACGGCCGCGTCTCCGTGCAATGCTGACGCGCTTCCGCGAACGATCTCGATTGACTCGATGCTCGACAATGGCGGCAGCGTTTCCCAGGCGACCGTCCCGTTCTGCGCCAGGTTCACGACGCGACCATCCACCATAACGAGTACGTAGTCGGCCTCTCCTCCGCCGTAGAAGCCGCGAACCATCAATTGCGAATCACGTCCTGATCCATCGAAGTCGACCACGGCAACTCCCGGCACCTGTTTCAACACGTCCGCAACCGTGGTGTACGGCAGCCGGGCCAGGTCGGCGGCGGTGAGTCGCGTAACCGCTGCCGTCGAACGATTCAGCGACGTGGCTGCGCGCTCGGCTACAATTACGACGGCACCGAGTGTCTGTGTGGTGTCCGGCCTGATGTCTTGCGCCGATAGCGTGCCGACGACGGTTGGGAACAGGCCAAGGAGGAGTGCTTTCACGTTCTGATCGACTTGAAGGTTCTCGCCTGCTGCTCGATTGCAGATTCGGTAGCCAGGCGCTCGATGCTCGATGCACCGAAAAAGCCCGCCACCCCGCGCGTGCGCTCCAGCACGTACTTCGCGTCTTCAGGCGTCGCAATTGGTCCACCGTGGCAGAGCACGATCACCTCTGGATTCACCCGTTTTGCCACATCGTGCATCGCCTGCACGCGCTCGACCGCCTCGTCCAGCGACATTGCTGCGGTCTTCACACCGATCGAGCCGGCGACGGTCGTGTTCACGTGCGCGACGACCACGTCGGCCCCGGCCTTCGTGAATCGTTCGGCGGTATCGCCGTCGAACACGTACGGACAGGTGAGCATCCCGAGCTCGTGTGCGGCGCCAATCATGTCGACCTCGAGTTGGATGCTCATCCCGGTCTCCTCGAGGATCTGGCGGAATTGTCCATCGATGAGACCGACGGTCGGAAAGTTCTGGACGCCGTCGAATCCGATGCGCTGCAGCTCCGGGAGAAACACCCGCATCAATCGAAACGGATCGGTCCCGCAGACTCCCGCGAGGACGGGCGTGTTGTTCACGACCGGGAGCACCTCGCGCGACATGTCGACCACGATCGCGTTCGCGTCGCCGTACGGCATCATCCCGGACGCGCTGCCGCGACCCGCCATGCGGAAACGTCCAGAATTGTAGATGATGATGAGATCGACGCCGCCCCGCTCAGCGAACTTGGCGGAAATGCCCGTACCCGCGCCGGCCCCAATGATCGGTACGCCGCTCGCGATCTGTGCTCGCAAGCGTCGCAGTGATTCCGAGCGTGGAATGAATGGCATTGATGGGAGTGGAACCTAGCGGACCAACGTTAGCAACTCATCAGCCATGGCGTGGGCAAACTCGGGATCGTTGACGTGGGCGTCAAGCTCATGAACGCGAATGTCCGGGCGTAATCCCGATCGCAAGGCATCAAAAAGAGCTGCGTCGGCTTCAGGGTTGTGAAACGGCTGACCCTCGCGGTCGATCATGCTGACTCCACGCATCGGGAGCATAACTACCGTTGGGCCCGTGGCTCGATTCAGCTGCGTCGCAATCCGAGCACCAATCTCGCGGCACTCTTCCGGCGTTGTGCGCATGAGCGTGACGCTGGGATTGTGGCGATAGAGCCGCCGGTCGCTGAACTTCGCCGGTATCGTGTCCGGCGCGCCGAAATTCACCATGTCCAGCGCGCCAACACTCACAACTTGCGGCACGCCTTTCCGAGCGGCCGCGCCCAGCCGATCAGGTCCCGCCGTCAACACGCCCCCAACTACCTCATCAGCCCATTCAGTCGTCGTGACGTCGAGCACGCCGGCGAACCAGCCATCGTCGATCAGTCCTTCCATCGCACGGCCGCCGCTGCCGGTCGCATGGAAGACGAGCACGTTGTAGCCCGCAGCCTCGAGTCGTTCCCGCGCGGCGGTAACACATGGCGTCGTGACCCCGAACATTGTCGCCGCGATGAGCGGCCGGTCGTCGGATGGAGCGACCTCCTGGCTCACCATGCCAACTATGGCGCCCGCGGCATTCGACAGAATCCGTCGCGACAAGGGGTTCAGTCCGGCAATGTCGACGACGGAATACATCATCGTTATGTCCTTCACGTCGACGTACGGCGCCGTGTTTCCGGACGCCATGGTGGACACCATGACCTTCGGAACGCCCACTGGGAGCTCGCGCATCGCGGCGGTGATAATCGCCGTGCCGCCGCCGCCCCCGAGCCCGAGTACGCCGTCGAAGCGTCCGGCGTCATGTGCCTCACGCGTGAGTGCGCGGGCGCCCGCCAGCATCACGTTCACCGCTTCGCCACGATCGTGTCTTTCACGAAGCGCTGTCAGCGAAGATCCACCGCGCGTTGCGACTTCGTCCGGCGTGATGTCGGCCATGAACGCCGATGGGCCGACTATGCCGATATCCATCACCAGTGTGTTCACACCGCGCGCCTGGATCACGTCGCGCACGAACGCGTACTCCTCACCTTTGGTGTCCAACGTGCCGATGAGGAGGACGGTCTTCATTGAGCTGGCGTGTTCGTGAACGTCATCGGCTCGTGCAGCGAACGCCACGGCTCTTCCTGGTGGACATCGATCAGAGCTGGTCCTTCGAAGAGCGCCGGCGAGAGGATAGCGAGGAAGACCAGCGTGTCGGCGCCGGCGTTGTACGTACCGTGCACGACATTCATTGGGATGTGGGCGGCATCTCCGGGACCGAGGACCTTCTTTTCACGGTCCACCCACTGTTCCGCCGTTCCGGACACTACGTAGATGATTTCCTCCATCGTCGGATGCCGATGGAACTGATGTGCCGTGCCGGCGGGCATGAGCACGCGCACCATCAACAGTTTTTCCGCGGCGGTCAGGCCCGGGCGGCACAACCATTCGTGCGGACCCCAGGGAGAGGGGTCCACCTGGAGTTCGCTACTGGTGACGAAGCGGTGAGGCACAGTTGGTGACGAGGGAGGGTACGGTCGTCTTTGGACTCTGCTCCCTATTTCATGACGCCAGCTGATCGGAGCGCCTGCTGCACTGCGGGTAGCCGATCGCGCAGAATGCGCTGCAGCTTGTCGTCCACTTGCCGCATCAGGGCGGGGAGCTCTATCGCGACGCGGCGCTGATCCGGGCTCGGGTTGTATTGTCCCGCCATCAGCTCGTTCATCGTGCCTAACCGCGCCTGAATGGTCTGCGTGGGCGGTGTGGGCGGTGGACCCTGTTGGTCGTCGTCTCCGCCTCCTCCGCCAGCACGTCCGCCGCGACCGGCGCCACCTGCGGCTCCGCCGCCGCGACCACCAGCGCCACCCAACTGCGACGCGACGGCCGAAACTTCGGACTCCAACGCTGCGATCTGCTCCTTGGCTGCCGCCGGCGTTGCGGTCGAGGAGTCGGCCGCGCGACGAGACTCAGCCAATTGACGTTGAATCGTGTCCAGCCGCGCTTGTGTCTCGCGCAGTCCTGCCTGAAGTCGCGCAATCGTCAGGCGCGTCGTGTTGAGCTGTCGCAGCTCGGAGTCGGTCAGGATCACGGCGCCGTCGCGTAGCAGCGAAAACGGCTGCTCCATTACCAGTGGCGTGCCGCCGGACCGTGTTATCGTCAGGCGTGTTCGATATGCACCGGGAGCCACCACAAAAGTAATCTCGCCACCAGCGGCACCTCCTCGGCCCCCACCTCCCGGTGCTCCTCCGGCTGCTCCACCACGACCCGGGGGCGTCGTTGCCAATACGGGGCCCGTCAACGGAGCACCAGCGCGCATGTCCCACACCTGCCGGTACAATCCGGGCTCGCGTGTGAACGGCAGCTGCCGGACGACTGTCCCCGCGCCATCGACTACTTCGAGTTTCGCCGTCGCATCGCTTGCGATGTTGTTTACCACGTAAGTAATCGATGCGCCGGCCGCCGGATTCTGCCCTGTGAATCCGCTGCTGCCCATGCCGGAACTGTGCGAACCATCGGGAAGGAGCAGGTTCGCGTCCTGCACCGGGAACAGATGGGCAACCGTTGCCGACTTTGCCCGAGCCAACTGCTCGAGGGGCGTGAGGTCGTCGATGATGAAGATCCCGCGACCGTGGCTGCCCACCACAAGGTCATTCTCGCGTTCCTGGATCGCGAGGTCGTGCACGGGTACCGTCGGAATGCCGGAGCCGAGCCGCGTCCAGTGCGTGCCACCGTCGACCGTGAAGTAGGCGCCGTATTCCGTGCCCGCAAAGAGGAGGTTGCGCTCGCGATGATGTTCACGAACGACCTGCACCGATGCTTCGACGGGAAGGTCGCCGCTGATCGATGCCCAGGTGCGCCCGTAGTCCGTGCTCTTCAGGACGTACGGCTTGAAGTCGTTGCTCCGGTGGCCGTCCAGCGATGCGTAAATCGTGCCTTCGCTAAACCGTGAGAACGCCACTCGGCTGACATACGTCGTTTCGGGCACCGTGGGGAACTTCTCGGTGCGGGTCCATGTCTGCCCACCGTCTCGTGTGATCGCAATGACTCCGTCATCGCTACCCGTGGCGAGAAGTCCGGGGCGCATTGGCGACTCGTCGATCGTGCTGATATTGCCGAAATCCGCTGTGCCCTCGTGCCTGCCTAACGCATTCGAGTCGACCGCCGCACCGCGCATGGGCAACTTGTTGCGGTCTATCGCCCGTGTGAGGTCGGCGCTGATGGTCTGCCAGCTGTCACCGCGGTCGTTGCTGCGGAACAGGTAGTTGGCGGCGAAATAGAGCTGGCGCGGGATGTGGCGCGACGGAAGGATCGGCGCGCTCCAGTTGTAGCGGTGCGTCTCACCCGGTTTCGCGACCGGTCGGATGCTCTTCGCCTGTCCGGTCCGGGCGTCGTACCGCGAGATGACGCCGCCCTGCGATTCGGAATAGACAAAGTTGTGGTCCGAGGGATCGGCGACCGAGTAGAAGCCGTCGCCACCGACGAACCGCGACCAGTCGGCGTTCGAGGTTCCGAACGTCTTCCGCGTCTGGTTAGGCGCGCCCCAGGCCGCGTTGTCCTGCAGGCCACCGTAGACGTTGTAGTACGGCCGGGCGTCGTCGACCGAAATCGCGTAGAACTGCGCCAGTGGAATGTTCTCGACGTGGTCCCAGGACTGCCCGCGATCCCACGACAGGTACAACCCGCCGTCGGTGCCGAGGATCATCTGCTCGGGGGATTGCGGATTGATCCAGAGGGAGTGGTGATCAGCATGTGTTCCGGCCGTCGCAAAGCCGACATAGGTGCGTCCGCCATCCCAAGATTGCAGAGAACTGGGTGCCAACCGAACGACGTGATCCGGATCCGTCGGATCACAGCGGATCTGCCCGTAGAACCACGCGGTGCTGTTCGTGGGATTTGTCTGCCGCCACGTCGCGCCGGCGTCATCGCTGCGGAACGTGCCGCCGGTGTTGCCACGCGCGTGAATGACTGCGTATACCGTGTTGGGCCGCGATCGGCAGACGCTGAGTCCAATCCGACCGAGTTCACCGGTCGGAAGGCCCGATGTCAGCTTCGTCCAGGTCTTCGCGCCGTCCGTCGTCTTCCAGATCGCTGTCTCCGGTCCGGCGGGCAGGAAACTGTACGCACGCCGCTCACGCTGGTACGACGCGGCGTATAACACGTCGGGATTCAGCGGGTCCATGACGACTTCGGTGAAGCCGGTGTACTGGCTGATTTCTTTGGTGTTTGTCCAGGTCCGGCCACCATCTATCGTCTTGAACAGGCCGCGCTCGCCGCCCGGCGCCCACAACGGGCCAACTGCCGCGACATAGACGACGTTAGGGTCGCGGGGGTCGATGACGATGCGCCCGATGTGTTGCGACTTGGGAAGCATCGGAGCGGACCAGGTGCGTCCGCCGTCGGTTGACTTGTAGACGCCGTTCCCCCACGAGGAGCTGCGCATATTCTGCGGTTCGCCCGTGCCCACCCATAAGACGTCCGGGTTCGATGGCGCCACTGCGACGGCGCCGATGGAGGGCGCCCTCACCGAATCGAAGAGCGACGTCCACGACACGCCGGCATTCGTCGAACGCCAGACGCCACCGGTGGCGGCGGCGATGTAAATCACCGTCCCCAGCCTTCCACGTTCGGCGACCGCAATTTCGGTTATTCGACCGCCCATCAGCGCGGGCCCGATGCCTCGAAAGGACAGACCTCGCGCGAGCACAGAATCAGGGCGGGGCGAGGCCTGGGCCATTGCATCTGAAGCCGCGGCAAAGAAGCACAGAGACAGGATGAACCGACGCATGTCTGGGACGGGTGAGAGGTGGTTACATCATCAGCCAGTGCACCCGCTGGGGCAAGGACGGGTGGTGAGGACTCGAAACCCTCAGACAAGGCGGGACGTTGTTGATCAATCACCTGCCCGGGGGATTCATGGACGACGTGCGTCAGGACGTTCGATTCGCCATCCGATCCTTCGTCCGCCGCCCCGCATTCGCGCTGTCGGCCATCCTGAGCCTCGCGATCGGAATCGCGGGCAGCACCGCCGTGTTCAGCCTGATGAACACGGCCCTCTTCAAGCGCGTTCCAGGCGTCACGCGTCCTGAACGCCTCGTCGAGATCGCCCGCTATGTCGGCGGCGACGAAGGCGACGTCACCTGGGAAGTGTACGCCCGACTGAAACAGGAAACGTCGGTGCTCGAGGATCTCGGCGCGCTCGTACTCGTGTCGGCTTCGATTGCTGCGTCGAACGAGCCGGTTGCCCGAGCCGGCCTGGCCGTGACCGGGAACTACTTCGACCTGCTCGGTGCACGCGCTGCTCGCGGACGCACCTTCGCGCCTGACGAGGCAACGTGGCCCGCCGTCGCCCCGGTCGCCGTAATCAGCCACGAAGCCTGGCAAAGGGACTTCGACGGGGCCAACGACATCATCGGACGTGTCGCCCGAATCAACGGCGCGCCGGTGGAAGTCATCGGTGTCATGCCTGAACACTTCGGCGGACACCACACCGCGCTGCTGGTTGACGTGTTCCTTCCGCTCGGCTTGGCGCTGCCCGGATTACCCAATCCCGCCGCCTTTACCGAAGCCAATGCAAGTTCGGTCGAGCTTCTAGGTCGCCTGATGCCCGGTCTGTCGGTCGATGCGGCGAAGGCGCGATTGTCGGCCGCCGCCGACCGTCTGCAGCGCGAGACTGCTCGATCGAGTCGGGTACCCCCCTATGCCGTCACGGTGCACAAGTGGGGACCGATGCCGGGTTTCGTGCGACTCGGACTCGCCGCGTTCCTGTCGTTGCTGCTCGTCCTGGTGGGTCTGGCCCTCGCCATGGCCTGTGCCAACGTGGCGACGGTTCTACTCGCGCGGGCCGTGGACCGCCAGCGCGAGTTGGCAGTGCGCCGCGCCATCGGCGCGACGCGGGCGCGACTCGTCAGGCAGCTCGTGACCGAAGTCACCGTGCTGTTTGTGATCGCGGGGATCGCGGGAGTCGTACTCACGGTCTGGGCCACTAGTCTCCTGGCCGGTGTTGCACCACCCATCCCCATTCCCGGGCGTCTCGGCGCCGACTTGAGTCTCGACTGGCGCGTGACGGTCTTTTCGGTCGTGGTGACGTTGGGTGCGGCGCTGGTGTTCAACGTGCTGCCGGCGCTCAGTGCAACCCGCTTCGACGTGATCTCATCGCTTCGCGAGGGAGGTTCCTCGGACACCAAACGCCGCGTCCGACTTCGCTCACTGCTGGTCGGCGGCCAGGTCGCTGTGACCTGCGCGCTCCTCTTTGCGACGGTGATCTTCGGCCGAGCGCTGCAGACGATGCGCGAACTGCGGCCGGAATGGAACGTCGAGAACGTGCTGGTCACGTCTATGGATCTGGAACTCAATGGCACGTCGAACGAGGCGGGCATGGTTTTCCAGGAAGAGGTGCGGAGGCGCGTGGCTGCTTTACCGGGGGTCGAGGCGGTGGCGTGGGCGACCAAACTTCCCATCGGTGGGCAGTCGAGGCTCGGCCCGTTGCGCGCAACCGATGGCGATGCCGGTGCCGCGGTCACGTCGATTCACGGAAGCTTGAACCGCGTGTCACCGGACTTCTTCCGCGCGATGCAGATCCCGTTGCAGCGCGGTCGCGATTTTGTCGACGCCGACCGAAGCGACGCCCCTCGCGTCGCGATCATCAATGAAACGATGGCTCGCGCCCTCTTCGGTAATCGGGACGCGCTGGGACTTCGATTCGAGAGCGGCCAGGGCGAATACCGGCGCGAATACGAAGTGGTCGGGATCGCGGGCGACTCGCGGATCAGCGCGCCGGGCCAACCGCCTGAGACGTTCATGTATGTGCCGCTCGCGCAGATGTACAACGCGGCCGCGTACCTGCACGTGAGGGCGAGCCCCGGTCTCGAGGCCGCGGTGGCCACAACCGCGCGCGCCGCCGTCCGTGAGATGTCTTCGTCGTTGCCGCTCGCCTCCCTGCGTCCTCTTTCCGATGTGCTCGAGGTGTACCTGCTCCCGCAACGGCTGGCGGCGTGGGTTGCCGCGGCGATGGGAGCGTTCGGGTTGATCCTGGCCGGCATCGGGGTGTATGGCGTCGCGGCCTTCGTCGCGAGCCGGAGGGCGAAGGAGGTCGCGATCCGCATGGCGTTAGGCGCGACGGATCGCGACGTGACCCGGCTGTTGGTGCGCAGCGGCGCGACGGCGCCGGCGGCGGGGTTGCTGGCCGGACTGGCGACTGGTGTCGGCCTGTCGATCGTCGCCTCGAAGATCGTGCCGGGGGTCAAGGCCGCTGATCCCGTCGCGCTGGCCGCTGTGACGTTGGCCGTCGGCACGCTCACGATGTTTGCGCTCCTGTTCCCGGCCCGGGCGCTCATGCGTGGAGGACCCATGAGGCGCTTGAGAGACGAATAGCTCACGCGGAGCCGGTGCCCGGACGTCCTTGTGGAGGATGGGATCAGGCAGGAGGTTTGGTCGCTTCATGCGACTACCCCATCCGATCATCCTGCTCCTCGGCGCCATCGGCATCGCCGCCGCGCTGACCTGGGTTCTTCCCGCCGGTGAATACGAGCGTCGCGACGATCCGTCGACCGGCCGTCGCGTAGCTGTCGCCGGCACGTATCATCGGGTCGAGGCGGCACCCGTCGGACCATTCCGCGCGGTGATGGCCGTGCCGCGCGGGTTTGCCGCCGGCATCGACGTCATCATGACGATCCTCATTGTCGGCGCCGCGTGGGTTGTCGTCGACAAGCTGGGAACGTTGCGCCTCCTGGTCGGCGCTTTCGTCAGGCGCTTCAGCGGCCGCGGGCTCATGGCCATTCCACTCGTCGCCTTGTTCTTCACGATGGGCGGCGCGCTGGAGAACATGCAGGAGGAAATCATCCCGCTGATCCCGGTGCTGTTGCTGCTCGGCCGCGGCATCGGCGTGGACGCCATGACCGTGGTTGCGATGAGTGCCGGAGCGGCGATGGTGGGCTCGGCGTTCGGTCCGACGAATCCGTTCCAGGCTGGCATTGCGCTCAAGCTGGCCGAACTCCCGCCGCTCGCCGGGGGAGGAATTCGATTCGTGACGCTGGTCGTCGGCTTCGCCATCTGGTTGGCCTGGACGATGCGGCACGCCAAGAGGAATCCGCAGCCGGTTGAAGCCATCGAGTCCGACACTCCCGTCCTGACGAGTCGCGAGTGGGCAATCATTTCGTGCGTCCTTCTTCCGTTCGCCGCCTACCTCTACGGCGTCATGCGGCTGAACTGGGGGTTCGATGAACTGTCGGCGGCGTTCCTCATTGGCGGAGTCGCGGCCGGTCTGATCGGTGGATTGGGTCCGGTTGGCACGGTGAAGACCTTCCTCGAGGGCATGCAGGCGCTGTTGCCGGCGGCCACGATGGTCGCGCTGGCACGCAGCATTTCCCTCACGCTGACCGATGGCCGCGTCATCGACACGATCCTGCACGCGTTGGCGACGCCGCTCTCGCAGGTGCCGGCGGTGGCGACTGGCGTGTTGATGATTCCCGTCCACGCGCTCATCCACATCCCGGTATCGAGCGTGAGCGGCCAGGCCGCGCTGACGATGCCGATCTTCGTGCCGTTAGGCGATCTGGTGGGACTCTCGCGTCAGGCGGTGGTGCTGGCGTACCAGACCGGCGCGGGATTGATGGAGCTGCTCACGCCCACAAACGGAGCGTTGATGGCGGTGTTGCTGGCGGCTGACGTGTCCTTCGCGAAATGGGTCCGGTTCGCGGCTGTCGGCGCCCTGCTGCTCGTCCCGATCGGCTTGGTGGCGATGTTGATTGCGTAGTGAAAGACGGGTGCGTGACGCGCGTCATTGACAACGGGGAGCCACATAGCTCAGCGTGGCGCTCCCAAGCAGGGCGCAATGATCCTCCCACGGCTGTGCCTGGTCTCGGCCGCCAGGCCGCCACCCGCCGATGTGCACACGCTTCGGACACCGAAGCGCGAATCGCTCATGCAAGTCACATCGGATTCGAGGAGGTACCCAATGCGACGGCTCCTGCTGGCTTTTCTTGCCCCTACCTTTGCGTCGTTTGCGACCGCGTGCACCGATCCCGGTATCGCAACCGAGCCGCACTCAATTTCTGTCGACGGACCGAACCTCACAAAACCCGCCCCTCCGCCTACACTCGACGGCATCATCAGCGCCGGAGAGTACGATGGCGCGGCAACAGTGACATTCAACGCCAACCTGCCGGCTGGCGGAACGACGCCGGTCACCGTCTACATCACGCACGATGACACGTACATGTTCCTGGCCATCACATTCGATCGCGGATCCGGCTTCCACCTGAACGACATCGTCGCCTTCGAGTTCGATAACGACAACGACGGCGTGCGCGAAGACGGAGACGACATCGTGCTCACCGGACCGACGGACCCCGCGTTTGTCGTGCAGAACGGCGCCGATTACTACCGGTTGAACGGTGGCGCCGCCAATCAGTCGGACATATTCCCCGCCTCCGAGGGCGGAACGATCGACGTGCTGTCCGTCTTCGGCGTCGCCGGCACCACCGGCGTCTTCGAGTTCCGTCACGACCTGGATGACGCCGACAGCGCCCATGACTTCTCGATCGA
>Ga0070698_100003222_pt1 | contig 17979 bp, 14 predicted proteins | sample KBSK1502metaG_FD_65477 | JGI IMG/M metagenome (GOLD analysis project Ga0070698, IMG submission 65477) | Corn, switchgrass and miscanthus rhizosphere microbial communities from Kellogg Biological Station, Michigan, USA - KBS K1-50-2 metaG | ecosystem: Host-associated > Plants > Roots >...
TATTATCGAGGTCGGACAGAGCACCTAGCTCACCAGCAAACAGAAGTAATTCTTGAGAATGACCCTCTCCCTTGGGCAACAAATTTTGACGGCGCATGCGTTGTACTTGCCGTGACGTTCCGACTAACAAATCGTTGGACGCTAACGCAACCTTCTTTCAGGGCTCCTCATGCTATTTGGCCGCTCGGCGGCGTCTGAAGGCTCGGGAAGTAGCGGACCACGAAGAACAGGTACAAAAGCCAGAAAGCGAGCCAGACAGATGCGACAATATGGAGCCCAATCAGGAACAGGACCAGACTTGGCGCCAGGAACATCGTGGTGTAACCCATAAGCCAGAAGCGATCCGCTCGCCGGGCTTGCAACGTCCTTTCGGTATCACTCATCCCTCCGCCGAGCGAACACCTGTAGTAGTGCAACGTCGCGAACACGAGTGGAGAAGGTCACGACCCCCATCGCAATCAGCGTGGCCTGGAACAATACGGAATTGATCCTGCCGCTCTCAAACCTCGGGTACAGAAAGAACAGCATGAAGGTGAAGATCGCGATGTTCGTCCCGGCGAGCGTTACGACCGGGTGACGTTAACTGCGGCAACATCTTCTCTCATCAAATGCCTCCACTCGTGTCTTATTCATTAACTTACCTCCCCCCCCAGCATTTGGCAGTTATGGAAACGCAACTCATGAGCGCCGCGTCTCGTTCTCTGTCTGGCAAGTAAGCTCATCTGCTTTGATTCAGAAACGTACCCTCGCGAAGTTCTTCAAACGCCTGTTGCAGTTGCTCCTGTGTGTTCATAACAATTGGTCCATACCATGCCACCGGCTCCTTGAGTGGCTCGCCAGATACAAGCAAGAATCGAATACCGTCGTCTCCCGCTTGAACGACAATTTCATCACCGCTGTCGAAGAGCACAACGGAACGGTTGTCAGCTTCGGAAGGAGGTGAGGTGTCTAACCACTTGACGCTTTCAGTCGGCACTGTAAGTGGACCAGAGGCGTTGCAGAATTTCCCCGTTCCCGCAAACACATAAGCGAAGGCGTTACGAGTCGTCGCGATTGGAAGCGCCTTTCTTTTTCCTGGCGGCACCGACACATCAAGGTACAGTGGGTCTGCGGCAATCCCCTCCACAGGACCTCTCTTCCCCCAAAAACTCCCGCAGATGATTCGACCTTGTGTTCCATCGTCGTCAGTTACCAAGGGAATGTCAGTCGCTTTCACTTCTTGATAACGCGGCGTTGTCATCTTTAACGCTGCCGGGAGATTCGCCCAAAGTTGAAATCCGTGCATCCTTCCGGCGGAGTCACCCTTCGGCATCTCCTGATGAATGATTCCGCTTCCTGCCGTCATCCACTGAACATCACCAGCACCAATTGAACCGCTGTTTCCCATGCTGTCACCGTGCTCGACCTCACCCGCAAGTACATAGGTGATCGTCTCGATGCCGCGATGGGGATGCCATGGAAAGCCAGCCAGGTAGTCCTCAGGTATGTCATTCCGAAAATCGTCCAGCAGTAAGAATGGGTCGAAGTCTGACGTCTTCCCAAAACCGAAAGCGCGGTGCAAGTGGACACCGGCACCCTCGAGTGTAGGTTTGGATTTAGCGAGTCGCTTGACGGGTCGTATGGACATTTGAGTCTCCTGGTCTGGTGGTCTATGTTCTTTCACTTGCTCATGTTCATTACAAAACGATCGTGCGTTGGACTTTAGCGGCGCTCATGACTGCTGATTGGTTATAGACTCTCCAGTCTAATCTTTTAGATCTATCCGCGCAGTTTAGCAAAGCTCTTGTGAAGAAAGATCAACGGATGTTTCCACTATCTTTGGCCGGCAGTAGATCAGAATGGCGATGTATTGGACAACGTGGTCCAAAGCCACAGAGATTAACAACGGCTAGGAAATTCTTTCGCAAGAATTGCTGCTACACACTTTGCGGTATGTCCCGCGGGCAATCATCGCAGACAAGCTGAAGAGTTATTACGCGGCAAAGGCAGAAGTGCTGTGGCATCGTTAGAGTCGAACATCGTTAGCCACGTGCAAGGCCTCCGAGTTCTTTCCAACCAATAGAACTCGCAAGCTGACCTATATCAAACAGGCGACGTTCGCGTGACTCTATTATCCAACTCTTCACAATCATCTCAGTTGTTAATCGTGGCTTTGTCGGGGCCGCAGTCTCACTGACGTCTTTATTATCTTTGCTTTCTCGTTTCACTACTCTTATCAAAGTCTTCATGACATCACCTCAGATGTTTGAGCGGGTAGACTCCGCGCGCGCGCTTTTGCAAGAAGCCCACCCACCTCGAGCACAAACATTCAATTTGCTGCGCTCACTTGAAAAAATCTTCAGCTCTAAGCTAAGAACTCGCTCAGAAATTTAGAGAAGCAATACGCTTGCCAGTCCTGAAGATTCTCTAAATGGTTTGTATTCACGAGCGAGTCAATTGTTTGAGGCAAAGAGTGTCGGACAAGCACTTGCGCGCGCTGATCAGAGACCGACAATTCCGTCATAGCAGGGCGGTGCGTGATGAGTGGTTCTTTTCAAGAATTGTCTTCGCGACCGAGAGCAACTCAACACCGCTCATCGCAAACATCTCGCCGTTAATGAATGTCGTGGGTGCGCCGGTAATTCCATTGATGAGACTGTTGTAATAGTTGTCGAGGATCTGAGCACTGTAAGTACTGCTGGCCATTTCGCGATCGAATTTATCCAGATCGAGTCCAATCTGCTTAGCATAATGGCGCAAGTGCCGGTCTTCGAGCTTGTCAGGCTGAGAATAGAGATGGCGATGCATCTCCCAGAATTTACCCTGAGCCGCTGCTGCTTCAGCAGCTTCAGCCGCACGCAACGCGTGGGTATGTACATTTACGAGTGGGAAGTGGCGATAGACGAACCGTACAGAGTCCACCAACTGGTCGAACATCTTTTCTGCCGCGAGATGTCTGTGGCGACAGTCGGGACATTCATAATCGCCGTAGTTGACTACCGTCACCAGGGCATCCGGTGGGCCAATCGCATGATCGCGCTCATTTATCGGAATAGCTAACTTCACGTTGAGACTCTAAGCAAACGCGTATTGCACCTTGACTGGTACGTCATCACTAATGCCGTATCTAAGCTTTACATCTCGTGGATTAATGCCGAATTTCCTCATGCGGTCGAGCAAGGTGCTGCGTTTTACGCCCAGACGAAGCGCGGCTCCGTTTGGTCCACTGATGCGGCCTTTCGTTTCCTTAAGAGTCCGTATGATTCGCTCCTGCTCTTCGAAATCGCTGACTACAGTCGCCGCGTCGATTGCTCCAGTCATCTTTTCCGGTAACGTGACTGCCAGCACGTTGTTTGTCGTCAGGATCACTGATCGCTCGATTAGATTTTCCAGCTCCCGTACGTTGCCCGGCCATGACCAGCGCTGTAGTTTCTGGATTGTCGATTCGGGAATCGTATCGATCTGCTTACCCATTTGGCGCGCGTACTTCTGCGTGAAGTGTTGGACCAACAACGGGATGTCTTCGCGACGTTCGCGCAAAGGTGGAAGACGAATCGGAAAAACATTAAGACGATAGTACAGATCGCTGCGAAACTGTTTCTCTTCCATCAACTGTTCGAGATCGCAATTAGTCGCAGCCACGAGCCTTACATCGACATTCTTGCTGCGCGCGCTCCCCAGCCGTTCATAGGTGTGTTCCTGCAACGTGCGCAAGAGTTTCGGTTGCAACTCGAGCGGCATATCACCAACTTCGTCCAGAAACAGAGTGCCGCGATCCGCCAACTCAAGACGCCCTGCTCGCTGCATGTTCGCACCGGTGAAAGCGCCGCGCTCGTGCCCGAAAAGCTCGCTCTCAAACAACGAACTCGGAATCGCCGCGCAGTTCAGGGTTACAAACGGTTGCTTCTGACGCTGGCTGCGTTCGTGGATCGCACGAGCAATGAGTTCCTTGCCCGTGCCGGTCTCGCCCAGCAACAATACAGTGGCATCGCTGGCAGCGACCATTTCCACTAGTTGCAGTATCTGCCGCAGCGCGGAACTGCGACCAACAATTCCGGGAAGGATCGGAGCTACATCGCTGTACGGAGCTATATCGTGGTACGTTGAATGAGGATCTGACAAAACATCTGGTGTCATCTCTACCTCCTAAAGAACACGACGGGTTACTGTCAAACGCGGGCTTCCAAACTCTTAATTTGGCCTTGAAGAATGTTTCACTTTACAAGCTTACTTTGCACCGGTTCCTGGTTGCTGAAAACCCTAAATGGAGCGAGCGAGACATACCCATTTAGGGTGAGCGGTCAATACCCTCGCTCCTCATTGTGTGAGCGTGCCGATAATTTGAGTTGTACAAGAGATGATTAATCCCGTTGCCGGGACGGAAAAAGTGACGCGGCGTACTCTGTTGATTTGCAGACTAGCAAAGCGGACGGTTAGCGTTGTAGGATAGCAATCCATTTTCAATTTGTAGCTTCTGGACTTATCCGGTCCAAATTTGATTGTCGCCTCAGACGCCAACGAGTTGGCAAGACCAGGCATGAACTGGAATGAAGTGGTCTCGACCAAAGTCCGCATTCTGGCGTTAGCGTTAGGGGCCAGCCTCCCATTTTTATTTAACGGCTGCACTACCCGCCAAGCTGCCAGCAAACCATCGATCGAGTTCACCGTAATTCCTCAAGCAGCGGAAGGCGCACCTGATAAGACCTCGCCTATTTCAGGGCGTGTGATTGGCGGCCGTGCGGGCCAACGAATCGTTCTGTTCGCAAAGTCCGGAATTTGGTGGGTGCAGCCCACTGTCGATGAACCCTTCACCGCTATTCAACCCGACTCCACATGGACCAATTCCACTCATCCCGGCACCGAGTATGCCGCCCTCCTTGTTGAACCTGGGTATCGCCCACCCCCAACGATCGACGTTTTGCCATCAGAAAGTGGTGATGTAGTCGCGGTAAAGAGCGTTCATGGAGAGATGTGGGAAGCCAGTCAAAGAACACTTCAGTTCAGTGGTTATGAATGGCACGTTCGTAACGTTGGGAGCAATCGTGGCGGCAGAGAAAACAATTACGATTCGACTAATGCATGGACTGATGCCAACGGCTTCCTGCATTTACGAATTGCAAAGAATGCCGGCCAGTGGTCCTGTGCAGAGGTCAAGCTCTTACGTAGTTTGGGCTATGGGTCGTACCGGTTTGTGGTGCGTGATGTTTCACAGCTTGAACCAGCGGCAGTCTTAAGTATGTTCACGTGGGATGATGCTGACGCCGGCCAGAACCACCGTGAGATGAATGTTGAACTCGCAAAGTGGGGCGATGCTGCGAGCAAGAACGCACAATATGTGGTCCAGCCGTACTACGTTCCTGCGAACGTTGTCCGCTTCAATGTGCCGGCTGGACTTCTAACGCACTCGTTCCGTTGGGAACCGGGCCGTGTAGCCTTCAAAACAGTTCGTGGCTCGATAGCGGATGGACCAAGTCCGATCGCCGCTCACGTCTTCACATCGGGAGTACCGACTCCAGGAGGCGAATCTATCCACCTGGATTTGTATATTTTTGGTAACACAAAGGACCCTTTGCAAAAAGACGTCGAGGTTGTCATTGAAAAATTCGAGTACTTGCCGTAATTACAGGAGACTGAGTTGGCTAGTGGCAAGCCTCGTATTGCTCTGCCTGGCCCACACGGCCGCTGCAATCGATCCGAATCGCGACCTGTCGCAGTACATCCACGACCAGTGGGGAAGTGCAAAGGGATTTCCGGGTGGCCAGGTTTACGCGATCACGCAAACGAGCGATGGTTACTTATGGATCGGCGCTGAAAAGGGATTGGTTCGTTTCGATGGTCTGAACTTCCATCTTTTTCAACATGCAAACACTCCTGTGATTCCGGTTGGTTCAATTCGCAGCCTCGTGGCCGACAATGAAGGAGGCTTATGGATCCACTTCGGAGGACCACGGATACTTCGTTACGCTAACGGCAAGTTTGAAGATGTTGCTTCCTTACTGCCACAGTTTGAGCCGGCTTTCACTGCGATGGGCCGCGGCGCGAATGGAGAGGTATTGATTTCGGCACTTGTAAACGGCACCCTCCAATATACAAGTGGCAAATTCGTCGAGCTTGTAGGTCCGACCGATCTCCCGAATTTTCTTGTGATTTCCCTCGCGAAATCGGCGGATGGGAAGCTTTGGCTTGGTACTCGCGATTTGGGACTCTTCTACGCAACGCATGGAGATATTTCTAACATCGGAAAGTCTTTGCTCGACCGAAAAATCAATTGTCTCTTACCAATTACTAACGAAGATTTGTGGATCGGTACGGACAATGGAGTGGCTCGCTGGAATGGTGGCGAAGTTACAACTGCGGGATTGGCTGCGTCTCTGAGTCATGTTCAAGCGCTGAGCATGATCCAAGATCGCGACGCAAACGTCTGGGTTGGTACGAGCAAAGGACTCCTAAGGATAAATCGTCAGGGCACCGCAGCTTTTTTGAAACGCGATGGCGACTCTAATCCAGTGACTGCCCTGTTTGAGGATCGCGAAGGCAATCTTTGGGCGGGGACATCTCAAGGTATCGAACGTCTGCGAGACAGTGCTTTTGTTACCTATTCCACGGGCCAGGGTATTCCAGTAGCGAACAACGGTCCCGTTTATGTCGACTCGGAAAGCCGTGTCTGGTTTGGTCCCGCAGCGGGCGGTCTATACTGGCTCAGCAGTGGGCAAGTCGAACGAGTGACAAGTGCCGGACTTGGTGACGACGTGATCTACTCGATCGCCGGAGATAAGACCGGGTTGTGGATCGGCAGACAAAAGGGTGGACTCACACACCTGAGCTACAAAGACGGATCTTACAAGACCGAAACCTACTCCGAGGCACAAGGACTCGCTCAAGACAGCGTGTACGCAGTCAATCAGAATCGCGACGGATCTATGTGGGCCGGAACTCTGAGTGGTGGCGTTAGTCAGTTCAGCGGTGGCAAGTTTAGAAGCTACACAACGAAAGACGGATTGGCATCGAATACGGTTAACGCCGTCGTCGAAAGTGCAGACGGCACGATGTGGTTTGCTACACCCAATGGTCTAAGTGCGCTGTCAAAAGACCGTTGGCAGACCTTCAAGGTACAAGACGGATTACCGTCTGATCGCGTGAACTGCCTTTTTGAAGATTCTGTTGGTCTACTCTGGGCGGGAACCGATGATGGTCTGGCTTTTTTAGATTCCGGCAGGTTTCAAACTCCAGCAACGGTACCGGCGTCGTTCCGCGAACCAATATTGGGCCTGGTCGGCGACGGGAGCGGATCGCTTTGGATCGCTACGTCGAATCATGTGCTACGAGTGACCCGCGACAAATTGCGGAATGGCCAGGTCACCGAGACGGATGTACGTGAGTTTGGTGTGGCCGACGGATTACAAGGAAGCGAAGGCGTACGGCGGACCCGATCGGTAACCGTGGATCTATCGGGAATGATCTGGTTTTCTTTGAGCAGTGGACTTTCAGTCGTTGATCCGGCCAGGCTAAGACGAAGTTCGGAGCCGGCGATCGTTCACATAAATGCCGTGACGGCCGATGGCAGCCCTGTAGAATTAGGCCCAAGTATTCGGATACCTTCCGCCAGGCAACGCATCGTCTTCAGCTTTGTGGGTCTCAGCCTTGGGATACCGGAGCGGGTGAAATTTCGTTACAAACTTGATGGCTTCGATCACGATTGGAGCAATCCGGTTTCGGCAGGCGAAGCGATCTATACCAACCTTAGACCCGGTCCGTATCGCTTCCATGTGATAGCCAGTAATAGTGACGGCTCCTGGAACAGCGTTGAGGATGAGTTCGGATTCGAAATCGACCCGGCGTTCTGGCAAACCTGGTGGTTTCTGATATCGGGCTTGCTCGTCCTTGGCTTGATGATGCTGGCCCTCTATCGCATCCGTTTACTTCAACTAACAAAGCAGTTGAATGTACGTTTCGAAGAGCGACTCTCCGAACGCACACGGATTGCACAGGAGTTACACGACACTCTTTTGCAGGGCTTCCTGAGCGCTTCGATGCAACTGGACGTTGCGGTAGACCAACTGCCGGAGGGCTCGCCCTTACGACCCCGATTCGTACGAGTTCTCGATCTGATGAGACAAGTCACTGACGAAGGACGTAACGCACTTCGAGGTTTGCGGTTGTCTAACAATGGCTCCGAGGACATTGCGGTGGCACTTTCCACTATCAATCAGGAACTGAACAGTGGCGGTGAAGCTGTGTTTAGAGTAATCGTGGAAGGTTCGCCTCGAGCCTTTCATCCGATTGTACGAGACGAGGTCTATCGTATCGGTCGTGAAGCTGTGGTTAATGCTTTTCGTCACTCACGCGCAAAACACATCACGGTGGAAGTGTCGTATCTTGAGAATCAGCTACGCCTCCTGATTAGCGATGATGGTTGTGGAATCAATTCTGAAGTGCTGGAGTCCGGGCGTGAGGGACACTGGGGACTCTCCGGAATGCGTGAAAGGGCCGAGAGGATTAAGGCGCGCCTCAAAGTGCGTAGCCGTGTTGGATCAGGCACGGAAGTGGAACTGTCGGTACCGGCCGCGGTCGCTTTCCAGGATGAGTCTAATCGTTCACGAAGGTGGTTTGGTAAATGGTTAGGTGACAAAGGGCATTCCGGTTCATGAAAACAAGTAAGGGAGTGAAACCATGACCATACGTATTCTTAGTGTCGACGATCACCCGCTCTTGCGAGAAGGGATTGCAATGCTCATCGAAAATCAACCGGACATGGTTTTGGTAGCTCAAGCAGCTACGGGTCGTGAAGCTATCGAACAGTTTCGCCAACACCGGCCTGACGTGACCTTAATGGATTTACGACTACCTGACATCAGTGGCATCGATGCGTTGATTGCTATCCGCAGCGAAAGCCCGCACGCCTGCGTGGTGATGCTTACGACCTTCGAAGGAGATGTGGAAATCCAACGCGCGCTCGAGGCTGGCGCGCGCGGTTATTTGCTCAAGACAGCGCCCGCCAAGGAACTTGTTGAGGTCATTCGACAGACTCACGCCGGAAAGAAGCGCATCCCTGCGGAGGTCGCTGCCCAGCTCGTGGAGCATATGGGTGATGAGGCGTTAACTCCAAGAGAGGTGGAGGTTCTTAAGTATCTCGCCGAGGGAAACAGGAATAAGGACATAGGCGAACGACTGTTTATCTCAGAAGAAACTGTCAAAGTGCACATTAAACATATCATGGAGAAACTGGGCGCCAATGACCGCACTCAAGCGGTTGCCATTGCCGTTCGTCGGGGAATTATCCAACTCTAAAATTCATTCTCACCTACGATTCAGTACCACCAAAGAGGTATTGAAAGTTACCTTGATCGACGGATTTATTCCGTTCCGATTCCAAGTAATCTTGCTACAGAGTTCCGGATATCCTCAGGTAACTTAAAGGGAGGGTCGTCTGCAAAAGTTATTTTCCACGTTTCCCAGCGACTGGCCTGGCGTTGGACTCTTGCTCCTGCGAGTTTTGGTGGCTTGTTCACTTATTGCGCAGAGCATCGGTTATGTCCAGATGCCGAATCGCAGTCTGGTGGCGTGGGGCTTGGCGGCACTAACGTTCGCCGGTGGCGCCTTTTTACTGATTGGCCTGATGACTCCTTTTATGGCCGTGTTAGTGGCGGCGGGCGGTGTCGCCGCCGTGCTTTCGTGGATACCTCTACCGGGCCACGCTCTATCCTATAGCTATCCGGCAATACTCAATTTGATAGTTCTATCGATAGCAATAGCTCTTCTTGGCCCAGGTGCATTCTCGCTCGATGCGCGCATGTTCGGCAGACGTGAGATCACCATACCTTCAAGTCGTAATGTGTCAAGACCATGACGAGTTGCGGTGAGCCAACGGCTCACGGCTTTCGTGGACCAGTGGTAACAAGTCGAGCGCAGTTCCCGCGACTTCTAAATTCTTACTCTTGCCGCCGCTGGTATTCAGTTTGTCACGGACCAGACTGGTGTCCTGCTCACGCAGAGCTTCCTGCTTGCGATAAGTCTCTTTTTGATCAGTCGTCTTCTCTTCAGGATTGACTCCTCCTCAGCCTTCAAGAATACGGCCAGGTTAGCGACGCTATGATGCTCAATTTGTTTCTGACTGATCATGACGCTTCTCCTTTCTTTCCGACTATGGGACGCAGTTTGCTCTCATTCACTCTCCAAACAAACCCTAGATCGTGCGAGAGGCAGATACCTATATCGAGTGAAAGTATTGCTACTCGCGCGGGTGGCAGCGATTTAAGCTGTAGGAGTGTGGATCAAGCAGATTTGAGAATGCTGATCGAGTTTCGACGTCGCGAGGGCCGACGCTAATTCAGAGTTGTCGCTGATTTGTTGTTTTTGCGCGGAGGAATTACGGTGACACGAAGGCCAAACAATCTCGCATCTAACGAATACGCTCCCGGACCGAGAAAGAATAGAGCAGCTGAGGTTAGAATTCTTAAGATGTAGACGAAATTTCCCGGCTGGTCAGCCAAAAAAAGATTTGCGACAGCAGCGGTGCAGGCGACCGCCGCAAGAAAAGGCGTTAAAAAGCCGATACAGAGCAAGAACGAGATTAGAGCTATTAGCGATACTCCCACCCAGTACAGAGTGGGGGAAGAACGGAGTAAAGGATGCGTCACATTTAGCGCAAACATTGCGGCTGTTGCGGTTCTCAAAAACAATAACCCCACACCCGGCCCACCGCGAGGAAACATTGGAAAGAGTCTCTGCATTAAGTTGAGGTTACCGTCTATCTCGAAAACGCAATACCCGATATGAGGCTATTTTTCCATCCCTCTTTCGAGTGATTGGAAGTCCCCCGTCAGAACTGGAGCTTGAGTGCGAACTGAATCGATCGCGGCCCACCAATCTGATAGAGAGGGTTGAAACCGCCATTGGCCCCCCCTGAACCAAGACTGTTCGCTAACGTTTGCGTCGAGCGTCCAAACAGTCCATTCGACAGAGTATCAATAGGACTGCCGAAGTTTGGATGGTTAAAGATATTGAAAAACTCCGCTTGGAAACGCAGCCCGACTCTCTCCGTGGGTTGAAATTGTCGATGCAAGCCAACATCCGCTTGCCAGGCTCCGAAACCACGCAGCACATTGCGGCCCAAATTACCCTGTGTGCCAATCGGTGCTGCGACAAAGGCTGCCCGATTAAGAATTTTCCCCCCAGGAAATTGTCCTCCGAAAAGCTCTTGTGGCACTCCGGGAACTACGTTAGGGCGAGCATCAAGTCTGACGCCGTTAGCCGAGAAAGATGTACCAACAATGTCAACGGGTGGTGCTGATCTCGCGAACACGAAGCTCTCCAACGACCAACCGCCCAAAACCGCTTTGAGAATTTTTTGCGAGCTTCGAAATGGCAAGTCATAGGTCAGGCCTGTCGTGAATGAGTGACGGATGTCAAAATCAGAATTGCCGCGGTCCGAGTTTGGGCTAGTGAGGGTACCCGGTGTGGTCCGGTTGTTACCGGCATCGGTCGAGGCGATATCGATTGAGTGGGAGAGACTATAAGAGGCCAACGCTTGCAAACCTCGCGACAAACGCCGTTGGAACTTAAGCTGCATTGCGTGGTAGTCCGATGTCGCTGAGTTGTCAGTGAAAAAAATGCTTTGAAAACTCGGGTTTACATTAAAGAGCTTAGTCATCCGGAGCACGTTGCGCCCGACTGCACCGACGTAAGTGAAAGATAAAACCTGGTTGCTGCCGATGGACTGTTCCAAAGCGAGGTTCCATTGAAAAGTTCTCGGAAGTTTTAAATGCGGGTCGGCGACCACAATCGTAACGACTGGTGGATTGACGGTAGTCGCTGGAGGCGTGGCGTCCTGCGCACTTAAAGGGAACGGAACGGGTGCGGGCGCAATGATCTTTGTAGCGCCGTAAGGAAAGAAACTGGAAACGCCTCCTAACGAACCCTGTCCCAGATCATAAAAGATTCCGAAACCCGCGCGGACAACCGCTTCCCAATCCCTTACTCCGGCAAATTGATAAGCAACTCCGATTCTGGGCGCAAAATTTCCATAGGTTGTTTCATATAGCGGAGTGCCACGAGGCGCGAGGGTTATCGTCGCCGGATTATTCAGATTAACGAGGGTGAAAGGATCGTTCGCTGCGTCTTTACCTCTGATAGGCGGATTAATGTCCCACCTCAGACCGTACATCAGTGTGAATCGAGGTGTGATCTTCCAAGTGTCCTGACCATACAGTGAAAAATTCTGCGACAGGAGGGCGTTGCCCTGCATGGAGAACGTCGCGGCCAGTGAAGCTCTTCCCGAAAGAGCCCCTCCGGACGTCGAGCTCAATCCTGAGAATTGCGCAAACTGCCGGTACGAAAATGGACTGCTGAAAGGAGCGAGCCAGCGGTAGTCAACGCCAAACCTCATTTGATGACTGCCATTGGTCAGCGAAATATTATCGACGAGATTGAACTGACGTTGTTCGCTGGTCCCCGAATTGCCCTGGTTGTACAGTCCAATGCCCGCAATGAACATTGAAAAGAAACCATTAGTTGACGAGACCCCATCTGGAAACAGCACCGAATCGGTAAGCGGTACGGCGGCCCCAAAGTCATCGAGGAAGAATCGGGTGCCTACTCGATGGTTGCTGTAGTTCGCCCTCACTTCATTACTGATCAATGGATTGATCAGTTGTGTGAAGCCGGTGGTGAAAGTATGCACCGACGAGGACAATGAACTCGTAAGACTGAGGATCGGCCCGGCGAGGGGCGGACTGCGCTGGTCCAGGCTGGAGGGCGAGAAGTTATAACGGCCAAACAAAGTCAGCTTCGAGTTCACGACGTGATCCATGCGGATGCTATAGGCATCAAGCGTAGAAGGATTCGAAAAGCTCGCATTAAATTGCGCGAGGCCTCCCGCGAGATTGGCGCCGTTGCTATTTGGAAACGCATTCAAATATGGACGCATCGAGGCCGGAGCTTGCTCTCGTGATTGCGCGCTGGGTACGAGGCTCTGCTGAGTCGAAGGTTGACGCAACCGCAGTCCTTCATAGGAGAAAAAGAAGAACGTGTTGTCTTTACGGATCGGGCCACCGAATACACCCCCGAAATCATTCAGTCGCTCCTGAGGCTTAGCCAGTCTGTTGGCGTTCACAAACCAGTCTTTGGCATCCAAGACATTGTTCCTGAAATACTCGAACAATGTGCCGTGAAAGTTATTCGATCCAGAGCGCGTCACTATTGAGACCTGTCCTCCGGGTGTACGTCCAAACTCAGGAGCAAACGAAGATGTTTGAATCCGAAACTCCTGCATGGCATCGACAGACACCAGACTATTAGTCCCGCCAGAAGCGCTTAGCGCCGGTAACGCTCCGCTAGCGCTCTGGACCATTTGCAAGAATCCAGTGACACCAAAATTCGCGCTGACGCCATCCACACTGAAGTAGTTTGCATCGGCGTGTTGTCCGTTCACACTGAATTGACCCTGGTCGTCGAATCGCGTCGCGGTCACGACCGTGCCAGGCGTGAGCATAATCAATGTTTGGAAACTCCGGCCATTGAGCGGCAAATTATCAACGAACTTGCGATCGATCACCGTGCTGACTGTTCCCGATTCAGTATTCACGAAAGGCGCGCCCGGCTCTACTGTAACCGTCTCCGATAACGGGCCAACCATCAGCTCGAAGTCGATCTCGAGATTGTCCTGAACATGAAGCATTATCGAAGGTTTAATTAGCTTCTTGAAACCAGTCTTTTCGATTTCGAGACGATAGACGTCAGGGCGCAAACTCCCGAGGTGGTATTCGCCCGAACTATTAGTCGCCGTTTCATAACGAACGTTTGTCGCCTCGCAGATGGCGGCGACTTTGGCGTCTATGATTAGTGCTTTCGCCGTGTCGGTTACCCGACCGGTGAGCGAGGCATCTGTTGATTGTGCGCGCACGCACGTTAACGAGGTGAGGATAAGGAATCCTAATGCAGCAAGTCGATGCATAATTCCAAACCTCGTGAATAGAAACTGGATGTGTGGGTAGTGATGCAGTTTGATGTCCGACATGCTTTAGCTTGTCGGATTGCGCGACAAACTGAAGTTTATCGGACATTTGCTTTGAACTACATCACTACCGGATGTGTGAGGCTACTCCCAGACTCGTTGGGCGTCAATCCCATAAGTGTAGTATCTCAATCACCCAAAAGAGGGATGTGCCTGCTCTAACGTCAATGCTGTAACATGTGGACCACATGTGGGTTCGACGCCGACTACACGTTAGTGTGTTTGAGCCTGTTCTGGCTTGCATTCTGCTGGCCTGTTGCCCATCTGCGTTTGCGTTGAATCCATCGCTGGACATCAGCCAATACGCGCACACGTCGTGGAAGATCCGGGACGGCTTTACGAAAGGTACGATCAATTCGATTGCTCAGACGCCTGACGGTTATCTCTGGTTTGGAACGGAATTCGGTTTGCTCCGCTTCGACGGTCTCAGAAAGGTTCCGTGGCAATCTCCAACCGATCAACAACTCCCCGCCGATTATATCTCCAGCCTGCTGGCCGCACGCGATGGAACGCTTTGGATTGGCACGGCCAAGGGGTTGGCGAGTTGGAAGGACGGTAAGCTTACGCAATATGCGGAGCTTGCCGGACAGCGCATTTTCAAGCTTCTTGAGGATCGCGAAGGCACAGTCTGGATCGGTGGGACGAGTGTTCCCACTGGAAAACTCTGCTCAATTCAAAATAGTAACGTCAAGTGTTACGGAGAGGACGGCAGTCTGGGCATTGGGGTCGTCGGCTTGTTTGAGGACAGCAAGGGCAGCGTCTGGGTTGGAGTCCCGAGCGGGCTGTGGCGTTGGAAACCAGGTCAACCAAAATTTTATCCGCTGCCAGGCGAACCGAATGGAATCCGATGTCTGGGTGAAGCCGAGGGTGGGACTTTACTGGTTGGTTACAAGGGCGGGATCCAACGATTCAGCGATGGGAAGACTGAGGCTTATTCACTACCAGGAATGCAAGGTGAGTTCAGTGCGAAAACACTTCTGCGCGATCGTGATGGCGGTTTGTGGATCGGTACTCAAGACCGGGGCCTTCTGCATGTACATCAGGAACGAACTGACGTGTTTGCCTTATCCGAGGGCCTTTCGGGCGATAATGTATTTGCTCTGTTTGAAGATCGCGAAGGCAACATCTGGGCGGCTACCATCAATGGACTCGACCGCTTTCGCGACTTTGCCGTAGCTACTTTTGGTGTGAACCAGGGCTTGGCGACCGCCGTTCTGGCGACCAGGGATGGAAGCGTGTGGATAGTCACAAATAACGGTTTAAACCGGTGGAATAGCGGGCAAATGACGGCATACCGGGAGCGTCACGAACCAACAGCCACCGGAATTCACGAGATCGTCGGTAGTGGCATGCCAGATCGAGGTCTGAGATCTATTTTTGAGGATGAGCGCGGACGCGTCTGGCTCTCTACTGCTAGCAGCGTTGGCTACCTCGAGAATAATCGCTTTATTTCCATAAAAGACCTTCCCGGCGGAACGATCCTCGCCATCAATCAGGACAAGGCTGGTAATTTCTGGATCATCAATGAGAACCTGGGTCTTTTCCACCTGCTGCCCGGAGGTGAGATTCGGCAGACTACTTGGGCTGCTCTTGGACATAGGGACCACGTCAGCACACTCGCTCCTAATCCATTCCAGACAGGTTTATGGCTTGGATTCCATCTGGGCGGCATCGCCTATTTTGCTGACGGACAGATCCGGACCTCTTACACGACTGCCGATGGACTGGCGCCGGGACGCGTCAACGAATTGCGATTCGACCAAAGCGGTGTGCTATGGGCCGCAACTGATGGCGGACTTAGTCGCCTGAAAAATGGCAAGTTCGTCACGCTTTCCAGCAAGAATGGATTGCCCTGCGATACGGTCCATTGGACGATCGAAGACGACATCCGTGCGGTTTGGCTGCACACGGAATGCGGCCTGGTGCGCATTGAGCGATCCGAGATTGACGCCTGGGCAACAGTCATTGACAAGAATAAAGATGCAAGGCCGATCATTCAGAGGATGGTTTTCGATAGTTCCGACGGATTACGGGTCGCCCTAGGTGGCAGCCACTTGAGTCCGCAGGTCGCCAAGTCCACGGATGGAAAATTATGGTTTCAGGCTCCAGATGGCGTCAGCGTAATCGATCCAAATCACCTTCCTTTCAACAGACTTCCTCCGCCAGTTCACATCGATCAGATCATAGCCGACCGCCAGACTTACGACGTGAGTTCCAATTCAACCCACCGCCTGCATCTTCCGCCGCTGATACGCGATCTGCAAATCGACTATACGGCTCTCAGCCTGGTGGCGCCCGAAAAGGTGCGTTTTCGGTATAAGCTGGAAGGCTATGATCGCGACTGGCATGAGGTGGATATTCGCCGGCAAGCTTTTTATACGAACCTTCCTCCACGCAACTATCGATTCCGCGTCATGGCCTGCAACAACAGCGGCGTTTGGAACGAGGCCGGCACATACTTAGACTTCACCATCGACCCGGCTTATTACCAGACCACCTGGTTCCGTGTCGCCGTGCTCATCGTATTTCTGTCAGTGATCGGCGTAATCTATCAACTGCGGTTGCAACAAATGGCGCGGCAAGTGCGCGGACGGATGGAAGAACGCCTTGAGGAGAGAGAGCGTATCGCTCGAGACCTACACGACACTTTTTTGCAAAGCGTGCAGGGCCTGATTCTGAAGTTTCACGCAGTCTTAAAACAAATACCTGGTGACATGCCCGCTCACAACGCGTTGGAGAAGACACTAGACCACGCTGACGAGGTCTTGGCGGAAGGTAGAGCGCGGATTCAAAATCTGCGTGTCAATCCTGTATCACTGAGTGATTTGCCCGCAGCATTTCGTTCTATCGCCGAAGAGACATCGCAGGGTCGCGAGACGATTTTCAAGACGGTGGTTGAGGGTCACGTTCGTGACTTGCACCCCCTCGTGCTTGAAGAGTGTTATTGTGTTGGCCGCGAGGCGATCATCAATGCGCTCACGCATTCCGAGGGGCAACACGTCGAATTGGAGATCACCTATGATTCGCGACAGTTTCGTCTGCGCGTGCGTGACAATGGACGGGGTATCGATCCAAAGATTCTCGAAGAAGGTGGCCGTCCAGGTCATTGGGGATTGCAGGGCATGCGCGAGCGAGCGCAGAAGATTGGCGGTCAACTGAAATTCTGGAGCCGGCCGGAAACCGGAACCGAAGTTGAGTTGACAATTCCAGCAGCCACTGCATACCAAAGTTTATCTGACAAATCGAAGAAGAAGTTTTGGGCCAACCGATTGCTGAGACTCGGCGTAGGAATCGAAAAAACTGAGGATTAGATTTCTATGATGCCTCGCTTCAAGGCAATCGTCACGGCGTGCGTTCGATCGTTCGCGCCAAGCTTGGAAAGAATGTTCTTCATGTGCGCTTTGACGGTTTCTTCAGAGACCTTGAGGCGTTGAGCCACCATCTTGTTGGCGTTGCCGGCGGCCACTTCGCGCAACACGTCGATTTCACGTTCGGTCAACGCATCGTCACTGTGGTGCTCGGCCATTTCCACCGCAATTTCGGGAGGGATTCTTTTTTTGCCCGCATGAACTGTGCGAATTGTGTCGATCAATTCCTTTCGCACCATGTTCTTTAATAGATATCCTGACGCACCGGCTTTGAAGGCGCGCGCTGCCTGGGCGTCACCACCGTAGGTCGTCAACACGATGATCCGAGCCTCGGGAAATTCCTCGCGAATTTTCAAAATCGCGTCGATGCCGTTCACCTCCGGCATCTGCACGTCCATCAGAGTCACATCGGGACGGTGAGTGCGGAATTGTTCGATCGCTTCTTTTCCATTGCTGGCTTCTGCGGCCAGGACCATGTCCTGTTCACTTGCAAGCACGGCGGCGATCCCCTCTCGCAGCATTGGATGATCGTCCACCGTTAGAATTCGAATGGGCTTGGCTGCGCTCATGATGAAAATTGGCGCGTAGAGTTTACTACGGGTCTTGCGAAAATAGTTAGAG
>Ga0070698_100003223_pt1 | contig 17975 bp, 14 predicted proteins | sample KBSK1502metaG_FD_65477 | JGI IMG/M metagenome (GOLD analysis project Ga0070698, IMG submission 65477) | Corn, switchgrass and miscanthus rhizosphere microbial communities from Kellogg Biological Station, Michigan, USA - KBS K1-50-2 metaG | ecosystem: Host-associated > Plants > Roots >...
GACCGCGGCGATGCTGATTCGCAAGAACCTGCGCGCGCGCACCGTGACGATCAAGGTGCGCTATGCAGACTTCACCACGGTGACGCGGAACCACACCGCGGAGGTCCCCACCTGCGACGAGCAGGAAATCGTGGTGCGCGCGCTGGCACTGCTCGATCGCACCGAAGCGGGCCGCCGCCCGGTGCGCCTGCTCGGCGTCGGGGCGCACGGGCTCGTCGACCTTACGGACTCGATCCCGCCGTCCGAGCTGTTTCCCTTCTCTCCATGACGAGCGCCCGGTTGCAGAAGGCATGGGTGCGCCCCGTACGCCTGTGGTGCGGGTTCATTCTGCTCGCCTTTCTCATCACCCATTTCAGCAATCACGCGCTCGGCCTCGTGTCGCTCGCCGCGATGGAGCAAAGCAGGCTGTGGTTCCTTGCGCTCTGGCGCAACCCGCTCGGCGAGACCGCGCTGTTCGGCGCGCTGCTCGTGCACTGGTTCCTCGGGCTGTGGCTCATCTACCGGCGCCGCACGCTGCGCATGCCGGCGTGGGAAGCGACGCAGATCCTGTTCGGTCTCGCGGTGCCGCCCCTCCTCGCGTATCACTTCGCCGGCACGCGCCTCGCGAACGCGATGTACGGGACGCAAGACCTCTATGCACGGACGATCCTGAGCTACTTCGTGCAGGATTACTGGGCCGGTGCGCGCCAGTCGGCGCTCTTTTGCATCGCATGGGCGCACGGCTGCATCGGAATCCATTTCTGGCTTCGATTCAGGCCGTGGTATCCGCGCGCCTTTCCGCTGCTGCTGACCTTCTTCGTGCTGCTCCCTGTACTCGCCCTTCTCGGGGTGTCGCAGGCGGGACGCGAAGTGATCGCGCTCGCGCAGGATCCCGGGTTCGCCAAGCGGTTGCTCGCCGAGACGCGCTCGCCGCAAGGGGCGCAGCGCGCAGAGCTGCAGCAGATCCGGGACGCGCTATTCTGGGCGACCTGGGCGCTGCTCGGCTTGACACTGGCAGCGCGCGCAGTGCGCGACGGGCTCACCCGCCGCTCGATGATCGGCATCCGTCACACGGATGGTCCCGAGGTGCGGGTTCCCTTGGGATGGACCGTGCTCGAAGCGAGCCGCTCGGCCGGGATCCCGCACGCGTCGGTATGTGGCGGGCGCGGGCGTTGCTCGACCTGCCGGATCCGCGTTGCCGGGGACCCGGCGCTGCTGCCACTCGCCAGCCCGCTCGAGCGCCGGGTGCTGGAGCGCGTGGGCGCTCCGCCGAACGTGCGCCTTGCCTGCCAGCTCAGGCCGGACCGCGATGTGCTGGTTACGCGGCTCCTTGCGCCCTCAATCAGCGCACATGCGGTGCAGGCCCTGAGCGCGCGCAGCGGACAGGAGCGCGAGATCGCCGTGCTGTTTGCAGATCTGCGCGGATTCACCCGGATCGCCGAGAAAAGGCTTCCGTACGACGTGGTGTTCATCCTGAACCGCTACTTCGAGGCGGTCGGCAGCGCGGTTGCCGAGGCAGGCGGCTTGGCCAATCAGTACACCGGCGACGGCGTGATGGCGCTCTTCGGGATCGAGACCGAACCCGGTCCGGCGTGCCGGCAGGCATTGAGGGCGGCGGCCGCAATGATCGGGCGGGTCGAAGAACTCGGGCGCGGGCTTGGCCAGGAGCTCGGATCGCCGTTGCGTATCGGCATCGGCATCCACGCCGGTCCGGTGGTCGTCGGCGAGATGGGGTACGGCGAGACGCGCTACCTCACTGCCGTAGGCGACACGGTCAACACCGCGAGCCGTCTTGAGGGCCTGACCAAGGAGCACGATTGCGAGCTGGTGGTGTCGGAGCAGGTGTTCGCTCGCGCGGGCCTCGATTCCTCCGGCTACCCCGGCGCCGACCTGTCGCTGCGCAATCGCGAGGCGACGCTGCGCGTGCTCGTAGTGAAGGATGCGCGCCGGCTCGCCGAGAGGATCGATGCGCTCAGCTCGCGTAGCCCGGATCCAGCCGGTCCATCTTCCGCAGCAGCCCCGGCCATGCAAGCTGCGCCCCCGCACCGCGGGTAACCGTTTTCGACATCGCCTGGATCCCGGCGAGAATCGGTTGCGCGATCGAGAGCAGCGCCTGGCCGCCGGCCTGCGCCATCACCTGCACTTCGCACGAGCGCTGCAGGATGTACATGTTGAGGAACGCTTGCGCGACCGTGTCGCCGCACGTGAGCAGGCCGTGATTGCGCAGGATCATGAAATTGTTCTCGCCGAGATCGGCAACGAGGCGCGGCTTCTCCTCCGGATTGAGCGCCACGCCTTCGTACGCGTGGTACGCAAGCGCCGAGAGCGGAAAGAGCGCCTGCTGCGAGATCGGCAGCAAGCCGTCCCGTTGCGCGGAGACCGCGACGCCGGCGCTCGTGTGGAGGTGCAGCACGCAATGCGCGTCGTGGCGCGCCTCGTGCACCGCGCTATGGATCGTGAATCCCGCCGGATTGATGCCGTAGGGCGAATCCGAGACCTTGTTTCCGCCGAGATCGATCTTGACGAGGCTCGACGCGGTGATCTCCTCGAACATCATCCCGTACGGGTTGATGAGGAAGTGCGTCTCCGGCCCCGGGACTCGCGCGGAGATGTGCGTGAAGATCAGGTCGTCCCAGCCGTAGTGCGCAACCAGCCGGTAGCACGCCGCAAGATCGACGCGCGTGCGCCATTCTTCGGCAGATACCTGCGATTGCAATGACTTGATTCCTGGGCGTATTGCGGGTGCGGGCATGGCGTCTCCGACGAAGTGTCCTGTGTCAATCAGGACCGAATCTTAACGGCGTTTTTACGCCCGGAATTCGACAATCTGCACGCGTCGCAACGCCAGGAGCACGCCATGGAAGACATCGTTTTTCTCGCGCTGACGGTCGCTTTTTTCGCGGCCTGCATCGGGCTCGTGCATCTCTTCGAGAGAGTGCGGGGGGCCGCATGACCGCCCTCTATGTCATCGCCGCCATCGTCGGCGTGGGCCTCGCGGTCTACCTCGTCTGGGCGCTGTTCCGGCCGGAGGACTTCTCGTGATCTCGAACCTGCTGATTCAGTGCACGTTCTATGTCGTCGTGCTCGTTGCGCTGGCGAAACCGCTCGGCGAATTCTTCGCCCGTGTGCTGACCGGGGAACGCACGTTCCTCACTCCGGCACTCGGCTGGCTCGAGCGTTTGACGTACAAAGCCTCGGGCGTCGATCCGCAGCGCGAGATGAAGTGGACCGAGTACGCGGTCACGGTGCTGCTGTTCAATTTCATCGGCCTGCTCGCGGTCTATGCGCTGCAGCGGTTCCAGCATCTGCTGCCGCTCAACCCTGCCGGGCTCGGCGCCGTATCGCCCGATTCGTCGTGGAACACCGCGGTCAGCTTCGCCAGTAACACCAACTGGCAGGGCTACGGCGGCGAATCGACGATGAGCTACCTGACGCAGATGCTCGGGCTCGCCGTGCAGAACTTCGTCTCCGCCGCGACCGGCATCGCGGTGCTCGTGGCCCTCATCCGCGGTTTTGCGCGCAAGCAGGCCGGCACCATCGGGAATTTCTGGGCCGACCTGACGCGCTCGACGCTCTACATCCTGCTGCCGCTGTCGCTCGTGCTCGCGCTCGTGCTGGTGAGCCAGGGCGTGGTGCAGACATTCGGCCCGTATGCCAAGGCGCAGACGGTCGAGAAGATCGACTACGAGGAAGCGAAGAAAGGACCGGACGACAAGCCCCTGACGGACAAGGATGGCAAGCCGGTGCTGGAAAAGAAGAGCACGCAGGAGCAGACACTGCCGCTCGGCCCCGCTGCGTCGCAAATTGCCGTCAAGCAGCTCGGCACCAACGGCGGCGGCTTTTTCAACGTGAACTCGGCGCACCCCTTCGAGAACCCGACGCCGCTCTCCAACTTCCTCGAAATGCTCTCGATCCTGCTGATTTCGGGGGCGCTCTGCATCACGTTCGGGCGAATGGTCGGCGACCTGCGCCAGGGCTGGGCCGTCCTCGCCGCGATGACGGTCGTGCTGGTCGCGCTGCTCGCGGTCGCGGTGGTCGCTGAGCAAAGCGGCAACCCGATTCTCGAAAACGCCAGCGTCGCCGCCGAAGGCAACATGGAAGGCAAGGAAACGCGCTTCGGCATCGCGAACTCGGCGATCTGGGCGACTGCGACGACTGCCGCCTCGAACGGCTCGGTGAACTCGATGCACGACTCCTTCACCCCGCTCGGCGGCCTGGTTCCGATGTGGATGATGCAGCTCGGCGAAGTGATCTTCGGCGGCGTCGGCTCCGGCCTGTACGGCATGATCATGATGATCCTGGTGGCGGTGTTCGTCGCCGGCCTGATGATCGGCCGCACGCCCGAGTACCTCGGCAAGAAGGTCGAGGCGTTCGAAGTGAAGATGGCCTCGGTCGCGATCCTGCTGCCGCCGCTGGTGGCCCTGGTCGGCACCGCGATCGCAGTGCTGGTCGAGCCGGGCAAGGCCGGCGTGGCCAACCCCGGCGCGCACGGCTACTCGGAAATCCTCTACGCGTTCTCCTCTGCGGGCAACAACAACGGCAGCGCGTTCGCGGGCTTGTCGGCCAACACGCCCTTCTACAACACGGCGCTCGGCTTCGCGATGCTGATCTCGCGCTACTGGCTGATCGTGCCGGTGCTCGCGGTCGCGGGCTCTTTCGCAGCGAAGAAGACCGTTCCGGCCGGCCCGGGCACGCTGCCGACGCACACGCCGCTCTTCATCGTGCTGATCGTAGGCACCGTCGTGCTGGTCGGCGCGCTCACGTTCGTGCCTGCGCTCGCGCTCGGGCCGGTCGTGGAACACCTGCAGATGCTGGCCGCAAAGTAAGGACATGACGATGACCCATCAGACCGCCGCCCTGCGCGCAGCGCAGGCCACCACCATGCGCTCGATGTTCGAGCTCTCCTTCGTCCAGCCGGCGGTGTGGGAATCGTTCAAGCGCCTCGCGCCGCAGGTGCAGTGGAAGAACCCGGTGATGTTCGTGTGCTACATCGGCGCGATCCTGACGACGGGCCTGGGCATCCAGGCCATCGTCGGCCAGGGCGAGGCGCCCGCGGGCTACATCCTCGCCGTATCGCTGTGGCTGTGGTTCACGGTGCTGTTCGCCAACTTCGCCGAGGCGATCGCGGAAGGACGCGGCAAGGCCCAAGCTGCGGCGCTGCGCGCGACACGCCGCGATACCACTGCGAAGAAGCTCGCCCAGCCCCGGCGCGACGCCACCCGCCATAGCGTGCGCGCGACGCAGCTCAAGAAGGGCGACATCGTTCTCGTCGAGGCAGGCGACACGATCCCGCTCGATGGCGAGGTCATCGAGGGCGTCGCCTCGGTGAACGAGGCGGCGATCACGGGCGAATCGGCGCCCGTCATCCGCGGTTCGGGGGGCGATTTTTCTTCTGTCACCGGCGGGACGGTCGTGATCTCCGACTGGCTGATCGTTCGCATCACTGCCCTGCCGGGCGAGTCGTTCCTCGACCGCATGATCGCGCTGGTCGAAGGCGCCAAGCGCCAGAAGACGCCCAACGAGATCGCGCTCACCGTGCTGCTGGTCGTGATGACGCTGATCTTTCTTCTCGCCTGCGCGACGCTGCTGCCCTACTCGATCTACGCCGTCGACGCGGCGAAGCAGGGAAGCGTGGTGACGATCACGACGCTGATCGCGCTGCTCGTCTGCCTGATCCCGACGACGATCGGCGGGCTGCTGTCGGCGATCGGCATCGCCGGCATGGGCCGCATGATCGCCAAGAACGTGATTGCGATGTCGGGCCGCGCAGTCGAGGCCGCGGGCGACGTCGACGTTCTGTTGCTCGACAAGACCGGGACGATCACGCTCGGCGACCGGCAGGCGTCGGCTTTCCTGCACGCTTCCGGCGTCGGCGCGCAGGAGCTCGCCGAAGCCGCGCAGCTCGCTTCGCTCGCCGACCAGACGCCCGAGGGGCGCTCGATCATGGTGCTCGCCAAGCAGAAGTTCAACCTGCGCGAGCGCGATCTCGCTTCGCTCAACGCGACGTTCGTCCCGTTCTCCGCGCACAGTCGCATGAGCGGCGTCGACTTCGAAGGCCGGCAGCTGAGGAAAGGCGCCGACGACGCGATGCGCAAGCACGTCGAGGCGCTCGGCGGCCACTATCCGGATGAAATCGACAAGATGGTCGACATCGTGGCGCGCAGGGGTTCGACGCCTCTCGTCGTGGCGGAAGGCAAGCGCGTGCTCGGGGTGATCGAGCTCAAGGACATCGTCAAGGGCGGCATCAAGGAGCGCTTCGTAGAGCTGCGCCGCATGGGCATCAAGACCGTGATGATCACCGGCGACAACCGCACCACCGCGGCCGCGATCGCGGCCGAATCGGGCGTCGACGATTTCCTTGCGGAGGCGACGCCCGAAGCGAAGCTCAAGCTGATTCGCGAGCACCAGGCGCAGGGCAGGCTCGTCGCGATGACCGGCGACGGCACGAACGACGCGCCTGCGCTCGCGCAGGCCGACGTGGCCGTAGCGATGAACACGGGCACGCAGGCCGCGAAGGAAGCCGGCAACATGGTCGATCTCGACTCCAACCCGACCAAGCTGATCGAGGTGGTCGAGACCGGCAAGCAGATGCTGATGACGCGGGGCGCGCTGACCACGTTCTCGATTGCGAACGACGTCGCCAAGTACTTCGCGATCATCCCGGCGGCGTTCGCCTCGACCTATCCGCAGCTCAACGCGCTCAACGTCATGGGGCTCGCGACGCCGCAGTCGGCAATCCTCTCGGCGGTGATCTTCAACGCGCTCATCATCATCGCGCTGATTCCGCTCGCGCTGAAAGGCGTGCGCTACCGCGCGGTCGGCGCGGCGTCCGTGCTCGAGCGCAACCTGTGGATCTACGGCGTCGGCGGCGTCATCGTGCCGTTCATCGGCATCAAGATCATCGACCTGGTCCTGGTCGGCCTGAGGCTTGCATAGGAGAACGCCATGCTGCAAACGTCGATCCAATCCATCCGCGCGCTGATCGTCTTCAGCGTGATCACGGGCGTCGCCTATCCGCTCGTGGTGACCGGTATCGCGCAGGTCGCCTTCAAGGACGAGGCGAACGGCAGCCTGATCGAAAAGGACGGCAAGGTGCTCGGCTCGCGCCTGATCGGCCAGCCGTTCTCCGATCCGAAGTACTTCCGGAGCCGGCCGTCTGCGACCTCGCCCCAGCCCTACAACGGCGCGTCGTCTTCCGGCTCGAACCAGGGGCCGACGAACCCGGCGCTCAAGGAAGCCGTGGAAGGCAGGATCAAGGCGCTGCGCGAGGCGGGCGACGACCCGCAGAAGCCCGTTCCCGCAGACCTCGTCGCGGCGTCGGGATCCGGTCTCGATCCGCACATCTCGCCAGCGGCAGCCGACTATCAGGTCGAGCGCATCGCGAAGGCACGCCGCGTCGGCGCGGCGAAGATCCGCCAGCTCGTCGCCGAGCACACCGAGGGACGGCAGCTCGGATTCCTCGGCGAGCCGCGCGTCAACGTGCTCGCGCTCAACCTCGCGCTCGATGCCGCGAGCAAGTAGAAAGGATGAAAGCCGTGAAGAGAACTCTCCTCCTTCTCGCCCTGGCCGCCGCGGCAGAATCAGCGGCGCTTTCGGCTAGAGCGCAACCGTCCGCCGAACCCAAATCGCCGCATACGCTGACCGGCAACGTCGCTTTGGTCAGCCAGTACGTGTTCCGCGGGGTGACGCAGACGAACGGCAAGCCGGCGATCCAGGGCGGCCTCGACTATTCGCACGCGTCCGGGGTCTACGTCGGCACGTGGCTATCCAACATCTCGTGGGTCACGCAACAGAACGCCGGCACCGTCTCTGTACCGGTATCGCTCGGGTCCCCTGGCAGCCTCGGACCGCCGTACGAGCCCGATCGAAGCAACAGCGCCCACCTCGAATGGGATCTGTACGGGGGCTGGAAAGGCAGCTTCGCTTCCGATTGGACGTACGACGTCGGTGCGATCCGCTACGCGTATCCCGGGCGGTACGACAACGTCGGCGCCTACCGCCGTCCGGACACGACCGAGATCTACGGTGCCATCGGATACAAGTGGCTCACGCTCAAGTATTCGAAAGCGGTCAGCCGCTACATGTTCGGCGCCAACGAGTCGAGGGGCGGCAGCTATCTGGATCTGTCCGCATCCGTACCGCTCGCCGATAGCGGCTTTACGCTGCTCGCCCACGTGGGCCGCCAGGAATTCCCGGGCAACGCCAATACCGGCTACTGGGGCGCTTCGGGCGGCAACAACAACTTCTACGATTACACCGACTACAAGCTCGGGGTCACGAAGGACTACGCAGAGTTCACGTTCGGCGCCGCCTGGAGCTACGCGGCTACGCGCGGCACTGCGCCGGACGGAGAGACGACTGCGTACATGAGCGCGCTCGGAAAGAACATCGGGGGCAGCCGGTTCGTACTCTCGGTCAGCCGCACGTTTTGAGGTCCTGCTAGAGTAATCGCATGGCAGCCGCCAGGCCGGACCCGGACGCGCTCCTTGCGCGCGTGCAGCGCGAGGAGCAGAAGGCGAAACGCGGCAAGCTGAGAGTCTTCTTTGGCGCCACCGCCGGCGTCGGTAAGACCTACAAGATGCTCGAGGAGGCGCAGAGCCTGCGCGCGCGGGGCGTCGATGTCGTCGTCGGCTACGTCGAGCCGCACGGGCGCGCCGAGACCGAGGCATTGCTCGAAGGTCTCGAGCGCCTGCCGTTCCTCGAGATCCGCTACCGCGGAACGACGCGGCGCGATTTCGACCTCGATGCCGCGCTCGCGAGAAAGCCGGCGGTGCTCCTGGTCGACGAGCTCGCGCACACCAATCCGCTCGAGGGCGAGCCCCGACCGCGCCATGCCAAGCGTTGGCAGGACGTCGCAGAGGTGCTCGATGCAGGCATCGACGTCTATACGACAGTGAACGTCCAGCACGTCGAAAGCCTGAACGACGTGGTCGCCGGCATCACCGGCGTACAGATGCACGAGACCGTTCCCGACTCGGTGTTCGAAAGCGCCGACGAGGTCGAGCTGATCGACACGCCGCCCGACGAGCTGCTCGCGCGGCTGCACGCCGGCAAGGTTTACGTCCCCGAGCAGGCGCGCAACGCGATCGGCAACTTTTTCCGCAAGGGAAACCTGATCGCGCTGCGCGAGCTTGCGCTGCGCACGACCGCGGAGCGCGTCGACCGTGCGATGGAGGAATATCGCACCGGCGAGGGCATCCGCGCGATCTGGGCGGCGGGCGAGCGGCTGCTCGTCGCGGTCGGACCCGACGAACAGGGCGAGCGGCTGGTGCGCGCCGGCAAGCGCATGGCGACCGCGCTGCACGCCGAGTGGATCGTCGTCTACGTCGAGACGCCGGACCTGCTGCGGCTATCCGAAGAGAAGCGCGACGAGCGCATCGGGCTGCTGCGCCTCGCCGAGTCGCTCGGCGCCGAAGCGGTCACGCTTTCCGGCGGCTCCGCCGGCGAAGCGCTCGCCGAGTACGCGCACGAGCGCAACGTGACCCGCATCGTGATCGGCCGGCCACGCCGCCCGCTGTGGCGGCGATTGTTGCGCCCATCGACGTACGGGGAACTGCTCGCCAACGTCGAAGGCATCGACGTGCTCGTCGTCGGCGGCGCGGACGAAAGGGCGGTGCTGCGCAGCCCGTTCTTCGCGCGCAGCCGGGCGTATCTCGCGGTGCAGGCCAAGCCGGGGAAGCCGCGCTGGCCGGGATACGCCTGGGGCGTCGTTGCCCCCGCCTTGTGCACCCTGGCCGGTGTCTGGACAAGCCCGCTCTTCGAGCTCACCAACATCGCGATGGTCTACCTGCTCGCGGTCGCGCTGATCGCAGCGCGCTATGGTCGCGGCCCGGCCGTGGCAAGCTCGATTCTCGCGGTCGCGGCGTTCGATTTCTTTTTCGTCCCGCCGCAGCTCACGTTCGCGGTGAGCGATGTGCAGTACCTGATCACGTTTGCGATCATGCTCGCCGTGGCGCTGCTCATCTCCAACCTTACCGCAAGCGTACGCCTGCAGGCGAACGTCGCCGGGCATCGCGAGCGCCGCACCGCCCTTCTGTACGCGATGAGCCGCGAGCTCGCGGCGACGCGCGGCCAGGAGAACATGGCGCTCGTCGCCGTGCGGCACATGAGCGAAGTCTTCGACAGCCAGGTGGTGGTTCTGCTGCCCGACGCGCAAGGAAAGCTTCGCTACCCGAGAGGCAAGAGCCTCCCCGGATCCTTTCGCGGCACCGATCTCGACGTGGCGCAGTGGGTGCAGGGCCACGGCGAGCCTGCGGGCCTCGGCACCGACACCCTGCCCGGCTCCGAGGCGCTCTACGTGCCGCTGAAGGGCACCCAGTCGGTCCTCGGCGTGCTTGCGGTCCTCCCTGCCAACCCGCGCCGCGTGCTGCTGCCCGAGCAGTTCCACCTGCTCGAGACGTTCGCAGGGCAGATCGCACTGGCGCTCGAGCGCGCACAGTTCGCCGAGCACGCCGAGCGGGCGAGCATCGACGCCGAGACCGAAGGGCTGAGGAACGCGCTGCTCGCCTCGATCTCGCACGACCTTCGCACTCCACTCGCGGTGATCTCCGGGGCCTCGTCGAGCCTCGTGGAGAAAGGCGCCTCGCTCACGCCGGAAGATCGCGAAGCGCTCGCGCGCAGCATCTTCCAGCAGTCGCAGCAGATGGCCGAGCTCGTCGCCAACGTGCTGCAGATGACGCGCCTGGAAGGCGGCGCGATCGCACTCGAACGCGACTGGCACTCGCTCGGCGAGCTGGCCGGATCGGTGCTCTCGCGATTGCGCGAGCGGCTCGCGGCGCACCCGGTGCACGTCGAGATCGGCGCCACCGTTCCGCTCGTGCGCGTCGATGCGACGCTGCTCGAGCAGGTGCTCGCCAATCTGCTCGAGAACGCCGCGAAGCACACGCCCCCCGGCACCGCGGTCGCGCTTTCCGCCGAGAAGCGCGACAACGATGTGCTCGTGTCGGTGCGAGACCGCGGTCCCGGGCTTCCCCCGGGTGACCCGGAACAGCTGTTCACCAAGTTCCACCGCGGTACGACTGAAAGTGCAATCGGCGGCGTGGGCCTCGGGCTCGCGATCTGCCGCGCAATCGTGCACCTGCATGGCGGCCGGAGCTGGGCGGAGCGGCGGCCGCAGGGAGCAGCGTTCCTGTTCACGCTGCCGCTCGAGACCGTCCCGGCGGTGCCGGCGGAGTGACCGGGGCGAAGCCCACCGTCCTCGTGATCGAGGACGAACCCGAGATCCGTGCGTTCCTCCGCACCGCGCTCGGCGCCGAGGACTATCGCGTCGTCGAGGCCGATTCAGGACAGCGCGGCGCGATCGACGCCGAGACCCACAAGCCCGATCTCGCGATCGTCGACCTCGGGCTTCCCGATATCGACGGAATCGAAGTCATCCGGCGCATCCGTGCCTGGTCGCCGATGCCGATCATCGTGCTTTCCGCGCGCGCCCAGGAGCGCGCCAAGATCGATGCGCTCGACGCTGGCGCCGACGACTATGTGACGAAGCCCTTCGGCGTCGGCGAGCTGCTCGCGCGCGTGAGGGTCGCGATACGCCATGCATCGCACCCCGCGAGCGGCGACGAGACGTTGCGGCTCGGCTCCGTCACGGTCGATTTCGAAAAGCGCGCCGTGACCAGAGAGGGCGCGAGCGTCCACCTGACGCCGATCGAGTTCCGGCTGCTCGCCTGCCTCGCGAAGCATCTCGGCATGGTCGTTACCCACCGGCAGCTGCTGCGCGAAGTCTGGGGACCTTCGCACATCGAGCACACGCACTACCTGCGGATCTACATGAAGCAGCTGCGCGACAAGCTGGAGAAAGACCCGGTGCGCCCTGCGTATCTGCTCACCGAGACCGGGCTCGGCTACCGACTGCTCGCTGACGAACGCTAGTACTTCGCGCTTCCCGGCGTGCGCGGGAACGGAATCGCGTCGCGCACGTTCGCGAGGCCCGTCGCATACGCGACCGTGCGCTCGAAGCCGAGGCCGAACCCGGCGTGAGGCACCGTGCCGTAACGGCGCAGGTCGCGATACCAGCCGTAGTGCTGCGGATCGAGCCCGCTCGCGGTCATGCGCGCATCGAGCACCGCGAGGCGCTCTTCGCGCTGGCTGCCGCCGATGATCTCGCCGATCCCGGGCGCGAGCACGTCCATCGCGGCGACCGTCCTGTCGTCGTCGTTCAGCCGCATGTAGAACGCCTTGATCTCCTTCGGGTAGTTCATCACCACGACGGGCTTCTTCGCGTGCTTCTCGGTGAGATAGCGCTCGTGCTCGGATTGCAGGTCCATGCCCCACTGGACCGGGAACTCGAATTTTTCCTTCGAGCGCTCGAGCACCGCGACCGCCTCGCCGTAGTCCATCCGCACGAACTCCGAGTCGACGATCCCCTGCAGCTTGGCGATCAACCCCTTCTCGATCCGCTCCTCGAAGAACGCCATGTCGACCGGCCGCTCGGCGAGCAGCGTCTTGAAGACGTGCTTGAGCAGCGCCTCGGCGAGGCTCGCGTTGTCGGAGAGGTCGGCGAACGCGATCTCCGGCTCGATCATCCAGAACTCCGCGAGGTGGCGGCTGGTATTCGAATTCTCGGCGCGGAACGTCGGGCCGAACGTGTAGACCTTAGACAGCGCCAGGCAATAGCACTCGACATTCAACTGTCCCGAGACGGTGAGAAACGTCTCGCGCCCGAAGAAGTCCTGCGCGAAATCGATCTTTCCTTCCGGCGTGCGCGGCAGGTTCGCGAGGTCGAGCGTCGAGACGCGGAACAGCGCGCCCGCTCCTTCGGCGTCCGAGGCGGTGATGATCGGCGTGTTCACCCAGAGGAACCCGTGCTCGTGGAAGAACCGATGGATCGCCTGCGCGATCGTATGGCGCACGCGCGTCGCCGCGCCGATCACGTTGGTGCGCGGCCGCAGGTGCGCGACCTCGCGCAGGAATTCGAGCGTGTGGGGCTTGGGCTGGATCGGGTACGAGTCCGGGTCGTCGACCCAGCCGAGCACGCGCACGCTTTGCGCCTGCATCTCGAACGGCTGGCCCTTGGCGGGCGACGGGACGATGCTGCCGGTCGCTTCGACCGCGCAGCCGGCGGTCAGGTGCAGCACCTCGCCGGTGTAGTTCGCCAGCGCGCTCGGCACCACGACCTGCACCGGGTGGAACGAGGAACCGTCGGAAAGGTGGACGAACGAGATCCCGGCCTTGGAATCGCGCCGCGTGCGCACCCAGCCCTGGACGGTCACCGGCGCATCCTGCGGCGCGCGGCCGGCGAGGATTTCGGAACAGGAGAATGAGGACATGTCGCTCTACGGGTCGGAAAAGGCAAGTATTCTCTCGCATGCGGAGAGCGATGCGATGAGCAGGATGGTATACGGTCTTGGCGGGACCCATGCGGACGGCTGGAGGATGTGCGATGACGACGATCGCCGAGATCCAATCCCTGGAAGAAGCGAATCCGAAAATTATCCGCAGGTCGGAGATCGAAGGCGCCGTGATTCGCGGCTTTGCGAAGCAGTGCGGGCTTACGACCTACATCGACTTCGGATGCTGGGTCGGGCTGCTTGCGCAACAGGCGCTGAAGGACGGCGATTTTGAACGGGCCATCCTGGTCGATGCGGTCGGTGCCTGCCTGTCAAAGACGGCCGCAAAGGTCAATCCCGGCGTAGCCGCGCAGTACCATCAGGTTGCGGTCGTGGCGGACCCGGATTCCAGGTCGTTTCAAGTGCCGGTCCAGGACACCAGTTGCGCCGGCTTCGGCCAGCCGGGGCTGACGATCGATGTGTCGCAGGTCGAGGTTGGCTGGTTCCTTCGATCGCTGAACGTCGATCTGTCCAGGACCTACCTGAAAATAGACCTCGAGGGGCTGGATTTGCGAATAGCGACCCGCCTCCACCGCATCGGACAGCTGCCGCGGGTCCTGCATATCGAATTCACGACCGATGCGCAGTTTCAATATCTGTTCTCGCTGTTGAACGATCGTTACGCGTTCCCGGTCAGGAAGAGCGGTCATATGTTCTATTCAATGGCGCTAAGCAAGGAACGCGGTGTCTTGATCGGTTTCGATCCCGACTGCGCCTATTCGTAACGGAGCGCGCCTTGACGAACGACGACGTAGCGTATGACAAGGCCGCTCTCCTGCCCGGCATCCGCTCGCGGTACGTGCAGAACATCAACGGCCTGACGGTGCACGTGCTCGAATCCGGGTTCGAGACGCAAGGCCGGCCGTGCGTGCTGCTGCTGCACGGCTTTCCGGAGCTCGCGTACAGCTGGAGAAAGGTGATGGGGCCTCTCGCCGCAGCCGGGTTCCACGTAGTCGCACCCGATCAGCGGGGATACGGGCGCACCACCGGATGGGACGGCGACTACGACGGCGATGTCGGGTCGTTCCGCATGCTCAATCTCGCGCGCGATGCGCTCGGGCTCGTGCATGCGCTCGGCTACCCGTCGGTCGCAGCCGTCATCGGTCACGATTTCGGCTCGCCGGTCGCGGCGTGGTGCGCGCTGATCCGCCCGGATGTTTTCCGCTCCGTGGTGCTGATGAGCGCCCCGTTCGCCGGCCCTCCGGCGCTGCCGCGCAGCGGCGAAGCAGCGCCTGCGAGCAACATCCTTGAGGATCTCGCCGCCCTCGAGCGGCCGCGCAAGCATTACCAGTGGTACTACTCGACGCGCAAAGCGAACGAGAACATGTGGCGCTGTCCTCAAGGGGTGCATGCGTTCCTGCGCGCGTACTACCACCACAAGAGCGCGGACTGGAAAGCGAACGTCCCCTACCCGCTTGCATCATGGACCGCGCCGGAGCTCGCGAAGCTGCCGACGTACTACATCATGGATCGCGACAAGGGGATGGCGGAGACGGTGGCGCCCGAGATGCCGTCCGCGAACGAAATTGCGGCGTGCAAATGGCTGACCGAAGAGGAACTGAAGGTGTACAGCGAGGAGTACGCGCGGACCGGCTTCCAGGGCGGCCTCAACTGGTACCGGTGCGCAACGAATCCCAAGTACATCGCCGAGCTGCAGCTTTTCTGCGGCCGCACGATCGACGTGCGCTCGGCGTTCATCGCGGGCAGGAACGACTGGGGGATCCATCAGCGTCCCGGCGATCTGGAAAAAATGCAAGAAGCGGCCTGCACCCGGATGATCGACTGCCATCTCGTGGACGGCGCCGGGCACTGGGTGCAGCAGGAGCAACCCGAACGCGTCGCCAGGCTGCTGTCGAAATTCCTGTCGGGCTGAGCAGACACCCCCCTGTTTCGCGGGCCTTGCGCCCCGCCCGCCTATACTCCGGGGCGCCATGGAGCACGCGAACCCCCTACTGATCCAGGCCAGCGTCTACTTCGCGGCCGCCGTCGTCGGCGTCGTGCTGTCGCACCGGCTCGGGCTCGGCTCGGTTGCCGGGTACCTGCTCGCCGGAATCGCGATCGGGCCGTGGGGCCTGAAAGTCGTGCAGCAGGTCGAGGACGTGCGCGCGTTCGCCGAGCTCGGCGTCGTCTTCCTGCTCTTCGTCATCGGTCTGGAGCTGGAGCCCGGGCGGCTGTGGAGCATGCGCGGGCGGCTGCTGCGGCTCGGGCTGTCGCAGCTCGCCGCCTCGATCGCGGTGATTGCGGCGATCGCGTGGATGCTCGGCGTGGATCCGCGGGTGGGTGTCGTGATCGGCATGGCGCTCGCGCTCTCTTCGACGGCGCTTGCGCTGCAGCCGCTCACCGAGCGCGGCGCTCTGGGCACGCAGGGCGGCCAGGCTACGTTCGCGGTGCTGCTCTTCCAGGATCTCGCAGTCATCCCGATGCTCGCGCTGCTGCCGCTCTTCGGCACTGCAGCCGGCGTGTCCGCGTTCTCCTGGCGCGCTTTGGGTATCGCGGTGCTCGTCATCGCCGCGACGCTCATCGGCGGACACTATCTCGCGCGGCCGGTGTTCCGGCACATCGCGCGCACGCGGCTGCGCGAGATCTTCACCGCGTTCGCGCTGCTGCTGGTGCTGGTGATCGCGCTCGGCTTCGAATCCGTCGGGCTCTCGATGGCGCTCGGCGCGTTCCTCGCCGGGATGCTGCTCGCCGAATCCGAGTATCGCCACGAGATCGAAGCCGTGATCGAGCCGTTCAAGGGACTGCTGCTCGGCCTGTTCTTCATCGCCGTCGGGATGAGCGTCGATTTCACCCTGCTCCTCTCGCGGCCGCTCGCCGTGATCGGCCTCATCGTCGGCTTTTGCACCGTCAAAGGCGTGATTCTCTGGCTGATCGCGCGCGAGGCGGGGCTGCCAGCGAACGAGCGCCCGCTCTTCGTGCTGTTGCTCGCGCAGGGCGGAGAGTTCGCGTTCGTGCTGCTCGGCCTGAGCGCGAGCCAGGAAGCCATCCCGCGCGAGGTCGCGCAGGCGATCACCCTTGCGGTTGCGCTCTCGATGCTGGCGACGCCCTTCCTGCTCGCGCTTCATGACCGCGTCCTCGTGCCGCGCCTTGCCGTTCAGGCAGCGAGGCCGGCAGACGAGGTCCCGCAGGCGGACAAGGTGATCGTCGCGGGACTCGGGCGCGTAGGCCAGGTGGTCGCTCGCGTGCTGCACGCAAGCGGCTACGAGCCGACGGTGCTGGACGACAACCCGGATCACGTCGAGCAGTCGCGCAAATTCGGCTTCCGCGCGTTCTACGGCGACGCGACGCGGCTCGACCTGCTGCAAGCGGCCGGCGCGGCTCGCGCCCAGTTCCTGATCATCGCGCTCGACAATCCGCGCGCGACCTCCAGCCTGGCGCGCACCGTGAAGGCGAACTTTCCGAACCTGCGCGTGGTCGCCCGGGCGCGCGACATGCGCCACGTGTTCGAGCTGCGCGACATCGGCGTCACCCTGGTCGAGCGCGAGACATTCCGCTCGGCCCTCAACCTGGCCGAGCGCGCGCTCTCTACGATCACCGGCGACCCGGAGCGCGCGCGCCGCGCCGCGCGCGCGTTCGGCCGGCACGACGTCGAGGTCGTGAAGAAGCTCTACGAGGTCCATCGCACGCAGCCGGACGCGCACGTCACCGTGTCGAACGAGCTGCGCGACCAGCTCGCCAAGACCTTGCGCGCGGACGAGGCGCGCATCGCCGCCGGCGCGGTGGATCCGGAAGGCGACCCGAAGTCGGGCTGAGACCAGCGCGACAGGTGAACTTGCAGCCCGGCTCGTCCTCTTGAGGAAGCGCCTCTTCCACGGCTGGAAGATGGTGGCGGCCGGCTGCGGGATGCAGTTCCTGCAATCGTGCCTGCTGCTGCAGGCGTTCGGTGCCTACGTCGCCGTCCTGCGCGACGACATGGGGTGGACGAAGACCCAGCTTGCGGGGGCAGCCGCGCTGCACCAGGTCGAGGCGGCCATCCTCGGGCCGATTCTCGGCTGGGTGATCGACCGGTTCGGCACGCAAGGTGTGATACGCACCGGCGTCGTCGTCTTCGGCATCGGCTTCATGCTGCTCTCGCAGATCGACACGCTGCTCGGCTTCTACGGCGCGTTCATCGTGGTCGCGCTCGGCGCGAGCCTCGGCGGGTTCTTCCCGCTCAACGTCGCGCTGATCCACTGGTTCGAAAGAAGGCGCGCGCGGGCACTCTCCTCGATGCAGTTCGGCTTCGCGCTCGGCGGCATCGCGATGCCGGCAGTCGCGTGGTCGATTGCGACGTATGGATGGCGCGCAACCGCGTTCGCGTCGGGCGTAATCATCCTTCTCGCCGGAATTCCGCTCTCGCTCGTGATGCGCCGGCGGCCGGAGGATTTCGGCGAGCGCGTCGATGGCGATCCGGCGCCCCCGCCGAGGGATCCGGCGCTGGTGCATGAGGACCTGCCGCGCCCGCGCGACTTCACCGCGCGCGAGGCGCTGCGCACGCCTGCGTTCTGGCTGCTCGCGCTCGGGCACGGCTTCGCGCTCTTCGTCGTGAGCGCGGTCAACGTGCACGCAATCACGCACATGAAGGAAGGCCTCGGCTACTCGCTCGAAGCCGCCTCGCTCGCCATCCTGCTGCAGACGCTGGCGCAGATCGGCGGCATCGCGACCGGCTGGGTGATCGGCGACCGCTAT
>Ga0070698_100003224_pt1 | contig 17973 bp, 15 predicted proteins | sample KBSK1502metaG_FD_65477 | JGI IMG/M metagenome (GOLD analysis project Ga0070698, IMG submission 65477) | Corn, switchgrass and miscanthus rhizosphere microbial communities from Kellogg Biological Station, Michigan, USA - KBS K1-50-2 metaG | ecosystem: Host-associated > Plants > Roots >...
CGCCAAGGACGGACTGATCTGCGCCGCGCAGACCCTCAACAAGCTGCTGTCGCGATCGGCGCGGCATGCGCAGGAATTGATCGGGTGGACCGACCGGCTGGTGCGGGTCGTGCATTTGCGCGAAACCGAGGAGGATCGCCGCCTGCGTCATGCGGCCTGCCTTTTGTCTGATATCGCCTGGCGGGTGCATCCGGACCACCGCGGCGAGCAGACGCTCGAGCTCATCACCAACGGCAATTTCGGTGCCATCACCCACCAGGGCCGGGCCTTCGTCGGGCTATCTGTGTTCTTCCGCTATGCGGGCTTGAGCGAGGAAAATCAGCCGCCGGCCGCGATCATGGCACAGCTGACGCCTGCCATGCTGGAACGCGCCCGCCTGCTCGGGGCGGCGTTTCGGGTCGCGCATCTGATCTCGGCGGCGCGGCCCGGCGTGCTGCCCGCGACCCATTTCCGCAGCCACGATCGCAAATTGATGTTGGTGTTCGAGCACCAGATGGTCGATCTCGTCGCCGATCGCGTCGGCAGCCGCTTCAAGCAATTGGCGCGGCTGGTCGGCCGCTCCGGATCGATCGTCAGGCGCTAGCGCGACGGGCACGCTTTTGCGGATCGTGGTCTAACCTGCCATTGCGGCACGGCGCACGGGCGGTGATGCTATTCCGACGATTTCCGAATAATTGTCGATCGGCAGCGGCCGGCCGATCAGATAGCCCTGGACTTCGTCGCAGCCTTCGCGCTTGAGAAACTCGAGCTGGCCCGCGGTCTCCACGCCCTCCGCCAGAACCGGCAGCGCCAGGCCGTGGGCCAAGCCGACCACCGCGCGAATGATGGCCTGGGATTGCAGGTTCTCATCGAGCTGGTCGATGAAGCTCTTGTCGACCTTGATCTTGTCGAATGGAAACGCCTGAAGGTAGCGCAGCGACGAATAGCCGGTGCCGAAATCGTCCATGGCGATGCTGACGCCGAGCGCCTTCAGCCGCCGAAGCGTGCCGATCGCCCGCTCGAAATCGTTCACCAGCACGCCTTCGGTGATCTCAAGCTCGAGCCGATGCGGCGCAAGGCCGGTTTCCAGGAGGATCGCCAGCACCTGCGCCGGAAGGTCGCTGTAGTGGAATTGCACCGGCGAAAGATTGATCGCGACCGTGAGCTTGTTCGACCAGGACGCCGCCTGGCGGCACGCCTCCTTCAGAACCCACGCCCCGATCGGGATGATCATGCCGTTGTCTTCGGCCAGCGGAATGAAGACGTTCGGCGCGATCCTGCCGCGAACCTCGTGTTCCCAGCGCAACAGCGCTTCGAAGCCGACGATCTCGCCGTCGATCCGTGCCAGCGGCTGATAGAACAGTTTCAACTCATTGCGCTCGATCGCCGAGCCAAGCTCATGCTGCAGCGTGGTGCGCTCGCGCTGCTGCTTGTCCATCTCGGCTTCGAAGAAGCGCAGCGACCCCCGGCCATCGCGTTTGGCCCGGGACAGCGCCGCGTCGGCGTTGATCATCAACGTTTCCGCATCCAGGCCATCCTGAGGATAGATCGCGATTCCGAAACTCAGCGCGGTCCGGATGACCTTGCCATCGATGTTGAAGCCGTCGGAAACCAGATCCTGGATATGGGTGGCCAATTCTTCGCTCGCCGCGGGCTGCACGCTGCCCGTGACGATGATGCTGAAGTCATCGCCGCCGAGACGCGCAACGAACGCATCTCGAGCCGCGATCTTCAGGCGGCTCGCGAGCTTCTGCAGCAGCTTGTCGGCCGTCGCATGCCCGAAAATCGAGTTCACTTCCTTGAAGCGATCGAAGTCGACACAGATGATGGCAAATCGGGCGTTATCCGCGTTGGCCTCGTCGATCGCTTCCGTCAGGCGCTCATTAAAGGCGCGCCGATTGGGCAAATCCGTCAACGGATCGTGGTGCGCGGCGCGCTCGAGCTTGGCGGTTGCTTGCTCAAGCTCCGCCGCCAGCAGCCTGATGGCCTGATCCGCCGACCTCCGATCGCGCTCGGCATGTTCGTAGACGTCGACGACAAGACCTTCCAGAACTTTCAGGTTCACCGCGCCGTCCGGGCTGGTGGCCTGTTCGAGCTGGCCCGCAAACCGTTGTTTTTCCATCGCCAGCTACCACTCAACCATCGTCGTGATCCGGTCGCTTTCAGTTCCAAATCGGAAAGCGCGGGATCGTCGCACCCTGGGCACAGGCGCCGGACGATAAAGTTCGAGCGATACTTTTGAATTAATTTGTGGCTCCCGTAGAACTACGGATCAAGATCGATCCGCGAGCGCCACTACGGCGTTCCCTGCGCGGCATAGTGCAGGCTTTGCCGCCGCCAGATCGATCCCGTCACCAGGACAACGATCACGCCGAGCACCGCGCAGGCGATCTCGTCGCCATGTCCGCCGACGAACAGCGGGGCCACGCCCAACAGCGTCAACAGCCCGTCCAGCTCGACGCCGGTTGCTCCTTCGAAAATGCTTTGCAGCTTGGGATGGACCGCCGGATCGGTCGCGATGACGTCGCCCGCGATCCAGCCCAGCAGAGCCGAGCCGGCCCAGACGAGAATCGGCGCCATTTCAAGCAGCGCCATGATCACCGCTGCACCTGCAATGATCAGCGGAATGCTGCTCGCGAGTCCTAAAACCAACAGCGGAATGCTTCCGTCGGCGGCGGCGGCCACCGCGATGACATTGTCCAGGCTCATCACGATATCGGCGATGACCACGATCCGCACCGCGGCCCACAGGCGCGATACCGCTTCGACGTCGTCCTCTGCCTTGCTCTCCGGCACCATGAGCTTCGCCGCAATGACGACCAGCGCCAGACCGCCCACCAGTTTCAGGTATGGCAGCCCCATCAATGTCGCAATGACGACGGTGAAGACGATGCGCAACACCACCGCAGCGGCGGAGCCGAGGACCATGCCCCATAGCCGCTGGCGCGGCGCCAATCCACGGCATGCCATCGCGACGACCAGCGCGTTGTCGCCCGACAACAGCACGTTGATCCAGATGATCTTCGAAAGATTCACCCAGAACTGCGGGTGATGGATTTCGGAAATGAATTGCTCGAGGGCGGAGCCGAGGTTGAATAAATCCGAGAACCAGTTCAATCCGACCTCCGCGCGCGGCTCCTCACCCTCCTTGATATCGCAAAAAACAGCCGATGTCGTCCGGCGACTATTTGTCGCAAATCGGCTGGCGATCGCTCGGGAAGCAAAACGCAGGCGTCGAGACGGAACCGGGTTAGCCCGGCGCTTCGGCGTTCACTTGCGCGCCCCGCAGCCTGCGGCGGCGCCAGACCGTGCCGACGACCAGAACAGAGACCGCGCCGAGTACCGACGCGAGCATATCCATCAGGTCACCATCGAAACTGAAATGTGACACTCCGAAAATCGCCGACGTCGCGTCGACGCTGAAGATCATCTGGCCGTCGAGCTGGCGGTGCAGGAACGACTGGTCCACCGGGTCGGAGGCAATCACATCGCCCGCGATCCAGCCGAGCAACATCGCGCCGAACCAGACCAGAAGCGGAAAACGGTCGAGCACCAGCATGATCAAGGCGGCGCCTGCGATGATCATCGGAATACTGATGGCAAGGCCAAGCGCCAACAGCGACAGCTGGCCGTTCGCCGCGGCGGCGACCGCGATCACATTGTCCAGGCTCATGATGATGTCGGCGATCACGACGATGCGCACCGCATGCCAGAGCGTGGTGCCGGCGGCGATTTCGTCGTTCTCGTCCTCTGGCACCAGGAGCTTGGCCGCGATGACGAGCAGCGCAATCCCGCCGACCAGTTTCAGGAAGGGCAGCGACATCAATGTCGCGACGATGCCGGTGAACGCAATCAGGAGGACCACAGCGACGCCGGCGCCGATCACCATGCCCCACAGCCGGTGCCGCCCATGCAGACCGCGACAGGCCATCGCAATGACCAGCGCGTTGTCGCCGGACAACAGGACGTTGATCCAGATGATCTTGCCGACCGCGAACCAGAACGCCGGCCTTTGCATATCGGCCTGGAACTGCGTGAAGAACGCACCGATATTGGTGGGATCAAGGGCCTGCGTCAGCGAGTTCAAAGCATTCCCCCTTGGAGCATGATCCGGAAAAGTGGGTAGCGGTCGTCCGAAAAAGATGATGCTCAAACAAACATGCCAGCGCGCGATGCGGACTTATCCGGAAATTATCGCGCTCCAGCCGGCCGGCCGCTTGCGCGGCTCATCCCATCTGTCGGCGTCCCTCACCCGACGATTTCGTTGCCCGAGAAGAACTGGGCGATTTCGACGGCTGCGGTTTCCAGCGCATCCGAGCCATGCACCGAGTTTTCGCCGATCGACTTTGCGTGAACCTTGCGGATGGTGCCCTCAGTCGCCTTGGCGGGATCGGTCGCGCCCATGACGTCGCGATACTTGAGCACGGCGCCTTCCCCCTCCAGAACCTGCACCACCACCGGACCGGAGGTCATGAAATCCACCAGTTCGCCGAAGAAGGGGCGTGCCTTGTGGACGGCATAGAACGTCTCGGCCTGGTCGCGCGTCATGCGGATGCGCTTTTGTGCCACGATGCGAAGGCCCGCTTTTTCGATCAGCGCATTGACGGCGCCGGTCAGGTTGCGCTCGGTCGCGTCGGGCTTGATGATCGAGAAGGTGCGTTCAATCGCCATGTTTCGTCCTCAAATTACGGGAGATGCGGAGTTGCGGCGCTTATATCGGCGCGCTCGGCCAACGGCAAGCGACGGCAGGCATGGCGCCCATTCGCGCGAATTACGACAATTTCATAAAGCTGAACCCTATCTGAAGGCAGCGTCCCGCTTTCGTTCACCTGGACAGGCGTAGCCTTGCAATCGATCGGACGCCCCTGCGGGTCGGTCTGGCGGAAAGCTTAGAAAGTCCTGCAGGGCGTCTCGGGAAGCGATCCCAGCGATGGCGCGATGCGCCGAACTCCAGGAGATGATCATGTTTCGTAAACTTTCGCTTGCTGCAGCGGCTGCGGTGTCCCTCGGCGTTGCCGCGCTGGCGCCAACTTCGGCCTCCGCCTGGGGCGGCGGCTGGCACGAAGGCTGGCATGGCGGCTACCATCCGGGCTTTCACGCCGGTTTCTATCATCGCCCTTGGGGCTGGGGCTACGGTCCGCGCTTCTATGTCGGCGGACCCGCCTATTACGGCGCTGGATACGGCGGCTGCTATGTGCGGCGCGTGGTTCCGACCCCGTGGGGCCCCCGCTGGCGGCTGGTGAACCGCTGCTACTGACGAAACCGCCCGCGTCAAGCGGTCAGAAACCCCGGCCCCGCGCCGGGGTTTTTGTTGCCTGCGCCTGGACAAGCGCAGCTGTCATGCAATTTTGACGAGAAGCCAAAGCATCCCGCATCGAATCGGAAACAATTTCCGTCTTCCCGACTTGTTATTCCGTCATCACAGTGATCGAAAACGTGACGGAATCTCGCGATGAAGGCCTCAGCCGCCGATAGCTGCGAACCGATGGACGGCAAGACCTGCCGATCGATCTGCGACGCCGTGGGCGCGCGGCTGCAGCGGGATCTGCAGCCGGAGTCCTCGGGCCTTTCCCCTTACCTGCAAGGCCTGCTGGAGGAGTTGGAGCGGCGCGACATGCAGCGCTCGACGGCGGCCGTTTCCGCTGGCCGCGCCTTCGTCCGGTAACGCCAATTCTCTTCGACAAAGCGGTTGCGTTTGGCCTCGGCTGCGGTGACAACCGCGCATGCTTTCCATCTCAGAGATATCAATCCGCATTGCCGGACGGCTCCTGATCGACCATGGCTCGGCACAGATTGTTCCCGGCTCCCGCGTCGGTCTGGTCGGCCGCAACGGCACCGGTAAATCGACGCTGTTCAAGGCCATTCGCGGCGAACTGGCCAGCGAAACCGGGACCATCACGCTGCCCCCGCGCTGGCGCGTCGGTAGCCTGGCGCAGGAGGCACCCGATGGCCCGGACAGCCTGATCGACGTCGTTCTCAGGGCGGACCTCGAGCGCGACGCCCTGCTGAACGAGGCCGACACCGCGACCGATCCGCATCGGATCGCGGAAATCCAGACAAGGCTGGTCGATATCGACGCCCACTCGGCGCCGGCCCGCGCGGCGGCGATCCTGAGCGGGCTCGGCTTTTCGGCGACAGATCAGGCACGGCCCTGTTCGGAATTCTCGGGCGGCTGGCGGATGCGGGTCGCGCTCGCGGCGACGCTGTTCGCCGCGCCCGATCTGCTCCTCTTGGACGAACCGACCAACTATCTCGATCTCGAAGGCACGCTCTGGCTTGAGGACCATCTGGCGAACTATCCGCGCACCGTGATCGTGATCAGCCATGACCGCGACCTCCTGGAGACGTCGGTCGATCAGATTCTCCATCTGGACCGCGGCAAGCTCACGCTCTACCGCGGCACTTATTCCTCGTTCGAGGAACAGCGCGCCACGCGCGAAATGCTGGATGCCAAGCAGGCCAAGCGGCAGGACGCCGAACGCAAGCGCCTGCAGGCCTTCGTCGACCGCTTCAAGGCCAAGGCCTCGAAAGCCCGCCAGGCGCAGTCGCGCGTCAAGATGCTCGAAAGGATGAAGCCGGTCGCAGCACTCGTGACGCAGGATGTGCGCGAGATCACCTTCCCTGCGCCGGAGAAGACGTTGTCGCCGCCGATCATCGCGGTCGACAATGCTTCGGTCGGCTACGATCCGAAGCAGCCGGTCTTAAACCGCGTCACCTTGCGGATCGACAACGACGACCGCATCGCGCTGCTCGGCGCCAACGGCAACGGCAAATCGACGCTGGTGAAGCTGCTCGCCAACCGCCTTGCGCCCTTCTCCGGCAGCGTCACGCGCGCCGAAAAGCTGTCGATCGCCTATTTCGCACAGCACCAGCTCGACGAATTGAATGAAGACGGCTCACCCTACGATCACGTCCGCAGGCTGATGCCGGACGCACCGGAATCCAAGGTCAGGGCGCGCGCGGGCGCCATCGGATTTTCCGGCAAGGCCGCCGACACCTCGGTCAGGAGCCTGTCGGGCGGCGAGAAAGCGCGCCTGCTGCTTGGACTTGCGACCTTTTTCGGCCCCAACATGATCATCCTCGACGAGCCGACCAACCATCTCGACATCGACAGCCGCGCCGCGCTTGCCGAGGCGATCAACGAATTTCCCGGCGCGGTGATCATGGTCTCGCACGACCGCTATCTGATCGAAGCCTGCGCCGATCAGTTATGGGTCGTGGCCGATCATGCGGTCACGAATTTCGACGGCGATCTCGACGACTACCGGCGCCTGGTGTTGTCGGCGCGCGGCCTGCGTGCAAGCCCGCGCGACCGTGGCGACAACGACCGCAGCCAAAGCCGCGACAGACCGGACGGCGGCAAGGGCGAGAACAGGGGCGAAAAGAAGAAGCCCCTGAAGCAGAAGATTTCGGATGCCGAAGCCGAAATCGCGCGCATCAGCGGCATTATCGAAAAAATCGATGCCGCGCTGGCGCTGCCGGATATCTTCACCCGCGATCCCAAGCAGGCCGCTCAGCTCAGCAAGGCCCGCGCCAGCGCGGCAAGCGCGCTGCAGCGCGTGGAGGAGGCATGGCTGGAGGCGAGCTCCGAATATGATGAGGCGTCAAGCTGAGCTGCGCTCGCCGGCGATATCGCGCGCCGGTTACGCCGCAGGCTTTTTCTTGACCTTGGACTTCGCAGTCTTCGGCGGCGCGACCGGATCGGCTCCACGTTCGATCGAGGTCAGGCGCCCACCGGTAAAGCTGTAGATGCCAGCCCGCGCCCCGTGCGACCACGTCACCACGGCCACCCGATCCCCGCGCGGATTATTGGAGAGGCTGACGTTGTCGGGTGCACCGATGCCGCGCACGACGTCGCATTCGGTGTGACCGAGCGCCACCGTTCCGCCGGCCACGGGCGGCGATCCCGCAGCACCTTCGGCCAATGCATTGGCGCCAGCGGGAGCGCCCGGCGGCGCCATCCCAGGGCAAGCGCCCTCGGCACTGACGAGGTCCTCGGCCGTGACCGCCTTGTCGGGCGTCAGCGGCGGCGTATCGATCGACACGCTGCGAATGAACAACCGTCCCGGACGCGAGAACCATTCCGCGTCCTTCGACAACAGGTCGGACTGGAACATGTCGGCCCCACCCGAGCAGCCGGCGACCGCCGGTGCGAGCACCAGCAACGCCAACAAACCCTTCGAAAGATGGCTTCTGTCGCGCACGATGAAGTAAGTTCCCCGCACCTGCCCCCAAGAGCCCGCCCGAAGAGCCTGCCCCTAAGCGGTTGTCCCACCACCCCTTTGCGGCACCAGCATGGCTAGGTCCGTCAGGCTGGACCGATACGTCATATTATCATTAATTATTTCGAACCGCTATTCCCGCCGCCGCCAGCGGCCCTGTTCATCGGCCTGCCAATAGGTGACCGTAAAGCCACGGGCTTTGCAATCGGTCCAGGCCAGCCGCGCAGCGGCGAGCGCGTCGGTGTCCTCGCCGTTGAAGACAAGCACCATCCGTTCGTACGAATCGGCATCCGCCGGCAGCGCGGCGTTGTCGACAAGAAACCTGACATTCGCCTTGTTCGGGTTGGCCTCTTCTACCGCCAGCACGATCGGCTGATCCTGTGCATCGCCCGCGCGCCAGGTGGCGTGCGGCAAGAACGAATCGTCGCGATAGGTCCACAAATGCGCATCGAGCGCGTCCGCGCGCTCCTGCGAGGTCGATTGCACGACCACCCGCCAGCCGCGCTCCAGCGATTTCTCCAGGAGCGGCGGCAAGACGCTCTCCAGCGACATGTTTTGCAGATGGTAGAACAGGACTTCGGTCATTTTTCGTAATGGTCCGCGACCAGCCGTTCAAGCAGGCGAACACCGAAGCCTGAGCCCCAGCTCTGATTGATCTCGGTTTTCGGCGCCCCCATCGCCGTTCCCGCGATGTCGAGATGCGCCCACGGCGTGTTGTCGACGAAGCGCTGCAGGAATTGCGCGGCCGTGATCGAGCCGCCGTGCCGACCGCCGGTATTCTTCATGTCGGCAAATTGCGAATCGATCAGCTTGTCGTATTCGGGCGCGAGCGGCATCCGCCAGACCCGTTCGCCGGTCTCGAGCCCCGCCTTGAGCAGGCGCTCCGCCAGTTCGTCATTGTTGCAGAACAAGCCGGCATGTTCGGTGCCGAGCGCCACCATGATCGCGCCCGTGAGGGTTGCCAGATCGACCATGAATTTCGGCTTGAACTTCTTCGCCACGTACCAGAGCACGTCCGCCAGCACGAGACGGCCTTCGGCGTCGGTATTGATGATCTCGATGGTCTGCCCCGACATCGAGGTGACGATATCGCCCGGGCGCTGCGCGTTGCCGTCGGGCATGTTCTCGACCAGGCCGATGGCGCCGACCGCATTCACGCGCGCTTTCCTTGCCGCCAAGGCGTGCATCAGGCCGACGACACACGCGGCGCCCCCCATGTCGCCCTTCATGTCCTCCATGCTCGCGGCCCCCTTGATGGAAATGCCGCCGGTATCGAAACAGACGCCCTTGCCGACGAAAGCCACCGGCGGCTGGCCTTGTTTGCCGCCATTCCAGCGCATGATCACGGTGCGGCCCGGCCGCGCCGACCCCTGCGCGACGCCGAGCAGCGCGCCCATGCCAAGCTTCGTCATCGCCTTGACGTCGAGCACCTCCACGATGACGCCAAGCTTGCGCAATTGGGCAGCCCGGCGTGCGAATTCTTCCGGATAGAGCACGTTCGGCGGCTCATTCACGAGCTCCCGCGCCAGGACCACCCCGTCGACCAGGTGGCCGGTCCCGACAAACATTTTCCGTGCCGCCGCCACATCGTCGACCGCGAGCGAGATTTGGGCGCGCAATCCGCCGTCCTCGTCCTTCTTCTTGGTCTTGTAGCGGTCGAAGCGGTATGCGCGCAGCCGCACCCCCGACGCGACCGCGGCGGCCTGGCCGGGCTCCATGACACCGTCAGGCAGCTCGGCCATAATTGTGACCGCCTCGCTACCCGAGTTCAATTTGCCGGCTAACACCCCGCCGAATTTGAGAAAATCCTTTTCCTTGAGATCTGAAGGCTTGCCGATGCCGACCACGATCAAGCGCTGAATCTTGATTCCTTCAGGCTCCAGAATATCGAGCGTAGACCCACTTTTTCCCTTGAATTGATTCGTCGCCGCCGCGCGCTTGACCAGATTGGCGGCCGCCCCGAGCGTCTTTCGTGTAGCCGCCCCGAACTTCAACGTATCGTCGCAAAAGGCGACCAAAATGCCGCGGGGGGCTGTGGACAATGGGACGAAGCCGACCTTGACGGCGTCGGACATGGGTAAATCCTCCAAAATCTGGGCTTTCGCTTAGGCCGTGATGGGCTTCAAACGATTTCGGCCCGCGCGTTACGGCGCAAAGAATCCGCGTGGCGGTCACTATGACCCGCCTGCCTCGGTGCTGCCAAGCACCGGCGTTGCCGGGCCCCCACATGCAGTGAAATATTAGCCATAATTTGCCCGCGCCACGGCTCAGCCATTTTGTTGACGGATCAAAGGGATGGTACTGAGAGAATAAGCAGGCGGGGCAAATGGCGGCGCGACCACGGGGGAACCCTTTTTCAAGGGGTGGTCGCGTCTCGCCGTACTGTCGTGGCGGGGCGGGGATCGTGCGGTAAACGATGGGGTCAATCGACAGGTATATTTTCCGCACGACGCTCGCGTCGTTTGTGCTGGTCCTGGTCAGCCTGACCGGGGTGATCTGGATTACGCAGGCGCTGCGCGGCATCGACCTGATGACGAGCCAGGGTCAGACCATCGTCACCTTCCTCGGCGTCACCAGCCTGGTGATCCCGGCGCTGGTGCTGATCATCTCGCCGATCGCGCTGATGATCGCGATCTCGCACACCCTGAACAAGCTTGCGACCGATTCGGAAATCATCGTGATGAACGCCGCCGGCTTCTCGCCGTTCCGGCTGTTCCGTCCGTTTCTCTACGCGACCTGCGCGGTGGCGCTTCTGGTCGCATTCATCGCCTCCTTCCTTGCTCCCGACGGCATGCGGCGCCTGAAGCAGTGGGACGCCGAAATCACCGCCGACGTGCTGGCGAACATCCTGCAGCCCGGCCGCTTCGCGCAGCTCGATCAGAACCTGACGATCCGAATTCGCGAGCGGCGGCCCGGCGGCGAGCTCGTCGGCATCTTCATCGACGATCGCCGCGACCCGAAAGAGCGGAACAGCATTGTCGCCGACCACGGAACTGTGGTGAAAAGCGGTGACGGATCGTTCCTGATTCTCGAAGACGGAAACATGGAACGTTTCGAGGTGGGAAAGCGCGATCCGGCGCTGGTCGCGTTTGGTCGTTACGCGTTTGACATGTCGAAATTCTCCAATCAGGGCCATGACGTGTCGCTTGGCATCCGCGAACGCTACCTCTGGGAGCTGCTTGCGCCGGCCGAGGACGATGCGGTTTACAAGCAGATTCCCGGCCAATTCCGCGCCGAACTGCATGACCGCTTCATGGCGCCGATCTATCCCTTCGCCTTCGCCGCTCTGACCTTTGCCTTCCTTGGCGCGCCGCGCACCACACGCCAGAGCCGCAACTTTTCGATCGGCAGCTCGATCCTTGCCGTGTTCGGGCTGCGCATGGCCGGCTTCGCCTGCTCCGTCATGGCGGTGAAATCGCCTTTCGCCCCAGCCGTGCAATATCTGATGCTGTTCGCCGCGATCGGCGCCGGCATCTGGATCATCATCGGCGGCATCGTGCTGGAGCCGCCGGCCGCGCTGATCGAGGCGATCAACAAGTCGAACGCGCGCCTGCTGCGCCTGTTTGGACGGCCGGTCACCGCATGAGCATGGTCACAAACACGCTCGGGCGCTATTTTGCCGGCCGCTTCGTGGTTTCGGCGCTCGGCGTCTTCGCCAGCATTTTCGTGCTGCTGGTGCTGGTCGATTACATCGAGATGGTCAGGAAGACCTCGGGGCTCCCATCGGCCTCGGCCATCATGGTGGCGGAGACCTCGCTGTTTCGGGTGCCGCAACTGCTCGAAAAGATGATGCCGTTCTGCGTCCTGATCGGCGCCATGACCTGCTATCTCGCGCTGTCGCGACGGCTGGAATTGGTGGTGGCGCGCGCCGCGGGCGTCTCGGCATGGCAATTCATCGCACCGGCGCTGGCGAGCGCGATCCTGCTCGGCGTCCTGGCGACAGTCGCCTACAATCCGGTATCGGCGAACCTGCGCGAACTGTCCAAGCGCATGGAATCTGAGCTATTTGGCTCCGCGCCCGGCGGCGGCGTCCAGGATGCATCCGGATTCTGGCTCAACCAGATCAACAGCGACGGTCAGGTCATCATCAACGCCGCCCGCAGCGAACAGCAGGGCGCGCGCCTGACCGGACTGACGCTGTTTCGTTTTGACGCCGACAGCCGTTTCAAGGAGCGAATCGAGGCGCGCGAAGCGACGCTCGAGGACGGCCATTGGCTGTTCAAAACCGTGCGGCGCTACTCGCTCGACACGGCGCCGCTTGAGCAGGATAGTTTCGAACTCGCGACCAGCCTGACGCCGGCGCAAGTCCGCAACAGCTTCTCCACCCCGGAGACTGTGTCCTTTTGGCAACTGCCGAGCTACATCCGCTCGTCAGAGAGCTCAGGATTTGCGACTGCGGGCTATCGACTCCAGTATCATAAGCTTCTGGCACAACCATTTTTGCTGGCTGCAATGGTGATGCTGGCGGCTTCCGTGTCGTTGCGTTTCTTCCGTATGGGCGGCGTACAAAAGATGGTTTTGAGTGGCGTGGGCGCGGGCTTTCTGCTCTACGTTCTGTCGAAAGTGACTGAGGATTTGAGCAAGGCTGAGTTGATGCATCCGATCGCTGCGGCGTGGCTGCCCGTCTTGGTGGGCGGCCTCACCGGTTTTTTAGCCTTGCTCTACCAGGAGGACGGTTAGTGGCTATGGTCGCCGTCCGTCAACGGGGCTCTGTGACCGCCCGGCAGCACGCTGCCGCGCGCCATGGCCGCTTGCGCTCTTGCGCGGCCCCCCTCCTCGCCTTGGTGTTTGGATTTGTCATCGCCGGCGCGCTTGATCTTGCGACGACAACGCCGGCCGCCGCGCAAAGTTTCACCTACAATCCGCAACCGCCGCGGCAGACCCCACCGCGCGTCGCCAATGACGGGCAGATGCTCGTCCAGGCGGTTGAGGTCGACTACGATTACAACAATTCGCGTGTGTCGGCGGTCGGCAACGTGCAGCTCTACTACAACGGCACGAGCGTCGAAGCCGACAAGGTGATCTACGACCAGAAGACCAAGCGGCTTCATGCCGAAGGCAACATCCGCATGACGGATGCCGAGGGCAAGATCACCTATGCCAACGCCATGGACCTGAGCGATGACTATCGCGACGGTTTCGTCGATTCGCTGCGGGTCGATACCGCCGACGCGACGCGCATGGCCGCGACCCGCGCCGACCGCTCCACCGGCAATTACACGGTGTTCGAGAACGGCGTCTACACCGCCTGCGCACCGTGCAAGGACGATCCGAAGAAGCCGCCATTGTGGCAGGTCAAGGGTGCCCGCATCATCCACGACCAGCAGGAGAAGATGCTGTATTTCGAGACCGCGCAGCTCGAATTCTTCGGCGTCCCGCTGGCGTATCTGCCGTACTTCTCGACGCCCGATCCGACCGTGAAGCGCAAGACCGGCTTCCTGATGCCGGGCTTCACCCAGACCACAGGCTATGGCTTCGGGGTCGACGTTCCCTTCTACTGGGCGATCGCGCCCGATTACGATGCGACCTTCAGTCCGCGCATCACGAGCAGGCAGGGCGTGCTGTTCCAGGGCGAGTTCCGTCAACGGCTGGAGAACGGCTCCTATCAGGTCCGCGCCTACGGCATCGACCAGCTTGACCGGGGCGCGTTCGCCGGCCAGCCCGGCGATCGCCAGTTCCGCGGCGGCGTCGAAACCAAGGGTCAGTTCGCGCTGAACGACAAATGGGTCTGGGGCTGGGAGGGCGTGGCGCTCTCGGACTACACGTTCATGTCCGACTACCGCCTGTCCGTGTATCGCGATCCGTATGCCTCGTTCCTGACCCTTCCAACGGAAGCGATTTCAACGCTTTTTCTGACCGGCGTCGGCAACCGCAGCTTCTTTGACGTCCGGACGATCTACTATCTCAGCTTCTCGGGTAACCAGCAGACGGTGCCCGTCATCCACCCCGTGCTCGACTATTCGAACGTGATCAACAATCAGATCCTGGGCGGCGAGTTCAGCTACAAGACCAACTTCACCAGCCTGACGCGCGAGCAGAGCGTGTTCGACCCGATCACGACATTGGCGAACACCAACGGCTTGTGTCTGACGACCTCGGCCGATCCGCTGGCGCGGATCCCGTCGCAGTGTCTGCTGCGCGCCATCCCCGGAACCTACACCCGCGCCTCGGGCGAAGTGCAGTGGCGGAAATCGTTCACGGATTCGGCGGGTGAAATCTGGACGCCGTTCGCGATCCTCCGCGCCGACGCAATCGACTCGGAGATCGTCAATCAGCCCGGCGTCAGCAACTTCCTGCCGACCGGCAGCACGCAGGCCCTGCGGGTCATGCCGACGGTCGGTCTCGAATACCGCTATCCCTTCATTAACGTTCAGCCCTGGGGCTCAACGACGATCGAGCCGATCGCGCAGGTCATCATTCGTCCGAATGAAACCTATGCAGGCAGGATTCCCAACGAAGACGCGCAAAGCATGGTCTTCGACACCTCGAACCTGTTCAGCGTGGACAAGTTCTCGGGCTACGACCGCGTCGAAGGTGGCGGACGCGCCAATGTCGGCGTGAGCGCGACCACCCAGTTCGACCGCGGCGGCACCGTCAACGTGCTGTTCGGGCAGTCTTATCAACTGTTCGGCCTGAACTCCTTCGCCGTCCAGGACATGACCAACACCGGCCTCGATTCCGGCTTGGCCAAGCCAAAGTCCGACTATGTCGCCAGCGTGAATTATTCGCCGAACCGCACCTATACGTTCAGCGTGCGTTCGCGGCTGGACGAGGAGACGGCGAACGTTCAGCGCTTCGAGGCCGAGGCGAAAGCGAACTTCGATCGCTGGTCCGTCAGCCTGACCTACGGCAACTACGCCGCGCAGCCGGATATCGGCTACCTGACCCGCCGCGAAGGCCTGTTGGGCAGCGGTTCGGTCAAGGTCGCGGCGAACTGGGTCGTCACCGGCGCCGCCCGCTGGGATCTGGCGGCCAACAAGCTCAACCAGTATGTTGTCGGCGCCGGCTATGTGGACGATTGCTTCGTGCTCGCGGCGAATTACGTGACGTCCTACAGTTATGCGACGGTCACCACGCCGCCCGTGCTCAGCCACGCCTACATGTTGCAGATCGGCCTGCGGACGCTTGCGACCACGTCCTCGTCGGCAGTCGGGGCCGGTCTTCAGTAGAACCTGGCCGGCCACCGGAGCGGAGGGCATAGTCCCGGGACGGCCTCAATTTGGATCCGTCGATATAGCGAAGATGATCATGACCACCACGTTCTCTCGCACGTTCTCTCGCCGCCTTCGGGCACTGGTCGTGGGTAGTGTCGCGGCGATCGTCATGCCGGCTTGTATCTCGCCTTTGCACGCGCAAACGGTCGCCGTGATGGTGAACGGCGACCCCATCACCGACTTTGACATCGAACAGCGCAGCAAGCTGGACTTCCTATCGACTCACAAGGCTTCCAACCGGCAGGAGGTGATCAACGAATTGATCGACGAGAAGATCAAGATCAAAGAGGCGAAGAAGTACGGCGTCGATCCAGGCGTCTCCGATATCGATCAGGCTTACGCGGGAATGAGTTCGCGGATGCGGCTCTCGCCGGATCAATTGACGAAGTCGCTCGAAAGCCAGGGCATTCGGCCCGACACGCTGAAGGCTCGCATCAAGGCCGACATGGTCTGGACCAGCCTGGTGCGCGGGCGATACAAGGAGCGCCTGCAGGTCGGCGAGAAGGACGTCGCCGCCGCGGTCAAGGCGGAGGGAGGCGACGAGCAGCAGGCCGAGGCCTTCGAATACAAGATGCAGCCGGTCGTCTTGATCTTGCCGCGCGGATCGGCACAGCCGGCGATCGAGGCCCGGCAGAAAGAGGCCGAGACATTGCGCGCCCGCGTGCAGACCTGCGACGAAGCAAACTCCTATTTCAAGTCCATGCAAAACGCCGCGATCCGCGATCCCGTGATCAAGACGTCGGCCGATATTCCCGCGGTCTTGCGCAAGGTGCTCGACGACACCCCGATCGGCCATTTGACCCCGCCCGAGGTCACCAAGCAGGGTATCGAAATGGTCGTGCTCTGCGCGCGGAAGCCGACCACCATCGATACTCCGAAGAAAAGGGAAATCCGGGACAAGATGTATGCCCAGAAATACGAAACGACATCGAAAACCTACCTGCAGGAAATCCGCAAAGCCGCGATGATCGAATATCGTTGACGCATGGCAAAGCCGCTCGCGCTGACACTGGGCGAACCGGCCGGCATCGGGCCCGATATCACCATCAACGCCTGGCTGCGCCGCGATGAGCTGGAACTTCCGCCATTCTATTTGCTCGGTGATCGCGATTGCCTTGGCCAGCGCGCCAAGACGCTCGGCCTCGACATCAGGCTTGCCGATGTCGACGCCAAGCACGCCGCGACGGCATTTCCGGACGCATTGCCGGTCGTCGCGACCGGCCGCGCCGCCACCGCCCCGCCCGGCCGCCCCGATGCGTCCAGCGCGGACGCGGCCTTGGCATCGATCCGCCAGGCGGTCGACGACGTCCGCGCAGGACGCGCGAGCGCGGTTGTCACCAACCCGATCGCCAAGAGCGCGCTCTACCGCGCGGGCTTCCGCCATCCCGGCCATACCGAGTTCCTGGCGGAGCTCGCGGCTTCGAACGGGAAAATCCCCCAACCGGTCATGATGCTGTGGTCGCCTGTTCTTGCGGTCGTGCCGGTGACCATCCACCTTTCGCTGCGCGAGGCGGTCGCGAAGCTATCGACCGAACTGATCGTCACGACGGCCCGCATCGTGACGGCCGCCCTGAAGGCACGTTTCGGTATCAGCAGCCCGCGGCTTGCGGTGGCCGGCCTCAATCCGCATGCCGGCGAGGATGGCTCGCTCGGCACCGAGGATCGGACCATCGTGGCACCTGCGATCGACATCCTGCGTGGCGATGGCATCCACGTCGCAGGACCCTTGCCGGCCGACACGATGTTCCATGACGCCGCGCGCAAGACCTATGACTGCGCGATCTGCATGTATCATGATCAGGCGCTGATCCCGGTCAAGACGCTGGCGTTCGACGACGCGGTCAACGTCACGCTGGGACTGCCCTTCATCCGCACCTCGCCCGATCATGGCACGGCGTTCGACATCGCCGGCACCGGTCGCGCCAATCCTGCGAGCCTGATCGCCGCATTGCGGCTGGCCGCGCGCATGGCCGAAACACCGGCGCAATGAGCGCGATCGACGACCTCCCGCCGTTGCGCGAGGTGATCCGCGAGCACGCTCTGTCGGCGCGCAAATCGCTCGGCCAGAATTTCCTGCTGGATCTCAACCTCACCGCCAGAATTGCGCGTGCGGCCGGTCCGCTGGAGGAGGCCACGGTCGTCGAGATCGGCCCGGGCCCCGGCGGACTGACGCGCGCGCTGTTGGCCCTGGGCGCCCGTCACGTCATCGCCGTTGAGCACGACGCGCGCGCCATTCCGGCGCTGGAGGCGATTTCCAGGCGATATCCCGGACGGCTCGAAATCGTCTGCGCTGATGCGCAGACCTTCGATCCGACGCCCTATCTCGGCAGCACCAAAGCGAAGATCGTCGCCAACCTGCCTTACAACATCGCGACCGCGCTCCTGATCGGCTGGCTGTCGATCGAACCGTGGCCGCCCTGGTACGACATGATGGTGTTGATGTTTCAGCGCGAGGTGGCGGAACGCATCGTCGCGCGGGAGAACGAGGACGCGTATGGCAGGCTCGGCGTGCTCGCGAACTGGCGCGCCGAGACCAAGATCCTGTTCGACATTTCGCC
>Ga0070698_100003225_pt1 | contig 17972 bp, 16 predicted proteins | sample KBSK1502metaG_FD_65477 | JGI IMG/M metagenome (GOLD analysis project Ga0070698, IMG submission 65477) | Corn, switchgrass and miscanthus rhizosphere microbial communities from Kellogg Biological Station, Michigan, USA - KBS K1-50-2 metaG | ecosystem: Host-associated > Plants > Roots >...
AGCGTGTTGACTGAGAATCCAAGCAGTGGAAACACTGCGAATGTGCCAATCAGTGAAACCGGTACGGCACACAATGGAATCAGGGTAGCTCGCCAGCCTTGGAGGAAAACGAAAACAACCAGGATGACCAGCAGCATCGCCTCCGCCAGCGTCTTGTAAATTTCCTCCATCCCAGCGGTCACAGCCAGAGTGGTGTCGAGGGAGATGGAATAATCGAGCCCCGAAGGAAATCGCTGTTTGAGCTGGCCCATCAGTTCCCTTACCCCCTTGGCCGCGTTGACTGCGTTGGAGCCGGGCAACTGGTAAATGGCAAGAACCGCAGCTGGTTTGCCGTTGAAACTGCTAGTCTGCGACCCAGATCCGGAGCGCATATTGACCCGCTCCGAAGACAGACACGCTCCCGATGCCGGGCACCCGAAGAATCGGGTCATTCAAATTTATGTAAGAGTAGTTGGCCAGGAACTTGGAATCGAACTGGCCGGTCGGCGAGTATAAGGAAATGACCATGAGCGGCGCCGAAGTCGATTTGGCCACCGTCACACCGTAATTCTGGACGCTGGAAGGCAGCTGTGACTGCGCTTGCAGGACGCGCATTTGAGTGAGTACCTGATCCGTGTTCGGATCGGTGGCCACATCGAAGTTAACGGTCTCCTTCATCGAACCATTGCTCGCGTTGAGCGAATACATGTAGTTCATGTGATCCACGCCGCTAAGCTGCTGTTCGATTGGAGTTGCAACCGACTGCTCTACGGTTATCGCGTCCCCGCCCACGAACGTCGCGTTGATCGCGATTTCCGGCGGAACAATATTGGGATACTGCGCGACCGGCAGACTGAGGAACGAAACCACGCCAACGATCACCATGATGATAGCGATCACCATGGCAACGATCGGACGATTGATGAAGAATTTCGACATTGAGGATCCCCCGAAGCTAGGATTGGCCAGCAGACGAACTCTTCTTTGATGCGTCTTGCGCTTCCTGGGCCTTCATTGAATCGGTGTAAGGTTTGGCCAAAACCTGTGTGCCTTGCCGCACTTTCTGAAACCCTTCCACAATCACCTTTTCGCCTGCCTTCAAACCATCCGTCACCACGATCATCTGACCGAATGTCGGTCCGACTTTAATGGCGCGGATCTCTGCTTTTCCGTCCGGACTCACCACCGCCACCTGGTTACCGCCTTGCAGTTGCGACACGGACTGCTGCGGAATCAACAGTGCGTTGGGGATCGACCCGATCTCGGCGCGCGCCGTCGCGTATTGTCCGGGTCGCAGCGTGAGCTCGGGATTCGGGAAGCTGACCGCTATTTGAATGGTCCCCGTCTTTGGATCGACTTGCCGATTTACGAAAGCGAACTTTCCCTTATGTGAGTAAATGCTCCCATCAGGCAGGATGAGTTCTACTTTTTCCCCACGTTGGGCCTCCGGCACCATCATCAACTCTTTTAAGCGGTCAGCAAACTCCCAATAGGTTTGTTCGCTAATCGGGAAATAACACCGGATCGGCTGGATCTGGATACCGTGGTCAAAACCGTATTGGATCCGGAGCCAACCAAGTCCCCAATTTGCGCCTGCGCCTGCCCGGCAATGCCGTCCAGCGGCGAGACCACCTTGGTGTACTCAAGGTTCAGTTGTGCTGATTCCACTGCCGCCTGGGCCGCTGCTACGGCCGCCAATTTGGTTTGGTAATCCTGCGTCTTGTTCGTGTAATCCTGCTCAGAGATAACTTTGCCCTGGAACAACTCCTTTGCCCTTTTCGCGTCCAGCTCAACGCCCAATAAAGTTGCTTGGGCCTCCTGCAGCTGACTCTTGGCTTGATCTAACGCCGCGACGAAAGGTCTGGGGTCGATCTCGAACAGCAGATCGCCCTGCTTTACATAGCCGCCTTCCTGGTAAGCGCGCTTCTGCAAATATCCAGTCGTTCTGGCCCTGACATCTGCGTTCTCGGATCCATTCAGCGTGCCAACCCACTGACGGATCATCGGTACTTCCTTCTGAACAACCTCGGTAACCAAAACCTCAGGAGGACCGGAAGAGACCGTCGACGCGGGTTTCTGGCATGAAGTGAAAGCAATAGCGACGGGTAATGCTGCCCAATAAACAGCCTCTTTCATAAGTTCTTGCCTGTACCTGACAACAGAACCTCTATCCAAAAATGTGATCGGAACTTGTTCTTATCTTTGACGGTCGGAACGGTAACGGGGTTTTCTTCCCAAGCGCTGGTTCTATGTCTCTAGGATTTATACCGACTAGCGACTGCCGAGTATATAGGACCTTAGTCCAATGACTAGCCTGCATTACAGCGGCGTGTGAATACCAATTCGCGCTGTCATCGCGACCAACCCGGCAAGCGAACTGGCGCCCATTTTTTCCATAACTCGGGCTCGATGCACTTTGATCGTTTTTTCTGCGATACTAAGATCGGCCGCAATCTGTTTGTTGAGCTGGCCGGCAACGACGTGACAAAGTACTTCGCGCTCGCGTGGGGTTAGACTCGACAGCCGCTTGCGGATTTCAGCGACTTCCGTTCGCTCGTTTTGCTCTCGCTGACTCTTGTTTAACGCCTGCGCGACGGCCTTCAATAGTTCTTCGTCATCGAATGGCTTAGGCAGAAAATCCTCGGCTCCCGCCTTCATCGCCCGCACGCTCGTCGGAACGTCGCCATGTCCGGTGATGAAGACAATCGGCAACTGCCGGTCCGCGGCAGCGAGCGTTTGCTGCAGTTCGAGACCATTCAGTCCGGGCATTCGCACATCCAGGAGAATGCAGCCAGGAGCGTCGAAGCGACTCTGGGCGAGAAATCCTTCCGCCGAGGCGAAGGTTTCCGTCTGGTAGCCGGCGGAGTGCAGCAAGCGGGCAAGAGCCCCGCGGAGGGATGCGTCGTCATCCACCACGAACACGGTTGGAACCTTGCTCGTCACTGTCCCATTTCAATGACAAGAACATTCATTGTCAATGATGACGTTCGCCTGACCACCTCTGCGAACTAAATTTCGCGGCACGGAAAAGCCATTAACCATTTACCTGCTAAATAGGGCAGCCCGTGCTTGGGCAGCGACACGCCCGCCATCCTCGCTTCGGCGGGAAAAACGCCTTCTAACGCCGTCCATTGCGCGACAACGCGAGTGCGCGAAAGATAGCGTCAAGCAACAGAGATTCGTCGAACGGCTTGATCAGAACCGCAACCGCACTCACACGCTGGAGCAAATGCCGAGTCGGTGCGTCATCGCGACCGGTCATCATAATCACCGGCAGATTGTGCCGAGCGACAGCTAAAATTTCGTACAGCTGGACTCCATTCATTTCAGGCATGTGGACATCCAGCAGCAGGCAGACGTTCGTTTTGGGCACCTCAGACGCGAGCAGATGCGCAGGCCGTTCAAAGGTCAGAGCGTTGACGCCGGCAGAGCGTATCAGTCTCGCAAGAGAACGTAGCAATCCCGAATCGTCGTCAACCACGAGAACAGTACGAGGCTCTTTGTTTTGAGTATCTGCTTTCATTGGGATTGGCAAGCGTCCTGTCCTCACTCCGCTGATTAAAGCTTAACAAAACAACAGACGGTTACACCCTCCGCGAAATTCGACCTTATTCCACCAAGCGGTTAATCACCGCCACCAGAAGCCGGAGCCTCGGTAGCGTCCAGGAATAACGCCGGCTTGTCCGACGAAGCTTGCGGAGTTTCGAACGACGGGGCGAAGTCGGACCACTCCCGCATCGGATCGAAAGCGTGCACCCAGTATTCGCATCGTTTTTCCAACCAAAGTTGTTTGTCTTATTCTCCAGGAAACGCTCCGGCAGCTGCCGGACCGAGATCGCCGACAACGCCGTGACCTGATTGTTAGCCTGCAATTGAGCGATTTCACATTCCGCAATCCGCATTCCGCATTCCGCAATTGAGTCGCCGAGGACTGGTCTACGGCTCTATAAATTGACTATTTCCTTGGTGCAAAGAAATACGAGAAGCGGTACGGTGGCTGCGATCTTCGACGCGGACCAACGGGTGAGCGCGGCCCCGTGTGATGGGAGACGATCCTATTCGGCTCAAAAACGCCATGACAGAAATTTTGTCACATACGTTGGAGTCGCTACGGAAAGACGCGGAGTTTGTCCTATACCGTGGCCAAAGGAAAACCGGCCCTATCCTGGTTGTTGCGCCCTTGTCGAAACAGCCGGCGCAAGGGACCCTTAGACGACTCGAGCATGAATATGCGCTCAGGACCAGGCTTGACCCGGCGTGGGCAGTTCTACCTCTTGCTCTGATTCACGATAACGGGCGGACGGTGCTGGTGCTTGAGGACCCGGGCGGCGAGCCCCTCGATCGGCTTCTGGAGCGACGGTTGGACCTGGCGCGGCTTCTGCGCATCGCGATCGGTCTCTCAACCGCGCTGGGCAGGCTCCATGAGCACGGCATCATCCACAAGGACATAAAACCGGCCAATGTCATAGTGGACCCGACGTCGGATCAGGTTTGGCTTACCGGCTTCGGTATTGCTTCCGACCTGCCACGCGAGCGCCAGGCTCCCGAGCCTCCCGAAACTATTGCGGGCACCCTCGCGTACATGGCGCCCGAACAGACCGGTCGCATGAACCGGTCGATCGACTCTCGGAGCGATCTCTATTCCTTAGGGGTCACGCTTTACGAGATGCTCGCAGGCGTGCTCCCCTTCACCGCCTCCGATCCCATCGAGTGGGTCCACTGCCACATCGCACGACAGCCAAGGCCGCCGGGAGAGCGGAGGAAAGAGGTTCCAGAGAGCCTATCGGCCATCGTCTTGAAGCTTCTTGCCAAGTCCCCTGAGGAGCGATACCAGACCGCGGCCGGCCTGGAGGTTGATTTCAGGAGATGCCTGGCGGACTGGGAGTCCCTCGGACGAATTGACCCGTTTCTTCTTGGCGCACACGATGCATCGGACCGGCTCCTGATCCCGGAGAAGCTCTACGGGCGCGATCGGGAGAGCAAAGCGCTGGTGGAAGCTTTTGACCGAGTGGTGGCGCGCGGCACACCAGAGCTCGTGCTTGTATCGGGCTACTCCGGCATCGGCAAGTCATCGATAGTCAACGAGCTGCACAAAGCAATTGTTCCGCCGCGCGGCATCTTTATTTCGGGTAAGTTTGACCAGCACAAGCGGGATATCCCTTACGCGACTCTCGCCCAGGCCTTCGAGACGCTGGTTCGTCAGATCCTGAGCAAGAACGAGCTAGAGGTCGGGCGTTGGCGGGACGCGATCCGGGATGCCGTGGGTCTGAACGGCCAACTTGTCGTAAGCCTCATCCCCGAGCTCGAGCTAATGATCGGCAAGCAGGCGCCCGTGCCGGAGCTATCGCCTCAGGAAGCGCAAAACCGGTTCCAGGCGGTGTTCCGCGCTTTCCTTGGTGTCTTCGCCCGAAAGGAGCACCCGCTCGCTCTCTTCCTGGATGACTTGCAGTGGCTGGACGCAGCTACCCTCAAACTCATCGAACATCTGGTGACCCACTCTGACGTCCGGCACTTGCTCCTTATCGGCGCGTATCGGGACAACGAGGTCGGCCCGTCCCATCCGCTCATGCTGAGGTTGGACTTGATCCGCAAGGCCAAGGCGACCGTGCGAGACATCGCGCTCGCCCCGCTGTCCCTCGATGATGTGGGCCGGCTGATCGCCGATAGCCTCCACCAAGAGCGTACGCGCACCGAGCCACTCGCGCGACTTGTTCATGAGAAGACCGCCGGAAATCCCTTCTTTGCGATCCAGTTCCTTACCGCGCTTGCCGAAGAACGCCTTCTCGAGTTCGATCCGCGTGAGGGGGCCTGGCGGTGGGACGTCAACCGCATCCGCGCACGGCGAATCACCGAAAACGTAGTGGATCTCTTAGTCGGAAAGCTGACTCGACTTCCTGGCAACACCCGGGAAACCCTCAAACAGATTGCCTCTCTAGGAAACAGCGCAGAGACCACCGCCCTGACGATGGTCCGCGGTGGACCAGAGAACCAGCTGCACTCGGATCTCCGGGCAGCCCTCCGTGAGGGATTAGTCGTCCGCTTGGGCGACTCATACAGATTCGTCCACGACGGCATCCAGGAAGCTGCCTATTCGCTGATCCCCGAGGAGATGCGCGCCGAGGTCCATCTGCAAATCGGCCGCCTACTCATGATGAGCATGTCTGCCGATGAGCTCGCCGAGAATATCTTTGATGTCATCAACCAGCTCAACCGTGGCGTGGCACTCATATACGAACTGAACGAGAAACACTCCGTGGCCGAACTCAACCTTCGCGCCGGAAGAAAAGCCAAGGCTTCAACGGCCTACGCCGCTGCATGCACCTACCTTTCCGCCGGAATGGGCCTGGTCAACCGCGAGGATTGGGAGAGAAGGTACGGGCTCGCGTTCAGTTTGTGGTTGCTGCGCGCAGAATGCGAATTCCTGTGCGGAAACTTCGAAGATGCGGCCAGCCTTATTTCGGAGCTGATCGAGAGAGCGGCGTCAAAGACCGACAAGGCGGCCGCCTATCGCTTGAGAATTGATCTCCACATCATGAAATCGGCGTATCAGGAAGCAGTAGGCAGTGCGCTCGAATGCCTGCGCCTATTCGGCGTCGAGATGCCGGAACATCCCACCTGGGAACAGGTTCACGATGAATACGAGAAAGTCTGGTGGAACCTGGGCGCGCGATCCATCGAGAGCCTTATCGACCTGCATCCGATGACCGACCCGGAAATTCAGGCCGCGACGCGCGTCCTTTCGCGTCTCTACGAGGTTGCGTTTTTCACCGATAAAAACCTTTTCTTGCTGTCTACCTGCCTTATCGTGAACTTGAGTTTGCAGTACGGGACTATTGATGCTTCCGCGCATGGCTATGCGTCGTTCGGGAACATCCTCGGGCGGGCTTTTCACCGCTACGCTGATGCCTACCGTTTTGCAAAGCTCGGTGTTGATCTCGCCGAGAAACATGGATTTGCCGCCTACAAGGCGAAGGTCTACATGAATATGGCATGGGTTGCCATTTGGACCAAGCCGGTCACCACCGCACTCGACTTTGTCCGGGCTGCCTTCTCCGCTGCTGTCGAAACGGGCGACGTTATCTTCGCCTGTTACTGCTGCGACCACACCGTCACCGATCTGCTTGCGCGAGGAGATCACCTTGACGAGGTGTGGCGCGCGTCCGAGAACTGCCTGGATTTCGTCCGGAAAGCCAAGTCTCGTGACTATTTGGACCGTGTAGTAAGCCAACAACAGTTCATCCAGACCATGCGGGGACGGAATGCGATCTTCTCCACTTTCGGTGACACCCATTTAGACGAGGCGACCTTCGAGGTGCAGCTGACCGGTGACCGGGCAATAGCCTGTTGGTACTGGATCTTGAAACTACAGACGCGATTCATGTTGGGCGACTACGAGGCGGCCATCGCGGCTGCCCAGAAGGCAAAGCTGTTGCTCTGGGCCGCGACCGGGTGCATCCAGTTGCTTGACTACTATTACTACACCGCGCTCGCGATCGCGGCCGTCATTAAGACGGCGCCACCCGATAGGCAGAGGGAGTGGCGCGAGACACTCACCGCGCACATGGAGCAGCTTCGAGACTGGGCGGAGAGCTGTGCGCCTACCTTCCTCGACAAGCACGCCTTGGTATGTGCCGAGGTTGCTCGCGTCGATAGCCGGGACGTCGACGCGATGCGTCTGTACGAGCAGGCCATCCGGTTCGCACGTGAAAATGGTTTCATCCACGACGAGGGTATTGCCAACGAAGTCGCGGGTAGATTTTATCTGGATCGCGGCTTCGAAACGATCGGCCGTGCCCACCTGCGGAACGCTCGGTACTGCTATCTCCGCTGGGGCGCTGACGGCAAGGTAAAACAACTCGAGAAGTCTCACCCACATCTCCGCGAGGAACCAGCGCCGCTCTATCCCACGGCCACGATCGGGGCGCCGGTCGAGCAACTGGAGATCATATCCGTGGTCATGGCACTCCAAGCCGTGTCCCGTGAGATCGATCTCGGGAAGCTCATCGAGACGCTCATGATGATCGCAGTCGAGCACGCCGGCGCCGAGCGGGGTCTTCTGTTCCTTCCATACGAACACGAGCACCGGATCGTGGCTGAGGCTACGACGCACGACGATAGCGTCCAGGTGATGCTTGGGCAAGCGTTCGTGACCCTCCCCAAATTTCCCGAGTCTATCCTTCGCTACGTGGTCCGAACTCGGAAGAGCGTGATTCTGGATGACGCCTCGGTCCCGAACCTCTTTTCGGCGGACGAGTACCTCCGCCGTAGGCACTGCCGGTCAATCCTTTGTCTGCCGCTGCTAAAGCTGGGCGACCTGACCGGTGTGCTCTATCTCGAGAACAGCCTGACACCCCGCGTCTTCACCCCGGACCGTCTCGCGGTGCTGGAACTGCTCGCCTCACAGGCTGCCATCTCTTTGGAAAACTCCCGATTGTATGCTGACCTGAGGCACGAAAACAGCGATCGAACCAAGGCCGAAGAAGCTCTGCGTGCCAGTGAGGAGCGGTGGCGCAAGCTGTTTGAGAACTCATCGGCAGGCATTGCGTTGTGCGCTCCAGACGGCCGCTTCATCGCGGCAAACTTAGCTCTTCAAAAAATGCTCGGTTACACGGAGGAGGAACTCCAAAGGCTCACCCCTTTGGAGTTGACCCTGGAAGAAGACCGTGCCGCCACCGAAGCACGGATAGCGGAATCCGTTGAAGGGCAGCGACGAGATTACCGAATCGAGAAACGCCTTCTGCGCAAGGACGGAAGTGTGATCTGGACGGATGTCAGTGCCGTCTTCATCCCGACGACTGGAAGCGCGCCCGCGTTTTTCGCGGAGGTCATAGTAGACATCAGTGACCGCAAGCGGGCCGAAGAAGAGATAAAGCGGATTCGCCGCCTGGAGGGGGAAATACGTCAGGCATCGCGCACAGAAATGATGGGAGGGCTGACAGCTTCACTGGCTCATGAACTGAACCAACCGCTCGCAGCAGTCCGGAGTAATGCGCAAGCTGCGCGCCGTCTGCTTGCTGCGAAAAGGCCAAAGTTGGGGGAGGTAAAAGCCGCCATCGATGACGTTATCCAGGACAACGCCCGGGCGGCTGAAACCATCCGAAATGTTCGCGCGCTCTTTCAACGAGGTGAAGTGCAGATGTCCCCGGTCGACCTCCGCCAGATTGTTTGTGATGTCGAACGCATCGTCAGGGCGGACGCAGCACTCAAAAACGTCGCTCTGCGGCTTGAGCTGCCAACCACGCTTCCGACCGTTATTGGCAACCGGACACAGCTTATTGAGGCGCTGATGAATCTCGTCTTGAATGCGTTCGATTCTGTCTGTGAGAGTGTTGACGGGCCGCGTGAGGTGGAGATGCGTGCAAGTCAACCCGAAGCGAGGCATATCCACATCTCGGTTCGCGACTCGGGCAAGGGAATAGAGCCTGAAGTCATGCCACGGCTGTTTGATGCTTTCTTCACGACCAAACCGCAGGGAATGGGTCTGGGCCTCGCGATCGTGCGCTCGATTATCGAGAACCACGGCGGCCGCCTTTGGGCAACGCGCAATCCGGACCGCGGGGCCACTTTCGAATTCGACCTGCCGGTGCAAGCAGATGCAAAGGAAGCGGAACTGATTTGAGTGTAAATGCGGCTATGGCGATCGATATTGGCGCGCCGAGGCCGATCGATCGAGGAGACGCGACCACTTGAGCCTTTACTGCGTCGTCAAGGCCGGGAGCCCCTGAACCTTCATGACTGGCGGCGGATTCCATTTGCCAGTCAGCGCTTCGGACTTAGGAGCGTAGAGGCGCAGGCAGAGGTTGAAGGACCCTTTGGGAGCGGGAAGCCAATTGGCCTCCTTGTCTGGTCCTGGGCTCTCATTCTGAAAATAAAGGTCGAGCGACCCGTCTGGAGTGTACTGAAATGGCATCCAGCTACTGACGGCAAAACGGTTCAGGCTATTAGCGACCTGAAAGCCGTCCTGGTCGTAGAGAGTGATCGACCAGAAACCGTTCGCAGGCGGGATGGTCGCTTTGTCGAAGTGAATCGTGTAATTGCTCGCACCGTCGAGCGGTTTGCCAGACTCGTCGGCAAGGTTCAATGGGTAAATCGCATCCTCGGGCAGGTTCGCGCCGAGGCCTAATTGCGCGACGATGGCGCGTTTAAGGTAATAGTTGCCGTAAACACCCATCGTGTCTGTGTTCATCGACCAGCCGTTCACCACCCTGGCGAGAGTCGGGATCTTCCATTTCATTAGCTCCTGCGCGCCCTGCGGCACGCGCTCGAGCGCCTTCTTAACGACGGGATCGGCCTTGTCGAGGTCGAAGCTCTTGCCCACCTCTATGCCGACGCGCTTCATCCTCGCGATGATCGGCTGATCGGTGATGTGCGGCGGCTGCAGCTTCATGAGTTCTGCTGCGTAGGCGAAGTATTTACCGGCCGGCATCGTGTCGACCTGGGTCTTTGGCGGGGTCTTCATGTCAATCGTCGGGTCGATCTTAACCTGGACTGGATCGGGCCCCTTTCCCCATTGTGAAAGCAACGTGATCTTGTAGCCTGCCTGGATCTTGTGAACCGCATCGTAATCCGGCGGGCCATCCGTCTTCGTACGGCCAATGATCCAAACGTAAGGAGTTGGGGCGTCAATGCGCGTGAAGCCGTCCGAGACCGTGCCGTTCCAACCGGGCGGGGTAACGAGGAAATTGCCGGCCTGCGTTCCAGTCGTCCGCCAGCCGGGCGACGCAAACACATCGGTCCACATGTCGAGCATCGGCAGCAGGTAGAAGCGGCCGCCTGTATCGGGAACCGACACGATCACCGGTTCCTTGGTGAGATCCAGCCATCCAGAGGAGTAGAGCGTGTCGAAATTCGGCCGAACAACAGTTTTCAGGTCCGCTGGGGGATACTCAGGAAGACTTACGAACGAGTTCATTGGCCCGCCAAATCCTTTCCCAGGTTCAATATTGCTGATTTGTTTGCGCGTTATGTCCATCGTGACGAGCGAGTAAAAATAGAGGTACGCGTCGATTCCGATCGTGTAGGCCTCCTGCTCGGTGGCGGACTGTTGCGCTCGGGCCGTGTTCACAGGAAGCGGCGCTAATACAAATGTAAGCGACAGCGCCGCTAAAAATGGGGAAAGGGTCCTAAATGGGTGGACGGCTTGTTTTTTCATCGGGTGCGTTTGTTTCTCGCTGATGGGGGGCGGCCGAATTGATTTTGCGGCCGGTGGTATCATTACCATGATGCGCTGCGCCGAAACCATTGGACCAAAGTCCAATATGGATCATGGGTTCGAACCGCAGGAATTGAGCGATCGATTTCGACAGCCTCAGCCCGCGCTTTCAGCTGGCCAAGTCTCTTTTGTCGTTGGTCTAAACCGGTCACCATTATGGGACTAAGGTCCAATAGCAGTATTCATCAATCTCTGTTATAAGATTGGTTCCCATTTTAGTGGAGGTCGCCGGGGGTGTAACCGGGTTGCAAGGAGCAGTGCTGCAATCTTTGGTAAGAAGGGATTTCCCGGCCAATCTATACCCCCGGATATGCCTATCCTGCTGAACCAAATCCGACTGCTCGCATTCATCGCTCTGTTCTGCGTTGCGTGGCTCAACGCCGCCGTCGGCAAGCCGGTCGAAGCTCCCAGTACCGAGCGCCGAATCCCTGGGGAAGCTACGGTGCAATATCGGATCAGAAGCGCGTGGGAGCGGCACCGCGAGCTGATACTCGCGACGGCTGCGGTCATTGGCCTGCAGTCAATCCTTATCGTGGGGTTGATTGTTCAGCGGTCGAGACGGAAGCGGGCAGAGCGATCGCTGCGCGACAGCGAGGAGCGCATGAGCCTCGCGGCGGAAGCCGCCAACCTGGGCATGTGGGTGTGGGATGTGGGCAGAGATGAGGTTTGGACGACGGATAAGGGACGCGCTTTGTTTGGCATCGAGCCGGACACGCGCCTGGATTACGCGACGCTGATCTCGCGCGTGCATCCCGAGGACCGTGTGGCTCGAGATTCGGCGATCAGGCGCGCGATCGAGACCCGAGGTGAATACGCTATGGATTATCGCGTGCTGCTGCCGGATGGGACGCTGCGCTGGATCGGCGCGCGGGGCCACTGCATGAACGTCGGGGACAACAAAGGCATCCGGCTCCTTGGCATCTCGATGGATGTGACCGCGCAGAAGCAAGCGCAGGACGCGCTGCGGGAGAGCGAGGCTCGTTTTCGCACCATGGCCGACACAGCGCCGGTGATGATCTGGATGTCAGGTCCGGACAAGCTCTGCACCTTTTTCAACAAAGGTTGGCTCGACTTTACTGGCCGCCCGTTGGAGCAGGAGCTTGGCAATGGATGGGCAGAGGGCGTTCACCGCGAAGACTTTGACCGCTGTTTTGAAGTTTATGTTAACTCCTTTGACGCGCGGCAACCCTTCACGATGGAATACCGCTTGCGGCGAAGTGACGGTGAATATCGCTGGGTTCTGGATATTGGAACGCCGCGCTTTGGCTCCGATGGCATGTTCCTCGGGTACATCGGTTCCTGTATTGACATCACCGAGCGCAAGCAGGCGCAGGAACGGTTCCGGCTCGTCGTGGAAGCTTCGCCCAACGGCATCGTCCTGGTCAATGCGCAGGGTCACATCGTACTGGCGAACGCCTGCGCCGAAAAACTGTTCGGTTATGGACGCGACGAGCTCATCGGGCAAGACGTTGAACTCCTCGTGCCCGAACGGTTCCGCGGCGAGCACCCGGCTCATCGGGCGGACTTTCATGCCGCGCCTGCGGCGCGGGCCATGGGTGCCGGCCGAGAGTTGTTCGCCCGGCGGAAGGACGGCACCGAGCTCCCCGTCGAGATCGGGATCAGCCCCATTAAAAGCCCGGAAGGCACGCTGGTTTTGAGCGTCATCGTGGACATCACCGAGCGCAAGCAGGCCGAAGCGGAAGCACGGCAGCACCGCGAAGAACTCGCGCACGTCAGCCGCGTCGCGATTATGGGAGAAATGGCCGGGTCGCTCGCGCACGAATTGAACCAGCCGCTTGGCGCGATTGTGACCAACGCCGGGGCTGCCCTGCGTTTGCTAGCACGCGATAGCCTCAGCGGCGAGAAATTGCGCGAAGTCCTTCAGGATATCGTCGCGGATGGCAGGCGAGCCAGTGAGGTAATCCACACTATTAAAGGAATGGGGCGTAAGGAAGAGGGTGCCCGGCAGCTCCTGCATGTTAACGACGTGATTGCTGAGGTGGTCAGGCTGACGCGCTCCGACGCGCTCGTACACGACTGCACAGTATTGCCTTGGCTTCATCCGGCACTGCCAAAGGTCGAAGCTAATTTGGTGCAACTTCAGGAGGTGTTTCTCAACCTGATCCTGAACGCCTTTGAAGCCTCGAAAGGAGTGCCGAGAGTCCAACGTCGCGTCATCATTCGCACTGAGCGCGATGGCGATGGCGCGGTCCGAGCGTGTGTGCGCGACTTTGGCACCGGGTTGCCTGCGGATAAACCGGAGCGGGTCTTCGACCGATTTTTTTCGACTAAGCGGGAGGGCATGGGGATCGGGTTGTTCATTGCGCGGTCAATCGTTGTCGCGCACGGTGGCACGCTCTGGGCGGAAAATGCGGAGGGCGGCGGCGCCCAGTTCTGGTTGCGACTCCCGGCGTCAACGGAGATCGGCGTATGACGCTTGCTCACACGCTTGTTTATGTCATTGACGATGACATCTCGATGCGGAAGGCCATCGGAAGGCTCTTAGAATCGGAGGATTACTCGGTAGAGATTTTTACGGGGGCACGAGAGTTTCTTGCTCGGGCTCCCCAGACCGGCCCCTCATGCGTCATTCTCGATTTGAACATGCCCGGATTAAATGGCCTCGAACTTCAAGAGGCTTTGGCGAAAAGGGGGGGCGCGGAGCAGGTCATTTTCATTACGGGCGGCGCCAGCGTGCCGACTTGTGTGCAGGCGATGAAAGCCGGCGCGGTCGATTATCTGCCGAAACCTTTCCGGGACGAAGATCTCCTGTACGCCGTCGAGCGGGCTCTCGAGCGGTCGTCCGAGCAGTGGCTCCAGCGCTTGCAGCGCAAAGAGGCGCGTGATCGACTGGCAACGCTCACACCACGCGAGTTTGACGTGCTCAAATGCGTAATTGCCGGCATGCTCAACAAACAAATTGCTTCGCAACTCGGCACAACCGAGGGGACGATCAAGGTCCATCGCGGGCGCGTTATGGAGAAGATGGGTGCGACATCTGTGGCGGAGCTCGTGATCCTCGGCCAGAGGGCAGGGATCGCACCGTCGTCGACGGATGCTACTAAGGTCTAATATACACGCGCGGTCTGAGCGAGTAGCGTTATGACGCGATGCACAAGCAATTCTTGTGCCGCATCAGAAAATGGACGTTAACTCATCTGCTGTCTCGCCTCCCGCTGCCGGCATAATCTGCCTCCTCGACGACGACCCTTCGATGCTCAGAGCGCTCGACCGCCTGCTCTCATCCGTTGGCTTGCAGGCGCAGTTGTTTAGTGAGCCGCTCCGTTTTCTCTCGTACGTTATCCGCAATTCTGTGGCTGTCGCGGTCATTGATATCTGGATGTCAGTTATGAGCGGCCTCGAAATCCAGAAGAAGCTCCAAGCCGTTTCGCCCAAGACGCGCGTCATCATAATGACGGGGAACGACGACGACTCGATGCGAAAGGCGGCGATACGGGCCGGGGCGATCGCCTATTTCGATAAACCTTTTGACGACGAGGCCTTTCTCGTCGCCGTGCATCAAGCCATGGCCTAGCGATGAGCCCGACTTTCTCAACTCGAGAAAGTTCGGTTAGGTCCGGAGCGGCAACAAGCAGGTCTGGGAAAAATTTGGATCTGGCATAAGAATAAGATCCGATTCGGGTATCCCGATGATCCTTGCGTAGAGGGCAGAGGGATCGCACCGACGTCAACGGATGCTACTAAGGTCTAATATCCACGCCCGATCTGAGCGAGTAGCTTCATGACGCGATGCGCGAACCATTTTTGCACCCCATCCAACATGAAAAGCCGAAATAAAATTGATCCGGTTGTGCGCCTGATCGAAGTGATGCTCGATTTCGCGTTGATCACCGGCTTTCTGTCCGCGGTAGGGTTCCTAATTTCAATCACTGCTCACCTTGTCTTTTGACCCGGAGAAAAATTAAAATGGACGTTAACTCATCTGCGGTCTTGCCTCCCACCAACGGAATAATCTGCCTCGTCGATGACGACCCATCGATGCTCAAAGCGCTCGATCGCTTGCTCTCGTCCGTAGGCTTGCAGGCGCAGTTGTTCAGTGAGCCGCTCGGTTTTCTCTCTTACGTTATCCGCAATTCTGTGGCTCTCGCGGTCATTGATATCTTTATGTCAGATATGAGCGGCCTCGAAGTCCAGAAGGAGCTCCAAGTCGTTTCGCCCCAGACGCGCGTCATCATAAGTACGGCGAACGACCACCACTCGGTGCGGAACGCGGCGATACAAGCCGGAGCGGTCGCCTATTTCGTTAAACCTTTTGACGACGACGCCTTTCTCGCGGCCGTGCATCAAGCCATGGCCGCGGAGAGCTGAACGTAGCCGGTTCGGACGTGTTGGGTCAGCGTTGATGGAAGCAGTGGACCAAGGTGACGTGTGCCGCGGCCATTGGACTAAGGTGCAATAGCGGCCCTCGATTAAGGCGGATAGGTTTTGTGAGCGGAACTGCGGGATCTGACAGCTGTCAGGTCTATGCACCGGCTATAAACTAGAAAAGGGCCAAATTATGTTTTTAAGAATTCACCTGGCATCACTGGTGGTGACTCTGACGGTCCTGACGGTACCGGTATTGAGCGATCAGAAGCAGGGTTCGACCCAGTCGCCTTCCGAACTAGAGGCCACGCCCGTACTCAAAAACATGAGCGAATATCTAGCCTATGCCGGTCGTTTCAGCGTGACCATTCGCGATGGTTATGACGTGGTTCAGGAATCCGAGCAAAAGATCGAATTTGGTGAGCTTCGCATGGTAACCGTCAGCTGTCCCGATCGCCTGCGCCGTCCCGATCGCCTGCGTATTGAAGTCGAGAGAAGCGATGGGCAAAAAGATTTGGTCATTTTCGATGGCAAGGATATGACGATTTACACTGCGAACCACAATATCTATGCCACCACTCCCAGGCGGGGGACTCTGGAACAGGCAATCAAGTATGCTTTGGACGATCTCAAGATCCGGATGCCTCTGGCACTGATGTTCTTGAGCACCCTTCCAAGTGAGCTGGACAACCTTGGTGTTTGCGCTGACTACGTGGAAAAAACAACTATAACGGATGTGCCGTGTGATCACCTTGCCGTGCGAACCGCCGGAGGCGTGGACTTCCAAGTATGGATTGCACAGGGCCGCGAGCCTTTGCCCAGGTGCATCGTGATTACCTACAAAGACGAACACGGACAACCGCAGTTCTGGGCTGATTTGTCCAACTGGAATTTAGCCCCGGATGTTTCTGATGCGCTTTTTGCGTTTACTCCACCCAACGGGGCGGAGCGGATTCAATTCCTGGCCGAAGTCCGCAGCGCCGCTGCCACAACCACTCCTAAGAAAGGAGTCAACAAATGATCTGCAGATCCCTACCAAGAATGAAGAAGGTGGTCCGGATTTCGAGCCGCCCACCGAGCGCATTGGCACCTTCGACAGCGACGCCACGCTCTGGTGCGAGCAGCCCCTCTATTTTCAGGCACTCTTTATCTTCGACCGCGTGAAGCCCTTTCGCACCGCAGCATCCCGAATGGAGGACCTAGCAGCCATTGCCGAAACGTCGACTCCACGAAGGCCATGCTGATCCTTTCTCCTTCCCGGAAGCGCTCGCCGTTCGGTCCCCAGAATCTAACGCTCTCCAATGTCAAGCGGCGCAATTTTGGGGCGCGTTGATCGGACTATGGCAGAGCGAGCTGTGCGCGGCAACCGGCCGCTGGAAATGAGCAAACCTACCTTTCGAGAATTAGCTACAAACTTCGACCTCTGGTGCAAATTTGTCCTTTTGGAAGAGCAGTTTCCGAGCGCGAGCTTAACGAGATGTCTATCCACGAAAAGCTCGATATCCTTCAGGGATGCTTCGGCCACGAGATCCATGCGTTGTCCCCGCCGCCGCCGCTCCAAAAAGTGCTTTAATATAGGATCCGCATCTGCCGGTAAACCCTGTTTCAGTCGATCGATCCGCTCCGACGCCAAATGGAGTCGCCGCAATTGAGCTTCGGGATCCTTGGTTCGCAAATCCTGATCGGAGATAACTTCAAGTCTTTCTTGCAATACCGACGCCAACTCTGAGTAATACTCCCCCATCCCCGAAAATGTTGCGCAGAGCGGTTGATGTTCGAGTGCGCACGAGTTCAATCGAGCAGTGTTCAAAAAGTCTCTAGGACGATTTGAGGCCTTCGGCCTGATATAATGCGGTCGCTCACGGTAACCGCTGGGGGTACCTTCGTTTAGGCATCCAAGGCTCTTTGCGGCGTGGTGCTTCTTCAGGATCCCTGGATATGAATCCGGCCCCAGTCCAAATTGTCAGTAGACACCGATTTGAGGATATGTTCCTCAAGTCTAGTCATCATTGGGTAATAAGCATCCGGGAGGCGGATGAGATAGGGATTCCGCGACCAGATTTCATCAATCCTCGAGTAAATTTGGCTTTCTGGGATCGAATAAGCGGTCCGGGTATCGCTACGCCTGAAGATGTTGAATCGGTGTACCAGTTTAGCCTGGAATGGATGAAGCAAGTTTTAGAAGATCCGACGAAAGCAAATCTGGTCGTGCATTGTTTCGCTGGAGTGTCTCGCAGCTCGGCTATGGCGCTTATCCCGCTCCTTTTTTATTACAGTAGCTTTCGCTTAGCCGCGGAAAGACTCTTTGAAGTTAACAAATACGCCGTCCCTAACACGCACGTGCTTTACTTAATTACACAAAAATTTGGCTTAGACCCGGGCAAGGTGTTTGAGGATCTTTCCCGAGCTAGTCAGGGGGGTGTGCCTCGCTGAGCGTCTGGGGCCAACCGGAATA
>Ga0070698_100003226_pt1 | contig 17970 bp, 12 predicted proteins | sample KBSK1502metaG_FD_65477 | JGI IMG/M metagenome (GOLD analysis project Ga0070698, IMG submission 65477) | Corn, switchgrass and miscanthus rhizosphere microbial communities from Kellogg Biological Station, Michigan, USA - KBS K1-50-2 metaG | ecosystem: Host-associated > Plants > Roots >...
CGCGTGACCACGTCGAAGCGTGACCACATCACATCGAACGCGCGTGACCACGTCGAAGCGTGACCACATCACATCGAACGCGCGTGACCACGTCGAAGCGTGACCACATCACATCGAACGCGCGTGACCACATCGAAGCGTGACCACATCGTAGGGCGTGACCACATCGTAGGGCGTGACCACGTCGTAGGGCGTGACCACATCGAAGCGTGAGCACGTCACATCGAACGCGCGTGACCACGTCGAAGCGTGACCACATCATCGAACGCGCGTGACCACATCGAAGTGTGACTACATCGAAGCGCGTGAGCTCCTTTCTCGCCCGCGCTCGGTCTCTGCAGTCTCACCCTGCAGCGCGACAACCGCCTCGGGCCCTTGGTGATCGGACGCGGTCTTGTGCATGAAGCATTAGCTGCGGCCTGGGATCTCGTAGACGCTGATGGCGGCATGCAGCTTCCAGCCTTCGCGTAACAACCAAGTCGTCGGCTGACATACGGGCAACGGCTCATAGTCGGCGGGAATCGACCATGCTGATCGCTCGGCCCAGCCCGGAAAGCTGATCGCACTCGAATACTTGTCGAGACGCCAGTGGCGAACGGCCGGTGATCGGTCCTCCTTGTGCCTGCGCCAATTGTTCAGCACGTACGACAGCTCGTTACGCACTTGCCGCGGGTTCTTGATGATCTTGATGTGGTAGCGATCCGGAAACGCCGGCCCACGCCGCGCCGTTCCACGCACGGCTGCTTCCGCCTTATTCAGCCGGCGCGCAGCCGAAATCGCAAAGGCCTGCACACCACGTGCGACCGCGTATTGCGATTCGCCCTCGACCAGCAGATGGATGTGATTCGCCTGAATGCTGACATGCACGATGCGGAAGTCGGTGCGCCGCAACACGACCTGCATCGCCTTGCGGATGATCTTGTATGCGTCCGCGCGACGCAGTCGCGCGAGCTCGGGCGCCGACCGCAAAACGACATGTGCTGCATGGTGACGCGTTAGCTCGAGACGCGTGCGATGCGCCTCGCTCTTGCGTTCGTTAACTTGCTTGCGGCCGGCACCGTCGCGCTGTCCACCCCACGTGCGGAATTCGAACGTCTGCTGAACGTGCCGCTTGCGTTCGCGTTTCTTTGCCATGACAGCCATATAATGCGTTATTCTTGATTGCGCCGATAATTTATTGTACTTTCTTTGTAACTGGCAAGATACAACTCGAATCGCAAACGATACGCGACGTATCAGCGACGACGCATCGACTGGCCCGTCGCGACAACCGTGCCAACGATCGACGTCGTGCTCACCTCTGAAACACACGAACGCGTCGTGAGTCGCGCGAATCCCGTCCCCTGCGAGCGGCGGCGGGGACTTCGCCCTCGCCCTCGCCCTCGCCCTCGCCCCGCACGCCGCCGCCGCTCGTCGATGGCATGCACACGTCAATAAGCTCATCGACGCTAAGCCCTGTGACGGTGCGAGCGCGGCCAGCATGCGGTCGCACTCTCGCGGCGCCGTTGCTCGTCACAGCACTCCGGCGGCCGCCTTATCGAGAAACTCATCGAGCGCCCGCAGGATCTCGGTGTTCCCGTCCTGCTCGTATCGCGCGAGCTTCGCGGCACACCCGGGAATCGCATCGATGAACTCGTGAACGGCACGCGCATCCTCGAGGGTCTCGGCGCAGCGGCCGAAGCCTTCGCGCGCGAGGTAGCGCGCGTTGAGAATTTGCTCGAACTGCCGCGCCAGCGGCACGGCGAGCATCGGCTTGTGCAGATAGACGGCTTCGCCCATCAGCGTGAAGCCTCCGCCACCTATGACCGCGCGGCAGGACGCGAGGTCCGCGATGAACGTTGCCTCGCTGAACGGCCGGTAACAGAGATTGTCCTCGACGACATCGGCCTTGATATCGCGACGCATGCCGTAAATGCGGCAGGGTATGCGCGATGCCGTGAGGGTGCGCGCGAGGGTCTCGTTGTTCTCACCCGTCGTGTAGACGAGGAGGTGATCGCCGGTGGTGCGAGGCGCGCCCAGGATTTCGGGGCGCAGGATCGGTGGGAAAAGGCGCGTGCGCTCTTTGCGGATCGGCGGGCGAAAGAAGGACGTGATGAAGTACTCGTCGCAGAACGGAAGCTTGCTCTTGATGAACGCCCGCGTGACCTCGAACTCGGCGCGGTGGCCGTCGAGGATTTGGTCGTCGTGCCGCGTGCGATTGATGATCTGCATGTTGTCGATCGAGACGATCGGCAGGCGATGGTTCTTCGCGTAGAGGTAGGTCCACGATTCGAAGTCACTGACAACGACCTCGGGTTGGAACTCGTTCGCGACCTGGAAATAGGCGGCGATGTTCGTCGGGATTCCGGCGACACCGTTGATCACGTTGGACCACAGCGTGTGGCCGAGGCGAACGCGATTGTCTTCATAGATCATGTGAAGGCCGTGGATGCGTTCCACTCCCGCGAAGCGCTTCTTGAGGAACTCGACGGCACGCCCCGACGCGATGATTTGCACGTCGTGCTTCTCGGTAACGACCAGATGCTCTAGCAAGACGCGGGAGCGCATCGCGTGTCCCATGCCTTCGCCGACCACGCCGTAGAGAATTCTCATCGCCGGCAGTGTAGGCTGCCCGCCATGAACAATCACCGTTTCGTGTGGCACGACCTCAACACCAGAGACCCGAATGGCGCGACTCGCTTTTATGGCGAGCTCTTCAACTGGAAGTTCGAGAAGGGGGAAGGGAGCCCGTACCTTCACATCAAAGCGGGCGAGAAGATGATCGGTGGCGTTCGTCAGATGGGACCGAACGAGCCCGGCCCGACGAGCTGGCTCGGTTACATCGCGTGCGACGACGTCGCCGCGGTCGTCAACAAGATTAGTGGAGCCAAGGGCAAGGTCCTCATGCCGACGACGAACATGCCGAACGTCGGTACGTTCGCGGTCGTTGCGGATCCGACAGGCGGTGTGTTCGCGCCGTGGAAGAGCGCGCGCGCCGGCGAGGACGTCGACCGGCCCGGAGAGCAGGCGCAACCGTTTACGTTCTGCTGGGACGAGCTGATGACGACGGATCCCGACGCGGCCGCCGCGTTTTACGCGCAGGTCTTTGGGTGGGAGCCGTCGAAGATGGACATGGGCGGCGGCACGACATACACGCTCCTCCATCGCCCGGGCGTGAAGAACACGAAGGGCGAGCCCGTGGGCGCCGGCGGCGTTATGAAGTCACCGCCAGGCGTGCCGCACTCGTTCTGGCTCTCGTACATCTTCGTCGAGAACACCGACGAGATTAACGAGAAGGCGAAGCGGCTGGGCGCGACGGTGACCGTGCCACCGACGGATATCCCGAACATCGGGCGCTTCGCGTGCTGGATGGATCCGCAGCAGGCACCGATCGCCGTCATCCAGATGCCGCGCTAAGCAGCGGCGGCGCCGCCGCGTTAGCATCATGATGCTACATGGTCGCGCCGCAGACTCATGAGGTCGCCCGCACGATCGCGGGTCGCTATCGGATCGAGCAGCAGCTCGGTCGCGGCGGCGACGCGGTCGCGTATCGCGCGATCGACGAGTCGACGGGTCGGCGCGTCGCACTCAAGCAGCTTCGCGAACGTGGCGATCCGGGGCGGCGGCTGCGGTTTCGCCGCGAGTTTCACACGATGGCGACGCTCGTCCATCCGTGCGTCGTCGAGGTGTTTGATTTCGGCGTCGCGACCGACGGCCCGTATTACACGATGGAGCTGCTCGAAGGGCCCGAGCTGAAGAAGCTTGCGCCGATGGAGCCGATCGCGGCGTGCCGCATCTTGCGCGATGTCGCGAGCGCGCTCGCGTTCTTGCACGTGCGCGGCCTCGTGCATCGCGATGTCTCGCCCGGCAACGTGCGCTGCACGACATCAGGGCGCGCGAAGCTGATCGACTTTGGCATCGTGACGACGACCGGCGTCGCGGGCGAGCTCGCCGGCACGCCGCGCTACATCGCACCCGAAGCGCTGCGCGGCATGTCGATCGACATGACGGCCGACCTGTTCGGGCTCGGCGCACTCGCGTACTGGCTGCTGACGGGTCGCCACGCCTACGACGCGCGCAGCGTCAATGACCTCGAAGCGGTGTGGGCGCGCGATGTCGTGCGGCCGTCGACACTCGTCCCCGATTTGCCGCCGGCACTCGAGAAGCTCGTGATGTCGATGCTCAGTCTCGAGCGCCTCGCGCGACCGAGCTCGGCGGCGGAGGTTGTCGATCGGCTCGGCGCGATCGCCGGGCTCGAGCGCGATCCAGAGCTCGCCGTCGTCTCGGGATATTTATCGAGCGCGAAGCTGATCGGTCGCGAGGTCGAGCTGCAGCGACTGCGACGGCGCATCCGACGGCTTGCGAAAGGGCAGGGCGCCGCGGTCTCGATCGTCGCGCCCGCAGGCAGCGGCAAGAGCCGGCTCTTGCGCGAAGCGGGTCTCGAAGCACAGCTCGCCGGCGCGACACTGGCGCGCGTTGCCTGCGAGCCTTCGCGCGGCCCGTACGCCGCCGTGCGCGCACTCGCACGCGAGCTGCTCGCGGTCGCGCCCGATGATGCGATTGCAGCTGCGCGCGAGCATGCGCCTGTGATCGGTCGCGTCGTGCCGGAGCTGCGTGCGCGCGTCGCCGTCGATCTTGCGGCACTGCACGGCGAGGCGCGCGAAGATCGACTCGAAGTCCAGGCGCACATGCAGCGTTGGCTGTTCGCGCTCGCCGCACGGCGCCGGCTCGTCATCATCGTCGACGATGTGCAGCGCTGCGACGATGCATCGGCGGCCGTGATCGCAGCACTCGCGCATGCGGCGGCGGAGCATCCCATCCTGATCATCTGTGCGCTGCGCGAGGACGAGCCCGCACAGGTGCCCGAGCTCATCGGTGCGCTGCAGCGGGCGTCGACGCGGATGACATTGCACGGCCTATCGGTACACGAGATGCGCGAGCTCGCGCGCAGCCTGTTCGGCGACGTGCCGGGCATCGCGAAGCTCACCCATTGGCTACACGACCGCTCGAGTGGTAGCCCGCTGCATGCACTCGAGCTCGCGCGGCACCTGACAGAAACCGGCGTCGTGAAATTCGTCGACGGCGTGTGGATGATCCCAGACGCGCTCGGTGATGCAGTGCCGCAGGGCATTGCCCAGGCCGCCGACGCGCGCGTCGCAGCACTCGACGCACCAACGCGCGCGCTCGCCGAGCTCATCGCCGTGCACAGCGGCGAGGTTCCGCTCGACCGCACGCAGAAGCTCGCCGGTGTCGGCGATGAAGAGTTGCTCGCACAACTCGATACGCTCGAATACGCAGGCGTGATCGAGCGCGTCGAGAGCGGCCATCGATTTCGCCACGACGTGCTTCGCGAGGCCGTGTTGCGCGGGTTGCCCGACGATCGACGGCGCGCGCTTCACCTCGCGATCGGCCGCCTGCTCGAAGCACAGTCCGTCGGCACTGATAATGAAGCGGAAGTCGGCTGGCATCTATTCCGCGGTGGCGAGCGCGCGCGTGGCGCGAAGCTGATGGACCGCGCGGCGTCGCGCCTCTACGACGCACAGGCCCATTCCGACGCAGTGCCGCTGATCAAGACCGTGCTCGAGGTCTATCGCGAAGATCATGCCTCGCCGCGCGAGCTGTTGCGCCTGCAACACATGCTCGTCGCGTGCGGCACGCTGATTGATCGCAACCTCGCGGTGACGTACGCGCCGTCGACGATCACCGGCTACGCGCATTACGCCGGCCTCGACCTCGCGCGCACGCTCGGCCGGATCCTCGGCCGGCCGATCGGCCTCTTGTTCGCGTTTTTGTGGGCGTGGCTGCGCTGGCTCGTCGTGTTGCCGTTTCGTCGTTTGCCGAATCCAATCGAGTCGGGGCGCTACTGGGTCTACGCGATGACGGCGGCGGGGCCCGTGTACAGCACCTCGTATCAGATCGACGAGCTCTCGGCGCTCGTCCGCGATGCCGAGATTTTGTCGATCGCGCGCGATCGCATGCCGCACGGCGCGCTTCTATTCGTCACCGCGCTGCGCGACTACTTGCTCGGCGAGTGGGCATCGATGCGCGAGAAGGTCGCGCGCACGATCCATATCTCGCGCACCGATTTCCGCACGCCCGGCTTGCGACCCGTCGAGCGCAAGTACGGCCTTGCAGGCTCGTTCGGCCTACTCGCGCTCGAGGCGCTGACTGAACGCTATCCCGCCGAAGAGCTCGAGGAGCTGCGCAAGGTCGGTGTGCTGCTCGCCGATACAGCGATCATGCAAGTGCGCATCGGCTACCACCGCTTCCGCGGCGAAGAAGATGAATCGCGGCGCCTCGAGCTAGCCGCCGAACCGCTGTTCATCCAGCTCGGCTCGGTGTGGGGGCACGAGGCGTGGATGGCGACGCTCTCGGCGATGGCGTATGCGTTCCACCACGATCTGATGGGCATGCGTCGCACGATCGCGAAGCTGCAGCGCTTGACCGATGTCGGCTTCAACTACGGTCGCATCCTCGACATCGCGCGATCCGATTATCACCGCGAGCTCGGTCAGCTCGACCAAGCGCGTGTACTCGGCGAGCGCGTGCTCGCCGAGACACCATCCCGCGAGCTACTGCTGCGCCAGCTCGCGATCCTGTCACTCGCGCGCACGTACGTCGCCGCCGGTGATGCGGCACGCGCCAGGCCGCTCGCACTCGAGCTCCGCGAGATCGCGCGCGATCCGCGACGAGCGAAACACGCGCAGCAGATGGTCGCAGAAGAGCTCCTCGTGCGCTGCGATGCGCTGGAGGGCGACCTCAGCGCAGCGATCCGACGGGCGGATGCGGCGCTCGTCGAAGCAGAGGCGCATGGCCTGCCGTCGATGACGGGCCTCATGCACGAGCTGCGCGCGGAGCTCGCGCTGCAGGCCGATGATCGCGCCGGCTATCTCGACCACGTCGCGGCGATGCGGCGCTGGCTCGTGCCGACGCGCAATCCGGCGCTGATCGCGCGCATCGATCGACTCGAGGCGCTCGGGCGGGTGGACATACCCTCGGAAGGCACGGCCGATCCAAATGAAGAAACGGTGCGCCTTGGCAGCCCGCGTCACCTCGGCAGCGCCGCCGGCCAGGAGATTCCAGCGCGAGCGCTAGCGACGCTCATCGCGGCGACCGGCGCGGTCGACGGCTACCTCTACGTCGTTCGCAGCGACGGTCGCCTCGAGCTGGCGGCGCCGATCGATAGCGACGAGCCCGACGAATCGATTGTCGAAGCGCTGCGCGAGCTGCTCGAGCACGACGCGAGCGATATCGACGTCGACTCGACGCGCGTCGATCGACCGGAGCCGCGCACGCCAACGTGGCGCGCATTCGCACTGCGCACGCAAAGCGGCGAGCGCACGATCGACGTCGCCGGCGCGCTATTGCGGCGCGGTCCGCTTCCGCTGCGCTCGCCCGCCGACGAGCTCTGCGCGGAGCTCGCGCGCGTGCTGCGCGAGCGGCTCGGCTGCGGAGTAGACTCGTTGCGATCTGATGGATGACAAACGCCCCGGCCTCGATCAGGCCTACGATCCGCGCGCCGTCGAACAACGCTGGTATTCGTTCTGGGAATCACATGGCGTCTTCGAGGCGACCGACGATCCGCACGACGACCGCGAGGTCTACGTGTTGCCGATGCCGCCGCCGAACGTGACCGGCTCGCTGCACATGGGCCACGCGCTGACGTCGACGCTCGAGGACGTGCTCGTGCGCTGGGAGCGAATGCGAGGCAAGAACACGCTGTGGCAACCCGGCATCGACCACGCCGGCATCGCGACGCAAACGGTTGTCGAACGTCAGCTCGCACGCGAGGGGCTCTCGCGTCACGCGCTCGGGCGCGAGGCGTTTCTCGCGCGCGTCTGGAAGTGGAAGGGCGAGAGCGGCGGCACGATCTCGAAGCAGCAGCGTGTGCTCGGCGCATCACCGGACTGGCGGCGCACGAAGTTCACGATGGATCCGGATCTCGACGTTGCGGTCGTCGAGGCGTTCGTTCGCATGTACGAGGCGGGCCTGATCTATCGCGCGACGCGCCTCATCAATTGGTGCCCGGAGTGCCAGACAGCGCTCTCGGACCTCGAAGTCGAGAATCAAGAAGGCGCGAACGGCGAGCTGTTTCAGTTCGCGTACAAGATCGATGGTTCCGACGAAGAAATCGTCGTCGCGACAACGCGCCCCGAGACGATGCTCGGCGATACCGCCGTCGCGGTGCACCCCGATGACGAGCGCTACCGCCACCTCCACGGCAAGGCGCTCGCGCATCCGTTTGTCGATCGCAAAATTCCGATCATCACCGACGCGATCCTCGTCGATCCAACGTTCGGCACGGGCGCAGTCAAGGTGACACCGGCGCACGACTTCAACGACTTCGCGACGGGCAAGCGCCACGGCCTCGAAGAGATCAACATCCTCAACAAGGATGGGTCGCTCAACGCGGAGGGCGGACCGTTCGCCGGGCTCGATCGCAAGCAAGCGCGCAGCGCCGTCAAGCGCGCTCTCGAAGACAAGGGCCTCGCGCGCGGCACGAAGCCCCACGTGCTCACGCTGCCGCGATGCCAACGCTCGGGCGGCATCGTCGAACCGATGATCTCGACGCAGTGGTTTTGTCGAATGAAGGAGCTCGCCGACGCCGCGCTCGCCGCGGTGCGCGACGGCCGCACCACGATCCTGCCCGAGGAGCACGCGAAGACGTATAACCACTTCCTCTCGAACATCGAAGAGTGGTGCATCTCGCGCCAGCTGTGGTGGGGACATCCGATTCCGGCGTGGTACGGACCCAACGGCGAGATTCGCGTGGCGCGCACGCGACCGGCAGACTGCGGACCCGAGTGGACACAAGACCCCGACGTGCTCGATACGTGGTTCTCGTCAGGCCTGTGGCCGTTCTCGACGCTTGGCTGGCCCGAGAAGACGCCGGCGCTCGCGAAGTTTTATCCCGCGAGCGATCTCGAGACCGGTCACGACATCCTGTTCTTCTGGGTCGCGCGCATGATCATGATGGGCCTCTACTTCATGGGCGAGGTGCCGTTTCGCCGCGTGCTGCTGCACGGGATGGTCGTCGACGAGACCGGCAAGAAGATGAGCAAGGTGCTCGGCAACGTGATCGATCCACTCGACCTCATCTATGGCGCGAAGCCCGACGAGATTGCCGCGCACGCTTCGCCCGGCGTGCCGACCGCTGAGGCGCTCGACAAATTCAAGAAGTCGTATCCATCGATCGCCGCCGATATCGAGAAGGGCATCGGCTTTCCGGCGTTCGGCACCGATGCGGTGCGGTTCACGCTCGCGACGTACGCGCCATCGAATCGCCGGATTCCACTCGCGCCGAAGCGCATCGAAGGCAATCGTCACTTCGCGAACAAGATCTGGAACGCTACGCGCCTCGCACTCGACAGCATGGGTGATGGCGTGACGCTCGATGAGACCCCTCCGCGCGGCGAGCAGCTGTTCGATCGCTGGATCCTCGCGCAGCTCCGCCAGACGATCGCGATCGCGAATGCGGGCATTGCCGAATTTCGCCTCGACGAGGCCGCAAACGAGCTCTACCGCTTCTTCTGGACAGACTTCTGCGACTGGTACCTCGAAGCCACGAAGCCCGCGTTTCGCGAACACACCGCGGGTCAGACGCGCGTCGTGCTCGCGCACGTGATCGAGACGACGCTGCGCCTGCTTCATCCGTTCATGCCGTTCATCACCGAAGAGCTGTGGCAGCGCGTGCCGCGGCCGGTGTCCCGCCGCGTATCGATCGCACGGGGCCCGTATCCGACAGACCACGATGGCATCGCCGACGACGCGGCGCTGCGCGACATGGCGATCTTTAAAGAGGTCGTGTCCGCGATTCGCAGCATTCGTAGCGAACACGACGTCAAGCCGAGTGCGGAGATCCAGCTCGCGATCGGCGCGACAGGTGAGCAGACGCGGCAGATGCTCGCGGATCAGATCGCTTCGATCCGCTTCTTGTGCCGCGCGCCCTCGCCTGCGTTCGTCGAGCTCGGCCCGCGCGAAGCCGGCACCGTTGCCGATGTCGTGCCCGCGTTCGACGGACCGGTCGAAGTGCGCGTCATGCTCAAGGGCCTCGTCACGAAGGAGCAAGAGCTCGCTCGCATCGCGCGCGCTCTCAAGCATATCGATAGGGATCTCGCGGCCGCTGACAAGAAGCTCGGCTCGCCGGCGTTTGTCGAACGCGCGCCGAAGGAAATCGTCGAGGAGCTGCGCGCGACGCGCGAGCAAAATCTCGCGGCCCGCGCGCGTCTCGAGCAAGCACGCACACTCGCCGACGAGCTCTGAAACTCACACGACGCGACCGCGCGCATGGATCAAGCGCGCGAGAATGCGCTCGTCATTGCCTGTAACGTCGAGCGAGCGCTGCCATAGCGCCAACGCTTCACGCCAGCGACCGCGTTGCTCGTAGATCGATGCAACTTCGACAAGCGCATCGATGAAGCGCGGCGCGGCCGCGAGCGCTCGCTCGAAACAGGCGAGTGCCGTTTGCGGATCCCCTGATGTGCGTCCGTCGAGAACGTCGCGCAGCGCTCCCGGCGGAGCGGCGAGTGCGGCCTCTCGCGCTTCTTTCATATTCCCGGTGCGCAACAGCGACATCACGAGTCCGTACCGCGCATCGACAGCGCCAGCATCGCGTTCGAGTGCGCGCCGAAACCACAGTTGCGCATCGGCATCGCGGCCCGATTGAAAGTAGATGCGACCGATGCGCGCGTACGCGTCCGCGCGTTCCGGTGCCTGCGCGGCGACGAGCTCGTAGGCGGCGATCGCATCCGTTCGTTCGCCGAGGCGCGCGTGCGCGATCGCGAGCTGCTCGAGCACGTATGCGTTTGGTGCGAGCGTGCGCAAAAAGTCGCGCAGCTCGGCGTACTGCCTGCGGCGCAGCGCGATCTCGACGACGGCCGCGAGCCACGGCGCCTCCGTCGCCTGTAGCTTGCGTGCGAGCTCGTGCAGCTCGCTGCGGCGCGGTCGGCGCAGAATCACCTCGAGTGTGCTGCCCCATAGATTCTTCATCGTCACATCGGGCGTCAGCCGCCGGCACAACAGCAGCAGCTCCTCGGGTGCTATGCGCACGAACTCGTCGCGATCTTCGAGCTGACCGCGCAGGCTCAGCGACACCGCCGCATTGAGCACGTTGAACACGAGCGCGCGATCCGCGAGCTCGTACATCCGCGCGATCATTTCGGCGAGCCACCGCCCGTGATCCGGAATTCGTCGGTTGAGAGTGCCCGAGCAGATCACGAAGTCAAATTGCCGCGCCGGCGGTGACGCGAGCACATCACGCACCTCGAATGTCGCGCCCGGGTGCCGCTCGCGCGCGGCTTCGATCATCTTCGCGCTGATATCGACACCGACGTATTCGACACGCCGCCCGACGCGCGCGAAGTAATCGAGCAACCCGCCGAGGCCGCAGCCTACATCCAGCACGCTCGCGCCATCGACGAGATCGTCGAGCTCGCAAAGCATTGCAAAGTTCGCGAGCTGGTAGCCCTCGCCCGCATTCCAGCCAACTTTGGCCGCTGGATTGTCCCCGCGATCAAGCACCGACTCGTAAAACGCGAGCGCCGAATCGAAGTCCATCGCGGCAGCGTACCGGGTACCGATCGGGTTGCGCGCGGTTAGCGCGTGAGTGATGCCGGTGCGATACGCGACGATCGCGCTGGCTGTGGGACGCTGCCCACATCGATTCGTGCGCGTTTTCATTCCACAATGGAGATAGCGGGGTCTGTCTTGGGCGCACGAGACCAAAAACTAGAAAGCAAGGATCCGAATCCTGGCGGCTATGTTGAGCCGGCACCGTCGCAACTCGCAGAGGGCACGCGACGCGACATCGATGCGCAACGCACGAAAGGCATCTGCGTTGCGACACACTGCAGAGACATCGATCAGTTCGTCGCGCAGTTCTATCGCTACTGCGAGAAGGCGGCGATCTTCATTCCCAACGCGCGGCGAACAGTCGGCGCGACCCTGCCGTTTTCGTTCGAGCTCGCCGACGAAGAAAGCGTGCTCGTTGGCGTCGGCAATGTGATCGAAGAATTTACGACGGTGCACAACCGCTTCGGTCGCGCCGGCATCGTCATCTCGGTGCAGAAGCTCAAGCGCGAGTCGATCGCGGTGTTTGAGAAGCTGCTCGCGGCGCGCAAGAACGCGGTCCCCGATCGACACACGCCGCCCCCGATCTTCGCGCGCTCCGTAACGGGACCGATTCCGCTCGAGGACGTGCGCAAGGCGCTCCGCAATCCAACGCGGCCGCCGACGCTCGAAGTGAAGATTCCGTCGCCGACGGATAAGCCCATCGCGAAGCCGCGCGCGAACACTGTGCTCGGGCTGCCGACGATCACCAAGGCGCCGGCAAGGCAGTCGGTCATGCAGATTCCGGCGATCGTGCCGCCGTCGCGTGCAGATGCGAAGGGCTCGCGTACGTACAGGGTTCCCGACGCGACGCCGCGGCCGATTTACGACGGGCCGGATACGTTTGTCGACGCGATTCCCGACGAACAGACCGATGTCGCTGCAGCCGACACCGTGCGTGATGAAGTTCCGTTCGCGCTGCGCAACGAGTTGCGCCTGCTCGAGCAACGCGCCACGGTGGCAAAACCGGTGGAACCCGCCGCGGTCGACGACGGCTGGGACGTCGAGACGCCCGCCGCCACGCTCGGCGCATTGCCGATTCCAGAGACGATCCTTCAAGAGGCGATTTCCGAACCGGTTGCGGCTCCCGTCATGCAGCCGGAGCCGGTGCCGGCAACGCTCGTCGATCCATTCCCGCTCGCGGTCCAGGACGAACACGCGATTCCGATCGCTCTTCCGATGGTGGCCTCCGATGCAGCGACCGCGCCGAAAGCATCTGCGATCGTCGATGTGCCCACGCCCATCGAGGAGCCGGAGCCACCGACCGGATATCCATGGTGGAGTCACGCGCTGCGCTGGATGGGTCGCGTCGCGATCGCGTCGACGCTGTTCTGCGCGTCCGCGGCGATCACGGCGTCGATCGATGCGCCGTCGTTGCCCCTCGCGAGCGACGAGCTGCCGGCGCTCGCATCTCCGGTGCCGCCGCCTGCAAACGCGCTCGTGCCCACCGAGACGACGCCCGCGTGTTTCGAGCAAGAGCAGGATCAGGCCGCCGTTGCGCAGCAGCCGGCGACACATCGAGCCACGCCTGCACCGACAAAGCCGCAGCCGGCCGGCGCCGCCCCGAAGCGCGTTGCCCCGCCGACGGCGAGCGAGCCGTGCACTACGCTCGACTGCCTGTGAGCTGCGCGTAGCGCTCCGCCGCCGTCGGTAACGCATCGACTCGCGCGCGGTATGCGCGCACGCGGTCGCGATACGTCGCATCCGGCGAGAACGCGGCGACGAAGCCCGCCTCGTCGAAGAGATCGACCGTGCGCACGAGCTCGAGCAGTGGGTTTTGCGCGAGCACCGGCGCGAGAAGATGATGAAGCCCGAGGGGCCACACGCGAAACGGCGGTACTGCACCGCCGTCGCACGTCACCGCGATGATCGGCACCTCGGCGGCGAGCGCCGTCGCGATCGTCGTGGCCGCGAGGTTCGCGGTGAGCACGGCATCGGCGGCGCCGATGATCGCCTCGAACTCGCGCGCGGGCAGCTGCGGCACATGGCGGTAGCGCGCGCTCGGCGGCGCCCACGCGCTCGGTCCAACATGTACGAGCGTTGCGCCGGTTTTCTCGACGAGCGCGAGCAAGCGCGCAGGCAGTGCGAGCGCCGATGCGCGCGCGGTCGCATCGCTCTGCCGCTCCGGCATTTGCCACGTCGCGGTCGCGAGCACGATCACGCGCTCGTCGGCAGCGAGCCCGATGCGAGCGCGCGTGGCGGCACGCTCCTCGGCGTTCAGCGGCTGGTTCGGCGCCCATGCGGCGTAGCCACCGGCGACCTCGGGCCGCGCGAATGGAACCGGCACGAGATGCGGGATCGCGAGAATCTCCGCCGGCAGCTGTTGCCGCGTGCCGCCAAAATCGAACACGCGATCGGTCTCGGCGAGGCTCCACAGATCGAGCGCGACGGCAGGAAGGCCGCGCAGCGAGTCGAGCGAAAGCCCGAGCTGGCCAAACGCGAGCGCCACGCTCGCGAGATCGACGAGGCAGATGCTGTCGTAGCGTTCGCTCGCGGCGAGCTGCGGCAACAAGCTATCAAGAAGCCGCGTGCCGAATTGCTCGAGCACGCCGCGCCGCACCTGCGCTCCGACGAGCGCGCTTTGGATCTCGGCAGGCGCGACGAACGATACATGATCGCCTGTCGCGACGAGCGCCTCGGCGACGCGTCGGCCTTGCAGCACCTCGCCAAACGCGGTGCGCACGACGGCGACGAACAAGTGTCGGCGTCCGGCCATGCCTCATCTTGACATCGGATCGCGTGGCGGTGACCGTGATGCGGCATGCAGCTCGTGATCCCGGTCGACTTGCCAGCGCGCCGCGAAGGCGACGTGGCGATCTACGACATCGTTCCGGGCGCGACATTCGAGATCCATCCGATCGTGCCGCTACCGCCCGACCTCGCGACGTTCGGGCGCGAACTCGTGTTCGGTGCAGAGCCCGCGCGCGTGCGGATCAAAGTCGTCAGTGAAGACAAGACCGCGCTCGGCTGGCCCGTCACGATCGCCGCGAGCGAGCTCGTCGACGACGCCGGCGCGATCACCGAGTTTCGAGTCCACATCGTGTTCCAGTTCGCCGATTACGGCGGCATCGCGATCGTGCGCGCCGCGAGCGACGACGCGTGTCGCGCGGCGGTCGACAAGATCAAACCGCTCGTCGATCGCGCGCGACCCGATTTCACGACGGGTGACATCACCGCGCTCGCGCAGATCTGGGCCGGCTTCTAATGGACCTCGCGCTCCTCTCGACATGGCGCCGGCGCTGGCTCGCCGATGGTCTGATGCTCACATCGAATGATGGCTGCACGCTGCGGCTGCGCGTCGATCAGCGGCCGCTGCGGCCCTTCCGCGAGCTCGTCGGAGACAAACGCGTCGGTGAGCTCCAGCGCTTCATCACGATGGAAGGCGAGCACGCAGGATTGGTCGCGGTCGCAGCCGATCACGTCGTCGCGATCGTCGTCGGTGACACGAGCTACACGTTGATCGAAGCGCACACCAGCGATCGCGAGCGCGAGGCGTGGCTGCGCGATCTCGTTCACACCGTCGCGCGGTTCTATCCGCTCGGCCTCGGTCAGCCGCGTCGCCGCCGCTATATGTATCGCCCGCCGGAGAACTGGCAGTCGCTCGCGCGCCCGGGTTGCACGTTGTGGCTCGCGCCCGATTACCCACGCGTATCGGGTCGCATCACCGTCTTCGACGCGCGACCGACGAAATGGTTCGCGCCGGGTGCTGTCGATCGCTTCTTGTTTGTCGACGAGAATCCATTCGCGGAGGCTGATCCGCCGTCGATCCCGATTCCCGTGCAGGTCGCAGTGACAGGCGCGGCGACGCGCACATCCGGCCGCACGCACGACGGCACGCCGTACACCGTGATCAAGGCGCAGATGCAAGACGAGCGCTACATTTATGTAGCGCAGCTCGAAGCACGCACGCCAGAGTGGGTGTCATTCGTGCCTGTGTTCGATGACGTGCTCGTCAGCATCGAGCCGGTGCCACAAACCGCGCTCGAGCCGAACCCGCAGCAGTTCATTCACTGGATCGAGTGATGGGCTCGATGCCGACGCCGACGCGCGAGCGCGGCAAGTAATACGCGCGCACCTGCTTCTGATCGCGCCACGCTTGGTGGAATTGGTGGCGGGTATCCTGCCAACCGCGATCGGCACCGGAGCCGAAGAACTCGACCGCGATGGGGCCGATTCGTGCGCGCGCGGAGCCGCTGCGCGAATTCGTGAACATGCGCTCGACGGTGCCTGTCACTTCTTGCACGCGACCTGCCGCGAGGTCGGCGAGCGCGGCGTTCGCACGCGGCACGATAAACGCGAGCAAGATCGTGACGGGGAACAGAGTCATGATCGGCAGAAAGAACAACGCGCCATCGCCGCGGTCGACGAGCAGCCAGATCGCCGGCGCGAGCGCGAGAAATGGCCACGGCAGCGCCCACCACAGCGCGCGTCGGCGATAGCGACGCATCGTGCGCTCGAGGTCCTCGCGCTGCCACTGGGAGAGTTTGCCTTCGCGGTTCGCGTCGACGTCGCTCATAAGCCAACCGCGGCAATCATACGATCGAAGTGACGCCCGAGTGCGTCGAGATCCGCGGCGAGTGCCGTCGCCGTCGACGTTCGCTGCGAAAGCGCGAGCCGCAAGCGCGCCGCCGGGCGCGCGCACGCGAACGGGATGACATACGCGTGCTCGAGCTCGCGGTCGATGATGAAGTCGCGGATCTTGCTCGTGCCCGTCGTGTCGGAAAGATACTCGTCGCAGACGAGAAACGGTACGTCGTGCGCATACGCGGCGAGGGCGGCGTGCAGACGCGCGCAGATATAGAGATCGAGCTTGCCGACGAGCTGCCAGATCGCGACTGCATCGAGCGCCGTGCCGATCACGCGAGCGTGCGGCATGCGCTCCGCGGCGCGATGCGCGAGATCGAGGTCACCGTAAACGCGCCCGAACGGAAACACGACGAGCTCGATCTCGCCGGCTGCTGCGAGCCGTTCGAGCTCACCGAGTAGCGAGCTGTAAAACCCTGCGAGGCGCGGATCGAGCAGCGAATTGCCGGGCGAGATGCCGACGAGCGGGCGCTCGGTCTTGCGCGCGAGCTCGCGATCGACCGCCGGATCCGGATCGGCAACGAACGCGAGCGATGGATCGGGCACGAGCTCGATCGCGCCATTCCAGCCGGAGCGCCGCAACAAACGAGCGGTCGTCTGATTGCGCACGCTGATGTAACGGAGCCGTTCGCACGCATCGCGAACTGCGCCGTAAAACTCGCGCAACGTCGGATCGAACGTCGGCGTCGATTGCGAGCACACTGCATTCCAGGCCGCGGGAGTTCGGCCCGGCGCGAGAAACGGTGCGAAGCCGGGCAGCGGCATGAGGATCCCGCCGCCCCCTACGATCAGTGCATCGAGGTCATCAGCGAACGCCCGATCTGTGGGATCGACCCGCCGCGCGGCCGACCAATCGTGCCGCCATAGCGGCTGCGGCAGATCGACGGCGAGTACGATTTCCTCGCAGGTTACGCGGGCTTGGACCGCCTGCCGAGTCGCCAGCCCGACCACTCGATCGCCCGTGTTGTCGATCGAATAGGCGCCGAGAAACCCGACTCGTGGCATCGCTACCGAGGATTAACGCGCTGCGCTGCAAAGAGTTGAGCCAAAGAGGAAGAGAGGCGCGCGCGAGCACGTAATATAGCCCGTCTAGCTGGTGAGCGCGGTCGATAGTACTCAACCAAACGGAAGGTTCGAATGAGCGGAGGACACGACGAGGAAGGCGGACACGGCCAGCAGCCGCATCATGAGCGCGGCGGCTTTCTCGGTCCGTGGGAGCACACGATCGAATCGGTCCTTGGCCACCAGACGAACGCCGCGTACGGCGTCGGCGCGCTGGATGCGGCGAACCGAGCGAGTGGCGCATCGCGCGTAGCACGCGCGTTCGGCCCGTTCGCTGACATCGTTGGCAGCCCAACAGCACGCGAGCTCTTCTGGTCGGGATCCGAAGTTGCCGAGCACGGCGGTGGCTTCTTGCGCGGTGCCGGCAAAGCGCTTGGCCCGATTGGCTCGGTGCTCGGTGGTGTGCAAGCGGTTGGTAACGGCCTCCTCGCCGCGAATGACATCAGCCGCGAAGGTTGGGATGACGGCCACGGCGGCGGCGCGTATCACAGCCAAGAGTTCTACAACCACACCGGTGGTGCAGCGCTCGGCACAGCGCACGCCATCCTTCCATGGCTTGGACCGTACGGCGCAGCGGCCGACCTCGCACTGACCGGTGGCGAGTTCGTGGCAAACCAAGCAGGTCGAGCCTCGCAGTGGGCGTTCGGCGAGAACGCCGGGTTCTCCGCTGACTCGCTCGCGGGTGGCCTCATTCGTGGCACGTACGGCGACCAATCCCTCGGCGAGGGCGTGCGCCAG
>Ga0070698_100003227_pt1 | contig 17964 bp, 21 predicted proteins | sample KBSK1502metaG_FD_65477 | JGI IMG/M metagenome (GOLD analysis project Ga0070698, IMG submission 65477) | Corn, switchgrass and miscanthus rhizosphere microbial communities from Kellogg Biological Station, Michigan, USA - KBS K1-50-2 metaG | ecosystem: Host-associated > Plants > Roots >...
AAAAAACACGGCCGATGCACGAAGCACCGGCCGTGCGGTTGTGGAGTCGCCAGCTCCGTTATGTCGCGTGCTTGCCGTGGCGTGCGGCACACCTTCTGTGAGTTAGGCCTCTGCCTTGCCGTTCGTCAGCGGCAGCAGCCGCGCCAGACCCTCCGTACCCATCACGAGCTTGATCTCGTCGATCTTCTCCGCGATGTCCTTCATGGTCTCGAGCTCCTTGAGGCGCATCAGCACCGGGTTCTCCGCGATCACCTTAGCGGTCTGGGCCATGTTGCGCGTTGCAGCCGCGTCCTCACGGCGGAGGATCACGTTTGCAGCGGCCGCCTTCTCGGCCTCGATCACCTTGTTGAGCAGCGTCTTCATCTCACCCGGCAGGATCACGTCCTTCACACCGACGCGATGCAGACGCACACCGAACGTCTCGGCACGCGGCTGGACCTGCGCCTCGAGGTATCGCGTGAGCGCGTCACGGCCCTCGAGCAGCTCGTCGAGCGTCACACCCGCCACGAACTCGCGCGCCGCGAGCTGCACCGCAAGGTACAGCGCGTCCTTGACGTCGGCCACGGCGTGGACCGTCGTCGGCGCGTCGGCCGGTGCGTACTCCGCCGTGAGCGTGAGGCGCAGCGTGACCTTGTCACGCGTCATCAGCTCCTGGCCCTCGATCTTCAGCTGCTGCACGCGCGTGTCGAGCACCTGCACCGTGACGCGCGCACCCGGATGGTTCCAGAATGCGTGACGACCTGGCTCGAGGATGCCCTCGAAGCGACCCTGCACGTACTTGAGGCCCTTCTCGAACTGACGCACCTGTGCCTCGATCACCTCGGCAGCCGGGATGATCGCGCGCAGCTCGTCCGTCATCTCCGGCGCCGGCTCCGTGACGTTGTACGCACGGATCGCGATGTTCGGGTCGAGCATCCACACGCGGTGGATACCCGGACGGAGGAAGACACGCGGCTTGTCATCGCGGTAGACCACGGCGCGCTCCATGGCGGCCAGATGGATCATCTGGAACCACTCCTTCGGCAGCATCGCGAGGACCTCCGGCTGCGCCCAGAACACGAGGTCATCGAGCTTCCAGGTCAGCAGCTTGTTCTGCTTGCCCCAGAATGCGTAATGACCCGGCTCGAGCACGCGCTCGGGCTTACCGTCGCGCAGCAGCACCGCGCGCTGGTTGAGCTCGATGTTGGCCTCGAGCAGCTCGTCGCTCGGGATCACCTTGCGCAGCTCGTCCGTGAGCTCCGGCAGCGGCTCGGTCTCGGCGAACACGCGCAGACGCACGTTGCCTAGGGCCTTCCAGATGCGGTGTATACCCGGGCGCAGAAACTTCAGCGGACGCTCGTCGACGAGGACGATCGCGTAGTGACCCGGCGCGAGATGAACCGTCTCGTACCAATCCTGCGGCAGCGCGGCGAGCACGGCCGGCAGCGTGTGGAAGACGACCTCATGCGTGTTCCACTGGTAGACCTCGTACTGCTTCCACAGCCAGTAGCGACCCGGGCCGAGTGCACGCACAGCATGGCCGTTGCGCACGAGAACCGCGCGCTCATGAAGATGGAGATGGATGTGATGCATGACAAAACCCTCCTCGGGTGAAAACAAAAGCGGCCGCCGTCGGGGGTCGCCAGCGCGCCGTGGCGAGATCGCTCGTGAGCGAGTCGCGGTTGCGCGTGGGCTCCGCAGTCGCGAGGTTGCGGCGCCGGCGTTCGCAATGACACGCACGCGGGCAAATGCTGGCGTGCGCGGGACTGCGGCGCGGGTCGACGCGTGCTCGTCGGTGCGTGGTGAAGCAACGCTTCACCGGGCAACCACCGACGACGACCTGCTCAGGTTTTTTACCGTTTACGAGACGGCTGGGATGTTGGGATGAGCAAGCCCAGTGCCTTACCGTTCGGCCACCGCCGCACAGTCGAGCGGCGGGAAGGAGTCGAACCTTCTTATCCCGGTCTCACCGACGAGATCACATCCCCGGAACATGTGTCGCGAACGCGCTCCGGGCGACGCCTCCGTGCGAGGCGGCCAGGCGCGCGCACCTAAGCCGGTTTGGCATGGACGCTACATTCGCCAGCGAGGACGACAGAACTACGGCATGAACGCGATCGCGTCAACCAGATTTTTTACAGCCGCGCGAAGTACACGCCAGCAACCGACAATGCGACCACGATCGCGACCCAACGCAAGATCGCCTCGGGCACGCGCGTCGCGATGCGGCCACCGATAAGGCCGCCGGCGAGCGATGCGATCGCGATGATCAGCGCGACGTCCCACGCGATGTGGCCGACGAACAGAAACACGATCGCTGCGCACGTGTTGATCACAAGCGACAAGAGTTGCTTGAGCGCGTTCGTGCGCGCGAGCTTGTCCTCGATCACGACGGCGAGGATCGCGAGGATGATGACGCCCATGCCCGCGCCGAAGTACGCGCCATAGATCGCAGCGAGCGCGACCGGCACCGTCGCGAGCAGCATCGAGTGACCGCCTGTCGCGTGCGCGAGCAGATAGGTGCGCAACCGCTCCTGCACCGCGAGCAATGCCGCGGCGAACACGAGCAGGAACGGAACGATCGCCTGGAACGACTTCTCCGTCGTGTGCAACAGGATCCACGCACCGACGAGGCTGCCGATGAGGCTCAGCGGGAGGAGCCGCAGCGCCCGACCGCGCTGGCCTTCGAGATCGCGGCGCTGTGCGAACGTCGCGCCGAAGTAGCCCGGGCACATCGCCACGGTGTTCGTCATGCTCGCGGTGACGGCGGGAAGCCCCGACGCGAGCAACACGGGAAATGTGACAAGGCTACCGCCGCCCGCGATCGCGTTGATCGCGCCGGCCGAGAGTGCCGCCGCGCCGATCAGCACGCCGTGTAAGAGGTCCACGCGAGAACATTACTTCGTCGGCTGCTGCACGTCGACGAGCGGCGGAGCCGGGTGCGGATCGATGTCGATCTCCTGGCCGAGATAAGGCCGGCGCGGCCGCAAGATCGGCTCGACCGTGACCGCGCGACCAAATCGCGCCGACTGCGAGATCGCCTGCAGGATGCGAACGTCGGCGACGCCTTCCCAGCCGCTCGGCTCGGGATCGACGTTGTCGCGAACGCAGCGCGCGAAATATTCGATCTCGGCGGCGATCTGATCGCGGCGATCGAACGTGCGCATCTTGTCGCCGTGCTTGCCGCTGACCCGCATCGTCATCTCGGCCGCGTAGTCGTACGCGTTGTCGAGCGTGAGGAAACCATCAGTGCCGATCAATTCGAAGTGCGCGCGATCGTATGCGCCGTAGCTGCACGTGAACTGCGCGACACGTTCGTGCGGAAAGCGCATCGTCACGCTGTACGCTTCGTCGACCGATGCAAAGCGCGGATCGCGACCGGCGAGCTTGAGCGCGCTGACTTCGGCGGGCTCGGCGCGAAACAGATAGCGCGCGGCGTTCACGCAGTAGATGCCGATATCGTAGAGCGGACCGGCGCCGCGCCGCGGCTGCACGCGCGTGTTGCCCTCGCGCACTTGCAACGTGAACGTCGAGCTGAACACGCGTGGATCGCCGAGCTCGCCACCGCGCGCGATCTCGACGGCGACGAGGTTCGCGGCCTGGAAGTGCAACCGATAGGCGATCATCAGCTTCACGCGCCGCTGTTCGCACGCGCGGATCATCTGCATGCACTCGGCTTCGGTCGGCGCCATCGGCTTCTCGCACAGCACGTGAACGCCGTGACGCGCAGCGATCAGCGTCATCTCGGCGTGCAGATCATTTGGCACTGCGATGTAGACGGCATCGATCTCACCCGCCGCGAGAAGCTCGTCGAGATCCTCGTAATGGACGAGCCTGCGCACGCCGTAGCGATCGCCAAGCTCGTGCAGCTTGTGATCGGATGCGGAGACGAGCGCCGTGAGCTCGACATCGTCGAGCTGTTCGATCGCAGGCAGCACCGCGACTTGCGCGAAGTGACCTTGACCGATCACGGCCATTCTCAAGCGGGCTGAACGACTCATGCACGGTTAGACAGCAATTCGTGTTCCGTCTCGCGGCTCACGCTTTGCAGCCGCGTGCAGCCATGAAACCTTGCGAAACCTGCGGTAACACGTACGACAAGGCGTTCGAGATCTCGATCGGCGGCACGACCCACACCTTCGATTCGTTCGCGTGTGCCATCCACATGCTCGCTCCGCGCTGCCATCACTGCAAAGCGGCGATCATCGGTCACGGCATGGAAGCGCGTGGGCAGTACTTCTGCTGCGCGAATTGCGCGCGACAGGCAGGAATCCACGAGCTTGCGGATCGCGCTCCCGATCGCGGCGCTGCAATGCCTTGAGCTCGTGCGTGAGCGCCCACCGGGCCGACGAGCCGTGCGATAGCGCGCGTTACGTCCAGTACGGCGTCGCGCCCCATTGGCGGTACACGCCCGTCGCGTACTCGAGGTCGTTGAGGTCTGGCCAGTGATGCTTGTCGAAGCCAGGCATCTGCTCGAGCGCGTCTCGCGTGACGTTGACGACGAATCGCTTCTTCGCTTCGTCCACCGTCAACGCGGACCACGGCAGCGCGAAGAGCTTGTTCCCGAGACCGAGAAAGCCGCCAAATGACAGCACGGCATACGCGACTCTCCCGGTCGTCACATCGATCATCAGCTCTTCAATACGCCCCACGAATTCGCCGCTCAGGTTGACGACGCGATCGTGAATGAGCGTGGTAGCGCCCAACGTGCGTCGAAACTTATGCATATCGCCCTGCACAGCAAGCGGTGTTCCATCAGGGAAACACTGCGGGCATGTCGTTCGCATGACCGCCGCGCATAGGAGGAATTCACAATGCCACGAGGCAGCAAAGCCAGCTACACGAGCAAGCAGAAGCGGCAAGCGCGTCACATCGAGGACAGCGCGAAGAAGCGCGGGATGTCGTCGAAGCGCGCGGCGCAGATCGCATACGCGACGGTGAACAAACAAGACGGTGGCGGCAAGAAGAGCGGCAGCGGACGCGGCAAGACGCGCAGCACTGCGTCGAGCCGCAAAGGTGGTCGCAAAGGCGGCCGCGCTCGTAAGAGTCGCTAAGCGAGCTCTTAGCGGCGCCGCTCGCTGCCGCACGTCCATCTGAATCGCCAAGGCGCCGAAGAGCCAAGCCGCCAGTCAGAAGGCTTGATCAGGCCCGCTTCAGATTCAGTCGCGGGATCACGAGCGTTCTGCACTAGAGCTGCAGATGCAATCCAGATGCGATTGTGTTCCCCGATAGTCGCGTTGAGGACAGCCCCGATCCCCCTTTCTTGCTGGCGATTTGGCTCTGCGGCGACTTGGCGATTCAAATCCGGCTACCGGCTAACGCCGCCAGCGTGGCGCGAGCAGGCGGCGCTTGCCGTCGCTCGATAACGTGACGTCGTGCGCGTCGAGCTCGTCACGATCCCAGAGCTTGCACGTCACCTGCTTGTGCTGCTGGTCCAGCGCTTCGCAGTAGTTCGTGAACTCGCAGCGACGGATTTCGCCGCCGCGACCGGCGCGAATCTTCGCGAACCAGTCCGGATCGGCGAGCGTTTGCCGCGCCGACGCGATGAAGTCTGCATCGCCGCGTTCGAGGATCGCTTCGGCTTGCTCGAACTCGCAGATGCCGCCGGCGGTGACGACGGGCGTGGTGAGGCCTGCATCGCGCACGGCCTTGCGGATCGTCGCGGCGAGCGAGACGTTGCGCGCGAACGGACCTTGCGAGTCGGAATAGATCGTCGGCATGCACTCGTAGCCGGAGCGGCCCGTGTATGGATAGACGGCCCAGCCGACCTTCGGCACCTTCGCATCCTCGAACTTGCCGCCCTTGGAGATCGAGAGGAACTCGAGGCCCGCACGCGCGAGCTCGACGCCAAACCACGCCGCATCGTCGACGCGATTGCCGCCTTCGATGACGTCATCGCCGAGATAGCGACAACCGATGACAGCGCGGCCCGCGATCTCTTCGCGGACCTGCGCGATGACTTCAAGCGGCAGCCGCACGCGATTCTCGCGCGGCCCGCCGTACCCATCGCTGCGCGTGTTGAGCGCGGACAGAAACGACGCCATCGTGTACGCGTGCGCGAAGTGCAGCTCGACGCCATCGAAGCCGGCTTCGAGCGCGCGCCCCGCGGCATCGGCGAACAGGCCCGGCAGTACGCGCGGCAGCTCCGCGATGTGAGGCAGGTGCGTGTCGGTGACGCGCTCGCGATAGCCGCGCTCGAGATCTTCGAGCTCGCGAGGCGAGAGCACGGTGGCGAGCTCGCCGTCGACCACGGCCGCAAGCTTGCCGCGTAGCTCGTCGTCGCTGCAGGTCAGCGCGTTGGCATCGCCGCGTGCGGCGAGCGCTTCGCGGTGGTGCTGCGTGAGCGCGAGAAAGCGCGCGAAGTATTTGTCGCGCGGCGGCCGCCGGCGGATCGAGAGGAAATCGATCAGCTGGATGAACAGCAGCGTCTGACCTTCGCTTGCCTCGCGCACCGCGCGCACGAGCTCCTTGAGGCCATCGATGAACCGATCGGCGCCGATGCGGAGCAGCGGGCCGGATGGAATGTCGCGGATGCCGGTCGCCTCGACGACGAGCACGCCGGGCTTGCCTTCGGCGAACCGACGGTACCAGTCGATCACATCGCGCGTGACGACACCATCATCGGTCGCGCGCCACGGCACCATCGCGGGCACCCAGGTGCGTTGCAATGCCGTGCGCGAGCCGAGCGCGAGTGGCTGAAAGAGACGCGCGCCCGCCGCTTGTTGCTCTGTCGGCCACGTCGTGGCCGGCAGCTCGTATTTTATGCGCTCGGGCGGCTGCCACATGGCCGCCGATTCGTACCACACTGCGCCATGTGGAGCCGTTCGAGCCTCACTTGTCGCTGCTGACGACGCTGGCGGTCGGCGTCCTGATCGGGCTCGAACGCGAGCAAGCCAAGCCCGAGACCGGCGGCGGCGCGATCGGCGGAATCAGGACCTACCCGATCTTTGCCCTCGTCGGCGCGCTCGCGACGATGCTCGAGGCAACATCGCTGTGGCTTCCGCTCGTTGCGCTCGGCGGCGTGATTGGCCTGCTCGCGATCTCGTACGCCGCGGATCTGAGGGCCGGCAGGGGTCACGGCATGACGACGGAAGCCTCCGTCATCGCGACGTATCTGCTCGGCGCGCTCGCGACGAGCCGCGGCGTCATCGAGCCGATGTCGACACGCCTGATCCTCGTCATCGCGCTCGGCGTCATTCTGACGTTCATGTTGTCGTCGAAGCAATGGCTGCACGGCATCGCATCGCGCGTCTCGCGCGAGGATTTCTACGCGACCGTGAAGTTTTTGATCGTCGCCGTCATCGCGCTGCCGCTGCTTCCCGATCGCGACATGGGGCCGCTCGACGCGATCAATCCGTTCGCCGTCGGGCTCATGATCGTACTGATCTCGGGGCTGTCGTTTGTCGGCTACGTCGCGATGCGTCTCGTCGGCAAGAAGCGCGGGCTGTTGCTCGGCGCCAGCGTCGGCGGTCTCGTTTCGTCGACGGCGGTCACGCTCTCGGTCGCGGGTCGCACGAAGAAAGACGCCGACCTCGCGCCCGCCGCCGGCGCTGCGATCGCGATCGCATCGACGATCATGATGGCGCGCGTCGCCGTGCTCGTCGGTCTCATCAATGCAGGGCTGCTGCGCTACCTCGCGATTCCACTTGCGGCCGCCGCGGCCGGCGCGGTGATCGGCGGGTTCCTCGTCTATCGGCGCGGCAAGGTCAAAGACGGCAATATCGCCGTCGAGAACCCGTTCGAGCTCGGCAGCGCGATTCGCTTCGGCCTGTTGTTCGCGGGGATCATGCTCGCGCTCAAAGCGGCGAAGACCTATCTCGGTAACCAGGGCGTCTACCTCGCCGCCGCGATCGGCGGCACCACCGATGTCGACGCGGTCTCGCTGTCGAGCGCCAAAAACTTCGCGAGCGAGGCGCATGTCGCGACGATCGCGATCCTGATCGCGGTGATCTCGAACACGATCGTGAAGTCATCGCTCGCGCTGTTCATCGGCGGCGCGGCGCTTGGCAAGCGCGCATTCTTGATCGGCGGGCTCATCATCGCCGGCGCCGTCGCCGGGCTCGTGCCGCTGCTCGTCTAAGAATCGCCGCCCGATTGCGGAACCGTCGACGCGACGGCAGCACCGCCGATCAGCCAGCCGAGCCCGCACAGCACCGCGAACCAGCTGCTCGAGAACACGCCGCTGAGCAGTGCCGCCGCGCCGCCGATCAGCATGATGCGCGCGACGCGACTGCGCCGGCGGTCGTCCTGGGTGATCAGCTCGAGCTGAGGCTTGCTCGGCCGATCGCGCTCGGCGAGCTGATTGCGGAGCTCACTGTTCTCGCGCTCGAGCTCTGCGATCCGGGCGTCTTTGTCGTCCGTCACCGGATCGAGTGTACGATGCGTCCCATGCTGCAAGTCGGCGATCCGATGCCAGACGTCACGCTGGCCGGCGACACAGGGCCCGTCAAGTTGCGCGACCGCATCGGCGGCAAGGCGTTGGTCGTTTACTTCTACCCGAAGGACGAGACGTTCGGCTGCACGAAGGAAGCGTGCAGCTTTCGTGATTCGTACGAAGACTTCGTCACGGCGGGTGCCGACGTGATCGGCGTATCGCGCGATGACGCGGCGTCGCACGCGAACTTCAAATCCCATCATCGCCTGCCGTTCACGCTACTGTCGGATCCGGGCGGCAGCGTCGCGAAGCAATGGGGCGTCAAAGGCGGCCTCGGGCTGCCCGGCCGCGTGACGTTCGTGTTCGACAAAGAAGGCATCTGCCGCCACCGCTTCGACTCGCAGATCAGATTCGGCAAGCACGTCGACGAAGCGCTCGATGTCGTCAAACGACTCGCAGCAGCTTAAGCGCGCTCTCGGCGTCCCCGGCGCGGTGCTGATGGGCCTCGGCTCGATCATCGGCACAGGCATCTTCGTTGGCATCGCGACTGCGTCGCGCGTCGCCGGCGCATCGATCACGATCGCCGTCGCGCTCGGCGCGATCGTCGCGACTTGCAACGGCCTGTCGAGCGCGCAGCTCGCCGCCGCGCATCCGGTCAGCGGTGGTGCCTACGAATACGGCTATCGCTACCTCAATCCGACACTCGGCTTCACGGCGGGCTGGATGTTCATCGCCGCGAAGACCGCATCGGCCGCGACCGCGGCCCTCGGCTTCGGCGGCTACGCGCTGGCGCTGTTTGACGCCAGCGATCGCACGCTGCAGATCGCGCTCGCGATCGGCGCCGCGATCGTATTGACCGCGATCGTGATCGGCGGCATTCAGCGCTCGAATCGCACGAACGTGATCATCGTGTCGATCACGCTACTGTCGCTGCTCGCGTTCGTCGTCGGCGGCCTGCCGCATGTCGACACCGCGAACCTCGAGCTCGGCCACGCGAGCATCCGCGACATCGCGCATGCGACCGCGCTGATGTTCGTCGCGTACACCGGGTACGGGCGGATCGCGACGCTCGGCGAAGAGGTTCGCGATCCCGCGCGCACGATCCCGCGCGCCGTCGTGCTCGCGCTCGCCGTCACGCTCGTGCTCTACCTCGCCGTCACGGTGGTCGCCGTCGGTAGCGCAGGCGCCACGCGACTCGCCGCGGCGTCGCGCGCACCGCTCGAAGCGATCGCCGTGCAGCCGGCGGTGCGCTACGCGGTCGCGATCGGCGCTGTGACCGCGATGCTCGGTGTGATCTTGAACCTCGTGCTCGGCATCTCGCGCGTCGTGCTCGCGATGGCCCGACGCGGTGACCTGCCGCGCGCGCTCGCGCACGTCGAGAAGGCATCGCCGCGTCGCGCGGTGCTCGTCGTCGGCATCGCGATCGCGGCGCTCTCGCTGATCGGCAGCGTCGAGACGACGTGGTCGTTCAGCGCGTTCACGGTGCTCGTGTATTACGCGATCGCGAACCTCAGCGCGTTGCGCCAGCCGGCCGACCAGCGCCGGTTCCCGCGCGCCGTGCCGATCGTCGGGCTCGTGTCGTGTCTCGGTCTCGCATTCTGGGTGGAGCCGACGATCTGGATCGTCGGGCTCGGGCTCATCGCAGTCGGCCTCGCGCTTCGCTGGGCACGGAAGCTGCTGATGGCCTGACTTCCAGAATGCAGAAGTCGCGATTCGCTAGCTTAGCCGCCCGTTACGCACGAACGCTGTTGGCAGCGCCAACGTTGTTGGCTGCCTGCGCCGGCGAAACTGCGCCAACCGACGATTCAAACGCGACGTGCGTGGAGGCGTGGCAGTGCACGCCATGGGAGACCGACGGGCAGTCGAACAACGGCACGCGTGCATGCACCGACCAGAACATGTGCGGCACGACGAACCAAAAGCCACTCGAAGGCGCAACGTTGCCCGCACTCGATCCCGAGTATTACGAATGTAACGTCGAGCCGATCGTCATCGCAGGTTGCTCGATGCTCGGCTGCCACGGCACGGAGACGGGGCGCGGCTATCGGCTCTATGCACGCGGTCGGCTGCGTATCACCGGCCAGACGCTCGTCGAGCCCGGCTGCTTATCCGCCGGCACGCCGGGTCCGTCGGAAGCGTGCACCGGCGATATCGAGTGCAAGTGCTGGTCGCTGCCGCAGCTCACCGTTGAACGACGGCGCAGCTTCGACGCCGCGCGCGGACTCGCGCTCGCCGACGACGGCACGCTGCTCACCGACATGACGAAGTCGCCGCTCCTCGCGCAGCCGCAGGCCGGCGGTGGCTTTCCCCACGCCGGCATCTTCATGTGGAGCCAAGGCGACCCCGACTACACGACCGTGAAGGCGTGGCTCGACGGCGCGCAGCGCGGCTCGACGTGCAACTCGATGAACTAGGAGTACCGATGCAGAAGCTAATCGTTTGCTTGATCGTGTCGATCAGCGCCGTGGTGGCGGCGTTTCCGTTCAACCGCTCGTGGCACGAATCGGCGACCGGTGTCGCGGGTACGAACCGTGCCGGGGGCGGCGGCCGCTATGGAACCGGCGGCCGCACCGACAAAGGGATCAAGTGTTCGCACTGCCACGTCAAAGGCGCCGGCAAGATCGGGATCAACGTGACTGCAAATCCGGCGTTCCCGACGACGAACGGTGATCTCAAGTACGTCCCCGGCCAGCGTTACGTGATCACGGTGCAGATGACGGGCGAGCATCGCGGTGGCGGCGGCGAGAATCCAGGACCGACGAACAACAAGAACGGCATGGCGGTGGCGATCGAAGATGGCGGCGGCAAGCGCGCGGGCCACTTCATCTCCGATGCCGGGCAGGACTCGAACGCGTGTCCCGCGCAGAATCCGTATCCCGGCGGCACGACACCATCGCCGGCAGGCAAGACGACGTTCATGTACGGCGATTGCCACGGCGTGCTGTCGCTCGACCATCAAGCGCTCACGCAGTGGACGTTCACGTGGGATGCGCACCTGACGATGTTCATCGGCATGGTCGATGGCAACACCGACGGCAACTCGAGTCTCGAGGACGACACAGCCGAACGCGCGATGCTGCTGCGTACGGGGCCGTGATGTTGCGCGTTGTACTCGTCGTGATGTTGACGGCGTGCGGCGTGCGCGCGCACCAGCGCGAACGACTCGCGAAGCCGAAGATGCAATTCAATCCGAACCCCGAGGCAACCTCGCTCGAGCAACACGTGTACAGCTATCGCGAAGGCTCGACCGGAGGCTACGACGCAGGCGGCGGCGGGTGCGGCTGCAACTGATCGCACTGTGCGCAGCCGCGACGGCGCACGCGGAGCCGGAAGGCGAGACCGCGACAATCGTCGTGCGCGAATCGGGCTACGTCGATAACGATCACACGGCGATCAGCACGAGCGCGATCGCGGTGCGTGGCAAGCCGACGGAAGAGCTCGTCGTCAGCGCGCATTACCTCGCCGATGCAGTGAGCAGCGCATCGGTCGATGTCGTCAGCGCCGCGACAAAGCGGTGGAGCGAGCTGCGCTCCGAGGCGCAAGGCGGCCTCGCATACGTCGGCGATGCGACGACGCTGAGCCTCGATTACATCTATTCGCACGAGAACGATTGGGACTCGCATACCGTCGGCATCGGCGCGTCGCGGGACTTCTTTCACCACAACCTGACGCTCGGTGCCGGCGCGAGCTACGTCGATAACCGCGTCGGCCGCGCGAACGACGAGAGCTTTCACGAAAGGCTGCGGACCGGCGCACTCTCGCTGCGCGCCGTCTGGGTGTGGACACAGAACGACATCGCGCAGGCCGAGTACGATCTCGGCCGCGCCGATGGTTACCAGGCGAGCCCGTATCGCTACGCGTATGTCGCCGATCCATCCGGCGTGCCGCTCGGTTTTCCCGAGATGGTCCCCGATGCGCGCACGCGGCACTCGCTAACGCTGCGCTGGAACCATCACGTGCTGGCCGATGCGGCGCTGCGCAGCCACGTGCGCGGCTACGTCGATGATTGGGGTCTTGCGTCGATCACCGCGGGGAGCGAATTCGTCGTCGGTGTGGAGCCGTTCGAGCTCGCTGCCAACGTGCGCGTGTACGCGCAACAGCACGCCGCGTTCTACCAGGATGTCTACGACATGCCGCGTATGTACATGACGGCGGATCGCGAGCTGTCCACGTTTCAGGACGTGTTCGCAGGCGTGCGCGCGCGCTGGCAGAACGGCAACGCGCTGTCGATCGATGCGTCGCTGACCGGCTTCGCGTTTCGCTTCCCGGAATTCGCGCGGCTGCCATCGCGGCTCGGCCTGATCGCCGCACTCGGCTTGGTGTGGGCGATATGAGGTGGCTGCTCGTGCTGCTGTGCGCGTGTCAGGTGCCGACGAACGGCCCGCTCGAGCAGCTCGCGCTCGATCGGCCATTCTTCGATTGCCGCGTCCAGCCGGTGCTGACGAAGTACTGCTCGGCGCTCGCGTGTCACGGTCACGACCAGCGGTTCTTTCGCGTGTTCGCGCGCAACCGCGCACGGCTCGATGCGAACGAGACGCGCAACGCGTTCATGACGAGCGACGAACGCGACCACAACTATGCTGCGGCGGTCGCCGTCGTCGATGCCGACGATCCCGAGCACAGCTCACTCTTGATGAAGCCGCTCGACGAAGCAGCCGGCGGTCGCTTCCACGTCGGCGCGACGATGTTCGGGCGCGGCGATGTATTCGCCGCAGCCGACGATCCCGATTATCAACTGCTCGCGAACTGGGTCGCGGGCGCGACGGAGCAAAGCGGATGCATGGAGCCTGGCAGCGATTTGTAATCGCGCTCGTGATCGCGGCGCCTGCTGTCGCGCTGCCGTATCACAACGGCTCGATGTACGACCGCGCGCCCGGCGCCGGCGGCGGTGGCGGCTTGTTCTTTACCGGCGCGCAGCGCGAGCGCGGATGGAACTGCACGGCGTGCCACGTCGATGCGAAAGAGCTCGACGTCGTCGTGACGTCGCAACCCGCCGAGCTGATCGCGGATGGGCGTTACCAACCGAGCGCGACGTACGCGATCACGATCGCGCTCGCGAACGCGCAGCAGCAGCTCGGCCTCGCCGCGACGCGCACGAACTTCAATGCGATGGTCGCGAGCACGAGTGCTGGCGTGATCACGGGCTTCGATCCCGGTCGCTATTACGCGCGGGGCACATCGATCCTCGCGTCGGATTCGACGGCGCTGAACGAAACGAGCTGGACGTTTTCGTGGACCGCGCCGGCTAGCGGCAGCGTCACGTTTGACATCGGCGTCGTCGATGGCAATGGCGGCGATTCGATCGGCGACGCGGTCGCGATGATCGAGATCACGGTCGGCGACGCGGCTGCGCTTCGGGCCGTGACCTGGGCATTCGGCGGGCTTGCTGCTTTGCGCAATCAGTTTTCCGTGGCCGCCCTCAGATCTTCGTCGGCGATTTTGCGATCGGCGCTCGCTACGATGAGCTGATGCGCACGTGGTTCCTGTTGTGTTTGCTCGGTTGCGATGCTGCCTCTAACGAGGCGGTGATCTGCACGGCGAACGATCCGAACGTGTTCACGAAGCTGAGCGGCCAACGCTGGGGAGCGTGCGACAGCAACAACGGCCTGTGTCTTCAGCTCGCGGCAGATGGCAGCTATCGCGCGGTCGCTGGCTTCGACGACTACGCGATCAGCGACAGTGGCCGGTGGAGCTACTTCGCGCGCGACGCGCAGAGCGGTCTCGTGTGCTTCGACAACGGCTCGGTCATCGATTTCGCGCTCACCGCAGATGGGCTGCGCTGGGATGGCAGCCTGCTTCCGGCGTTCGAGCCGCTCGCGATCGCAGGCTCTCGGGCCGCGCTCGACACGATTCCACCATCGCCGATGTTTACCGATCTCACCGCGCACGCGTGGTCGAAGACGAACGACTTCGATCCATATCTCGCGCCGACATCGTTCTTGCTTCATCGCGACGGCACGTTCTTCGGATCGTTTCGCCATGGTGAGTGCAGCATCAGCGGCACGTTCAGCGTCGTCTACGATGCGAGCGATCGCGTCGCGCTTCACGCGCACAGCAAACCGAACGTGTGCGACACTCGCAACGGCGGCACGTCGGGGAACCTCGCCGACGGCACGCCGTATTTCGAGCCCGACGGCGTGCTCCGGTTCTTCTCGACGAGCTATCGCGACTCGATGATCGAGAGTGCAGAGCAGAGCCTCATCTATAACGCGTACGGCGGCAACGACGCCGGGCTCGTCGTCAGCGCGACGTGGCAGGAACCCTTGGCCTCGAATGCTACGTCATCGTGGCAGATGACGCTTCGCAATCCAACGGAGCGCGAGCAGACGGTGACGGCGCTGCGCATCGAGCTCATCACCGGCGAAACGCGCGTCGTGCTCGTCGATCGCGTGCTGCAGGAAGTGCTCGCCGCCGGCGCGACGTATGCGACGAGCGTCGACCTCGCGTTCGCGGCCGGGCCGCAAGGCCTGCTGATCGATGTGACGTCATTCGACGCGCGGCAGAGCTACTCGAACTACCGCAGCTACTTCGTCGAGCTGTAACTCGCGCAGCTCGCATTTTCGACGCGCACGACGCCGGTGAGCGTCCATGTCGACGCACCGTGATCGAACGTCGTGTCGAGCTTTGCGTCGAAGTCGTGACCGGCGCGCTTTACGAGCTCGACCGAGCCGCGGCGTGTCGAGATCGGATCTTCGGTGCCAACGACCTCAACCTCGAGGCTGGCCGGCGCGCGTTTGGTCTTCGTCGGAAACGGCACGTCGATCGAGAATCGCTTGAACAGCGTGTGCTGCGGTGTGATCACGAGCCGCAGCGAGCACGGCACGGTCGTGCCGACGACCTCGGCTTCGATCTTCTTGACGAGCAGGCGCGCGGGCTTCGCCTTCGTGCGCGCCAGTGACAGCGTCGTCGTCTTCGCGCGCGTTTCCGCGTGGGCAACTGCCACACACGCGACGCAGAGCGCCACGATCACTGCACCCCTCATGCGTCCATTGCATCACGTTGCAGCGGGAGCTGGAACCAAAAACGCGAACCGCGATCGAGCTCGCTGGTAAACCCAACACTTCCACCGTGCGTTTCGATGATCCGACGCGCAAGAACGAGACCGAGTCCGACACCACCCGACGATCGCGCGCGACTTCGATCGGCGCGAAAGAACGCCGTGAAGATCCGTGCGTGATCTTCGGGTGCGATACCGATGCCGTGATCGACCACCTCGACACGAACGCTGTCGCCTTCGCGCGAGACGTTGATCGCGATCGGCGCGGTTGAATACTTGCGCGCATTATCGAGGAGGTTGTCGACGACGCGGCGGAGCAGCACGGGATCGGCATCGACGACAAGCAAATCTCCGCACGGCTCGTAGGCGAGCTCGCGATCGGGCCAGCGCGCAGAGAACCGGGCGATCGCCGCTTCGACCGGCTCGCCGATCGCGACGCGGACCTTGCGCAACGGTGGCTGCGCTGCGTCCCAGCGCGGCGCTTCTGGATCGAGGCGCGCCGACACGATGATGTCATCGACGAGCTGCTCGAGCTCCGCCAGGTCGGTCGTGATCTCCGCGAGGTATGCGCGCGCTTTTTCATGATCGGCGGCGCCTGCGAGATCGAGCACGACGCGCATGCGCGCGAGCGGTGTGCGCAACTCGTGCGAAACATCGCCGAGCAGCTCGCGCTCGGATGCGCGCAGGCGTTGGATCTGGCTCGCCATCGTATTGAACGAGCGTGCGAGGTCGCCGATCTCATCGCTGCGCTCGATCGTCGCGCGTGCGGCGAGGTTGCCGCTGCCGAGCTCGCGCGCGAAGGCACCGAGGCGTTCGATCGGTCGCGCGATCGACCACGTCAGCGGTGCGGCGACGAACACGAACGCGAGCAGGAGCGCGGCGCCGAGCATGAGCGCGGCGTGGAGCGGCACCGAGGGTGCGGGCGGCACCTGGAGCACGGCATACGCGACGAGCGCGTCGTCCTTGAACGCCCCTACGACGAGGCGATCATCTTTCCAGCGTGCCGGTCCGGGCGTCACCACCGGCGCCGGCGGCAGTGGCGGTGTGATCGTCGTCGCGAGCACGCGGTGCTGCGCATCGAACACCGTGACGTGCAGCGGCGTCTCGCGGCGAACGTCCGCGAGCTGGGCCTCGAGCGCTGTCGGATCGCTCGCGCGCGCGAGCACACCGTTCGCGAGCGCGACTGCGAGGTTGGGGTGATGGCGCATGACCATCCGGGTATCGAAATCGCTCATCACGCGCTGCGTGATCATGACGAGCGCGATCACGCCCGCGAACAGCAGCACGCCGTGCAGCCAGATCCGACCGAGCAGCCTCATCGATCATCTCGCGCGAGCATGTAGCCGACGCCGCGAATCGTCCGGATCACGTCGTTGCCGAGCTTCTGGCGGAGCCGCGAGATCCGCACGTCGATCGAGCGATCGAACGCGTCTTCGGCGCTGCCCTTTGCGAGCTCGAGGATCTGCTCGCGCGTCAGCACGCGGCCGCTCCGTTCGGCGAGCACGCGCAGGATCGCGAACTCGTAGCTCGTCAGCTCGACGAGCTTGCCATCGTGATACGCCGCCATCGAGCCGAGGCGCAGCTCGAGCGAACCGACGCGAAGCACGTCGGCATCGGGGCCGAGGTGGCCGCGAGCCCGCCGCACGAGCGCACGTACGCGCGCGAGCAGCTCGCGCGGTGCGAACGGCTTGCCGAGATAATCGTCGGCGCCGAGCTCGAGCCCGACGACGCGATCCGCTTCTTCGGTGCGCGCGGTGACCATCAAGATCGGGACTGCCGAGGTCGTGCGCAGCTCGCGGCACACCGTAAGGCCGTCTTTGCGCGGCAGCATGAGATCGAGAATGACGATATCGAACGAGCGCTGCTTCGCCGCGCGCAGCGCCGCTTCGCCATCGCCGACGCGCGTCACGCCGATGCCGTTCTGCTCGAGCAGCTCCTGCGTGAAGCGAGCGAGCCGATCGTCATCTTCGACGAGCAACGCGAGGATTTCGGGCGGCACCGCACGAGCGTAGCCCCGGTCGCGCGCGCGTGGGGACTCGGTTACAAATCGACACACGGCGGTCAGGGAGCGGTCATGTCGGCGCGCCAGAGTGCCGGCATGCCCGTTATCCAGCTCCGCGGCGCCTCGCGCCACTATCCAACCCCCCAAGGCAGCTTCGCTGCACTCGCGGATGTCGATCTCGATCTCGCGGCCGGCGAGCTCGTCGCCGTCGTCGGCAAGTCAGGCAGCGGGAAGTCGACGCTGGTGAACTTGATCGCCGGCATCGATCGACCGACCGCGGGCAGCGTGCGCGTCGCCGGGACCGCACTTGATTCGCTCGCCGAGAGCAAGCTATCGGCGTGGCGCGGGCGGCACGTCGGCATCGTGTTTCAGTTCTTTCAGCTACTGCCGACGCTGACGGTGCTCGAAAACGTGATGCTGCCGATCGACTTCGCCGGCACCCTGTCGACAACGAAGGCGCGCGAGCGAGCGCGTACGCTACTCGACCGTGTTGGCATCGCCGATCAGGCGACGAAGCTGCCCGCCGCGCTCTCCGGTGGCCAGCAGCAACGCGCGGCGATCGCGCGAGCGCTCGCAAACGATCCGCCGGTCGTGCTCGCGGATGAGCCGACG
>Ga0070698_100003228_pt1 | contig 17962 bp, 17 predicted proteins | sample KBSK1502metaG_FD_65477 | JGI IMG/M metagenome (GOLD analysis project Ga0070698, IMG submission 65477) | Corn, switchgrass and miscanthus rhizosphere microbial communities from Kellogg Biological Station, Michigan, USA - KBS K1-50-2 metaG | ecosystem: Host-associated > Plants > Roots >...
CCATGGGCCACGCCGAGACAGTTACACCGCTGTCGTTCGCCCGGTCAAGCCGCTCGACACGTGCCCGGAACCTGAACAGTTACGAAAAACCCTGGTCACTGGCCCCGTCGGGTATTATCCGTCGGGGTCGCCCCATCTCGCGGCGGTGCTCCGGCCAGCATGCAACACGGCCTGTTGGCGTACGACCTGGCCAGCAGCTACCTATGCGCGCCCGGGCGAACGCGCGAACGCGTGAGGCGCGCCGTGGCGACCTGGTCCGGGTGGCGCAGCGCCAGTCATTGGTAGAAGCGCGCACCGCCTGGCAGCACTCCTCGCCTGCGGGATGTGGTGCGGTGCCGGGTGCTGCGAGGTTCGGTGTGGTGGCGGCCCTGATCCTACGGCCAACCGGCGCCGGGTGCGGACGCCTCAACCGTCAGCACCTGCCCCGTTCGCGCCCCGTCAGCCATGTGCTCAGTACCACGCCACTCGGTCGCCACCAGGAACAGCGTTCTGGAGTCCTCGCCCCCGAGCATGCAAGCGAAGCAGCCGTTGTCAAGGTCGATCGTCTGCAGCACCTGGCCACCTTCGCGAACGCGGACGCAACGCTTGTTAGGGACGTCCCCGTACCAGACGGCGCCTTCGGCGTCGAGACAGATGCCGTCGGGCACACCGCCACCCAGGTCAGCCCACACCCGCCCGTCCGACAGGCCGCCGTCGGCCGCGATGTCGAACGCCGTGAGCTTGTTGCCGTAGGACTCGGCGACGATCAGCGTCTGGTTGTCGGGCGTCACGGCCATCCCGTTGGGGAATGCGATGCCATCGGCCACCTGCCGAGCCGCGCCGTCGGGGGTGAGCAAGGCGATGGTTCCGGGGGCGAACTTGCCGCCTGGGAACTCGAAGCCCTGGTTGTTGATGTAGGCGTTGCCCCGACCGTCCACGACGATCTCGTTCCAGGGGTGCCCCTTCTCCGACAGGCCACTCAGGTCGGCATGGGTCATCAGCGAGCCGTCAGGCTCCCGGCGCAGCAGAAGCCCATCGCGCCCCGAGACGATCAGCAGGCGCCCATCTGGCAGCCAGTCGATGCACATCGGGAATGCCGGAAAGCGCACCCGGACGATGACTTCGCTGTTGCCCTCCAGATCGACGGCAACGACCTCCTGCGCGCCCCAGTCGGAGAACCAAAGACGGTCATGGTGCCAACGCGGCGACTCGCCGAACGCGATGTCAGTCATCAGCGTTTGCACTTCAGGCTTTGAAGGCTCCTTCGACGTCATCACAACCTCCTTAGCTCACAGCCATGCACATCATGGGCCGGCCCTCACGCTCGTCGTCGCCTCCACCCGCATCATCCTGAGGGCTCGCAACCCTCGGATGTCGCGCATCCTGTGTAAAGGATTACGTTCCGGTATCGGCATGGGACCGGATAGGCTGCTCTGCGGTCAGGTGACGATTCCTGATCCGGTGACGTACAGGCCACCAGGGCCCCGTGCGTCACGAATTGCAGCGTCACGGTGTCATCCTTGACCTGTAGGACATGGCCGCTTGGTGCTCGAAGCGAAGGTCCTCGTTCCAGATGCGCTCGATCACGGAGCTGAGTGTGGCACACCGCTGAGGGAGAACGATGAGGCTCGACAAGCGGACCACCAGTCATTGGCGCTCTGGGCGGCTGACTGCGCCGAGCACGTACTCCCGTACCTCGAGCAGAAGTATCCCAGAGATAGCCGGCCTTGGAACGCTGTCGAAGCAGGGCGCGCCTGGGCGCATGCCGGTTGGAGAGGAGACATGGAAATCTTCACGATCGGTTTCACGAAGAAGAATGCAGAGCAGTTCTTCGGGACGTTGAGCCGAACTGGCATCATGCGGCTGATCGATGTCCGCCTGAACAACAGCTCTCAGCTTGCCGGCTTCACCAAACGGGATGATCTTCCCTATTTTCTGCGCGAGCTGTGCGGCGCAGCGTATGTTCACGAGCGGCTGCTCGCTCCGACGCGGGAGTTGCTCGACAGCTACAGGAAACATGGCGCGGCCTGGGAGTCGTACGAGCGGGAGTTCCTTGGCCTGATGGCGCAGCGCCGTGTCGAGGAGCGGCTCGATCCGGCGCTGTTGGCCGAACGTTCAGTGCTGTTGTGCAGCGAGCCGACGGCGGAGCGGTGTCATCGCAGGCTCGTCGCTGAATATCTCCAGCAACATTGGCGGGATCTGAGCATAACGCACCTCTAGCGCCACGTTGGACGTCGTTTTGCTCCTGGTCAGGCCGGGCCTCGGTGCGCCGGGGCTTCGTCAGACCCTCGGCAGGTTCAATACGAGCACCGGGTCGGTAGTGGGCTGGGGGGAGCCGGAGGCGGGTTCGACCGTGAGGCCGACCCGGTCGGCGTCGGCGAGTCGGCTTGCGACGACGGGGCGGGTCTGGCCGTTGGAGTCGGGGCGGAGGAGGCCGGCGGGGCGCACGGCCCGCGGGCCCATGAGCCAGAGCTCATAGGTCTCGGACTTCTCGAGGCGCCGCAGGCCAGAGGAGGCGAAGACGACCTGCCCGCGGGACCTCGACACGACGACCGTCGCGGTCCCCCCGGCGGCGGGACCGGTCACGGTCCGGGCGTCGGGGGCGGCCAGGACGGCGGCGACCGCCTCGCCGGCCGCGCGAGTCCGATCCAGCTCCTGCTGGGACCTGACGGCCAACCCGCCGGCGATCAGGGCGACGACGAGGCATGCGGCTGCGAGCGCTGCCGCGAGGCGTGACCGCAGGCGGGCTCGCCTCCGGCGTTCGACCGCGAGGTCCGGTACCTCGGGCGGAAGCTGGCGGACGTGGTGGATCTGGGCCAGCACCTGGGCGCGCAGGTGTGGTGGCGGCGGCGAGGGGGCGACCGCCTCGGCGAGATGGGCGGTGGCCTCATGGAGCCCACGAACCTCCTGAGCGCAGGCATCGCACCTGGCCAGGTGCCCCTCGAAGAGCTCGCGGTCGTCATCGGGCAGCGCGTCGAGGGCATACGCCCCGGCGAGGGTGTGGAGATCCTCTCTCACGTCTCCACCCCCAAACAGTCCCGTAGGCGGATCAGCCCGTCGCGCATGCGGGTTTTGACGGTGCCGAGCGGCACGGTCAGCAGTTCGGCCACCTCGCGGTAGGTGTACCCCTCGTAATAGGCGAGGGCCACCGACTCCCGCTGCAGGTCGGTCAAGGTCCAAAGGCAGCGGCGCACGCGCTCGCGGTCCAGCCGGCCCTCGACGTCTTCGGCGACCTCGTCATAGGCGATCGGCTGCTCGATGCGGGCGGCCCTGGCCTGCCGGTCGCTGGAGGCCTGCTCGGCGCGCACCCGGTCGACGGCGCGGCGGTGTGCCACCGTCATGATCCAGGCCATGGCGCTGCCCCGGCCGGGCTCGTACCGAGACGCTCTGCGCCACACCTCGACGAGCACCTCCTGCACGACCTCCTGCGATTGGGCTGGATCGCGAACGACCCGCCTCACCAGGCCGTACACCGCGTCCACGACCTGGTCGTAGACCTGCTCGAAGGCGGCCTCGTCGCCGCGGGCGACCTGGCCGAGCAGCAGGTCCAGTTCCGGAGCGCGACGCTCGCGGTCAGCGGGAGACGCTTGCTTACGAAACGGCCGCACCGGACGCCTCTCGTCAGCCACGACACCTCTTCCCGTCAGGCCAAGGATCGTACTGGTTCCCTTTCGCGGTTCGAAGCCCCCGACATTCGGATTGGTCCCTCATCCGAGCGCCGCCGGGAGCCCGCGCAGCGCGAGCCCGACGCCCAGGGCCATGACGAGGGCGGCGGCGCCGACGGGCAGGGTCCTGGTCGGCACCCGGCGGCGCCAGCCAGCGGCACCATTCGGCCCGGCCGGCTGCATCCGCCGGGCCAGCCACCGCCCGGAGCCGGCGAGGAGGACGCCGACGAGCGTCAGGCTGAGCGCGAGCCCGGCACCGTATGCGAGCACCAGCGCGACGCCGAACCAGGCCTGGCCGAGCGCCGCGGCGCCGACCAGGACGACCACGGCGGACGGGCTCGGCACCAGCCCGCCGGCAAACCCCATGAGCACGACGCTCCCACGCCTCGGGCGCTCGGTCCGGTGTGGGTGCCCATGGCCGTGGCCAGTCCCATGGACGTGCCCCTTCTGGTGGTCATGGTCTGCCCGGTGGACGTGCCCGGCGCCTCCGCCGCCCATACCCCGCAGCGCGCGACGCAGCAGGCCCACGCCGGTGACGGCGACGAGCACGCCACTCGCCACCACGAGCCAAGGGATGGCGGCCGCTGGCGCGAAGGTCGAGCCGGTGGCGACGAGCAGCCCGAGGGTCAGGACGCCGGTGGTGTGGGTCACCGTGACGGTGGCGCCGAGCGCGAGCACCTCCCGGCGGGAACTCCGGCCGCGGCTGGCAGCGTACGCGGCCATGATCGTCTTGCCGTGGCCGGGCGCGAGCGCGTGTAGGGCACCGAGCGCCACCGCCACGGCCACAGCCATCGCGCCGAATCCGGGAGTGAGCGCGCGCCGGGCGACCAGGGCGGTGAACGCCTCGGCGAACCGGTCGGCGCCACGCGGCAGCACCCGGGCAACGCCGGAGGCCTGCCCGGCCGGTCCGGTCAGCGGCGCGCCACCCGGACGCACCCGCAGGGTCGCGTGGCGCTGGTCCGCCGGAGCGGTGAGCATGTCGCTCGGATAGCTGGTGAGCCGCTGGCTGCGGGAGTCCCGCGGGACGTCGCTCGCCAGCAGGGTCATCCGGTCTCCCCGTGCGGTGATCTCGCGCCATCCCGGCCGGATGGGCGCGCGGACGCGCAGCTCGATCGTCGATTCGGCCTTCAGCTCTGGCAGTTCGCCGACGATGGGGCATTCCAGGCGCAGGGTCGGCAAGCCCGCCTGGCCGGCGCCGAGCCGAGCGGTCGCCGACCGGGCGGTTACTGGGACCGTCCGGCCGTCGATGCTGATCAGCAGCTCGCCGGCCGACCGAGCGCAGGCGCCTCGAGCCCAGACGGCCAGCTCGGCGGCTGACGGCTTGCCGTCACGGTCGCTGTCGATGGCCGTCCTGGCCTGAGCCGTGGGGATCTCGGCGAGGTCCTGGACGTGGTCGATCCGCAGCTCCCCCGGCGCGACGACCAGGCCGTCGTACCGGTTGACGGATAAATTCCCGAGCGGGTGGGCGGCGGCCACGGCCGCCGACAGCCCCACCCAGGCGCCGCAGATTGCCAGCACCATCACCAGCCTGCGGAAGAGGCGGCTCGCGAAGCGCCCGCGAGATGGCGGCGCGGAGCCGCCCCCGGCCCGAAGCCGGCGGACGGGGCGGCCCACGAGCTGGGAGTTCACGGCCGGCCTCCGACGGCGGCCAGCGCGGCGCGGGCACGCGGGACGAGCAGGGGGGAGAAGTAGGGGTTGAGGTCGAGGGCGGCGGCAAGGCTGTGACGCGCGTCGGCGCGGAGGCCGAGGGCCTTTTCGATCATGCCGCGGTGGTAGAAGAAGAGCGCGTTGCGATAGCCGGTGCGGGCGGCATGCCGAGCCTGCGTCAGCGCCTCGCGATCGCGCCCGTTGACGTGGAGTGCCCACGCGAGCGCGTCGTCGACGTGGATGCTGTCGCGCCGCGCTCGCTCGGCCAGCGCCGCTCGCAGGGCTGCCGGGCGGTCGCCGTGGTCAGCGCCGAACAGTGCCGTCTCCAGATCGGTGGTGACGCCGTTCGCCTGGGCAGTCCTGACCGAGGCGTCCACCACGTCGTACTGCTCTTGCGCCTTGTCTGGCCGCCCCTGGGCCTCGTCCAGCTCGCCGAGGGGAGTCAGGTACGCCGGCAGTGGCAGCCGGCTCACCAGTGACTCGCGCTCCCTGGTGGCACCGGCCAGGTCGCCGCGGGCGGCCAGCACGCGGGCACGGCCGTCCAGCGCTGGCGGATAGCCCGGGTCGGCGCGCAGCGCCGCACCGAACCGCCGCCAGGCCGTCGTCAGGTCGCCCCCGCTCCACGCCAGCTCGCCGAGCTGGGTTGCGACGTAGGCGATGTCGCCGGGGTCGGTCGCGGACGCCATGGCCCGCTCCAGCACCCGGGCGGCACCGGCGGGGCGACCCTGCAGCTCGAACACATAGGCGACCCGCGTGAAGATCGGGATTCCTGGCTGCGTCGCGTCGGCGCGCCGCGCCGCGGCCATCGCGTCCGTGTAGCGGCCGAGCTCGACGAGCGCGTCGATGCGCACAGCGTTCGCCCGCGTGCCGTAGGGGTTGACCGCGAGCGCGCGATCGGCCAAGCGCAGCGCCGTGGCGAAGTCGTGCCGCGCCGCCGCCAGCGCACCCAACCCGGCCAGCGCGGCGTCGTTGTCGTTGCGCGCCAGCCGCAGTGAGCGGTCGAGCACGCCTTCTGCCTTGGGGTAATAGGTGGGGTCCGCCGACAGCCGCGCCTGCTCGACGTAGGCCACTCCCAGGGTCGCCCACCCGGCGGCATCTCGCGGCTGGACGCGCAGGTGGCTCTGAAGCGTTGCGATCGCCGCGGACAGGCTCGCGGTCGAGAGCCGGTCCGCGGCCGCCGACGGAACCGGCGCCGCCGCCCGCTCCCTCGCCGCCCGCGGCGAGGACCTGGGGCTGAGCGCGACCGCGGCGCCGAGCACGAGCCCGATCGTCAGGGCGCCCGTGACCACGATGGTGAGAGCACGTCGCATGGTTTGGTCTCCCTCGGGTTGCGGTTGCCCGCCGGTCCGGCCACGCCGAGCGCATGGCCGGACCGGCGAGCTGGCCGCGCGTTGCCTCAGGCGAAGGAACTGCCCCTGCGGCCCAGCCTGCGGCCCAGCAGGATCCCGCCGGCCGCCGTGGCCACCATCGCCGCGGCGATCGCGGCGGCGACCGGAAGTGGCAGGCGGTCAGATGACGCCCGGCTCGCCGCGTTGTCGGCATTGAGCTGGGTCGCGCCGTCGCGGGCCGTGGAGCCCTGCCGGCCGGCGCCAGCAGTGGCGCTGCCGTTGTCTCTGGCGGCTCCGCCCTGCTGCCCGGTGCCCTGCGTCGTGCCGCCCTGGGGGGGCGTGGCGCCCCCCGGAGGCGTCGAGCCCTTGCTGGCCGCCGCGCTCTGCACGTCAGAACCGGAATGCGGCAGGGCGACGTAGGGGAACACCGAGCCGAACGGCGTGTCGTTGGCGTCGACCGCGTCACCGAGGTCGTTCTTCTTGCCGAGCAACTCGCCCTCGACGACCTGCAGCGAGATGTCCACCACGTCGTCGGTCAGCCGGCGGCCGTTGGGGAAGCCGGCGGTGTCGCCGTCCAGGACGCCCAGCCGCTTGGGCGATGCGGACGGCGCGATCGAGGTATTGAGCCGGAGCATCTCCGCCGGACGGACCTTCGGCGGCTGGTTGAGCCCTGGCACGCCGGTGAGGAAAACCTGCACCAGGTCGTTGCGCGGCTCGGCCGGCGCGGGGATGCCGTACACGGACTGGATCAGCCTCGGCAGCTCGGGGTTGGTGACGTACCTGCCGAACTGAGCGTCCTTCCAGGGCACCGAGGCGTTGAACTTGTCCTTGTCCTTCCTCGGGATGACGACCTCGTTGACCAGCGGCATGCCGAGCCGCGACACCTGCCGGAAGTCGCTCAGCGCGCTGCCGCGCGAGGTGGTGGTCCAGACGCCGACGATCGGCTGCTCGTCGTTGGAGCGCAGCAGCTTGGACGGCACCTGGATCGCGACCGTGTTGACGTTGTAGCCACGCAGGGTGTCGTCGCCCACCTCTGACAGATTGCCGCCGTAGAGCAGGTCGAAGACGCGCAGGTCGAGGAAGAAGGGGTCGTCGGCCTGCCCGGCGAAGACCTTGCCGCCACCCGGAACCGACCGGACCGCCTGGTTGCGAAGGGTCGCGTAGTCCGGCATCGATGCCCGGCCGACGTTGGAGGGCGCGACGGGGACGTTCGTCAACAAGGTCGTGGAGGACTGGAAGACGCCGCCCTTGCGGCGCACGAGCTGCAGGTCGTAGGTCTGCCTGAAGTTCAGGTCCGTGTCGTCCAGGCTGGTCACCGGGCCGGTGTTGTAGAGGAAGGTGTTGCCGTTGCGGACGCGGTCCTTGAACGTCCAGCGGTAGGTGAGGTCGGCGCCGCCCTCGCCGTCGGTGTCGATGTTGACGTCGTAGCGCGCGTCGGTGGCGAACTTGTAGAAGTTGGGCCCGCCCGCCGGGTCCTCGAACGGGATCCAGTTGGCGATCAGCGTGGTGGTGTCCGGCCGGTCAGGGCTGACGAACGCGTACAGGTCGGTGTTGTCGTACTGCGGTTGGCCCGAGATGAGGGGGGCCTCGCGGTGGCTGGAGGCGACGGCCTGGGTCGGCGCCAGGCTTGCGACCGCCGTGGCGGCCAGCACCGCGCCGGTGACCATCAGCATGGCGGCTCGCGAGCGAGCCGATCGGAACCTCGACATGGCTGCTTCCTTCGTGCGACGACGGAGGTGACGTGGAGCCGGCTTCCGTCAGCTCTTCGGACCCGCCGAGCGGGCGGATTGGTCGGGGCGCACACTGTTGGCATGACGTTGGACTACGGCAGGGCGCTGGAGTTCGGGATCTCGGTGGTGCCCGACGCGGCGGCGCTCGAAGAGGCGCGGGCGGCGGTCGGCGCCGCGGACCGCGGCGGGCTCGACCTGGTGGGTATCCAGGACCACCCCTACCAGCGGCGCTTCCTCGACACCCTGGCGCTGATCGGGACGCTGCTGGCGCAGACGCGGCGGGTCCGCGTCTTTCCGGACGTGGCGAACCTGCCGTTGCGGCCGCCGGCGACCCTGGCGAAGCAGGCGGCGAGCCTGGACGTGCTGAGCGGCGGCCGCTTCGAGCTCGGCCTTGGGGCCGGGGCGTTCTGGGATGCGATCGAGGCCATGGGCGGCCCGCGGAGGACGCCGGCGGAGGCCGTGGAGGCCCTCGAGGAAGCCATCGCGATCATCCGGCAGGCATTGGCCGAGGAACGGTCGGTACGGCTCGACGGCAGGCACTACCGCGTCCGCGGCTACCATCCCGGGCCTGCTCCGGCGCACCGGATCGAGATCTGGATCGGCGCCTACCGGCCGAGGATGCTCCGTCTGATCGGCCGGCTCGCCGACGGCTGGCTCCCTTCCGTCGGCTCCTACCTGCGGCCGGAGGCGCTGCCCGCGATGCAGCGGATCATCGACGAGGCCGCCATCAAGGCCGGGCGCGACCCCGCCGACGTGCGGCGCATGGTCAACCTCTCGGGCAGCATCGAGGCGCCAGGGGCCGAGGGCATCACCGGGAGCGTGGACGACTGGGTGGACCTGCTTTCCGGGTGGGCCACCGACCTCGGGGCCGACACCTTCATCTTGTGGCCCACGACCCCCGGCGAGCGGCAGGTCGAGTTGTTCGGCACGGAGGTCGCCCCGAAGGTCCGCGCCGAAGTCGCCCGCCGCCGCGGCTGACGCGAACCGTTGGTGAGGAGAGGAGGCCACAGGGTTGGACGGCGTTCGCCTGCGAGTGCTCGGCTGCGCTGGGGGCTACCCGGGGCCGGGCAGTCCGTGCTCCGGCTACCTGCTGGAGGCGGCGGGCCGGCGCGTATGGGTCGACGCCGGCGGCGGGACGCTGGCCGAGCTGCAGCGCCACTGCTCCCTGGACGACCTCGACGCGGTCTGGATCAGCCACCTTCACCCGGATCATTGCACCGACCTGCCGCTGGCCTTCCACGCGCTGTCGGTCGGCGGCGTCCGCGGCGGCCGGCGGCTCCCCGTGCTCGGCCCCAGCGGTTGGTCGCGGCACATGGACGCGTTCGTGGCGGAGCCCGGCGCGATGGCCAGCGTCTTCGACGTGGTCGAGCTGTCCGACGGCGAGTGCGTGGCGTTCGGCGAGCTGGCCATGCTGGCGGTCGCCACCGTCCACGGGATCGAGACCTACGGGTTCCGCGCGACCGCGGGCGGGCCCACGCTGTCGTACTCGGCGGACTCCGGGCCATGCGAAGCGCTGGAGCGGCTCGCTGAGGGCAGCGACCTGTTCCTGTGCGAGGCGTTCCTGTCGCCCGGCGGCCCCAGGGAGCCACACGCCGGCGCCATCTCGCTCACGCCCGGCCAGGCCGGCGCGTACGCACAGGCCGGCGGCGCCCGCCGCCTGGTATTGACGCACCTTCCCCCTGGCGCCGACCGGGCGAGGACCCGCTGGCTTGCCGAGAGCGAGTTCAGCGGGGCGGTCGACCTCGCGGACCAGGGCCGCGGCTTCGAACTCGGGCCCGGCGGCGTGTCGAGCGTCACAGATCGACTGTGACGCAGGCCCTTGACCTGCTGGCGCCCCAGGCACTGTGATGAGCCTCGACGATTCCATTTGGGGGTGCAGCGATGGACGCGGATCTCGTGCTCGAAGGTGGCGGCGTCAAGGGCATCGGGCTGGTCGGTGCCATCAGGGGGCTCGGGGACGCCGGCTACCGGTTCCGCCGGGTGGCGGGCACGTCGGCCGGGGCGATCGTGGGGTCGCTGGCTGCCGCCGGCGTCCCGGCCGAGCAGCTCCAGCGGATCATGCATGAGCTGGACTACCGAAAGTTCCAGGACGGGAACCTCCTCACCCGTCTCGGCCGGCCCGGCGCCGCCCTCCAGATGCTGCTCCACAAGGGCGTGTACAAAGGCGACTGGCTGCACGACTGGGTCGCCGGTCAGCTCGCCGACGCGGGGGTGCGGGCCTGGGGCGACCTGCGGATCAGCCAGCAGGACGACCCCGGCAGCGCGCTGCCGCCGGCGCGCTCCTACAAGCTGGTGGTGATCGTCTCGGACGTCACCGACAACCGGCTGCTGCGGCTGCCGTGGGACTACGACCGGCTCGGCGTCAGCGCCGGCGAGGTCGACGAGATGCCGGTGGCGGACGCGGTGCGCGCCTCCGCGTCGATCCCGTTCTTCTTCCAGCCGTGCATGCTCAAGGTGCCCGGTCGCGGCGGCCAGGTCTACCTGACCGACGGCGGCATGCTCTCCAACTTTCCGATCGACGTGTTCGACCGCCGCGACGAGCGGCGGCCCAGGTGGCCCACCTTCGGGGTGAAGCTCTCCGCCAGGCCGGGCGCCAACCTGCTCGCCCCGGCCCAGTCGATCCGCGGCGTGGTGCGGTTCGCGCTCGCCCTGGTGGCCACCATGGCCAACGCCCACGACCAGATGCACCTGGACGACCCGTCGGTGGTGGACCGCACCGTCTTCGTGGACACCTTCGGCGTGAAGTCCACCGACTTCCACCTCGACGCCAAGACCCGCGACCAGCTCTTCGACGAGGGCATGCGGTCCGGGAAGAAGTTCCTCGCCGGCTGGAACTTCGACCGCTACCTGGACACCTACTGGAAGCCGGCAGCCGCCGAGGGGACTGGCCGCGCGCCCACAGCCACGGCCGCCACGGCGGCCACGACTGCCGAGGCCGCCGCCAAGCCCGCCGGCGACGGCGCGTAGCGCCGGCGGGCCGGCCCGCCGGCCCGCCGCGGCGGCCCCGGCCCGTCGCCCAACGGCCCGCCGGGGAACCCGCCGGGGAATCGGGCACCGAAGCGCCGGGTTGCAACCGTGTCGAGCGTCAAGCGGTCCCCTGGTGGGCGAGGAGGCTTCTGTATGCGGCGGGTGTTGGTCATGATCGCGGTCATCGCGCTCGCGGTGGTGCTCGGTGCGGCGGCCGCGGGCTGCAAGAAAAGCGGCAGCTCTGGTGGCGGTGGCGGCTATATGGGCCGGCCGCATTCCCAGGTGACCTCGAGCGCGTGAAGCGCTCGAACGGGACACGGGCGAGAGCTGTAGATTCCACCCCTTGTCAGCGGGGGCCGGGCGCGCCAGCGCCCGGTGGCGGAGCGACGATGATGGGGTGACCAGATGGTCAGGGCCGATCCGGGCGGCGGTTCGATCGCGGCAATCGATCCCCAGCTCATGGCGCAGATGAACACGTCGATCAAGAACGGCGGCGAGACGCTCGTCAACCAGGGCGGCAACCTGAAGAACCGGTTCTCAAACCTGTTCCTGGACACCGCGCCGCTGGCCGAGATCGTCTCGATCGGCAACTGGGCGCACGACCAGCTTCCGATGCTGACCCGGCGCCAGACGCTGGCCAAGGCCATCGACGACACCCCGGGCGCCCATTTCTACGACGAATACGCGACCGGCATGCACCTCTCGCCGGCGCAGGCCGCCCAGCAGGGCTCCGATCTGGCCAGGCAGTTCATGGAGCTCAGCTCCACCGACGAGGAGGGCGCCAGGCGCGCCCACCAGATCGCGCTGGAGCTGGCCAGCCACCAGGACGACCCGGCCTTCACCTCGGCGTTCTACGGCACGCTGGGGCCCCAGCGGACCAAGATCATCCCGATCTACATGACCCAGAGCGGCAGCCGGACCGCCGCCGACGACCTGAAGATCTACAGCCACGCGCTGGGAACCGCGCTCAGCGCACCCTACCCGGCGCCAGGGATGGACAAAGTCTCCAGCGACTTCGAGCGCGCCAGCAGCAACCGTCCCGATGCCTGGAACAAGGGCGCCATGCTCGCCTACGCCAAGGTGCCCGGGAACTGGCTCGGAAAGGTCGCCAGGAACAACGCCCTCGACGACTTCGCCAAGGATCCCGACCAGGACTTCCGCGGCGGCGGGCTGGACGCCGGCCGGCTCGGGCTGCCCGAAGACACCGTGGCGCTGTTCCTCGAGGTCGTCGCCAACAGCCCAGAGTCCTCGCGATACGCGCTGACCACCATGGGCCAGCCCGACCACGGGCATTCGCTGGACGAGAACATCCATCGCTTCATGTCGTACTCCAAGGCGGTCGGCACCGGCGACGAGATCCAGGAGAGCCTCGGCTCCGCGCTGGCCGCCGGCTCCGGCGTGAACGACGAGACCATGGGACACCACAGCCAGGCCGCGGCCGACTTCGCCCAGAAGGTCATCCAGAGCGTCGGCAGGTACTCGGGCGACGTCAACCCGATCATGGGCCACTCGATGGCCGAGATCGCCGGCTCGTGGGCGCCGGAGATCGTCATCGGCTCCGACCCCGACAACGACCGGAGCGAGACGGTGCCCGGCCTGAACCCGATGTTCAGCCTGGACACCCACGACACCTACGCGTTCATGAGGTCCTTCGCGCACGACGACCAGACCGGCCAGCCGTTCGACGACGCCATGGCGACGCTCACCGGGCAGATGATCGACGCCGGGGTGAAGGCGGACATGGCCGCCGGCGGCACGGACTCGCCGGGAACCCAGCGGGTCATGAGCTACCTCGGCTCGGCGGCGGGGCTGGAGTACGCGTCGCGGTTCGAGGTCCGCGGCGACATGGACGAGCAGGAGCGGAAGGTCCGCCAGTTCTTCGGGGACATCGCCAACATCGGCATGAACGCTGCGCCGGTCAACCCGGCGACGCTCGCCGGCAAGGTGGCCTGGCAGGTCTTCCAGTTCGAGGGCGGCAACGCGATCGACGACTGGGTCCAGGGCGGCTCCAGTCGCACCGACGACCTGGAGAACCGCCGCCGGCAGGCCTCGCTGGCCTCCAACTACCTGATCGCCTCCAAGCTGATGGACCACGGTTACCCGATGACCGCCCAGCCCGACGCCACCGCCGACCAGTGGGCGCGGGGCAACGACGTCGACCCGGCCAGGGCCCGCTTCACCGACTCCGGCGGGCACCTGCTCCCGCCCGACAAGATCCTGGCGGACAAGGACAAGCTGGCGGCCTATGACGCCTGGCTGGAGGCCAACGGCCGCGGCGGCAGCCACGACGACGCCTTCGGCCAGAAGACCGTCGACCTCGCCAACACCCAGCAGGGCGCCTTCACCCGCACCGTCGACCGCTACGGCCCCGACGACTAGGCCGCGGTGACGCCGGGGTCACCCTCGGGACGCGGCGGCGCGGTGTGCCTGCGGGCTGCGGCCGTGGAGCCGCTTGAAGGCGGTGCTGAGCGCGAAGGAGCTGCCGTAGCCGACCTGCCGCGCGACGGCGCCGATGGTCGTGCCGGGCTCGCGGAGCAGGTCGGCGGCCAGGGCCAGCCGCCAGCCGGTCAGGTAGGACATGGGCGGCTCGCCGACCAGCTCGTGGAAGCGGCGGGCCAGCGCCGCGCGGGAGACGCCGGTGCTGTCGGCGAGCGAGGCGACCGTCCACGGGTGCGCCGGGTTGTTGTGGAGCATCCGCAGCGCGCGGCCGACCACCGGGTCGCTCAGCGCCTGGTACCACGCGGGGGCCTTGGCCTCGGGGCGGGAGAACCAGGCCCGCAGGACGGCGATCAGCAGCAGGTCCAGCAGCCGGTCGAGCACGACCTCCTGGCCGGGCTCGTCCTTGACGATCTCCTGCCCGAGCAGCGGGACCAGCGCGCAGTCCCAGGCGTCCTCCTCCAGGACCAGCAGCGGCGGCAGGGCGTCCAGCAGGCGCCGGCTGACCTCGCCGCTCATCTGATACGTGCCGGTGAGCATCACCGTCGAGCCGTGCGGGCTGTTGCCCCAGGTGCGCACGCCCAGGTCCATCGCCTGCGCCAGGCTTTCGCCATCCGGGGTGGTGCAGTGCTGCCCGGGATGGATCACGACCTGGACAGGAGTGGCCGGGTCGTCGGCGACCGTGTAGGGATCCGGGCCGCGCATGATCGCCACGTCCCCGGGGCCGAGCCGGAGCGGCTCGCTACGGTCGTGGAGCACGCAGGCGCGGCCCCGGACCATCGCCACCAGGGTGAGCGGCGCCTCGTCCTGGATACGCAGGGACCACGGCGGGTCCATGACCGAGCGGAGCAGGAAGGCCCCCTGTGCCCTCGGTCCGTCCAGAAGGCTCGTGAGCGCGTCCATGCGCGCCAGTATAGACGCTTGAACATGAAGTTGCGCCTCTCGACTATGGCCCGTCTCACCAGGCGGCAGTTCACTGACAGCAGGAAGGGAACCACGCACGAGGAGGCGCAGATGGAGACGACCTTGGTGCTCGGCGGGACCGGCAAGACCGGCCGCCGGGTGGTGGAGCGGCTGAAGGCGCGAGGCATGCCGGTTCGCGCCGGCTCCCGCTCGGGTGAGCCGCCGTTCGACTGGGAGGACCGCGACACCTGGGCGCCGGTGCTGTGCGGCGTCGGATCGGCGTACCTGGTGTACTACCCGGACCTGGTGGCACCCGGGGCTGACGCCACCATCGCCTCGTTCGCCGAGCTGGCGGTCTCCAGCGGCGTCCGGCGGCTGGTGCTGCTGTCCGGTCGCGGCGAGGAGGAGGCCCTGCGCTGCGAGCAGGTGGTCCGCGGTGCCGCCGCCGACCTGACGGTCCTGCGCTCGAGCTGGTTCTCCCAGAACTTCAGCGAGGACTTCCTGCTGGAGCCGGTGCTGAGCGGCGAGATCGCGCTCCCGGCCGGCAATGTGGCCGAGCCGTTCGTCGACGCCGAGGACATCGCCGACGTCGCGGTCGCCGCACTGACCGAGGACGGGCACGCCGGCCAGGTCTACGAGCTGACCGGACCGCGGCTGCTGACCTTCGCCGACACTGCCGAGGAGATCGCCAAGGCGACCGGCCGCCAGATCACCTACCTGCCGGTGTCCCCTGAGCGGTTCGCGTCGGTGCTGGCGGAGGCCGACGTGCCGGCCGAGTTCGTGACCATGCTGACCGAGCTGTTCAGCAGGGTTCTGGACGGCCGCAACGCCCACCTGACCGACGGCGTCCAGCGCGCCCTTGGCCGGGCGCCCCGGGATTTCAGCGAGTACGCGCGGAGCGCCGCCGCCACCGGCGTCTGGGACCGATAGGTGTCGAACTCGAGTCATGGAGGACGATCATGCAGTGGTCCCGAGGCGCCTCGCTGGTCGCGGCCACGCTGACCATGGGCTTGATGGCTGGCCTGTTCTACGCCTACGCCTGCTCGGTGATGCTCGGCCTGGGCCGGGCGGGCGACCGGACCTTCGTCGACGGGATGCAACGGATCAACGTGGCCATCCTCAACGGCTGGTTCTTCCTGAGCTTCTTCGGCGCGTTGCTGCTCACCGCCCTGGCCGGGGTGCTTCACCTCGGCGCGGACTGGCGGTCCGTGCTGCCGTGGATCGTGGCCGCGTTCGTCCTGTACGTGGTCACGCTGGTCATCACCATGGGCCTCAACGTGCCGCTCAACAACGCCCTCACCGCCGCCGGCGACCCGGACCGCATCGCCGATCTCGCCGCCGTCCGCGAGCGCTTCGAAGCACCCTGGGTCCGCTGGAACCTCGCCCGCGCGCTGACGTGCACCGCAGCCTTCGGCTGCCTCGCCTGGGCGCTCCTGCTCCACGGCCGCATCGCGGCAACGGTTGCGGCGTGAGGTCGGGCGGGACGGGCCGGCCGCGCCAGGCGGGCCGCGGGGTTCGGCCTCGACAGGCGGACGGGGACGTCCGGCCGGTTATCCCGTCGACAGGCAGTCCGTCTCGCCGGCGACCGAGTAGTTGCGGCCGTCCTGGCTGGTGATCACCGACAGGCGGGCGTGGCCGTCCACGCCGATCGAGGTCACGGTGTCGTCGGAGTCCCTGGTGGACTGGCGCTCCCAGCCGGAGCCGATGTCCCCGACCACCCCGACCGCGTAGTCGAAGGCGGCCGCGCGGTCGCCGAACCCGCGGGTCTGCACGGTGGCCGCGTAGACGCGCTTGGCGCGGCCGTTGCCGCACTCCAGGTCGGTGCGGGCGTCGCTGGAGACCAACGGTTGGCCGCGGCCGAGCTGCTTGGCGTACAAGCGCTGGACCGCGTGCTGCAGCTGCGTGCCGGCCTCGGCGACCGTCGGCTGGTCCTTGCCTGAGCAGGCGGTCAGCGAGCCGAGCAGCGCCAAGGGCAGCGCGGCGGTGGCGGCCGCTCGGGGAAGCAGGCGGAGGGGTCGCATGACGGTCACCCTATCCGGCGGAGCAGGCTCGGAACAAAACCCCTGATGCCGATCGTACGGCGCGTTTCCGCTCCAGTGGCATCTTGCGGGAGAATCGATCGCCATCTCGTGATGCAGGAGGATGTTGTGGCCGTTACCGGGGACCAGCAGACCGAGCCGATGGTGACCAACCCGCGGCGTCAGAAGCTCGAATCGCTGCTCAGCATGGTCCGTGCGCAGAAGGACGCGCTCGCCTCGGCGCTCGACAGGGGCGCGCAGGACATGGGCGGCGGCAAGGTGTGGACCGGCTCCACCGGCAGCGCCTTCCAGGCGGAGATCGAGGGGCGCAAGCAGAAGCTGCACACGCAGGCCGGCAAGCTGGAGGGCATCGTCGGCGAGGCCCTCTCGCACGAGCCGGAGAAGATCACCGCCACACAGGCCCGCGCGCAGCACCACGATTACTACTGATCGGGCGGCTCTGCGCGAACCACCGGAGTTTCCTCTGTAGCTCTACCTATTCACAGATTTATCCACTCTTGTGGATAACTTTGACGGCTTGTGTCCTACCTGCGAGAACGGCCTGTTCGGCGGTGACGGGGCCGACTGGTGCTACCCCTACCCGCTGCCGCCAGGCTCCCCCATTGGCCGGCGTGGCCTCCAGCCGTCAACCTGTGAGCGCCACGACACCGCGACCATCAGGAGCCAGCGCGATGGAGGAGGCCCAGCGACGGGCTGCCAGCAACGCCGCCTTCGAGGTGCTGTCCTGGCGTACCTGGGCCGCCACGGCATACCTGATGGCCAGCTTCCCGCTCGGCCTCTTCTGGTTCGTCTTCACGGTGACCGCCCTGGCGCTGGGGATCTCGCTGGCGGTGCTGTGGGTCGGTTTGCCGATCCTGGCGCTGACCATGCTCTGCTGGAAGGGCGGGGCCAGGGCCGAGCGCGCTTTCATCCGGGCCGCGCTCGGCGTCGACATCCCGAGCCCCTACCGGCCGATGCCTGACAGCTCGATCCTTGGAAGGTGGCGGGCAAGGGCGAGTGACCCTGCCACCTGGCGCGACGGCGGCTACCTGCTGCTGCTCGGCCCCCTGGGGACGATCTGGTTCGTGCTGGCGACGGCGCTTTGGTCGATCCCGTTCGCGCTGCTGTCGGTGCCGTTGTGGTACTGGGCCGTGCCCGGCGGGGCGAGGCTGTTCGAGTTCTCGGACCGCCCGCTGCTCGTGGTGGACAGCCTGCCGCGGGCGCTGCTGATCGCGGCCGCCGGGCTGGTGCTCGCGGTTGGCGTGCCACCGCTGATCCGCGGCATCGCC
>Ga0070698_100003229_pt1 | contig 17957 bp, 15 predicted proteins | sample KBSK1502metaG_FD_65477 | JGI IMG/M metagenome (GOLD analysis project Ga0070698, IMG submission 65477) | Corn, switchgrass and miscanthus rhizosphere microbial communities from Kellogg Biological Station, Michigan, USA - KBS K1-50-2 metaG | ecosystem: Host-associated > Plants > Roots >...
ATGAAGAATACCACCACCGCGCATACGGGACGCCATTTTCTGCAGATCCCGGGCCCGACCAATGTCCCCGACCGGGTGTTGCAGGCGATCGCTATGCCGACGATCGATCATCGCGGGCCAGAGTTTGCAGCGCTCGGGCAGGAGGTGGTCGCCGGGATGAAGCGGGTCTTCCAGACCGAGGATGGCGTCGTCGTCTACCCTTCTTCGGGGACCGGGGCTTGGGAAGCCGCGCTGTCGAACACGTTATCGCCAGGCGATCACGTGATCATGTTCGAGACCGGCCATTTCGCGACATTGTGGCACCAGATGGCAGCGCGCCTCGGACTCGAGGTCGAGTTCGTCCCCGGGGATTGGCGGCACGGCGTCGATCCGGCATTGGTCGAAGAGAAACTGACGGCCGATCGCGACCACCGACTAAAAGCGGTTTGCGTCGTCCATAACGAAACCTCGACCGGAGTGACCAGCCGGATCGCCGAGATCCGCGAGGCGATCGATCGGGCACGCCACCCGGCGCTCTTGATGGTCGACACGATCTCCTCACTCGCCTCGATCGACTATCGCCACGATGCGTGGAAGGTCGACGTCACCGTCGCCGGGTCGCAGAAGGGACTGATGCTGCCGCCGGGGCTCGGGTTCAATGCGGTATCGAAAAAGGCGCTGGCGGCCCATAAGACGGCGCGGCTGCCACGCTCCTACTGGGATTGGGAGCCCATGCTGGAGACCGGGCGCACCGGCTTCTTCCCGTACACGCCAGCGACCAACCTGCTGTTCGGGTTGCGCGAGGCCCTGAAGATGCTTCTCGAGGAGGAGGGGCTGCCGGCGGTGTTTCACCGCCACGCCCGCCACGCCGAGGCGACGCGGCGCGCGGTCGCCGGGTGGGGCCTCGAGGTGTTGTGTGCTGATGCGCGCGAGCATTCGAATTCGCTGACAGCTGTTCTCGTCCCCCACGGGTTCGATGCCGACCGGCTGCGCGAGATCATCCTCGAAGCCTTCGACATGTCGCTTGGCACTGGTCTCGGCAAGCTCAGGGGCAAGATCTTTCGCATCGGCCATCTCGGCTACTTCAACGATCTTATGCTCTGCGGCACCTTGTCCGGTGTCGAGATGGGGCTGCACCGCGCCGGCATCCCGCACCACACCGGCGGGATTACTGCGGCGCTCGAGTTTCTCGGCTCGGTGCTGTCCGACGCTGCGCCGGCGGCGTAACATGCGGCGAAGCCCCATTTGGAGGACGCCGAAATGCTTAAGGAGCACGCCGAAGAGGCCGCCCGCCTGTTGTGCGCGGCGCGCGATGGGCCGCCCGTTCACGAATTGCCGCAAAGCTGTCTGCCGCAATCGGACCTTGACGCCTACCAGATCCAGGATGCGGTGACCCGCCAGCTCGGCCAGGTGATCGGCGGGTGGAAGGTGGGTGCCGCTTCGCCGAGCACAGCCGCATTCTGCGCCCCGATCTATACGAGCATGATCCGGCCGAGTCCGGCTTCCTATGAGGCAGCAGAGCTGCGGCTTATCGGGATCGAGGCGGAGATCGCCTTCAGGCTTGGCCGCGATCTGCCGGCGCGCGCCGCCGCCTACGAGCGAGGCGAGGTCACCGCAGAAGCAACGCTCCATCCGGCGATCGAGGTCGTGGATTCGCGTTACTCCGATTTCCGCGCGCTCAACCGGGCCTCGATCCTTGCCGACAATTTTTCGAATGGCGGGCTGGTTTACGGATCCGCCGTGCCGAACTGGCAACAGCTGGATCTCGGCCGTACCACAATGACCGTGACCGAAGACGACCAGCCCTTCGCCGATAGTAGCGGCGCCGCAGCGCGCGACCCTATCGGGGCACTCGTGGACTTTGCCAATCTGATGAATGGGCGGGGTGGCGCCAAGGCTGGCACGATCGTCACTACCGGGTCCTGGACCGGAATGGTGTTCACCAAACGCGGAGCGCGGATCGTTGCCGATTTTGGCCCGCTCGGCCGCGTCGAGGTGGCATTCGCGGCGAACGAGTGACGGCCTTCGGCGCCGCTTCCGGTGAAGTCCAAAGCTACGACCGCGTCCTGCGCGCGGTGCATTGGTTGATCGCCGGGCTCGCCGTGATTGTGGTCTCGCTCGGCTGGGCGATTGGCGAGGCTCCGCGTAACACGCCGACGCGGGATTACGCCCTGCTACTACACCGCTCGGTCGGCCTGACCATTCTCGCACTGATGTTGTTCCGGGCTGCGTGGCGCTGGCGCCATCCGGTGCCGCCTCTCCCACCGAGCGTCCGGGGTTGGGAACGGATGCTTTCTCGCGGTACCCATTTTTTGCTCTATTTGCTGTTCATCGGCATGCCGCTCGCCGGCTATGTGAACGCGGCCGCCGCGGGCCATCCGGTCAGTGTCTTCGGCGTCGTCTCCATTCCGCCATTGATGCCCGTAAACGATCGGCTCGCGCAAATCGCCATCGCTGTTCACCTCGTCGGACAATACCTGGTCTACATATTTGCGGCGCTCCACATCGCCGGAGCCCTGCGCCATGGCCTGATCAAAGGCGACGGTGTCCTGGAACGTATGCTGCCGCTGAGGACGAGGAGCTAGCTACCAGCCCGCGTGATCGAACGAAGCGGCCGGGCGGCGGCGAGACCGGCCCGCAACGGCTCAACCAGACGGTGCGACCCATACGTCACTTTGCTTGATGCGCTCGATCAGCTGCAATGTCCGATCCGTTTCGGCATTGCGAGAAGGGTCGGGAACGAGCATCGGCGAGACGCCCGTGTCAGCGAGAAGAGCGGTCGGCCGCCTCGTATATTTGTCGCAAAGCCGCATAGTGAGCGTCGTGGATCACCGGGTCGAAGAGCGACGATGGCTCGGCGTTTTGCAGCGCAACCGGTACAGCCGCCGCTGTCAGCTTGCGGAAGTTGATGTATTCGTCAGCTGCTTCGTCGAAGCGGCCGCCAGCGGCGGCAAGATCGACGCGTCGCAGGCACAGTACCAGGTCTTTGAGCGCGGCCCGCGCCAGGCGGCGCTCTTCCCGGCCAGCGGAAACATTTGTGTCTTTGGGAGACGGAAACTCTTCGGTCAGCTCTCGCAGCTCGCCGCCGACCGTGTCCACGGCGAGAGTAATGACCTCGGTGTCTTGGGCCGGTATTGCCGCTCCGAGGACGCTGGCAAAATCCATAATCTCTGCGAGCCGTGGGAGAACACCGTCGCGCTCGTAAGGCTGCCGGCCGTCGCCGACCGCCTTCAAGTAAGCAACCAAATCGGCCTGATCCCCACCGCTCAGACTCAGGCCAAAGAGATGGTCGAAATGTTCCACCACCCGATCATAGGTATCGTAGCGTCCGTCATGGAAATAAGGCGCGTTGAAATTGGCGTTGAGCAGAGTCGGCGTCTTGAAGAAGCCGCCTGAACCGACGTCGTGCTGCAGATGGTCGACGAAGGCGGCGGATGGCACGTGGCAGGCGGCGCAGCTGAGGCCAGCATCGTGAGGAAACGGCTTGACGAACAGCGCCTCACCGCGCCGCGCCGGTTCGCCGACCTGTGCCGTCAGCCGCCCGCCCGGGCCGAGCCTCGGATTGGGCAGAAAATCGATATCGTGGATGTAGACGACGATGGCGTCGACAATTTGGGGAGACGGTTCGGGGCCAGCGAACTCGTTGACGATCACGTTGTGAACGAAGTCCCGCAGCGAAGTCATCCGTCCGTCATGACCATAGGGAGCCAAAAAACGCGCGCCGCGCAAGCTCGGGATCGTCACCGGATCGAGCAGACGGTTATTGGCTTTGGCGTTGAACAGAGCGCTCGTCGTGATGAAATTCCCTGGTCGCGTCGATAAGCCGGGAATGTAGAATCTGGGATTAGAGGCGCCGTTGACGTGGCAGGTGCTACAGCTCATGCCGGCCTGCCGAGCAGTACCGCCGAGGACCGTCGGCGAGCTGAAAGCCAGATCGCCCAGATTCACCAGGTAGGATTTGCGGCCGCCAAGGGCCTCCGACCGGAACACTTCGCGCGGCCGCTCAAGGGCATCCTCGTTCAGCTCACTCCCTACCGGGAGCACGGTCTGACTGCCGTGAATTGGGAAGGCCGTGGCCGGCATTGCAAGAATTGCAAGCCAGCAGGCGAGCGCCGCCTTCCACATTATTGCTGCACCAGATCCTGCAGCGAAGGCCGTTGGAGCCCGAGCAAGGGAGCTGCTGTCTGGAAGGCGATGATCAGTTCCTCGCTCGCGGCGCGCAATGTCCGCGAATCGAGACGCGCAAGGACCGGAACCTGAAGCAAGGTCTGCAGCTGGCCGATCGTTCCACGTATAGCCTCGGCGAGCTTGGCGTCGCGGGCTTCTACCGCCGACGCGAACACGATCCGAAAGACCGAATCGAGCCCGTCGACATTGTTCCGCATGTCATCCAAAGAGGTCCCGCTGAAGCGGGATTCACCACCATCGGCCTTGCTTTCGCCGACCTCGTAAGCGAGTTTGGCGGCACCGTCGAGCAGACCCTGCGCAGTCAGTCTCGTGTCGCGGATCTTGGCGCGCAAATCGGTGAGATGGAAGATTAGCGCGTCGGCCTCCGGCCGGACATCCAGCCGACCAGCCCCGAACAGCTTTGCCTCGATCGCGTGGAAGCCGGTCGCGGCGTTCGGCCAGGCGTCGATCTCTCGATCGAGCTCGGTAAAACCGCTGGTAAATACCTCGGCACGCTCCCAGCCTACACGCGCAACGATCCACGCCTTTTGCGCCGCGTCGACGTCGCCGGCGAGAACAGCCTCGCGCATGGCCCGGACACCGGCAAGCGAACGGTCGGTCTCTTCGGCCATCAACGGCCGGTAGCGCTCGGCAGCGTCGTCGAGCAGCGGCTCGGTTCTTGCCGCCCCGGCCGCCAGCACCGTGCACACCAGCACGAGCCTGGGAAGAAAGCGGGCAACCCGGCCTCGCACCACGTCCACATCCTCTGCAACATGGCGCGATGCAGCCGGTTCCCCGGCAGCCGCCACTGAGCCGTTCAAGTGCTTCATTTGGGAGAGGCAAAACAATGCGATCAGGGGTGCACATTATCCGCCGCTTCATTGCGAAATTGTGACACCGCTCGCGCGCGAGCAGAGCGCGCCGAAGGTCATGCTCAGAAACTCAATATTTATGTAAAAAAAGTGTCACATCTCTTAATTAAATTCAACCAGTACGTCCCGGGGCGGGCAGTTGACCATCAGATTTGCGAGGGGAAAGCATATGCAGGCGCAATACCGTCGACGCAGGGTGGGGCTGCTTGCAGCATTCGCTGCCAGCACCATTATCGCCAGTGGGCTGATCACGCAAAGCTTTGCCGACAATAAGGAGACGGCGACCCCGATCAAGCACGTAGTTATCATCTTCGGGGAGAACAGAACCTTCGATAATTATTTTGCAACCTATCCATTCGCGCTGAACGAGGAACAGCCGCTCTTTTACTCGAAGGAAGATACGCCTTCGGTCAACGGGCTCTCAGGCCCCCTATTGACGAGTAATCCGAATCTCTTCGCACCGTTCCGGCTCGGCCGCGAGGATGCCTACACGTGTTCCTTTAATCACGACTACACAGCTGAGCAGAAGGCGGTGAACGGTGGCTTGTTGGACAAATTCGTCCAGGCGACCTCGGTCGTCGGCACCGGCTGCGCCAGCGATGGCTCGACCGTCATGGGGTATTATGACGGTAATACCGTTACCGCATTGTGGAACTACGCACAGCACTATGCGATGAACGACAATTCGTTCGACACCAACTTCGGCCCGTCGACGCCAGGCGCCCTGAACCTAATTTCAGGTCAGACCGGCAATGCACAATTGGCTCTCACATTCTCGAAGGGCCAAGTGGCAACATTCGTGCCGGTTACCGTAACCGGCGATCCCGATCCCGCCCTCGACGATTGCGGCGCCGATGCCGGCGGCACCGCCACCGGCAAGGGAACAGTCCAGCTGACCGGCAGGAATGTCGGCGACCTGCTGAACCTGAAGGGCGCTACCTGGGGCTGGTTCGAAGGCGGTTTCGCGCCGACATCGCCCGCGGTCGTGAACCCCGACGGATCGACGGCGACGCCGGCGGCTTGCGCCTCAGCGCATATTCAGCACCAATATGGCACACCGCCCGTTCTGGTAGTGCCCAACCCGCAGATCAATCCCGGTGCCGATATTCACACATTGGGGGTCGACAACTCGCCTCATCACGAGCCGTTCCAGTATTATGTCTCGACGCGTAACCAGCATCATATCCGCCCCGCCTCAGTGGCGGAGATCGGCTATAACGGTCCGGCGAATCACCAATACGACATCACCGATTTCTTCGACGCGCTCAAAGCTCACAACCTGCCCTCCGTCTCCTACGTCAAGGCGGCGAGGTATCAGGATGCACATGCCGGCAACTCGGATCCGCTGCTCGAGCAGGTCTTTGTTGTGCAGGTCATTAACGCGCTGCAGCAATCGCAGGAATGGGCGCAGACAGCAGTCTTCATCGAGTATGACGATTCCGACGGCTGGTATGACCACGTCACCGGCCCGATTATGAACCCGTCGGCGACCGGCAATATCCCCGGTCAAGACGATGCCAGCACCAATGCCAACGACTCGCTGATCCCGGTTCTGCCGTTGTCGATCTCGACGACACCCGCTGCGCCTGACGACATCACTACCTCGGGCGTCTGCGGCAGCCCCGGCACCGGAGCCCTCGCAGGCCGGTGCGGCTATGGTCCCCGCCTGCCCTTCCTGTTGATCTCGCCGTGGGCAAAGACGAGTTTTGTTGATCACACCTTGACCGACCAGACCTCGAGCCTGCGCTTTATTGAGGAGAACTGGGGCCTCGAGACCATCGATGAATTCGAGAAACCCGCCGGCCAAGGCTCTTTTGACCGGCTAGCCGGGACAGTCATGAACATGTTTGACTTCGATGGTCGGCCCAACCTGCGCCAGCTGATCCTCGAGCCCCTCAGTGGTCGGGTCGTTTCCGAAAAGTAATATCAGCGGCAGCAGATATCGGGTGTCGGCCGGCGGTTGCATGGCGTGCGATAACGGCATGCTCTCTCCGCCGGCCGCCCAGCGGAGCCACCGCAACCCAAGGTTGGTGCGAGCGCCCGGCAAAATCTGCGCGCGCCGTAGGGCTTAAGTCGATCCCGGCCTCCCGCAGCAATCTCTCGACCGACAGCTGCTACTGGAGGAGCGCCGCCTCCTGCCGGAGGCGGACCGCCGCGCTAGCCAGATTCGGCAACGACCAAGCTGAGCGGGGTTTGGAAGAACTCGAGAGCTTCGGCGAGGTTGCGCGAGACGCGCAACTTCTGACGGCCGCTTTGCACGATAAACTCGGTAGGGCGAGTTTGCGTCGAGGCGGTCTTTACGATGCTGTAGGCAGGCGCCTCGTGAGTGTGGCGGAAAACTGAGAATGACGCCATGCCGTCTCGGTGGTCGATCGCATAATCGCGCCAGACACCGCGCGCAACATGCCGACTGTAGAGGCTGAGAAGCTGGTTCAGTTCGGGGCGGGTGAAATATAGCGTCCGGTGCTTCGGCCGATAATCCCCGAATGCCAGCACCGTCGCACTTTTCCGGCTCATCGCTACTCATCGCCGTTTGCGCTGTCACGCAGTGTTCACGATTTCACGGGTTGCGTCCAGCCGCGTGATGCGAGTGCCGCGAGGGGTTGACCGCGGGCCGTCACCGGCTAATTTGCTTACGCTCGGATCAACGGTTATGTTGATTTCCATTCCGGCTAGAGCCGATCGGGGCTTTTGTGAGCGACATTTTCCGCGAGATCGACGAAGAGCTCCGTCGAGACAACCTGCGAAAGCTTTGGTCACGCTATGGTCGCTACATCATGGCCGTCGCGGTCATCGCTCTCGTGGTCGCCGGTGGTATCGTGGCTTGGCGCGATCACCGGCTTTCCGAGCATCGTGCCCAATCCACGCGCTATGCGTCGGCGTTGACCCTGGCGAGCGAGGGAAAGGACGCCGAGGCAGCGAAGATCTTTGCGGCAGTCGCGGAAGAGGGCGGCGGGTATGCCACCCTTGCCGCATTCGAAGGGGCCGAGTTTCTGGCCAAATCGGGGGATCGCAAAGGGGCGGTCGCGGCCTATGATCGTCTCGCCAGCGCTGGCTGGCTCGACCCCACCTTTCGCGAGCTCGCTATGCTGCTTTCGGTCATGCACGGCATGCCCGAAAGCGACCCGCGCGTGGTGGTGGAACGTCTGGCGCCGCTAACGGCGGCCGGTAACCCATGGCGTCCCACCGCCCTTGAGCTGACGGCTATCGCTCGGCTGCAATCCGGGGACAAGAGCGGCGCGCTCGATCTCTACAAAACGCTCGCGGATGATTTGGCTGCACCCCAGGGCTTGCGCGCCCGTGCCGCCGAAATGGCCACGGCACTCGCCTCGTAGAGGGCCACGACACCCACATGCGCGTCACCCGCCAAGTCCTGCTCCTGTTCGTGGCGCTGAGCCTTGCTGGCTGCAGCTGGTTCGAGGACAAAAAGCAACCCTTGCCGGGCGAGCGGATTTCCGTCCTCAGTCTCGATCGTCAGCTTGAGCCAGACCCGGCGCTCGCCAAGATACCGATTACTTTGCCGCGGCCGGTCGTCAACCCTGATTGGCCGGAAGACGGTGGCTATCCTAACCATGCGATGCAGCACTTGTCGCTGCCGGATGGGCTCGCCAGGGCGTGGAAGACCAGCGTAGGGGAAGGCGCTTCCCGGTACACGCACGTATTGTCCCAACCGATTGTCGCCAAGGGTCGCGTCTATGCGATGGATGGCGGAGTGCAAGTCACCGCCCTCGACGCTGCGACCGGAAACCGTATCTGGCAGGTGGATCTTAAGCCTGAGGACGAGCGCGGCAATTCGTTCGGAGGGGGTATCGCCATCTGGAACGACCGTCTCTACGTCTCGACCGGCTACGCGCAGGTCTTAGCGCTTGATCCGGCCGACGCGCGGATTGTTTGGAAATCCGCGGTCCCTGCTCCGGTCCGCAGTGGACCGACGGTGTCGGACGGACGGATTTTCGTTGTCACTGTCGACAACGAGCTCATAGCGCTCGCCGCGGATGACGGCCGGCGTCTATGGAACCACAACGCGATCCCAGAGACGGCGAGCCTGCTCGGGAGCGCCAGCCCCGCGGTCGCGGGGGAGGTCGTCGTTGCCGCGTATTCCTCAGGCGAGCTCTATGCCCTCGCGGTTGAGAACGGCCGACCGCTCTGGTCGGACAACCTTTCCAACACACGAAATGTCAATGCCGTCGCGAGCCTTGCGGATATCCGCGGCCGACCGGTCCTCGACCGTGGCCGGGTTTTTGCGGCCAGCCATAGCGGCCGCATCGCGGCAATTGATCTGAGATCCGGAGATCGCGCCTGGGAGCAAGAATTCGGCAGCGCACACAGCCCTTGGATCGCCGGCGACTACGTCTATCTCCTGTCGAACGAGAATCAGCTCGTCTGCCTCACTCGGAACGACGGCAAGATTCGCTGGGTCTATCAGCTGCCGAGTTATCAGAACGAAAAGAAGAGAAAAGATCCGATGGCCTGGGCCGGCCCCGTGCTCGGAAGCGATCGACTGATCGTGCTCTCTTCAGCGGGCGACGCAATTTCCATTTCACCCTATACCGGCGAGCCGCTCGGCCGCGAAGAGATGTCGGCCGGCGGCTACATGTCGCCCGTGATCGCCGACAATTCGCTTTACGTCCTGACCGACGATGGCAATCTGTCTGCTTATCGTTAACAAGATTTTCTGGCGCGGCGGCGCCTCCCATGAGCTTTACGGTCGCGATTCTTGGACGACCGAATGTCGGCAAGTCCACACTGTTCAACCGGCTGATCGGCAGACGGCTTGCGCTCGTTGACGACACACCCGGGCTGACCCGTGATCGCCGCGAAGGCGAGGGCCAGATCGCCGATCTCGCTTTTCGGGTGATCGACACGGCTGGGCTCGAGGAGGCACCGCCAGCCGCGCTAGCCGGGCGAATGCAAGCCCAGACAGAACGCGCGCTTGACCATGCGGATGTCGGCCTTCTTGTCATCGACGCGCGCGAGGGTGTTACCGAAGCTGACCGTCATTTCGCCCATTGGCTACGGCGGACTGGAAAACCAGTCGTGCTCATCGCCAACAAGGCCGAAGGCCGAGCCACCCTCCCTGGCATTGGTGAGGCCTATCAGCTGGGTCTCGGTGATCCCGTGCCCATCTCCGCTGAGCACGGCGAGGGCCTGGCCGAGCTCTACGAACAGCTGGTGCCGTTTTCCCATCCCGGCGAGCCGATGCCAATGGAACCGGAAAGGGCGTTACAATTGGCCATCGTCGGCCGGCCCAACGTCGGGAAATCCACCCTCATCAACCGGATGATCGGCGAGGAGCGCCTCCTGACTGGTCCGGAAGCCGGGATTACTCGTGATGCGATCGCAATCGATTGGCTGTGGCAGCACCGCCGAGTTCGGCTCATCGACACCGCCGGACTTCGCCGCAAACCAAGAGTAGAAGGCAAGATTGAGCAGCTCTCCGTGGGCGACGCACTGCGCGCGATCCGCTTCGCTGAGACTGTGGTCCTCGTCATGGATTCGGTGCAGCCGCTGGAACGGCAGGATCTGACGATCGCCCGCCTTGTCGCGGATGAGGGGCGAGCCCTCGTCGTCGCGGCCAACAAATGGGATGCCGTGGATGAGCCTGCGGCGATGCTGAAACGCCTGCGTGAGCGGGCGTCCATATCCCTGCCGCAGCTTAGCGGAATAGCTATGGTCCCGGTGTCAGGAATGACCGGCTTTGGTCTCGATACGATGATGAGAGCGGTCTTTGCAGCCGATGGAGTTTGGAACAGCCGGGTTTCGACCGCTGATCTCAACCGCTGGCTTGCCGCAATCCAGGAACGCCACCCGCCGCCTCTCGTGGCGAGCCGCCGGCTCCGTCTACGGTATATCACGCAGGTCAACATCCGACCGCCGACTTTCGCTCTATTCGCCTCCAAACCGGGAGAGCTTCCTGATTCCTATCGTCGCTACCTCATCAACGCGCTGCGCCAAGATTTTGACCTGCCCGGCACGCCCATCCGGATGATGCTGCGCAAGGGAAAGAATCCCTACGACGCTAGGTGATGTGGTGGGCAACGACGATTTCCCCGTTGCGCGTGCACTCGGGCAGAGCGAGGGCGAGGAAGGCGTCAGTCACACTTTCGGGCGGCGGGAGGCTCGCCGGGTTTTCTCCGGGGAAGGCGCGGGCGCGCAGACGGGTGCGCACGATACCGGGGTCGATCAGGTTCGCCCGCACCCGGGTCTTGGTGATTTCGCTGGCATAGATTCTCACGAGCATTTCGAGGCCGGCCTTGCTGACGGCATAAGGGCCCCAATAGGCGAGCGCGCCGCGTGCTACCCCAGAAGTGACAAAGATCGCGCGCCCGGCCGGGGCGGCGCGCAACAACGGATCCATAGCGCGGATCAGGCGCCAGTTTGCCGTCAGGTTGAGATCCATGACTTCCGTCCAGATCACGGGGTCTATATGACCGAGGGGCGAAAAGGTCCCGAATTCGCCGGCATTTCCGACGAGGATGTCGAGCCGGCCATAGCGGTCGAATAGGGCTGCAGCGAGCTGGTCGATCTTTATGAAATCGCGAAGATCCAAGGGGACGAGGGTGGCGCTGCCGCCATTTGCTTGGATTTTGTCATCGGCTTCCTCAAGGCCTCCGATCGTGCGCGCCGCCAGGACAAGATGCGCGCCCTCTCGGGCAAACTGCTCGGCCACAGCGACGCCGATGCCGCGCGAAGCTCCGGTAATTAATGCAATCTTGCCAGCTAGGCGCCCGGCCTTGATAGCGTTCAACCGGTCAGGCGGGTTCGACGAGGAGCGACAGCTGCACCGAGACCTTCCCGTCATCGGCATCGGTTGGCGGAATCGGATAATCGCCAGTGAAGCAGGCATCGCAGAAACGCGGCGCCAGGCGATCGCGCCGCGGCTCACCCATGGCGCGGTAAAGCCCGTCGATCGACAAGAAGGCGAGGCTGTCGACGCCGATGAATTTAGTCATCCCTTCAACGTCGAACCTCGCCGCCAGCAGCTGTTCGCGCTCCGGCGTTGCGATCCCGTAAAAGCACGGATGCGTTGTTGGCGGGCTCGAAATCCGCATATGCACCGCGCGCGCTCCGGCCCGCCGGACCATATCGACGATTTTGATGGAGGTCGTGCCACGCACAATCGAATCGTCAACGAGGATGACTCGTTTGCCGTTCAGGTTGGCCCGGCTCGCATTGTGTTTCAACCGAACGCCCAGATGACGTATCTGATCGGTCGGCTCGATGAAAGTCCGCCCGACATAATGGTTGCGGATGATCCCGAGTTCGAAAGGCAACCCCGATTCCTGGGCGTAACCGATCGCCGCCGGCACGCCGGAATCGGGGACCGGGACGACGATGTCGGCATCGACATGACTTTCGCGAGCGAGTTCCACGCCGATACGTTTGCGGGCTTCGTAGACGCTGGTCCCTTCGACGATACTGTCGGGCCGCGCGAAATAGATATGTTCGAAGACACAGAAGCGGCTCTCGTGATGTTCGAACGGCATCAAACTGCGAATCCCGCCCGCCCCGATGATGACGATTTCTCCGGGCTCGACATCCCGCTCAAATTCGGCGCCGATGATGTCGAGCGCACAGGTCTCGGAAGCAAGGATCCAGGCCTCTCCGAGCCGGCCGAGAACCAGCGGCCGAACCCCGAGTGGGTCGCGCACGCCGATGACCTCGTGCTGCGAGATTGCCACCACGGAATAGGCGCCTTGGACGAGCCGCAGCGCATCGATCAGCCGGTCGACGACAGTCTCTTTGAGGCTCGTTGCAATCAGATGAACGATGACCTCGGTATCGCTGGTCGACTGGAACAGACTGCCGCGGCGCACCAATTGTCCGCGCAGCTGATAGGAGTTCGTCAGATTGCCGTTGTGGCAGATGGCGAGCCCGCCGAATGCGAAATCGGCGAACAGCGGCTGCACGTTGCGTAACGCGACCTCGCCGGTGGTCGCATAGCGGACATGGCCAATCGCTGCGCTGCCGCGCAGGCGCTCGATCACTTCCCTGGAGCTGAAATTGTCGCTCACGTGGCCGCGGCCGCGATGCGCGTTGAACTGCTCGCCGTCATAGGCAACGATGCCCGCCGCCTCCTGGCCGCGATGCTGCAACGCGTGCAGGCCGAGCGCCGTCAGCGCGGCGGCGTCGGGGTGGCCATAAACCCCAAACACGCCGCATTCTTCGTGAAGGTGATCCGTGTCCGGGGGATCGGTCGTGGGCATCGGCGATCCTCCTCTCGGGTCACTGTACATAATTAGTTCACAGATCAAATGCGAACCGCGTTCATGCAACCCTGCTATCGCGCATTATTAATAAGCCGGTCCATATCACGCTGCTCAGCAGGCTTGTAGCTCGGTGCCGCCGCATCGCCCGATTTTACCGACGGCGGCGCGGCAGGGTTCGACAAGGCGCGCATCGCCCGCTGGGCATCTTGGGTTTGATTGAACACCCGGTGCGCGTCGTCGGCCGCAGCTGCGCTCCTAACCTGCAGTGACTCAGGCAACGCTCCGCGCAGCATTTCCGCCCCCTTGGCGAGAAACCGTTCGCTTTTCGCTTCCTTGATCCAGCTTGGCCGATCGTTCTGAGGTAGACTGACATCGACCACGAGGTAGGCGAGCGAGACGATCACGACGCCGCGCGCCAGCCCGAAAATCAATCCGAGTGTCCGATCGATCGGCGAAAGGGCGCTCGAATGAACGAAACGCGCCGTATAGCCCGTGAGGATCGTCAACACGATCAGGCTAATCACGAACAATCCCGCGCCGGCGATCAGGTCGGCAAGGAGCGGCGTCGCGACAAAACGAAAGATGATCCCGTAGACATAGTTGAACCCATAGAGCGTTATCGCTGCCGCGCCCACCCAGGCAGCAATCGACAACACTTCGCGGACCAATCCGCGCGCGAAAGCGAATACACCTGAAAGCGCGATCACGGCGATGATCGCTAAATCGAGTGGGTTCATTGGGCGGCCTCTATCAGCCGCCGGCTCCGCGGCACACAACCCGGAGACAATCGCATCACAAGCTCGCTTAAATGCCCGATTGCTATTGTCGCGAGTCCCGCATCGGCACCCCGCGACCGGTGGCTTTGGCGAACCGGCATCCAAGCTTCGCCAAAGCCGAGCTTGGCGGCTTCCTTGAGCCGCGCTTCGGTGTGACCGACCGGACGCACATCGCCTGAGAGTGCTATTTCGCCAAAGACCACGGTGTCGGCGGATACCGGTGTCTTGGTGAGCGCCGAAACGAGGGCTGCCGCGACGGCAAGATCGGCTGCCGGCTCGACGATCCGCAACCCACCAGCAATGTTGAGGTAGATATCGTTCGCGCCAACCGACAAGCCGCAACGCGCGTCGAGAACCGCGGTGATCATCGCGAGCCGCGTTCCATCCCAGCCTACGACCGCGCGCCGTGGCGTGCCGAGCACGGCCGGTGCGACCAAGGCTTGGACCTCGACGAGTACAGGCCGGGTGCCCTCCATACCGGCAAACACGGCCGAGCCGCTGAGGTGCTCGGCACTTATTCCCTCCGGCTCGCTTCCTTCCGCAGAAGGCTCAGCGGTTGACCGTCCGGCAAGAAATAAAGCCGAGGGATTGGGAACCTCGATAAGACCGCGGTCGCTCATTTCGAACACGCCGATTTCATCGGTGGCGCCAAAACGGTTCTTTACCGCACGCAGGATGCGGAACTGGTGCCCGCGCTCCCCTTCGAAATAGAGCACGGTATCAACCATGTGTTCGAGCACCCGCGGGCCGGCGATCACCCCCTCCTTTGTAACATGACCCACAAGGATCAGCACGAAACCGCGGCGTTTGGCGACGCGGATCAGTTCCTGCGCCGCTGCGCGCACCTGACTTACCGTCCCGGGCGCGCTGTCCAAGGTGTCGAGGTACATCGTCTGGATCGAATCGACGACGACCAGAGCCGGCGCGTCATCCCGATCGAGCGAGGCAATGATGTCTCGCACATTGCTCGATGCGGCGAGCAATACCGCGCTTTTGGCGACCCCCAATCGCTCGGCGCGCAGGCGAACCTGATCGATTGCCTCTTCGCCGGTAATATACGCGGCGTTTGCCGGTCTTGCCCCGGGCTGCTCCGGAGGCGGCGCGATCGCTGCGGCTGCCTGCAGCAACAGGGTCGATTTGCCGATTCCCGGGTCCCCGCCCACCAGGATGGCCGATCCCGGAACGAACCCGCCGCCGCAGACACGATCGAGTTCGGCGATACCGGTCAACCCGCGAGGCGGTAGCTGGCTCGGTCCAATCAGGCCGACAAAGCCGAGAGAGCGCCCGCCTCGGCGATCCTTGGCGAGCCCGCTCGGCGGCCCCTCGCGAGGCAATTCCTCGATCAGGCTATTCCACGCGCCGCAGCCGTCGCAGCGGCCTGTCCACTTGGCATGAACGGCCCCGCATTGTTGGCAAACAAAACGAGCCTGGGGCCGTGCCATCGGCTACTCGGTGGCCAAATTTCTACTGCGAGAGTAATCGGCACCCCCGCGAAAAGAGCCTGTTAAGAAATGCCGTTCGCAGGTGCGGACCCTTTCGTCATTCCCGGATGGCCCGCAGGGCCAGGCACGGCAACTATGAACACCGGCCATTCCGAAGATACCGCAGGCCTGTGTTCCTCCTGGCTTCCGGGCTCGCGGGCTGCGCCCGCGCATCGGAATGACGAGTAGCTGGGAAATCTTCACGCGCTCTTTCGCGGGAATAACCGACAGAAACGTGCAACAGCTCGAATTTACGAAAACCATTTTCAGCAGAGATGTCATGCCGCGCGGATTTCCATTTGGATCGGTCCTTCGGCGCGGCCGTTGATAAACTGGTCGACATATGGGTTACCGGAACGATCGATCTCGGCAGTCGGCCCGTGCCAGATGATTCGGCCTTGGTGCAGCATCGCGATCCGGTCTGCGATTTTGCGCGCACTCACCAAGTCGTGGGTTATCGAAACTGCGGTTGTGCCGACCTCGCGCACGCATTTCACGATTAGATTGTTGATCACATCTGCCATGATCGGATCGAGACCGGTGGTCGGCTCGTCGAAGAAAATGATTTCCGGCTCGGCAGCGATTGCACGCGCCAGCGCCACCCGTTTTTGCATTCCCCCAGAAAGCTCAGCAGGCCGCAGCTCGCCGACTTCGGGGCCAAGCCCAACGGCTGCGAGTTTCGCGAGGGCGATCTCTTTTGCTGTCTGCCGCTCCATACCGCGACCTTGAACCAGTCCGAATGCAACATTCTCCCACACGGGAAGCGAATCGAACAGCGCGCTGCCCTGGAACAGCATGCCGAATTTCTGTAACAGCCGTTCGCGGGCGGCGCGTCGCAGCCCAACCGTTTCGATGCCGTCGATGCGAATCGACCCCTCCTCGGGACTGAGCAGTCCGAGAATGCACTTGATCAACACGGATTTACCCGTACCCGAACCACCAATGATCACGAGGCTTTCGCCGCTGTCGCAATCGAGGTCGAGACCGTTGAGCACGCGCTTGCGGCCAAACGATTTCCGCAGTTCGCGTACAGCGATCTTCGGTGCCGGATGAATATTTGTCATCGCCCGAAAAACGCTGCAGTGATCAAATAATCGACGACGAGGATCAGGATCGACGCGGAGACCACGGCATAAGTCGTGGCCTGTCCCACTCCCTGGGCTCCTCCGCGCGAATAATAACCGTGATAGCAGCCCATCAGCGCGATGATAAAGCCGAATACGGCTGCCTTTACGAGACCGGAGACGACATCGGTCGTCTCAAGGCGTTGCCACGTGCCGTTCAGATAAGCTTGGGGATTGAAGCCGAGCTTATAGACGCCGACAAGATATCCGCCAAAAACACCGATGATGTCGGCGATCACGACCAGCATCGGCAAGGTGATGATCCCGGCGAGCAGACGCGGTAGCACCAAATAGCGCAGCGGGTCGGTGGACAACGTCGTCAGCGCATCGATCTGATCGGTGACGCGCATCGTCCCGATTTCCGCTGCCATTGCTGCCCCGACGCGACCGGCCACCATCAATGCGCTGATGACGGGGCCGAGTTCCCGGGTCACCGAGAGCACCACTACTGTCGCCACCGCCCCCTCCGCGGAGAATCGGCTGAAGCCGGTATAGGATTGGAGCGCCAGCACCATACCGGTAAAGATTGCGGTCAGGCCGACCACAGGCAGCGAGAAATAGCCGATATTGACCATTTCCCGCAGGATCGTGCGGAAATAGAAGGGCGGCGTTGGTGCCGTCGCTAGAGCCAGACCGGCGAACGACACAAGGCGCCCAGCGGCCGCTAGAAAGCCAAGAAAGGCCGCACCGATCGCGGCCAGAAATCTAACCATTAGCTTGGAGAGCTGCGGTAGATCCGGTGGTGACGCCTTCCGAGAGCGGTCAAGATCTCATAGCCGATCGTGCCGGCATCGGCAGCAGCCGCATCGACGCCGTAGTCTTCGTACAAAAGATCGATGAAGCCGCCGGGTCGCGCAAGTGCCGGCGCGACATCAGAGACGTCGAAGACGACGAGGTCCATGGAAACTCGGCCGAGAAGGGGAACTCGCTTGCCGGCAAGCCGGCCCGAACCGCGGGCACTCAAAGACCGAAGCCAACCGTCACCGTAGCCGACCGCGACGGTCGCAAGGCGTCCCGGAGCGTCCATGACATGAGTGGCACCGTAGCCAACCGACTGGCCCTGGTCAATATCACGCACCTGCAGGATTCTTCCTCTGAGGTGAACGATTTGGCGCATCGGATTAGGGGCGCCAGGATGCGGGTTAATGCCATAGAGCGCGGCGCCGGGGCGGACAAAATCGAGGTGATAGTTGCGCCCGAGGAAGATCCCCGACGAGGCGGCAAGGCTGGCGGGCAGATTAGCGAGGCGGTCTCGCGCGGACGCGAACCGGACCCGTTGAAGTTCGTTCAGCGGATGAGCCGGGTCATCCGCGCAAGCAAGGTGGCTGATGAGGGCGCGCCAGCGAAC
>Ga0070698_100003230_pt1 | contig 17956 bp, 16 predicted proteins | sample KBSK1502metaG_FD_65477 | JGI IMG/M metagenome (GOLD analysis project Ga0070698, IMG submission 65477) | Corn, switchgrass and miscanthus rhizosphere microbial communities from Kellogg Biological Station, Michigan, USA - KBS K1-50-2 metaG | ecosystem: Host-associated > Plants > Roots >...
GGAGTTCGTCGGCGATCACGTCACGATGGAGGTCAGAGAGGTCATCGACCACTACGGCGACATCATCGTCCGCGCCAAGTACGACGGCGACTACGACAAGACGAACCTGCCAGACGAGCTGATCATGTCCAGCTACTTCGCCCTCCGAGACGGGAAGATCGTCAGCCTGGCCGTCATCTTCAACCAGCCCTCACCGTACTGAGTGCGGTCACCCGCGCCAGGTTCTGATCCCGCGGCGCCGCCAGTCTTGCAAGGGCACCACTGAGCATCTTTATCCAGGGTTCCGGACATCCCCGAGGGCGGTGCCGCAGCAGGGCCTGGAGCCCGCCATGGCGTGCTGGGGACGCGGGGGTATCGCCTCGCCTGCCGGTGCGGACCAGGGGGGCCGGCCAGATAATGGTCCTGGCTGGGTGATGCCCCCAGGTGCCCGGCCAGGGCGGAGGGCGTGGCCATGAGTGATCAGGAATCGGCGCCGGGCGGCTCTGGCGGTGAGGCGGAGAGCAGGCCCGAGGCGGCGGCCGAAGACGGCGAGGCCGCCCTGATGCGGAAGGTGATGCGGATGCAAGAACGGCACCGCGAAGGCGGGGTCGATCCTGACCTGGACGACCCGGGCGCCGCTGCCGAACCCGGGGCCTAGGCCGGATCGGCTCACCTCCGTGCGCACCTGGCGGGGCGAGCCTCCTGCGGAACGGCTCCGCTGGCCGGCGCGGCCGCCGCGATGCTGGTGGCACGTCCTGTCGCCACGGCCCGCGCACGGTCGAGCTGGCCAGCCGCACGGCGAGGTGACCAGCAAGCACGCATGCCGCATGCCTCTTGCCGCTCCCTGCTGCATCCTCACCACCTGCCCGCCTGTCCCCATCGGACGCCAGGATGCTGCTGGCGTCACTCATGTCACGAACGTGCCGATGAACATGCCCTTGTCAGACGAATATTGTCCATTACTTGGCAAATTCCATCGAAGTTGATGGCCGCGATGATCGACTGCGTCATTTCATTATCAGCCGGGACTAACGAGTGATATACGGGTGATCATCATGCGCACGGCGTCCGCGAGCAGTAAGCTCAGGTGATATGTCACGTAACGGCAAGACCGCCCCGGTGCCGGCCGGCGGATGGCTTGAGGGGGACCAGCAGCGGGCGTGGCTGGCCTATATCCGGGTCCAGCTGCGCCTGGCGTACGAGATGAATCGCCAGCTCCTCGCCGATAGCGGCATGTCGTTGCCCGATTATGACGTGCTGACGGGGCTGAGCGTTGCTGAGGGGGGGCGGATGCCGATCACGGTGCTCGCCGCCCAGATCGGCTGGGAGCGCAGCCGGGTGTCCCACCACGTGCGGCGGATGAGCGCGCGGGGCCTGGTGACGTGCCGCCTGTCGGCCGCGGACAGGCGAGTCACCGAGGTGACCCTGACCGCGCTCGGGTGGCAGGCTCAGGAGGAGGCGGCGCCCGGGCACGTGGATCTTGTCCGGCGCTTGTTCTTCGGGGGGCTGCCGGCCGGCCTGGCGGGGCCGCTGAGCGAGGCACTAGAAGGCGTGTACGCCAACATCATCAAACAAGGCTCGCTCCCGCCGCCGCTCGACTGGCACCCGGCAGAGGACTGACAAGGCACACCCTGCAGCGCTCGCGCTTGCGGCCGGTGGGCAGCGAGGTCCTGCAATCCGGGTGGCGGCGTACGCTCCCGGCGGTGACTGAGCACAAAGGAGTTGCGCACCTCCCGGCCGTCAGACGGAAGCACGCCCCTGTTGAGCGCCGCGAAGCGCCTGCGCCTGCGCGTGCCGCGGATGCCCGCACGCAGGCAGGCAACCAGGCACGCCGGCAGCCTTCCCAACTGATAATTGCGTGACGTGTCATGTTGACGTTTACGTGATGTATCACGTATGTTGCGAGGAAGAAGTGCCCGGCCCGCCGGGGCCGGGACACGTGACCACCGGCCTCGGGAGCCTGCACATGGCAAAGCGCAACCGCGATCTGAGGAAGCGCGGGACCGGGGCCGTCACCGCCGGGAGCGGCCAGGTCACCACGTCGGCGGGCCGGGTGACCGCCGCGCGCAGCGGCACCGTGTTTCACCGGGTGGTGCCGGCGCACCTTGCCTGCCGCATCGGCGCCCGGGCGGGGGCTGGGCAGCGCGACGCATGGCCCGCGGTGGTCGCCATCGCGCTGGGGTCGTTCGCGCTGGTGTTCTCGGAGGTGATCCCGGTGGGGCTGCTTGCCGACATCAGCGGGCACCTGCGTGTCTCGATCGGGACCGGCGGGCTGATGGTGGTGGTGCCGGCCGTCGCGGCCGCGGTCGCCGCGCCGCTGCTGACCTTGTGCTCGGCCCGGCTGGAGCGGCGCAAGGTGCTGGTCGGCCTGAGCGCGCTGGTCGTGGTCTCCGACGTGATCGGCGGGATCGCGCCGGGCATCGGGGTGATGCTCGCGGCCCGCGCCGTGCTGGGGGTGTGCGTGGGCGGGTTCTGGGTGTTCGGGGCCGGGGCCGCGATCAACCTGGTGAGCGAGCGGGCCCGGGGCACCGCGGTGGCGGTGGTCAGCTCGGGGATCTTCCTCGCGACCGTCGCCAGCTTGCCGGCGGCGTCGCTGATCGGCACGCTGACCACGTGGCGGGCCGCGTTCGCGGTCGCGGCCGTCTTCGCGGCGGTCGCCGCGGCCGCCCAGCTCGCCGCGGTGCCGCGGCTGGGCCCCGGCGGCCGGGTCCGGCCGGGGTCGCTGCTGACGGTGATCAGGCGGCCGGTCTCGCGGATCGGCCTGGTGGCGGCGGGCGCGATGTTCTTCGCCAACTTCGCCGCCTACACCTACATCGGGCCGTTGCTGCACGCCCGGGCCGGCCTGGGCGCCGGCGCGGTCACGCTGGTGCTGCTCGGGTTCGGCCTGGCCGGCGCGGCCGGCAACTTCACCGCGGGCGTCACCGTGCGCGGGCACCTGCGGGCCACCCTGGCCGACTCGGGCCTGCTGATCGCCGTCAGCGCGCTGCTGCTCGCGACGGTCACCGGCGCGCGCCCGCTGACCATCGCACTGGTGGCCGTCTGGGGCCTGGGCTTCGGGGCGGTGCCGGTGGCCGCGCAGAGCTGGATGGCCCGGGCCATGCCGGCCAACGTAGAAGGAGGCCTGGCCCTGTTCGTCTCCGCGCTGCAAGGCTCGCTGGCCGCCGGCTCGGCAGTCGGCGGCGTGATCTACGACGCCAAGGGACCGGCCGGCGCGCTCGTGCTGGCCGCGGCCGTCGCGGCCGCTGGGTCACTGGCCCTGCTGGGCCGGGCCGGCGCGAGCATCAGCTCTCCGCTGGAGAGCTCCGCAGATCCGGCCCGCGAGCAGGGCCGGGAAGCGCCGGCACCGTCGCACGACGCGACCGGTGGAGTAGGGAACACCGCGCAACGACCACGCTGACGTTGCCGTTCGCGGCCATGCCGGCCGCCGTCAGGAAGGAACTGCTATGCCCAGCTACCAGGAAGGAACTGCCATGCCTAACGCGGTTGTGATGAGCGGTTACGGGCCGCCCGAGGTGCTGACGTGGGCAGCGGTCCCGCTGCCCGAGCCGGGCCAGGGACAGATCAGGATCAAGGTCAAGGCCGCCGGGATCAGCCCGACCGACCTGGCCCTTCGGGCCGGCTACCTCAAGGATGCCATCCCGCTCCCCCCCGGCGCCGTGCTCGGCTTCGAGGTCGCCGGCACCGTCGACGCGGTTGGGCCCGGTGTCACCGGCACCTCTGTCGGCGACGCCGTCACGGCCCTGCTGTTCGGCCTGGGCGGGTACGCCGAGTACGCGGTCGCATCGATCTGGACCGGTAAGCCAGACACCGTCTCGTGGACCGATGCCGCCGCGCTGCCCGCCTCGGCCGAGGCGGCCGCCGGTGTGCTGCGGCAGCTGAACGTCAAGCCCGGTGAGACGCTGCTGCTGTTCGGTGGTGGCGGATCGGTCGGCGTCATCGCCACCCAGCTCGCGGTCGCCCGCGGGATCACGGTGATCAGCGCGGTCGGCGAGCACGACGAAGCGCTCGCCGCCGAGCTGGGAGCCACGCCGGTGCGGTACGGCGCGGGCGTGGCCGACCGGGTCCGCGCGCTCGGCGCGGTGGACGCAGTGTTCGACGCGGCCGGGAAGGGTGTCCTGGCCGACGCGATCGCCCTGGTCGGCGGGCCCGGTCGGGTCATCACCTTGTCCGACCCGGCCGCCGCCGACTTTGGCGTCACGCTCTCCGAGCCCACGCCCGACCGTGCTCCCGGTGCGCTGGATGAGACGATTGCCCTGCTGGCAGATGGCCGGCTCCGCCTGCGCGTGCACCAGTCCATGCCGATGCAGCAGGCCGCCGAGGCCCACCGCCAGCTGGAAAGCGGCAAGGTCCACGAGCGCATCATCCTCACCCTCGGGTAGCGCGGGCGGCACAGCGGCGGCCAGGCCAGTCGCCTGGGACATGCCACCCGGACCTGGATGGAGGCCCGGCCGGTGACACCAGACGCGGGCGCTCAGCCGGGCGGGCTGAGCCCGGCTGGCGGCGCCGGCCCGCGCGAACTGCTCCGCTATCGCTCCGCCCAAGGCCGGCGGGTGGTCGCGGCGATGATCTTGGGGTCGTCGGTGGCGGGGATCGACTCCACGGTGGTCGTCGTCGCGCTGCCAGCGATCGGGCGGGACCTGCACGTCGGCTTCCAGGCCCTGCAATGGACCGTCACGAGCTACACGCTGACCCTGGCCTCGCTGATCCTGCTGGCCGGCTCCCTCAGCGACCGGTGGGGGCGGCGGCGGGTATTCCTGGCCGGGCTGGGCTGGTTCACCGTGGCGTCGGTGCTGTGCGCGGCCGCGCCCGGCATCGGTTGGCTCATCGCCGCGCGGGCCGTCCAAGGTATCGGAGGCGCGCTGATGACACCGGCCAGCCTGGCGATCATCGAGGCGGCCTTCCAGCCCGGCGACCGCACACGCGCGATCGGGACATGGGCCGGATTCAGCGGGGTGTCCGCCGCGATCGCGCCCTTCCTCGGCGGGTGGCTGCTGCAGGCCGGCAGCTGGCGGGCGATCTTCCTGATCAACGTCCCGGTCGCCGCGGTGGCCGCGTGGACGACCCGGCGCTACGTTCCCGAGTCCCGGGACACGTCGCTGTCCGGGAGCGCCGACTGGCCCGGCGCGCTGGCCGGCGTCGCCGCGCTGGCCAGCGCAACCTACGCGATCCTCGTTCTGCCTGGCGCGGGCGTCAGGTCGCCCGGGTTCGCCGCCGCCGCGGTGCTCGCCCTCCTGTCCTCGGCCGCCTTCGCCGTCATCGAACGGCGCGGGAGCCATCCCATGCTCCCGCCGGCGATCTTCGCCCCGGCGCAGTTCCGCGCCGCGAACGCGCTCACCTTCGTCGTCAACGGCGCCCTCGGCGGCTTCGCGTTCGTCTTCATCCCCGCCCTGGAGATCATCTCCGGCTATAGCCCGGTGGTGGCGGCTCGGCACTGGTGCCGGTCACCGTCGTGACCTTGCTGCTGTCGGGAGCCAGCGGCCGGCTGGCTCAGCGGATCGGTCCCCGGCCGCCACTGGTGGCGGGCTGCGCGCTGTGCGCGGTGGCGTCCACGCTCGCCGTGCGCATCGGCTCCCACGCAGGCTACTGGGCGGCCGTATTGCCGGTGGCCGTGCTGTTCGGCCTTGGCCTGGCCGCTCTCCTGCCACCCCTGACCGCCAGCGCGATGAACTCCGCCCCCGACTCCCTGGCCGGTCTGGCCTCCGGGGTGAACAACGCCGTGGCGCGGGTCGCGGGCCTGCTCTCGATCGCCGCGCTGCCGCCCATCACCGGTCTGACCGGTGCGGCCTACACCGACCCGGTGCAGTTCCGGTCCAGCTTCGCCCAGATTAGCTGGATCTGCGCGGCAGCGTTTGCCTGCGCCGCGGTGCTCGCCTCCACCTTCATCACCGGGCCCCGTCACCCCACCCCGGCACCACAGACGGCGCTCATTCAAACCCCTGTACCCCACCTCGCCTGTCCGGTCGCCTTCGGCCGCGCACCGGGACAAACCCGCGAGCCAAACAGCGGCCCAACAAGCGACCCCTCCCGTGCCGCCGATCCTCCGTCACCGGGCCGCCCCGGATAGACCATGTCCAAGGACTGGAACAACCACCACCGCATGCTGGCGGTTTCCCGCGTCTCCGGCACGCCACCGCCGCCAGTCGAGCAAGCCATCATCGATGGCCTCCCCCGCTGACCGGGCAAGCCTTACCCGAACCCGGTGACCTGCGTCCCGGTGGGTACGACCAGCAAGCCGTTGCCGACGGCGATGTCCGAGGTCGGGCTGCTGTACTGCGCTCCGCCGCCGGGCACGCCCGGCAGCGCGCCGTGCCAGACGACCTTGCCGGTCGTGGTGCTCAGCCCGTAGACCTCGGGATTCTCCGTCCCCCACGTAGAGGGTCTCACCGGCGATGACCGGGCTGGTGACGATCGTGCTGGGCACGGGGGCCGTGAACACGGGGGTGAGCGTCTTGACGTTCTCGCAGAAAACGGATGAGCCGTTGGCGAAGTACCCGTTGGCGCCGGAGAACGCCGGAACCCCGCTGAAGGTGCCCAATGTCTTGCCGGTGGCCTGGCTCACGACGAAGCCGCGGACGGTCTCGAAGTCCCGGCCGATCGACAGGTAGGTCGTGCCGCCGCCGCCCGTGCAGCCCGAGTTGCCCGACCAGATCATCGCGCCGGTCGTCAGGGACAGCCGGAACCAGGAGCAGCCGGCCGCCACGTAGACGCCGGAGGCGTTGGCGGACACCGAGCTGCCGTCGCCGTCCAGGTACGAGGATTGCCACAGCACCTTGCCGGTCAGTTCCGACAGCGCGAAGACGGGTCCCGCGCCCTGGACGTAAACCACGCCGTTGTAAGCGACCGGCTCGCCGCTGAAGTAGTCCGTTGTGATGGACGGGTAGTACCGACGTGCGATATCCGCCGTTACGGGCGGCCAGCGATCTCGTGGCACTCATCAAGCGAGGCGCACAGATCTGGCCGCTTTGCATACCTAAGGCCATGAAATCTGGAAGCATCTCCGCCATGGGTACGGTCGTGCGCTAAAACTAGACGGATCCGCGCCGCGCCCGGCGCTCACTGGTTCCTGAATATGGTGAAGAGTACCCCAGGGCTCCGGCGTGTTCCGTGAATGTCACTTTCTGTCCTATTCGAGACGGTGGAGGCGGAGGGCTTCGGCGGGGGTGGTGTGGTCGCGTCGGCCTTCGGGGACGTGCAGGTAACTGGCGTCTTTGATGGCGGCGATGACGGCGGCGCGGATGGTGGCCAGGTTGGCAGGCCCGTTGCCGGTGCGGCTGGTCGCGGTGTCCTCGCGGAAGGTCCAGGTTCGCCCGCACCGTGTGCAGGGCATCGAAGGTCACCACGGCACCGTAGAAATCGAGGGGTCCAGCAGGCCGGTGAAGTGGCTGGTCTCGTTGTGCTTGACATTGACCTCCAGGTGGCCCAGCAGCCGCCCGCCGTGTTCAGCCACGCCCAGCAGATGGACCCGGGTGTGGTCGGCGGGGCGGGCGTCGCGGGAGGTCTTGCCGTCCACGGCCACCGCCGGTAACCGGCCGCGGGCCAGCGCTTCCGCCTGCTCCGCGGCGCGCCGGGCACGGTAGCCGCGCACGCTGGCCGGCCGCGGCGGCCCGGCAGGGCGGCCGTGGCCCGAGCAGCGCCCGGGCCAGGGGTCGCGGGTCAAGACGGTCCAGCACCACCCGGATCGTCTTCTCATCCGGGACCCGGTACCGGCCGACGATCGGGTCCCACGGGGCGCGCAGCCGGGCCAGGTCAGCCTGGCCGGCCCGCCGGATCCACTGCCCGACTGCGGTGAACCGGTCGTTGCCTGCCGCGGTGAACGCGCACAGCGCGATCGCGACCAGGCAGGCCAGCGGGTAGATCCGCCCGTGCCGCGAGCGCGGGTCCGGCAGTGCCTCCAGCCGCTGCCACGTATCGGCAGTCAGGCGCTGGCCGCCAGGACCGGACCCGGCCACCCGCGCGCCCACGCGCGACAATGCCACCGCGGGCATGCCACACCTCGTTCACGTAGACCTCAGAGACCTACATGATCACGTGGCATGCCCGCATCTACCAACCACGCGACTTCACCCCATAACACGCATAACAACCAAACCGGGATAAGCGCGGAACGCTCCGGAGCCCTGAAAGAGTACCCGCAGGGAGTACGGCCGCGGCGATGGGCAGGTTGTAGCCGATCAGCTGGCAGAGGCTGGCTGGGGTCATTCTTGGGGCCCGCTGGGGATGCCAAGCAACAGTGCGGTGGCGATGCCGAATGCCCTGCGCTCCGGAGGTGGCCACGCTCACGCGATTATCTCCGTATTGGATGCTTCTATACCCCCTAAGTGTATGGCACACCTTATGTCTAAAGTCTTCCGGTTTGCGCAGGACAGCTGCGTTGGCGAAGCTCGGTAGACCGATGGAGCCTGGTGCTGCGCGCTGTTAAACCCGCGCAGACGCCTAGGTGTTGCGTCTGGTTTACCGGGATTTGGAGACAAAACAAGAACCTTTTGGCAAGTGGCGGGGCTTGGAAACTATCTCCACACTTGCTGGCTGTTACTGGCTTTTCTGGTCGGCTTCGGACCGTGGGGGGACGATGCGCCGTCTGAGCGTGCTGATCGTGCTTGCTGGCCTGATGATGCAAGGGCTGACTGCTCCAGCCGCCGCCTTCGCGGCGACGCATACGGAAGCACAGTCGACTAGTGTGCATCCGCGGCTCGTTCATTGGAAGCCGGTGCCTTACCGGCACCTGTCTGCCGAGCATGTGACGAGGCCTGGGCCGGCAGGCCACAGTGATAAGGCGCGGGCGCGCCGGATGGGCCGGTATGCCCGGCTCCACGATCACCGCGACCATGGCCCCACGGGTGCCTGGCTGCCCGGGTATCACAAGGCCAGCCAGCAAGGCGGCACGCGCGCGAGCCGGCCTGGTGCTGGGCCGCGGGTGGCGGGCAACGGCACCAATGGCAAGGTGCTGATCCTGGACTCCACTGTCACCGGGGGGACGAGCAGCGTCGAGGCTCAGGAGGCTGCCGCCGATGGGTTCGGTGTGGATGTTGTCGACGCGACGACCTGGTCGTCGATGACGGCCGATCAGTTCGCGGCCTACCAGGCGATCATCCTAGGCGACCCCACCTGCGGGGATGAGTCGGCGGTCGCGGCGGCCGAGGCGAACGCGTCGGTATGGGGCCCGGTCATCAACGGCAACATCGAGATCGTCGGCACCGATCCGGTCTTCCACGGCTTCGATGTCGTGCCTCAGCGGGGGGTCGACTTCGCGACGGCGAAGCCGAACACGACCGGTGCGTACCTTGACTTGTCGTGCTACTTCGACAGCGTGGCACCGCAGACGCACGTGTCTTTGCTGGACGGCCTGGACCCCGGCGGCAGCGGCTTCTCGGTGCAGGGCGTCGGCTGCTCGGACAACGTGCATATCGTGGCGCCTTCTCATCCCGCGCTGAACGGGATCGACGATGCCACGCTGAACGGCTGGGAGTGCTCGGTGCACGAGGCGTTCGACTCGTGGCCGAACAAGTTCGGGGTGCTCGCGATGGACACGGACGCCGGGTCATTGTTCACGGCGCCCGACGGCACCACGGGCATCGCGTACATCCTGGCTTACCCGGGCGGGGCGTTCACCGGCTCTACGCTGACCGCTGGCGGCGGGAACGCAACAAGCCATAACAACCAGTGCGAGCAGACCAGCAACCCCGTTGACTGCGCGACGGGCGAGTTCTGGCACACCTTCAATGACATGACGGTGCCGGGCAATGGCCCGGCGCTGGCGCTGGCCAGGACTTTTAGCTCCGCGCAGGCGAGTGCGAACTCGCCATTCGGTTTCGGCTGGAGCTCTCCTTACACCATGTCCCTGGCGGTCGACAGTGCCAGTGGCGACGTCCAGGTTACCCAGGAGAACGGCGCGACCACGGTCTTCACACCCGACGGAAGCGGCGGTTATGCGGCGCCGTCCATGGTGTACGCCACGCTTACCCACAACCCGGACGGCACCTGGACATTTATCCGCCATCAGAGGCAGCGTTTCGTGTTCGATTCCAGCGGGCGGCTCATCGCGATCTCGGACCTCAACGGGTACACCACGACCCTCAGTTACAACGGGTCGGGCCAGCTGGCCACGGTCAGCGACCCGGAAGGACGGACCCTGTCGTTCAGCTACGGCACCAACGGCGACGTGGCGTCGGTGACCGACCCGGCTGGGCGCACGGTGTCGTACGGGTATGACGGCGCCGGCAACCTGACCAGCGTGACCGACGTGGCCGGGGGGACCTGGGCGTTCACCTACGACGCCAACCACCTGATGACGTCGATGACCGATCCGCGGGGCGGCACGGTCACCAATGTGTACGACGCGACCGGGCGGGTCACCAGCCAGGCCGACGCGGCGGGCCGGACCACCACGTTCGCCTACAGCACCGACGGCACCACCACGACGATCACCGACCCGAACGGCAACGTCGCCGTCCAGACCTACGCCCAAGGCCAGCTCGTCTCCCTGACCAAGGGTTCCGGTACGGCCTCGGAGGCCACCTGGCAGTACGCCTACGACCCCGCCACGTTCGCCATGACCAGCAAGACCGACCCGAACGGCAACGTCACCACCTACTCCTACACCAGCGGCAGCTACAACCCGACCAGCGTCACCGACCCGCTGAACCGGACGACGACCACGACCTACAACACGTTCGAGGAGCCGCTGACCGTCACCGACCCATCCGGGGTCACGACCACCTACACCTACGACTCGGCGGGCAACCTGACCTCGGTCTCCCGGCCGCTCACCGGGACGAGCTCGGTCAAGACGACCACCTATGCCTACGGTGACTCCAGCCATCCGGGTGAGGTGACCAGCTCCACCGACCCCAACGGGAACACCGCCCACTACGGGTATGACGCCTACGGGGACCTGACCTCGACCGCCGACCCGCTGGGGAACAGCACCACCTACGCCTACGACGCCATCGGCCGCCGCACCAGCATGGTCTCGCCCCGCGGCAACGTCAGCGGCGGCAACCCCGCCCAGTTCACCACCACCTACAACTACGACGCCGCCGGGAACCTGCTGAAGCAGACCGACCCGCTCGGCCACGCGACCAGCTACGCCTACGACGCCGACAACAACCGGACCAGCGCCACCGACGCCAGCGGGCGCACCACGACGTTCGCCTACAACGCTGACGGCGAGCTCACCAAGGTCACCCGCGCCGACGGCACCGTCCTCACGTACGCCTACGACGGGGACGGCAACCAGACCAGCCAGACCGACGCGGCCGGCCACGCCACCACCTACGCCTACGATCCGCTCGACCGGCTGAGCTCTGTCACCGACCCGCTCGGCAACGCCACCAGCTACACCTACGACGGTGCCGGGAACCGGCTGAGCCTGACCGCCCCGTCCGGCCAGGTCACCAGCTACGGGTATGACGCGGCCAACGAGCTGACCTCGATCAGCTACTCCGATGGCATCACTCCCGGGGTCAGCTTCAGCTACACCGCCGACGGCCAGCGGGCCAGCATGGCCGACGGCACGGGGACCACCAGCTACAGCTATGATTCGCTGGGCCGGCTGACCATGGTCACCAACGGCGCGGGGAACGTCGTCGGCTACTCCTACGACCTTGACGGCAACCTGACCGCGCTGACCTACCCCAACGGCAAGCAGGTCACCCGCACCTTCAACGCGGCCAGCCAGCTGGCCAGCGTCACCGACTGGCTCGGCAACACCACCAACTTCAGCTACGACCCCAACAGCAACCTCACCGGCGAGGCCTACCCGAACGGGGTCACCGCCGCGTCCAGCTACGACAACGCCGACCAGCTCACCTCGATCACCGACCAGTCCGGCGCCACCACGCTGGCCAGCTACAGCTACGGCCGCGACAACACCGGCCTGGTCACCTCCGCGGTGACCACGGGAATCTCCGGCGGGACCGAGAACTACGCCTACACCCCGCTGTCGCAGGTGAGATCCCGCAACGGCAAGCCGTTCGGCTACGACACCGCGGACAACCTGACCGGCTTCCCCACCGGCGCCACGCAGGCGTTCAACGCCGGTGACGAGCTAACCTCGACCACCCTGCCCGCCAGCACCGCGGCGCCGGCCCTGGACCAGTCGGTCTCCGCCAACCAGACCGGCCTCGGCACGAAGATCACCTCCCCGGCCGTCAGCACCAAGACCAGCGGCGAACTGCTGCTGGCCGTCATCTCCGCGAGCGGGCCGTCCGGCGTATCGCAGACGATCACAGGAGTCAGTGGCGCCGGGCTGGTATGGAAGAAGGTGACCCGGGCCAACAAGCAAGCCGGCACCGCCGAGGTCTGGGAGGCCTACGCCATGACCCCGGTCACCAGCGCGAAAATCACCGCCTCGCTCGGGACCACCGGCCAGGACGGCTCGATCACCGTCGCCGCCTTCACCGGCGCGGCACCTGTGATCGGCGCCCACGCCACCGCGGGCGGCGCCAGCACCCATCCCACTGTGTCGCTGATCACCACCAAGCCCCACTCGCTGGTCTGGGCGGCCGGCGAGGACACCACCCACGCCAGCACGCTGACCCCCGCCAGCGGCCAAGCCCTAGTCCACCAGTACGCCGACAGCAAGGTCCACGCCACCTACTGGGCCCAGGACACCACCACGCCGGTCGCCGCGGCCAGCACCACCGTCACCATCGCCGACACCCTCCCCGCCAACGACCAATGGAACCTCGCCGCCGTCGAGATCCCATCCGCGACCGCCACCACCACAACCACCAGCTACAGCTACAACAGCAACGGCGACCTCACCAAGATCGCCCCGTCCAACGGGCCAGCTACCGGGCTCACCTACGACCAGGCCAACCGGATGACCTCCTACGGCCCGGCCACCTACGCCTACAACGGCGACGGCCTGCTCATGTCCAAGACAGGGACCAGCGCGGCCACCGGGTTCACGTGGGACACCTCAGGGACGCTGCCGCTGCTGCTCGTGAACGGATCCGTCTACTTCGTCTACGGTCCCGGGGGCCAGCCGATCGAGCGCATCAGCGGCACCACACCGACCTACCTGCACGTGGACCAGCAGGGCAGTGTCCGGCTGCTCACCAACGCGGCCGGGCAGAACGTCGGCACCTTCAACTACACCGTCTACGGCCAGACGCTCATCCACACCGGCACCGCCACTAGCGCCCTGCAATACGACGGCCAGATGACCGACACCACCTCAGGCCTCATCTACCTAAGGGCCCGCTACTACAACCCGGCCTCCGGCCAGTTCACCACGGCCGACCCTGCGGTGAGCCTGACGCAGACTCCATACGCCTATGCCGATGACAACCCCCTCAACCGGGACGATCCGACGGGACAGTTCCTGGGCCTGTCCGCTCTAGGGGCTGCTATCGGGGGGATCGCAGGAATCGTCACGAGCGACGCCAGCTATGTAGCTGACTCTGGAATACACCTAGGTGATCCTCAGTGGTGGCTGGGTCTTGGCGAGCACACGTTGAGCGGCGGCCTCGGCGGTGCGATCGGCGGAGCGTGCATCGGGCTTGACCCTCTGCTCGTCGCCGGGTGCGGTGCCGCGGGCGGCGCTGTGACCGAGGGACTCAATGAGGCGTTTGCGGGCAAGGGCTTCTCCATAACGGCAATCGGTGAAAGCGCGCTGCTGGGTTTCGCCGGCTCGGCCTTGAGCGCAGAAGCCTTGCCGACCTATGGTCGCCTTCCGGTCAAGATATCCAACGTCTGGGACCCCAGCGGACTGAACACGTGGCGCCTTTACGGGCAGGCTTTCCTCGGAGGCTTCTTCTCCACGATCGGTCCCGCTGAGTGCTGACGCTCAGCAGTGCCTGCCCCAGTGGATTTGTCCACGGGGGCGGGCGTGCGTCAGGAGGATTAGCCGTTCTTGGCCAGGGATCTTGAGCTGTTTGTAGGCGCCGTTGAAGACGTCCTGGTCGCCGGGCAGGCTGCACGCCTTCATGCCGACCGACAGCCCATCCATGTTGCTCCGAACGGACCGATATGCGCGCCCCCGCTCGCACACTCCGCAGCGGCTGACAGCACGCCAGATTCGGCGTTCTCTGGAGTCCCACCGCGCGGCTGTTGGTGAATTCGGCGACTCTCCAGCGTGGACATGTCCACGCCGTCAGCTCCTGTTCCGGTGCCCGAACAGAAGAGCGCAGCGACGAAGGGGAATCGCGGCTGCTCACGTCGGCGACATCGCTCCAGTGAACCGGTCTACGACGGGCCGCCACGCCCAAAGAAGCGACGTCGTGGACGCTTCACGATCGCTCCAGAGTATCGGCGTTCCGCGCGAGCTCGGCACCGCCAGGCCGGCCGAGTCAATCACGCTCCGTGATAGCCGCCACGGAACCCCCGACGTCTGGCCGCCGTCGGCCACTCGCTGACGGCCTCCTGCATGCATACTGCCTCGGATGTCTTCGTGATCCTGAAAGCCGGGCGGTCGGCCCGGGTGGCCCGTCGCGAAAGAGCGTTGCCGTCGACCATCGATCCGTGCCCAGATAAATAGGCCGATAACACCAAGTCCGCCGGTCCAGGTGCCGGGTCAGTCGCTGGGCGGTCATGGGTCTGATGCCAACGCCGCCTGCCGACGGTCATGGGCCGACGCGGCTCGATTCCCGCGTTTCCGGCGGCGTCGGCGCGGCCGCCCCCTAGCCGCGTGGCGTGAGGTCGTGCCGGGCGGTCAGCAGCAGCCAGGTGAGCGCGCCGGTCGCCAGCCCCCACGCGGCGGGCTGCGGGCCAACGACGCCGAACGCCGCGACGCAGACGCCCGCGGCGATCACGACCCGCAGCGCGAGCAGCAGGGGCCGGCCGCGGCGGGCCCTCGCCGCGAGCGTGGCGGCGGGCGGTGCGGGGGCGCGGTGCTGGCCGGCGCCCGCGGTCGCCCGGCCGGCGGCCGGTCCCGGCGCCGCGGCCCGCCCCGCCGCGGTAGCCGCCCGGCCGGAGCGCAGGTCCGCGTAGGCCTCGCCGCGGCCGTCGGGCGTGCGCAGCGCGGTCCAGGCCGCCGACGCGGCGGCGTACCGGCCGGGATCCCCGCCGCCGGGGAGATCGGGGTGCGTCGCGGCCGCGATCCGGCGCCAGGCCGACCGGACCTCGTCGTCGGTCAGGTCCGGCCGGATGGGCAGGCCAAGCGCGGTGAACGGGTCGGCGGTCACCGCGGCTCCCTGCCGAACGCCTCGTCGAGCAGCGCCCCGGCATCGGGCGGGACCGCGCCGTGCCAGGGGTCCCCGGCCGGCCCCGCCCCGGCCGGCCCCGCCCCGGCCGGCCCCGCCCTATCCGGCCCCGCCGCGTCCGGCTGGCCGGCCGCCACCGCCGCCACCGGGGGCGCGGGCAGCCCGCGCGGCGCCGGGGCCGGCAGCGCCGCCGGCCCGGCCACGAGGCGCTTCACCTGGACGAAGGTCACCCCGCCGCGGTAGACGTACGCGACCTGGCCCGTGTCGAGCGAGCGGACGATGTCCGGGTCGAGCACCGGGGCCGGCCGGACCCGGGACGAGCCGTCGTCGCCCCACAGCGGCGCGCCCAGCAGCCGCCTGGTCGTGTCGATGACCTTCCGGTTCCCGGCCAGCGCCGCCACCGGATCTGGGTCCGGCGTGCGCAGCAGCCAGATGCCGCCCTCGGCGGACGCCGCGATCCGGCGCCGCTGGTCCTCGCTCTCGGCCAGGCCCTGCCAGGATTGCGCGGACACCTGCACGGCCAGCCCGAGCGAGCGCGCCCGCTCGTACAGCTGGTGGACCGGCAACCGCCGCGACACCGCGCTGAACTCATCGACCGCCAGCAGCACCTCGGCCGGACGCCCGCCCGCGCCGGCCCCGCCGCCCGCGCCCGCGCCGCCCGCGCCCGCGCCGCGGGCGACGTAGCTCGTCAGCAGGTCAACCAGCGCCTTGGCCTGCGCCTCCGCGACCGCAACCTCCGCGGTTCCCTCCAGGATGCAGTACCAGACGTCCGCGTCGCCGAACCCGCCCGGCCCGTCCAGGCCGGGGCCGAGACGGCGGAACAGCGCGCGGAACCGCAGCGCCACGTCGGTCACCTGGCGGGCCGACCCGCGGATCATGGCCAGGTCGGCCGCCCGCCCGGCGGCCGCGTACGCCGCGGCGAGCCAGGCCGGGTCGAGCCTGGCCAGGAAGTCGGCGGCGCACGACGGCGGCCCGGGTGGCGCGCTCACGGCCAGCGACACGAGCGAGTCCATCGCGTCGGTGTAGTACGCCGCCGCGCCCGTGCCGTGCTCGATGAGCCCGAGCAGCGTGGTGATGAGCTGGCCCGGCGGCAGATCCCAGAGCGACAGGCTCGCCTCGTCCGGCCAGATCGCGGTGGCCCGCGCGCCGGCGTCGCGCAGTACCCGCCGGGTCCGGTCGGCCACCCGGCGGGAGTCCACGCCGCCCTTGCAGTCCAGCACCACCAGCAACGGCGGACCCCCAAGACCCGCCGCGTGCCGGCGCAGCGCGGCCGCCATGAACCCGGCCCACAGCCGCAGCAGCAGGGTGGTCTTGCCGGTTCCGGTCGTGCCGACGACCACCTGGTGGGAGCGCAGCCGCGGGTAGGGCAGTACCGCCACCGGCCGCTGCGGGTGCCCGACCGCCCTGATCACCGCGCCCGGCACGACGTCCCCGGCCGCCGTGGTCAGCGGCACCGCGCCGGGCGCGGCGATCCTCGCCCGCGCCGAGCGCACCTGCCGCCGCCACTGCCGCAGATCGAACACGATGGGCGAGCTCGGGGTCAGCCCGCCGGTCCCGGCCTGCATCGAGTAGATCCGGTAGGACCAGGCCAGCCCGCCGGCCAGCAGGCCGAGTGGGATCGCGGGCGGCGCGATCGTGATCGCCGCCGCGGCGACCGAGCCGGCCGCGGCCAGGTGCCACATCGCCAGCCCCGCGTGGTACGGGGCGGTGGCCACGGCGGCCAGCGCCCCGCCGGGCCGCGCGCGCAGCCCGGCCGCGGCGAGCCAGGCGCCGACCATCGGCAGGCACCAGGCCGCCGCGGCGTACAGCCGGCGCGGCGGCCAGCCGAGCAGCCAGCCAAGCGCCGCCGAATACCCGGCGACCAGCGACACCGGCGCGACGGCCACCAGCGCGGCGGCGATCACGGCCGCGCGGACCAGCCGCCGGGCCAGCCGCGCGGCACCGCGCAGCGCGACCAGGACGAGGTACCGCGTGATCACGGCCGCGCCTGGCCTGCGGGCTCGCCCGGCGGCGGCGCCTCGCCGCCGAGTGCCGCGGCCGCCGGCAGGTCCCGGATCTCGATCCGCGGCGCCAGCGGGCCAAGCTCCGCGGCGGCCCGCGCCACCACGGGCCGGGCCGCGGCCGAGCAGACGTAGAGCACCCGGGCGTGCCGCTGCGGGCGGCCCGGCACCGCCGCGTCGGCCGACGCGCAGCCGTAGTCCCCGGTGCGGGCGAGCAGCTCCCGCATGATGGCCGTGGTCCGCGTGACGGTCTTGCGGGTCAGTTCGGCCTCGACGGCCCAGCATTCGCCCGCGTAGTCCAGGGCGCAGCCGTTCGGGAAATGAATCTCTCCGTCGGGGACGTGCTCGCGCAGCCCGACCCGGCCGCCGGTCCGGGCGCGCAGTCGGCGCTCGCTGCGCCAGAACGCGCCGGACCGCTGGTAGCTGGGCGCGGACTCCAGAGCGAGCCGGACGACGGTGACCGCGCGCAGGTGGGCGAGCCGGGACAGGGCCGGCGGCGCCGCGGCGTAGGCCAGCCCGCACGCGGTCAGCCCGCGGCGGCTCAGCCAGACCCACGGGCGGCCGGGCCCGAGCCGGGTGGTCTCGGCGTAGCCGAGCCGGCGCCAGCGCGCGGCGACCCGGCGGGCGCGCTCCTCGGTCAGCGCGAGCAGCCCGGCGAGCAGGTCGAGCTGCAGGCCGTACATCTCCGCGGTGAACAGCAGCCCGCGCAGGTCCCGCTCGGTGAGCCGGGCCGGCCCGGGCGCGGCGCCCTTCGCGGCGCTGATCGTCACAGGTCAACTACACCACGCCGGCCCGCGCCGGATATGTGATTGCGCACCATCCGCCCGGTAG
>Ga0070698_100003232_pt1 | contig 17943 bp, 15 predicted proteins | sample KBSK1502metaG_FD_65477 | JGI IMG/M metagenome (GOLD analysis project Ga0070698, IMG submission 65477) | Corn, switchgrass and miscanthus rhizosphere microbial communities from Kellogg Biological Station, Michigan, USA - KBS K1-50-2 metaG | ecosystem: Host-associated > Plants > Roots >...
GTCTCACGCCGGTACCGACGCGCAACTGTCGAGTCTATGCACGCAGTCTAAGCACGCACCATTACATCGTCAATCACTTCACTCGAAATAAAACACACCTCGTGTGTGTTGACATGTACAACCCAATTTAATAACTTCCGAGCCACTTCCCGGAAGGAATCCTGCCATGAAAAAACAAAACAGATCTTTGCTGCTGTCGTCTGTCGTTTTGCTGCTGACCGCCGTAATTGCGAACGCGCAAGCAGGCTACAAATCTCCGAGAAAAGAAATATCCGACAACCTCAACAGCGCACTCCCGCCCGGCGCGTCCGTTAGTCCGAGTCGCGACAATATGCTGCTTCTACTCTCGAGGCCTTATCCACCACTCGCGGATCTCGCACAACCAATGCTGCGCCTTGCCGGCCGGCGTATCAACCCGACATCAAACTCGCCCCACCGGTTCCCAAACACGCGGTGGCTAGGACTCTTGCGCATCGCCGATGGAACGCAGGTAGAAATCAAGACTCCTTTCACTGCGAAGATTACAGGCATTGAATGGAGCGAGGACGGTAAGCACTTCGCCATGATGAATACCACTGCGACGCGAGTCGAACTGTGGGTGGGCGACGCTGCCACCGGGAACGTCCGCATGATCAAAGGCGTGCAGATCAATTCCGTACTCGGAAATCCGCTGACGTGGATGCCCGACAACCGCACCCTGCTGGTCCAAATCGTTCCGCCGACTCGGGGCCCTGCACCAGCGGTTCAGGCCGTTCCGGATGAACCAAACACGCAGGAGAGTTCAGGACGCCCCGGACCCGTAAGAACTTTCGAAGATCTGCTGAAGTCTCCACACGACGAGGATCTGTTCGAATACTACGCAACGTCGCAACTCGCATTCGTCGATGCTGTGTCGGGCAAGACGACACCATTCGGAGCGCCATCGATCTTTCAATCTGTGGATCCCGCCCCGGATGGTCATCACATTCTCGTAACGCGCGCGCATCGCCCATTCTCGTATCTCTTTCCCGACCTCGCGTTTCCGAAAGATCTCGAAGTGTGGGACACGAAGGGCAAACTCGTTTACAAACTCGCCAGTCTTCCTCTAGCTGATCAGGTACCTATCGACGGCGTGATTACCGGACCGCGTACACCGCGTTGGCGGCCCACTGAACCGGCAACGCTGGTTTGGGTCAAGGCCCTCGACGGTGGCGATCCCAAGAAGAAGGTTCCATATCGTGACAGCGTTCTAATGCTCAAAGCTCCGTTCACGAGCCAGCCCGTCGAGATATTCAAGACCGAGCAACGCTTTTCCAACGGCATCTTCACCGATAACGGATGGCTGTTGGTTTCCGATTACGACCGAAACAAGCGTTGGACGAGAACGTTCCTGCTCGATCCTGATAAACGCGACTTGCCGGCAAAACTTATCTGGAGTCGAAACCAGCAGGATCGCTATAACGATCCCGGCACGCCAGTGACGCGAACTTTCAAGGCACAACGAGTCGTCATGCAGAAGGGCGATTGGATCTTTCTAGGCGGAGCCGGCGCTTCGCCCACAGGCGACCGCCCGTTCCTCGATATGTTCAACCTCGAGACGCTCCGATCAGAGCGTCTGTTCCGCAGCGACCCCGATGTCTACGAAGCATTCGTTGCGTTGCTGAGCAACGACGGCAAAAAGTTCCTCACACGTCGTGAAAGCCCGACCGACACGCCAAATTATTTTGTTCGCACGAGTAGCGTTGACGACCAACCGGCAACGCCGCCGCGCCAACTGACATACTATCCCGGTCCGACGACCAGGTTGCGTAACGTCAAAAAGCAGTTGGTTACTTATAAACGTGCCGATGGTGTGCAGTGCTCATTCACGCTGTACCTGCCGCCCGATTACAAAGAGGGAACCAGACTACCTACAGTTTTTTGGGCTTATCCGCTCGAGTTCAACGACGCCGACACCGCCGGACAGATCAGCGGGTCGACGCGACGCTTCAACACGGTTATGGGTCCATCGCATCTGTTTTTCCTGCTCGAAGGTTATGCGGTTCTCGATAACGTGACGATGCCCGTGGTCGGTACGCCGGAGACCGTCAACAACACCTATATCGAGCAGATTGTGATGAGTGCAAAGGCGGCGATCGACAAGGCCGTCGAGATGGGTGTGACGGATCCTGATCGCGTGGGAGTTGGAGGTCATAGTTACGGCGCGTTCATGACCGCAAACTTGCTCGCGCATTCGGACCTGTTTCGCGCAGGCATCGCTCGTAGCGGCGCTTACAACCGTACGTTAACGCCGTTTGGTTTTCAGAACGAACGGCGAACGATTTGGGAAGCGCCGGACCTCTATTTAAAGGTGTCACCATTTATGTATGCGTCGAAGATCAATGAGCCGATGTTGATGATTCACGGTGAGGCCGATGACAACACTGGAACGTTCCCGATCCAGTCTGAACGGATGTACCAGGCGATGAAAGGTAACGGCGCGACGGTGAGGTTGGTGATGCTGCCGCACGAAGCACACGGTTATTCATCGTGGGAGAGTATTAACCACGTGCTGTACGAAATGATCACTTGGTTTGATAAGTATGTGAAGAACGCGCCGGACAAATCCAAGCAAGACACGTCGACTCAAAGCGTAAAGTAGTTTCTGAGGAGATCGATCTCGAGTGATTCAGACTCGCATAATACGATGGTAATCACATCGAAGCGGTAAGGCTGATCGTCAAGTTCAAACAGGCGCCGGTACGCACGCGCAGCACGCGCGAGCTGCCGGCGCTTTCGCAAGTCGATATTTACCTGCGGTGGCGCAAACCAATCTGAAGCGCGAGTTTTCACTTCGATAAAACAGAGCGTGTTGTGATCGTAGGCAACGAGATCGATCTCGGCGTTTACGACTGCGCCGCGCAGGTTGCGGCCGACGGGCAGCGTGAAGTTTGCGGCAACGAGACGATAGCCAAGTTGTTCGAGATACGCTGCGGCGTACGCTTCGCCGAGTCGTCCGAGTTCGATGCCAGGTGAAGATGGCATAGAGAATCTTTACGCGTCGCGATCGTACGCGGCTTTGAGCCAGTGTTTGACCTCGTCGTCGATGTCGTCGACTGAAGTGATCGGTATGCGGTGAGTGATCCGATCCTTCTTCGCGAATCCTCCGGTATCGATCAAACGTCCTGTCGGTTTTATGTCGCCAAGCGCGAATCCCATATCAATACGCGTTTGAGTTGTCGGTTTAATCTGTGCGAAGACGTGGTTGCGATAGAGCGGCACGATCGTTTGACACGGACAGGCTTTCGCTTCTTTTCCCGTTTTGAGTCCGAGTTTGAGCAACGCATCGTAGATGGGCTTCAGGTGCGCCTTGCCGCCCGAAAACATCTTCTCAACATCACGTTGCGCCGATTCAAGATAAAGATCCGGATCGCCCGATTCGCCGCCCTTGCCAACTGAACGCTCAGCCAACCACCAGGCCGTGTTGGTGCCGAGGTTGTACTTTTCCTTCAGCCACGTGCGGCGTTCGCTCTCGTCCGCCGGCCCTTCCTTCTTAATGTGCTTAAGCCACTCTTCGAGCGTGCGGCCGGTCTTCTGTTTCAAGTCGCCGATCCACTTTTGCGTCATGAGTACGCCCGGATGGACGCTGTATAAACTTTTGGTTTTGGACATCCGTTTTAATCTCAACTAAAGTCCACAGACAAAAGGAATCGTGGTGGACGGCGAATCTTGGTGGCTTGTTCGAACGCGTACGCCATCTTGATCAACTTTCCTTCGCTGTACGCGCCGCCGAAGAACGAGAGTCCCACAGGCACGCCGAAGACGTAACCCGCGGGAACGGTTATATGCGGATAGCCGGCAACCGCCGACGCTGACGAATAGCCGCCGGTGAAGTGATCGCCGTTCAACCAGTCAGTTGGCCACGGTGGTCCACCCGTAGGTGCGATCAACGCATCGAGGCGGTGCTTCTTCGTGACGAAGTCGATGCCTTGCGTGCGCGTCAACAGATGGTTCTTACGCAATGCTTGAAGATATGCCTTGCTCGTGAGCGGACCTTTCGCTTCCGCTTTCTCCATGATGTCTTGTCCGAAGTACGGCATCTCGCGAGCGCGATTGCGTTCGTTAAAGGCGATGATGTCTTTGAGCGAACGAACCGGCGCCTGCGGTCCAAGTCCGGCGAGATACGTGTTCAAGTCAGCTTTGAACTCGTACAACAAAACCTCAAACTCGGAATCGTCAAATTTGCCCGATGTCGGAATGTCCGCAGGATCGACAAACACCGCGCCAAGATGTTTCATCTCGGCGATTAGATCGTTCATCAGTTTGTCGACACGTTCGCTGAAGCCGAAATGCTTTCGTGCGACACCGAGGCGCATGCCTCGCAAACCGTCTCTGTCGAGAAACTTCGTGTAATCCGTTGCGGCTTTTCCGCGGCTCTCGTTTGTCGTTTTGTCGCGCGGATCTTCGCCCGTCATCGCGCTGAGCAGGATCGCCGCGTCGCTCACGGTGCGCGCCATTGGTCCAGCCGTGTCCTGGCTGTGGGCGATCGGAATGATTCCCGAACGGCTGACGAGTCCAACGGTCGGTTTAATGCCTACGAGTGAGTTCGCGGAGGAAGGACAAACCACTGATCCGTCTGTTTCCGTCCCGATCGCCGCGGCGCATAGGTTCGCAGCCGTTGCGACGCCTGATCCGGAACTGGAGCCACAAGGATTTCGATCCAACGCATAAGGATTTCTGGTTTGTCCGCCGCGGCCGCTCCAACCGCTCGACGATTTGGTTGAACGAAAGTTGGCCCACTCGCTGAGATTTGTCTTGCCGAGAATGACTGCGCCCGCGTCGCGAAGTTTCTTAGCGATGAACGCGTCCTGTGCGGGCTTCGCGCCGACCAACGCCAACGATCCGGCTGTGGTCATCATGCGATCTGAGGTGTCGATGTTGTCTTTGAGTAGAATAGGGATACCGTGCAATGGACCACGCGCGCCGCGTTCTTTTCGTTCGCGATCGAGCGCCGCGGCGATTGATTCGGCGTCGGGGTTTAGTTCGATGACTGAGCGCAGAGTTGGACCTTTCTTGTCGATCTCGTTTATCCGGTCTGTGTACTTCTCAACCAGAGACTTCGACGAATACTTTCCCGATTGCATTCCCTGCTGAAGATCGGTGATTGACAACTCGTCGAGTTCAAACGCGGGTGGCGTTAAGGCAGAGGTCGGGTTGGCAATTGCCAACACACACCCTGCCGCAGTTGTGTGCAGAAAGTCTCTACGCTTCATCAGCGCCGTCCTTTAATTGTGGGTACTAAACTAAGGTTGTACCTTGAACGAGTTGAAAAACCGGCTGGTCGCCTCCGCGTCTGGGTCATCTTTCGGATACCCAACCACGATCTGATAAGGCCGGCGGCCAACCATGTACACGCGCGACTTGAAGGTGCGGTCGCTCGTTTCCGCGGTGAATTCAATGGCCGGATAACCATCGATGGTTGTGGCACGCGTCGCGACCAGTGTGGCGGAGATGCCTTTGACAAAGTTGTCGCGGTTCGCTTCAAGTTCGGCCTGGCGATTGAAATTGAAACTCGGATCGTAATCTACCCAGCCAATGAGATAGACATTTTTCGGATCGCGCACAACGAAGAGGTGCGTCGTATAGGGACCATGCTCGCTTTGCGTGGTTTCCGTCTTGTCTTGCGGAGTTTCCGGCACCAGCACTGAGAATCGTCCCAGCGTCGATTTGAAGTTGACCCACCCGCTGTCGTCTTCAATCGCGCTCGGCGCTTTAGTGGGAGTGGGCGTCGGTCTTGGGGGCGCTGGCGCAGGCGGACGTCTGTTATGTTCCTGTGCACTCAAGGAAAAGCTTAGGCCCAAGGTCGTTAATAGAATGGCGAGAAAGCGTTTCATACGAAGTTCCCTTCAAAAACGTGCTCGAAGACTAGAGGCTTATACCACGGATTGATGCCGGATTAGAACGCCCTGTAAGCTATCGACCTCTAATGGAATCCAGCCGCGCCATGGTGGCCATTGTGGGCCGCCCGAATGTAGGGAAGTCGACGCTGTTCAATCGGCTCATTGGACAGCGGCGGGCGATTGTGGGTAATGAACCGGGGATCACGCGCGATCGCATTTATGGCGAGGTCGAGTGGGCGGGAACGAGGTTTTCGCTCATTGATACGGGTGGCATTGTGCCCGACGACGATGCGGTCATACCAGCGAACATTCTCAAACAGGCGGGGATGGCGATTCAGGAGTCGCAACTGCTGATTTGGGTGGTGGACGCACGCAAAGGGATAACGCAATTGGACGAAGAGCTTGCGCAGTTGTTGCGGGGGACGGGAAAGCCCGTCCTGGTTGCGGCGAACAAAACTGATTCATCGGGTTTGGAGAGTGAGAGCACGGAGTTTTATCAGTTTGGGTTTGAAGACGTGTATCCCGTGTCTGCGGAACAGGGTGTTGGAGTTGGGGAGTTGCTCGATGGCGTCGTGGAGTTGTTAAAGAGTGAGCGGCAGGATCACACCGATGACACAGAGTCTGAAAGGGAATTGCAGTTAGCGATTGTAGGGCGTCCGAATGTGGGCAAGTCGTCACTGTTGAATCAACTGCTTGGAGAGGATCGAGTGATTGTGTCGCCGGTGGCTGGTACGACGCGCGATGCGATCGACACGCTGTTAGAGACGCCTGAGCGAAGATTTCGGCTTGTTGATACAGCGGGAATTCGGCGGAAAGGCAAGACGGATGAGATGGCCGAGAAGTTGTCGGTCATCATGGCGCGAAAGAGTTTGGAACGCGCCGATGTAGCGATTGTTTTGATCGATGCAGTTGAGGGCGTGACCGCACTGGATGCGAATATCGCGGGATACGCGCTCGATGCGGGCTGTTCGATCATTATCGCCGTTAACAAGTGGGATGCGTTGGTTGATAAAGAGACAAACACGGCCGCCGAGTTCGAGCGGAGCTTGCGCGACAAGATGAAGTTTCTCGATTGGGCGCCGGTGATCACGATCTCGGCGTTAACCGGACAGCGCGTCGAACGGATCCTCCCGCTCGTTGTGCGAGCGGACGAGGCGCGTAACCGGCGTATTCAGACCTCGCAGTTGAACGACTTCTTTGAACGTGCGATCGCGCAGCCACGCGGCGGCACTGCTCCGTCGCCCGGCAGAAGTGGTTTTTCGCGATTGAAGGTTCAATACTTGACGCAGGTCGGAATCAGGCCACCCACGTTTGTAGTTTTTACTTCGGGCGGTAAGCCGGGATTACATTTCTCGTACGAGCGTTACTTGCTGAATCGTTTGCGTGAAGAGTTTGATTTCTTCGCCACCCCGCTGAGAATCATCGAGAAGCACAAACAGCGTGTCAGAAAATAATCCCCTTCCAGCCCTACGCTTCAGAGTGGACGCCCAGGACGGCGAAGCGCGAACAGGTGTACTTACCACTCGCCGTGGTGAGATCGAAACACCGGTTTTCATGCCGGTCGGCACCGCCGGCACGGTTAAAGGCATTCGCTTCGAAGAACTCGAATCGCCGGATCTCGACGCGCGAATAATTCTCGGCAACACCTATCACTTGTGGCTGCGGCCGGGTATCGATGTAATCAAAGTCGCCGGCGGTCTGCATCGTTTTACCGGTTGGAACCGTGCACTTCTAACAGACTCGGGCGGGTTTCAGGTCTGGAGTCTCGGAGCACTGCGGAAGATCACCGAAGAAGGAACGGAGTTTCGCTCGCACGTCGATGGTTCGCTCAAATTTTTGTCGCCCGAAGTGTCGATGGAAGTGCAGGCGGCGCTCGGCTCAGACATTGTGATGGCCTTTGACGAGTGTGCTGCCGGACAAGCCACGCATGAAGAGACCAAACGAAGTATGGAACTAACCGCGCGCTGGGCACGACGCTCCAAATTGGCCTTTGATCGGTTCCAAAATGAAGAAACCGACAGCAGTCACGCGGAGCTGATCGAAGGTCTAAGCGGTCGCCAGGCACTGTTCGGCATCGTCCAGGGTGCGAGCCATCTCGACTTACGCCGCCGCAGTCTCGAACAAACCGTGGAGATCGGCTTCGACGGCTACGCTATCGGCGGATTGAGCGTCGGTGAAGAGAAGCCAGTGATGTTTGAAGTGATCGACGACATCGCGCCACGAATGCCGCGTGAGTGTCCACGTTATTTGATGGGTGTTGGTACTCCTGAAGATCTGGTCGAGGCCGTTGCTCGCGGTGTCGACATGTTTGATTGTGTCTTGCCGACACGAAACGGGCGCACGGGTCAGGCATTCACCTCGCGCGGCAAGTTGAACATAAAAAATGCTCAATGGACGAAAGACTCGCGTCCTTTGGACGAGCTGTGCAACTGTTCGGTCTGTCGCCGTCACTCTCGCGCTTACTTGCGTCACCTCTCTCTGAGCGGCGAAATGTTGGCGAGTATCCTGTTGACCCACCATAATCTGGCCTTCTTCCTTGACACTATGCGAGGTGTCAGGCAATCTATCCGGTCTGGCGATTTCCCTAAATATCGGCGAGAGTTCACCGAGCGGCTGGGTGCGAATGGTGAATAGAGGTTCGCGAGCCGGCCGCGTACGTTTGTTTGAGAACAAATGCATACTTTCTTGATTTTTCAGACTGGTGCAGGTGGGCTGGTGCAGTTGCTTCCCATCCTGCTAATCATCCTCGTTTTCTACTTCCTAATTATAAGGCCGCAGCAACGGCGGCAGCGGCAACTTCAGGAGACGATAGCCAACTTGAAGATTGGCGATCGCATCGTGACTACAGGGGGCGTGATAGGAGTAATCACGACCGTTCGCGACACTAGTTTCCTGATTCGTAGCGCAGACAAAACGATTTTGGAGATTGCTCGTTCAGCAATAGCAGGAATCGATGAGGAAGGAAAACAAAGTACTTAATTCGCAATTTTGGTGATGAAAAAGAAGAACCTCCTCCAACGAACAATAATCATTGCGTTAGTTACCATCATTGGGCTCTATCTCGTAATCGGTCCACGCCGCCGGCCTCATTTAAAGGATTTCACCTGGTCGGGAATCAAAGCCACCCTCGCGTCCAACATTAAACTCGGTCTCGATTTGCAGGGCGGTTCGCACCTCGTGATGCGCGTGAAGACCGAAGAGTTTTTGCGCCGGCTGACTGAAGAGAACTACGTTGCTGCGCAGAACGCGGCCAAAGACGCCGGTTTTGAGATTAAGGGTGGCCAGGCTGACACCAACAGCGGCAAGCATCAAGTCGTTCTCGAACCCGCAGATGCGTCCAAAGCAAACGACATCAAGCAAGCCGTTGAGAAAAAAGTTGAACTCGGCGACACCTCCGTGTGGAGTTATTCCGGTTCCGGCGGGCAGATGGTCTGGACGATGACCGGGAACGCCGAACGGACGCTTGCCGATAACGCCACTACGCAGGCGCTCAACATCATCGACAGCCGCATCAACGCGCTCGGTATTGCTGAACCGACACTGCAAACTCACGGCTCCCAGAGTTCGCACCAAATCCTTTTGCAGATGCCTGGCGTGCAGGATCCCGAGCGGGTCAAAGAAATTCTCAAAGGCGAATCACGTCTGGAACTCGTTCACGTGGTCGGTCCGCCAAGTCCTGCTCCCGCTACAACGTACCAAACCGAAGCCGAAGCGCTCGCCTCGCTTGGGGGAACAGCTCCCCCTAATCGCAAGATTTTCCCTTACAGCGAACGTATGGAACTCTCGGCGGCCAAAGATCCTTCGCAGCCGAAGCCCAAGCAGTGGGTTGTCGTGGAGACACCTGCAATTATCGACGGCAGCGAGTTGAGAAACGCGACCGCAGTTCCGAGTCAGGGCGGCCGCGCCGACGATTTCGAGATCAACTTCTCGCTGAAGAAGTCGGGAGCTGACAAATTCGGTCAGTGGACCGGCGCTCACATCAACGAGTACATGGGTGTCGTGCTCAACGGCGAAGTTAAATCAATCGCGTATATCAAGTCGCAGATTTATGACCAGGGACAGATCACCGGACGCTTTACACAGCAGTCGGCGGAAGATCTCGCGTTGACCTTGCGTTCGGGTGCGTTGCCCGCGCCGATTGAGTATCTCGAGGAGCGAACGGTTGGACCTAGCCTCGGCGCCGACTCGATTCGTGCCGGCGTGAGAGCATCACTCGTCGGCTTGGCTCTCGTCGTGTTGTTCATGCTCGTCTACTACCGTGGTTCCGGCGTAAATGCGGTGGTGGCGCTGATTCTGAACATGATCCTGATGCTCGCCGGACTGATCGTCTTCGGAGCCACGCTGACGTTGCCCGGTATCGCGGGAATGATTCTTACGATCGGTATGGCGGTGGACTCGAACGTCCTGGTTTTCGAACGTATACGCGAAGAATTGCGCTCCGGAAAGACGATCGCTTCTGCTGTTGACCAGGGATTTGCGCGCGCTTTCATAACCATTATCGACACACACGTGACGACGATTATTTCGTCGCTGTTCCTGTTTGTGTTTGGCACCGGCCCGATTCGAGGTTTTGCCGTGACGCTGGTGATAGGACTGCTTGTGAATCTGTTCTCGGCCGTTTACGTCTCGCGCACAATCTTCATCTGGCTGTTGAGCCGAAAGGAAAGAGTGGAGTCGCTCAGCATTTAGTTCATCATGTTTCAAATCCTGCACGACATTACTATTGACTGGCTGGGTAACCGGCGCTGGTTTATCGGCGTCTCGCTGTTGCTTATGTTGGCTGGTCTGGGATCCGCAATCTTTCGCCAGGCGACTGGTGGTCAGGCTTTCAACCTCGGCGTCGACTTCAAGGGCGGAACAGTGGTTACAGCCAAGTTCAAACAACGTCCGAGTGACGAAACAATCCGTGCTGCGCTCGATGAAAAAGGTGTCAGAGATGCTGTAGTGCAATCGGTCAGAGACAGTCCGGACACGGTCCTTATTAAAGTGCCGCTCGAAGGTGAAGGACAGGACGGCAGAGCGCGTGTTAGAGAAGCTTTGAACACTTTCGGTAGCGAAGCCGCGCCGGCAGTTGATCTGGCAGCCGATGCAAACGCATCGTACAAGATTGTCGGTACCGAAGCTGTAGGCGCGATCGCCGGCGCACAACTGCGCAACAAAGCAATCGCAGTCACGCTCGCCGCTCTGGTCGGAATTCTTGTCTACATCGCGTTCCGTTTCGAGTGGACATACGGCGCCGCCGCCGTAATTGCAGTGTTTCACGATGTGCTCGTCACGTTGGGCTTCTTTTCGATGTTTCAGTGGGAAATCAGTCTGACGGTTATCGCGGCACTGCTGACTCTCGTCGGTTTTTCGGTTAACGATACGATCGTCGTTTTCGATCGCATCAGAGAGAACCGCAAACTGCACAGGCGCGACTCGCTTTACAAGATCACAAACGACGCGATCAATCAGACGCTGTCTCGAACGATCATCACCAACGGACTCGTGTTTCTGTCAGTGCTCGCCCTGGTCCTATTCGGTGGCGATGTGCTCCGTGCGTTCTCGCTGGCGTTGTTCATCGGCGTGGTCTTTGGCACTTATTCGTCCGTCGCTATTGCGAGTCCGATCATGGTCTGGTGGGAGCAGCGGCTTGAAGCCGCGAATCGCCGAGCGGCATTGGCGATGAGCCAGCCTGTCAAAGGCGGAGTGCGTACTCCGGCAAAAGCATCAAGCAGGCGGGCCGGCGCGAAACTGTAATCATAAAGAGCGGGAAACATCACAAAACCAGCGGGGTGAATTTTAGTTTGCGCTTGACTTTGAAACGTCTTGAGGACTAGACTGCGCACGTTGCTGGCCAATTAAATAACTCAAGTGTCGACCCCGCGTTTGTGAAATCAGGAAGTTGGGCGCGGCGGAGGTGTGTTGAGCGGGCCGGCGAGTTTTTTCTCGCACAGCGGCTTTCCAATCTATACGGTGTGCTCAATATCGCAGAAGCTGCTGTTTCCCCTTCAATACGACGGAACTAAAGCGGTACTTAAGTCGACGTTTGCGAGGTAATTACTGCTTAACTTTTCGTAACCCCTGATCCATTTGGCGCCGTAAGTGGAGGATTAACATCAATGTTCGATAATTTAGTTGAGTCCAGTTCGCACAAAGAAGATTTAACGCGGAAGGGCTCCTTTATTGGTATCACGTTGTTGATTTATGGCGTTCTCTTAGGCACGTTCTTCGTCGCCGGCATTCTCTGGTATGACGCCCACCTGGCTGAACAGGAACTGGAGCTGACCACGCTCGTTGCTCCGGTACCAGTGCCTCAGCAACAGAAAGAACCCGAACAGAAGCAGGAAGCCAAACCTGTTAAAGTCGAGCAAAACGTCGACGTTCGTAAGGAACTAATCGCGGACGTTGCCGAAAGCCGGCTGCCGCCGAAAGAGATTTCGGCCAAAGCCAGCGACGTGCCACCAGTCCGACGTGGTGTAACGACAGTGCTTGGTACGGCCGACTCCAACGCGTCGGCGCCAATGCCTGCCGGCCCAGGCTCAGGAACCGTCGTAACCCCGGCGAAAGTCAATATCGCCGACGAGGAGCCGCCACCAGCGGCACCAACTCCACCACGCGCTCCGATCTCAGGCGGCGTGCTGAACGGTAAAGCCATTAGCCTGCCCAAGCCGGCCTATCCACCAATCGCCAGAGCAGCACATGCGTCAGGCACTGTGGTGGTCCAGGTGCTGATCGATGAAAACGGTAGCGTGGTTTCCGCGAAGGCCGTTTCCGGTCACCCGCTGTTACAGGCGGTTGCTGTGAGTGCGGCGCGCCAGGCAAGATTCTCCCCAACCAAGCTTTCGGGGCAGCCAGTTAAAGTTACAGGAGTGATCCAGTACAACTTCGTCGCTCAATAACTGCGGAGAACGTTGTCGCGTGTCGCCGCGGTTACCGTAGGCCGTCCCGGCTTCTCTGCTTGCTATCAAAACTAAATAAACTTTTTTGGAGGGGTTCACCGTGACAATGCTAATGAGTATTTTTGGAACGAAGGTCCTCGGTCTTATGTTGCTTTTGCAGGAAGCGGCAGCCAGCCCGGAGTCCTCCGGCGCAGATCACTTCACCCTGACCGAGATGGTGAAGAACATGGGCGGCGTCGCTATCGCCGTCGTCATCGTTCTCCTCATCATGTCGGTTTACTCGATCGCGATCATGGTCGAGCGTTACCTGACCTACTCCGCGGCCAAGAAGCAGTCGCGTGAGTTTGCGCCACGCGTAGCGCAGGCGCTGAAGAACGATCGGATTGAAGAAGCGATCAACATCAGCGACAAGCATCGCAAGTCGCACCTGGCGATGGTCGTCAGCAGCGGTTTGCAGGAGTTTCGTGCTCACGAACAGTCGTCCGATATCTCAGGTGACGAGATCGAGGCTTCCAAGCGCGCGTTGCAACGTGCAATCGCGATCAAGACGGCCGAATTCAAACGCGGACTGTCGGGCCTCGCAACTATCGGTTCAACCGCACCGTTCGTGGGTCTGTTCGGAACCGTGTTCGGCATCATCAACGCTTTCCGCGGCATGAAGAACGCAGAATCAGCAGGTATCGCGGCAGTCGCCGGCGGTATTTCGGAAGCGTTGTTTACTACCGCTCTCGGTCTGCTCGTGGCGGTGCCCGCAGTTTGGTTGTTCAACTATTTCACCGGCAAGGTAGACGGCTTTGTCGTCGAGATGGACAACTCGGCGTCTGAACTGGTCGACTACTTCATCAAGAACCGCACGAAGCAGTTGAAGGCTTAAGTAATACGCGTCAACAAACGCGGGATGGTGAACCCTGAGGTGCGGCTAATAACAAAGTCGCACCTGCGTTTACCGGCGAAAAAAGGAGATCTGTTATGGGAATGTCAGGCGGAGGCGGTGGCGGCGGCCTACAGTCGGAAATCAATGTCACCCCGATGGTCGACATCATGCTTGTATTGCTGATCATCTTCATGGTGGTCACACCGTTTTTGCAGCAGGGCATTACAGTGGCGCTGCCCAAGAACATGAACAACCCGGAGGTAGATCCGCGGATTATTAAGGAGTCGTCGATCGTGATCTCGATTCCAAACGATGGTGAGTACTACCTCGGTAAGCAGCGCATACAGCGCGAGCAGTTGACTGAAAAGGTCGACTCGCTGTTGCAGAAGATCAAAAACGAACAGGATCGCATTGTTTACATCAAGAGTGGTGTCGGCGTCAGTTATGGCGACGTGGTCAATGTCATTAACGAAGTGAGAAAACTTGGGGTCGACAAGATTGGGCTCGTGGCTGACAAGAAGAAGGGTGGAAAGCCCGCAGCCCCGGCCGCTTAGTAACAGTATTTGAGACGAGGAGAAATTCGCGATGGGAATGGGTGGTGGTTCGAAAAAGGGCAGTACAACAGCCGAGCCCTACATCAACGTCACACCGTTAATTGACGTGTTGCTGGTGTTGCTGATCATCTTCATGGTGGTCACGCCGCTGAAACCGAGTAAGTTCCAGGCCGATATTCCGACCCAGCGAGATCCGAACGAAGACTTAAGCAAGCTGAAGCCGAACCCGCTGACTCTTGTCGTATCGATCGCGCCTGACCTGTCAATGAAGCTGAACCAGGACTCGCTCGGATCGGTCAACGACCCCAGTGTCCTGGCGCAAAGGTTGGCGCTTACGTTCCAACAGCGGAAGGAACAACGCGCCTACAAAATCGGCATGGAAACCCGCACTGACCTGAAGGAAGACGACCGGATTGAGAAGACCGTCTTCGTTAAGGCGCCGCGAGCCTTGCGCTACGGCGATGTTGTAAAAGTTATCGACGCCATCAAAGGCGCGGGCGCGAACCCGGTGGGATTGCAGGTTGACGATCTGCCTTAATAATTATTGGAGTCACGTATAAATGAAACTCGCTCAGAAAAGGATCGCCATCCTTTTGGCGGTCCTTGTTGCCGTTGCAACTAGCTCCGGATGCGGAGTTATCAACCGAATCAGAGCAAAGAACCAGTTGAACGAAGCCGCGCGCGCCTACCGCGAAGGCCGGTTTGTCGAGGCCGAGCAGTACTCTCGCCGCGCAGCAGAGCTGGATCCGAATAACAAGACGGCGCCCATGTTTATCGCGCGCACGATTCATGCTCAGTATCGTCCCGGCGTCCAGAATCCCGACAATATCGCCAAGGCTCAAGAGGCGATTCAGGCTTACCAGAGAATTCTCGAACGCAATCCGAAAGACGACGAGGCTTACAAAGCGATTGCCTACCTCTATGGCGCAATTAAGGAAGACGGCAAGTTAAGAGAATGGATCGCCGCCCGCGCTGCCAGCGACGCTACCGAGCCATCCAAACGTGCCGAGGCCTACGTTGTGCTCGCCAGCAAGGACTGGGACTGCTCGTTCAAAATCACCGAACTGCCGACTAACAAGATAACTACGGTTGACCAAAGCAATAACAAGGCTACTATCTCGTATCGCAAGCCGAAGGATCAGAAAGAGTTTGACCAGGCGCAGATGTGCGTGAAGCAAGGCTTGGCCGAGGCGGAAAACGCGATCAAGTTTGATCCAAACAATGAGTCGGCCTGGTCTTACAAAACCAACCTTCTGCTCGAAGCTTCAAAGCTGGCAGAGATGGACGGTAAGACGGACCAGAAGGCGCAATACCAGAAAGACTATGAAGCCGCTTTGAAACGCACCACCGAACTGAGTGCGGCAAACGAAAAGCGGAAGGAAGAGCAAGCGCGGCAACAGGCTTCGCCTCCGAAGGGCTAAACGCCTAGTACTTTTCAAAAACGGCCACAGTTCCTTACGAACTAACGCAGGTGTTCCGATCTGTGTTGTTTCGTAACGATCTGTGGCCTTTGTTATACTTTTAGCGTTGAAATGATCCGGATTGAAGATATCGTCGAAAAAGTAGCAGCCAACCACCCGCAGGCAGACCTCGATCTACTTCGACGCGCTTACCTCTTTTCCGCCAAAGAACACAAAGGACAGAAGCGCGCCTCGGGCGAGTCGTACCTCGTACATCCGCTCGAAGTCGCGAACATCCTCGCGGACATGAAACTCGATGAGGTTTCAGTCGCAACAGGTCTTTTGCACGACGTCGTTGAAGATACGCTGGTCGAGCTCGACACCATCCGACTTTTCTTTGGCGAAGAGATCACGCACCTCGTCGATGGTCTAACGAAGATTGCGCAGATCAGCAACATCTCGCGCGAAGAACAGCAGGCAGAAAACGTTCGCAAGATGCTGTTGGCGATGGTGGACGACGTGCGAGTGGTGTTGGTGAAACTTGCCGATCGGCTGCACAACATGCGAACGCTTCAGTATTTGAGTACTGAAAAGCGCAAACGCATCGCAGAAGAGACGATGGAGATCTTCGCGCCAATCGCGCACCGTCTCGGAATGGGTAAGTTGCGCGGCGAACTCGAGGACCTCGCGTTTCGACACCTCTATCCCGAAGATTATCGCGAACTCGCGGAACAGCTCGAAAAGAGACGTCCTGAGAACGAAGCGTTTTTGAAGGCGGTCACTGCTCGTATCGAAGAAAAGATGAACGAGGCGGAAGTGCCGTTTGTCGTCGTTGAAGGACGCGTCAAGAGACTGTATTCCATTTGGAAGAAACTACGCGCACAGAGGATCAGCCTGGACCAGGTTTACGATCTCGTCGCCGCGCGCATCATCACGCCTAACGAGATACGTCACTGTTACGCCGCCCTGGGTGTGGTCCATAACAACTGGAAACCCGTTCCCGGTCGAATCAAGGACTGGATCGCAACGCCGCGCGATAATCTGTACCAGTCGCTGCACACGTCAGTGATCGGTTCCAACCTGCAATCCTTCGAGGTGCAGATTCGAACTGAGGAAATGCATCAGATTTCCGAGGAAGGCGTCGCGGCGCACTGGAAATATAAAGAAGGGAAACGCGGCGCACGTGACGACGATCAAGCGTTGCAGGCGTTGCGGTCGCTGGTCGAGTGGACCCAGGAGGTCAAAGACTCAAAAGATTTCCTCGATTCGTTGAAGCTGGATCTTTATCCGAAGGACGTCTATGCGTTTACGCCCATGGGCAAGGTCATTCAGTTGCCGCGCGGCGCTACTCCCGTCGATTTCGCATACATGATCCACTCCGAAGTCGGAAACACGTGCACCGGCGCGCGCATCAACGGACGAATGGTGCCGTTGCGCACGCAAATTCAAAATGGCGACGTGGTCGAGATCATCACCACAGCGAATTCGCATCCATCGCGCGACTGGTTGAACTTTATCGTTACGTCGCGAGCACGCAATCGCGTGCGTCACTGGGTCGCCGAGCAACAACGAACTGAGTCGATTGAAATCGGCAGAAAACTTTTCGAGAAAGAAGCCACGCGTTTTCAACTGTCGCCTAAGAAGGTGTTGAGTGATACCGACAAGGACATGAAGCGCGTTGCGAGTGATTACGGTTACGGGCGCGTAGACGATCTGCTGGCCGCGATCGGTTACGGCAAGCTCGTACCGCGTAACGTGATCGCGAAGTATCTCGGGCCGGAACAGTTCGAACAGCTCGACAAGCAGAAGGAGTCGCGTCTCAGAAGTGGCGTCCGCGCCGTCAAACGTCTGATCCGTCTCGGCGACGATTCGATACTGGTACGTGGCATTGACGACCTGATGGTCACTCGCGCGCGTTGCTGCAATCCGTTACACGGTGAAGAGATCATTGGTTATGTAACGCGCGGCAAAGGTGTTGCAGTGCACACCACGCGCTGCAAGAATGTGACGCAACTGATGGTCAATCGCGAACGCATCGTCGAGGTTGAGTGGGCCGGGCGTCCTGAGAAGACTGCGTACGCCGTGAAGCTCCTGGCGATTACCGAAAACCGCACCGGAATGATCGCCGGCATCACCGGCGCGATATCGGACATGAAAACTGGTATTCGTGACGCTCGCGCGTCGGTCGCTTCAGATGAACGCGGCCACATCGAGGTGACGGTCGAAGTCTTCGACGTGAAGCATCTCGACAAAGTAATAGGCTCCATCAAGGGCGTGCCGGGTGTATTAGACGTGGAGCGCATGCAAGGTGCGGCCTAGTCGTGCTAGAATCCCGCCTTTGTTTACCGTGAGAGAACGCGTACAGACTGATCAAGC
>Ga0070698_100003233_pt1 | contig 17941 bp, 25 predicted proteins | sample KBSK1502metaG_FD_65477 | JGI IMG/M metagenome (GOLD analysis project Ga0070698, IMG submission 65477) | Corn, switchgrass and miscanthus rhizosphere microbial communities from Kellogg Biological Station, Michigan, USA - KBS K1-50-2 metaG | ecosystem: Host-associated > Plants > Roots >...
ATCGGCGCCGCGATCTATTGCACTCGTTGGCAAGCCGCGATGCATTTGACAAAAGGCAAACGTCAAGCACTCGCCCGGAACGGAGTAGCTCATGAAAGGTAAGGCTTATCTCGTAGGCGCAGGTCCGGGTGACCCAGAACTGCTCACACTAAAGGCACTCAAGATCTTGCAATCAGCGGACGTGGTCTTGCACGACGACTTGATCTCGGCGGAAATTCTCGCATTGGCGCCACGAACCGCATTTATCCAGAACGTCGGCAAGCGCTGCGGTCAGAAACGTATCACGCAGGATGAAATCAATTCCCGGCTCGTCAGCCTGACATCGTCGGGCTTACAGGTGGTCCGGCTCAAAGGAGGAGACCCATTCATCTTCGGAAGGGGAGGCGAAGAGGTTGAAGCATTGCGTCAGCACGGGATCGCATTTGAAATTGTTCCCGGCGTTACCGCCGCGCTCGGCGCGGCTGCCGCCGCCGAGATTCCTCTCACCCAGCGCGACGTTTCATCCGCGCTCGTATTTCTCACCGGCCATCGTGTAGACGAACATACCCAAGACAACTGGCGTGGATTCGTCTCCCCCGGCACCACTCTGGTGATCTACATGCCGGGTCCCGACTACGAGGGCACGGCTCTCCGCCTGTTCGATGCCGGGATGAAGGGAAACACTCCATGCGCGCTCATCTCGCGCGCGACCTCGCCTCATCAGCAGGTCTATCACACAACCGTGGCGGAATTGCGCTCGGCTCCTCGGCTTCCCGCACCCACACTCCTTGTCGTCGGAGAAGTGACCGCGCTCGGCCATTACGCTTCGCTAAGACTTGAGATCGAGCTACAGAACACGCAGCAGGAATACGTCGCGTTGGTGGCGGGACAACGATCTATCGCGCCCGACCCAGACGCGCGGCAAGAACAGGAGCGACAAGCGTGAGGGAATATATCAATGCTGTGCAAGCAGTCTCCGAAACATGGAGTCCCGAACGCTTGCTGCGCTGGGCTTTCGACACATACAAGCAGGAAGTTGCTATCTCCTCGGCCTTCGGAGCGGAAGGCGTGGCTCTTATCGATATGGCCTCCCGCATCCGTCCGAATTTTCGCTTGTTCACACTGGACACTGAGTTTCTTTTCCCCGAGACCTATGACTTGATGGAGCGCGTCGAGCAACGTTACGAAATTAAAGTGGAGCGAGTTTACTCCGCCCTCACACCTGAAGACCAGGAACAACTTCACGGATCCGCGCTCTGGAAGCGGGATCCGGATCAGTGCTGCAATCTTCGGAAGATCGAACCCCTGCGCGGCAAGTTGGCCGAGCTCGAAGCCTGGATTACCGCCATTCGCCGAAATCAAACGCCTGACCGCGCACACGCTCAGAAAGTTGAGTGGGATTCGAAATTCCAGTTGGTGAAAATAAACCCGCTCGCCGACTGGACATCCGAAGCAATATGGCAGTACATCCGCAAGCACGACGTTCCTTACAACCCTCTGCATGACCGCAATTATCCCAGCCTGGGATGCACGCATTGCACCCGCGCAATCCACTCGGGCGAAGATCCGCGCGCCGGCCGTTGGGCAGACTTCAGGAAGACCGAGTGTGGACTGCACTCCCCGGAGTCCCTGTCGGCGGCTCCGCTGGTTACCATCGGAGCACAACCTGAGACGGAAGGAAATCTCAGACAGAGGACGAGTGTCTCCGCGCCTTCTTCGTGACCGGATCATTTCACCCCCTTGCACGGTCGCCTCCTGAAGGCTTAACGTCACTTGGGTGATCTTTCCTCGGTGTAGTGGAATCCTTCTCCACGTCTCGTCTCTGCCCGGTGGCCATGGTATCGGCGATCTTGGAAAGTCTGCTTACGAATTTTTGGACTTTCTCGCCGAGTCCGGGCAAAAGATTTGGCAAGTCCTACCGTTGAGTCCCACAGGATATGGTGATTCGCCTTACCAGTGCTTTTCTGCCTTCGCCGGCAATCCTCTGTTCATCGATTTGAAAGCACTTCGAGATCAAGGCCTATTGTCTGTGCAAGATCTGGCAAGCGCACCCGATCTGCCCAATGAACAGGTGGATTACGGCCGGGTAATCGACTTTAAACAGGGTCTGCTTCGGAAAGCCGCTCACAATTTTTTCGCCGGCCGATCTCAAGCTGAGGGTACCGCATTCGACTCGTTTTGCCAGAGCAACGCCGACTGGCTGGACGACTATGCCCTGTTCATGGCGTCGAAAGCAGCCCACAAGGGTGCCGTCTGGGTGAACTGGGAGGCGGGACTGCGCCGACGAAACCCTGACGCGCTAACCAAATGGCGCGAGCAGTCAGCGCCCGAGACAAAGATTCACAAGTATGCGCAATTCGAATTTTTCCGGCAATGGGAGAAGCTGAAAACTTACTGCCGTCATCGCGGAATTAGCATCATGGGTGATGTCCCGATCTACGTCGCCCACGACAGTGCCGATGTGTGGGCTCATCAGGAGTTGTTTCGTTTGGACGATCAAGCGAGACCGACCGTGGTGGCGGGTGTCCCCCCTGACTACTTCAGCGCGACCGGCCAACTTTGGGGAAACCCTCTCTACCGTTGGGATGTGCTCGCTGCTTCCGGTTACAGGTGGTGGATCGATCGTTTTCGGGCATCTCTAAAACTATTCGATTGGGTGCGACTGGATCACTTCCGCGGTTTCGAGGCCTATTGGGAGATTCCCGCCAGCGCGTCCACGGCAGACGCGGGCAAGTAGGTGAAGGGTCCCGGGGCGGGGTTTTTCCAGGTCTTGCAAGCCGCATTGAAAGAGTTACCATTCGTCGCTGAAAATCTCGGGGTAATTACTCCCGCAGTAGAAGCGATTCGCGAGCAGTTTGGGTTCCCCGGAATGAGCCTGCTCCAGTTTGCCTTTGGAAACGATCCCCAAGGTCCCACGTTCCGTCCTCACAATTATTCGCGCGAACTGGTGGCATACACCGGCGGACACGACAATGACACGACCGTCGGCTGGTGGACCAGTTCAGGCGTAGGCGAGAGCACCCGAACCGCCGAGGACATTCGCAAGGAACGGGATTTTACCCGAGCATACTTAAACTTTGAGAACGAGCCAATCAATTGGGTTTTCCCGCGCACCGTACTCGCATCCGTGGCCGCGACTGCCATCATTCCCTTGCAAGATGTGTTGGGGCTTGGCAGTGAAGCCAGAATGAATTTACCCGGCACAATAAGTGGGAACTGGAAGTGGCGTTACAAGCCTCAAGTTTTGACCAGAGAACTTAGCGAACGGTTGCGAAGACTAACCCTCCTGTACGACCGCTGAGATTTGCATCACACTCACAGTGGCGAAAGTTCGTCTTCGTTCTCCTCCTTCTTTCGCCGTAGAAATCTCGTCTCTAAGAAGCGTCGCGCCAAGTCCCTCCCTCCCATGCCGAATGCGATGGCCAAGCCGAGCATCACTGCTCCGAAGGCAATTCCGAAAGTAACCAGCATAGTCTGCTCTGCCAGGCCCAGTTCTTCAAAGACCACAGACAATACGAAAATGATGATCACACTGCGGATCGAAATGCTTAACAGCCGGGGTGAAGGCAGGTTCGCATTCACCCCGGCCAGCAGTGCAGCGCGCGAAAAAAAGCTAGCTGCCAGCAGCCCGAAGAACATGATGAAAAGAGCCACGAACAGTCGCGGCAGAAAAAGAAAGAACCTTGCGATCTGTTCCTGCAAGCCCAGAATCCCGAGCACGCTAACACCGAGCAGAATGAAACCCAGCCACGCCACCCAGAAAACGAACCGGCTCAGCAACTCGCTGGACGACGGCAGGGCGGCTTTGGTCAGTAGTTGCGAGGCGCCTGCATTGTCGGAAAGCCTATCGAACTTGATCAGTCGCAGAATGCTGCGTAGCAGAATCTTAGCTATGTAAGCGATTACCCAACCCACAAAGGCAAGGACCAGCATCACGATGAGTCGAGGAAGGAAGTGGGCAAAACCTCTGGCAAGCTCGTGCATCGCCTGAGACAGCTCGCTCACAATCATGTCCCGCATTGTTACCTCACTTTCTACCGTTCCACATTTCCAACAGATACGGCTTCAATCGCTCGAATTCAAGGCACAAACTCTCGATGTTCTTCTCCACGTCGTTCGTCGAAGTGTCGCGGTTTTCAACCAGAAACGTGTACGCTCTCCCGCGGAAAAGTGGGGCTAAAGCCTGGATAATGTGATCTCGATTGATCACAGACTTCTGGTATGACACGGCAAACTCATATACTGTCCGGACCCACAACTCTGCCGGGTAACGAAGATCGTCCTCGTCCAGGCCGGCGATTCTCTGCAGTTCTGCCAGGGTTGAAGGCGAAAGAATTGACTGAAAAACAGACGCCAATTCAGCAACGCCTGTCGAAAACATTTCTCGCAACCGTTTTCGATTTATTCGAAGCGGCTCCAGACCGACTTCCGACTCCGGACCGTTCGAAGGGACGGGCTGGGAGCCAGCCACCGCACTCCAGACCGGAAAATCCGCCTCGAGTGCAGAGAACAGCGTGCCCACAGTTTGTCGCAATGCAGGTATCAGGTCTGCCGCGCGTCGCTCGACATGATCCTTTTCTCCGAGGAAGGACTGGCAGATACGGCACCCTCCGCTGATCGCCGCCAGAGTCAATCGCAGTTCGAGACCGGTCTGCCCCGTTCCATCATCCCAGTTATTTTGTCCCAGAAACTGACCTCCAAGGCGGCCAGAGAATCCGAGTTCGGTTGCGTAGGGCTCGCGAATTCTTGTCCCGTAGAGTGCTCGGATCATCGGATACAGCAAATTAGTGATGAGAAGGCCTTCAAACTTGTGCCTGCGATAGGTTGGCGTCACCAGGTCGAAGCCTTCGTTATAAATCGGCCGCAGAAGCTTTGAGAGCCATTCGGGCTTGATGTTTGTAGATTCGGGTGAGATCAGCACACAAGCCTTCGCGCGTAGCAGCTCCGCCGCAGACAAAATGGTTCGCAACGCAACTCCGCTTGCCGGAGTGTTCGCGTACTGGGTGCTTATGGAGTGCAGGGTGCGAAGCGTGTACAGATTGGCCGTGCGGCGCACATCATCGATAGAGATGCCGGTAACCAACTCCGGAGTTCCATCCCGCGATCCTCCGTCGGCATTGATGATTGCCGCGCGCTCTCTGGGAAAATCCCGCAGGATGCCCGCTTGGATAGACTGGACTATCGGCCCGACAGTCTTGGCATTATTGTGCGTGGGCAGGCCCACCAGGATGTCCACCTCGCCGACGTTGATCAGTTGGCGAAGGAAATCATCCGTAAGAAAACTATCTTCTGCCAATCTTTTCTCCGTACGCAGCGGTACCGCGCGCTCTTCGACAGAGACCTCTTGCGTCATCGTTTCCACTACCTACTAGTCTTTCAGATTCGCCTCAGCCGAAACCAATAAAACTGATAAGGGCCCATGGTTAGAAGATAGGGCAGCTCACCCACACGCGGAAAAATATTCTTGCCAAACATCTCGATCAGAATATTTCCCTTGTACGTCCGCAGATCCAGCTCGACCGCTTGCGCAGCACTCGAAAGGTTATTGACGGCCAGGACCGTCTCTTTGCCCAGCTGCCGTACGTACGCCAGTACTCTGTGATTGGCTGGATAGAGAAACTCAATCGATCCCTTGCCGAATACCCCAGTCGATCTGCGAACTGCAATTATGCGGCGCATCCAGGAAAGTAGCGAATGTTCGCTTCGTCTTTGCGACAAGACGTTCACTGCTTGATAACCGTAAACCGGATTCAGGATGAGCGGTGCGTACAGGCTCTCTGGATCTGCGCCAGAAAAGCCGCCGTTCCATCCTCCGCTCCACTGCATCGGGGTCCTCACTCCGTTGCGATCTCCCAGATTGATGTTGTCGCCCATTCCGATTTCGTCGCCGTAATAAATTATGGGAGTGCCGGGTAACGACATCAATATCCCGTTCATCAACTCGATGCGCCTTCGATCGCTGTCCAACAAAGGAGCCAGCCTGCGGCGGATTCCCAGATTAATCCGCATCGTCTTGTTCTGGGCATACGCGTCATACATATAGTCCCGTTCCAGATCTTTCACCATTTCGAGGGTTAACTCGTCGTGGTTGCGCAGAAAGAGACACCACTGGCATGAGGGTGGGATTTCCGGCGTCTGCTGCAAGATTTCCGTGATCGGCTTGCGGTCCTCCAGCTTCACTCCCATGAACATCCTTGGCATCAGCGGAAAGTGAAACGCCATGTGGAATTCATCACCGTCACCAAAATATGGACGAAGATCGGCGGGCCACTGATTGGCTTCCGCCAGCAGCATCCTGCCTGGAAATTCCTTATCGAGCTGTCGTCGCAGGTCCTTCAGGATTTCATGGGTCTCGGGCAGGTTCTCACAACTCGTACCTTCTCGTTCCACCAAGTAAGGCACCGCGTCCAGCCGGAAGGCGTCAACCCCCATCTCCAGCCAGAACTTCATCACATTCCACATCTCTTGCCGAACCGCAGGATTGTCGTAGTTGAGATCGGGTTGATGACTAAAGAAGCGATGCCAATAGTAAGACTTTGAAATCGGATCCCACGCCCAGTTGGACATTTCGGTATCGAGAAAAATGATCCGAGCGCCCTTGTACCGCGTGTCGGTATCGCTCCACACATACCAATCGCGGCGAGGATTGTCCTGCGAACTTCTCGACTCCTGAAACCACGGGTGCTGATCCGACGTATGATTCAGCACCATCTCAATGATGACTCGGATCCCGCGGTCATGGGCCGCCTTCAGAAACTTCCGGAAATCGTCCAGCGTTCCGTAGCTGGAATGGACTGAGTAGTAATCCGCAATGTCGTACCCATCGTCGCGTAGAGGCGACGGGAAGAATGGCATCAGCCAGATTGCGCTGATCCCTAATTCCTGCAGGTAGTCGAGCTTCTGTTCCAGGCCTTGAAAATCACCGATACCATCCCCATTGCTGTCGTAGAACGTGCGCACGTGTACTTGATAGATGATGGCATCCTTGTACCAAAGCAGATCCTCCTTTACCGGCAAACCGCTCCTCCTGGTGAGATTCAGCACCTCTGCGCAACACGGCCAAACGGAAAGTTTATATGAAGTGACAGCCCCCAGGGTGCATTGGCTGAGGGCAGTTAAGAGATCTGCCGATTCGTTGCGCAGGATTCGCAGCAAAGGTGAGGTTCGACAGCTTCCGGCGAGTCGAGCCAGGAGTCGTCAATTCTCCGCGTCAATGCTCTGCAAGACGGTGCGAAGAGCGCTATCAGGGCTGACGGGCGCATGGGTTGGGACAGTTTTGGATAAAGAATTAAAGAAGATTTGGTAGCGCTAACGGGAATCGAAGTTGTGACCCATTGAATTTTGCCAATAAAACTGGGACTTTCTTAACGCTTTTGCTCGTTGAACTTACCGCTGTCAGCAACATCCCCGTTTTTTGACCCATCCGTTTTTGCACAAAAACTGGTGAAATTCAGGTTCGTTTTTTGGAATTTTTTGGGACAAATTGGGACAAAAACCCGGTTCGATACCTCTGCGCTACCTCAGGGAGCAAAACGTTAGGAGCTGGAACTCTCAGCCAGTGGATCGGATTGATCTGCCTGACGGAGCGCCCATGCGATTCACTTTCCGTTGGGGCTGTCAGCAGTAGTGGGCACCCTTTGCCGAGCATCCATGCCATGCAGCACGGCCTCGGTGGATGACTTTCAGTGCTGCGAGGCCTTAATAGTTGGGCATGAGTCCCAAAGCTGATGATCCGACCGTTGTCTTGGATCGCGAAGTTGAGCAAGACCGCGACCCATCCCCAAGAGCTTGCGCGAAACTTCTCTCCTTGCTGGCCTCGGTTCAGGTCTAAACTGATGTACCTAGCAAGAAAGTCGCATGCGCAGGTCTCGTCGGAACCCGCCAAAGACGACGAATCTCACATTCTCGAAGCAATCAAGCAACTCTTTTTAAGGCAGACGCGGGAAATTTCCCGTGACCTGATTCTCGATTTGGGACGAGTTCTTGGTGAAGAAGGAGACTTGCAAGGGGCCTTCCAGTGTCCAGCCCTCATTCTAGGGAGGATGTGACGCATTCTAACCGCATCTCAGAATGCAGGAAATCCTCTGCTTCGCAGAAGCCACTAGTCCGGCCGAAGATACCGGGAGTCTCCTCATTGAGACCGCCTGTCAGCAAACGGTGGGGCGAGACTGTTAAGCCAAGGATACGGGGAGTTTCTTCTTTGAGGCCACCAATCAGCACACGCTGGGATGAAATTCCAGCGGCACCCTAGCTGCCGGGCTCCGGTAGTTGGAGGACAGGGGTTTCTGGTCGGCAGCAAACGCCGTACCGCTGCCAAAGCCGGAACCAAGGGCTGTGCGCGAGCTTATCGTCGTGCCGTCGATTCGCAGCCGAGAGGTCGCTTCGGCTCATCGGTCTGGCGTCCGGCACAGCGAAGATGCGCTCTAGACACTCGATTTCAGCGATGATCTGTTCAGCGTCCATCTGCCTCCATCATCTAGGACGAACGGGCGACGGGTCAAACGGAAGCGGCATTGGTTTTTCCCAAGCGGTTCGTCCGTTGCCAGTCGATGCGCCAGCGTCCGCCTGCCACAGGCACCCAGCAAAGTGTCTTTATGGGCGTGCCTCGCGCATGATGGTACAAAGCAGCCGCTCGCTCATAAAAGCCGCGTGTGTGCCACGAGTCCGCAAAGTCGAACTTCTGGAAATCGAGATGATGGCAGAACTCGTGGCAGAGGGTGCTCAGGAACGTTCCGAAGGATGTGATTTGCTTCCGCACTGCCGTCCGCATCCAGACCCGGATCATCATGGTTTCGGGAGTGTAGTCCCCGAAAAGCTCGGTGCTCCAACTTTCACGGACTCGTAATGGTCGGGCTGCAAGCACTCGGATGCCGCTGTTCGGGACTTCGTAGAATTCGGAAGCGGCTCTAAGAAACTCTGCGCACGAAGGGCGCATTTCGGAGCCCTTTCCGCATTTCATCGCCGATTCGATACGTTCTGCGACGGAGAGCAAATGTCCGTCCTGCGGCAGGTCGAGCGTCTTCATCTGCTCACTCTCCCGAAAACCTGCGAGGTTCGCCTGGCGCGGAGGAGTGTCGGTGAGCATAGGTAATCTTTAACCGAACGGAGTGGGAGCGTCCAGCACGGTTTCAGAAACCTCAGGAATTTGCGTGGCAAGCACTGAAAGTCCCAAGAATTGCTGTATCACACCAATAAGGAGAATTCACGGACAGCCAAAACATTGCTCGGAAGGAGCTGACCGTCCCGCTGCCCGTAATCTTCGAAATCGTCTTCCAAGCACGCCAGAACGTTTCATCCGGACGAAATCACCATCCCAACCCACACTCAAAATCAGCTATTCTCGTAAACACAATGAACAGTGACGAACGCATGCAACGTGAGTCCAGCCTGATCGCTACCATCAGGAAGAAGCTTCCCGATTTCGCTAGGATGCGCGCCTCCGATGTTGAGACTGTCATACTGCACCAAGACGCCTTCGCCGCCGATTACCAAGAGGACGAATACACGTTCGTCGGCATGGCGATCAAGTACGCAGGTCTCCGGGGGAAAGAAGTGCGTGTGATTGGGAAAAACCGAAGCAGCCTCGGCGAGGAGGACAAAATCCAGTGAGCGTGATTTGAGGTAGGCTTAATCCGTCCGCTTTGAGGAGGTCTCCATGGCAGATCAGTCTCCCGCTGACATCGTTCGTCACGCTTCTACATGGTCAATCGTCTGGGGCGTTTCGCTGATCGTATTTGGCATGCTTGCGGTGGGTTCGCCATTCGTTGTTGCCGTGGCGGTCAGCGTGGTTATCGCTTGGCTCATCATTCTGGCAGGTGTAGTCCACCTGATCCTCGCTTTTCACGTGCATCGTGCTGGCAGCTTGATCTGGAAGCTGTTGGTTGGGCTGGCATATTTGTTCTTCGGCGCATACCTGCTGATGCATCCGGTGCTTGGTGTGGCATCGCTTACCCTAGTGCTTGCTTCGCTGTTCCTGATTGAAGGCATTTTGGACATAGTTTTGTTCTTCCAGATGCGATCAATGCGAGGATCAGGCTGGGTGCTAGGCGATGGGATCATCACACTTTTATTAGGACTGTTGATCTATCTGCAATGGCCGTCAAGTTCGGTATGGGCGATAGGCACATTGGTCGGTGTGAGCATGATAATCAGCGGCGTCACTCGCGTGATGTTCTCGTTGGCAGTCCGTAAAGTGGCTGCGGCGGCGGCGTGACGCTCACCGCCAACGAACGAGCGGTCGGAGCTATTTGCGATCCAATTACGAAATGAAACACCGGATTATCCACACGCTTCAGAAATTCTTGCTTAACCCACCAATTAAGCTTGCGCTTGCGATGGGTTTGCCGCTGCCGGGATATGCGTTGCTCGAAACCACAGGGCGCAAGAGCGGACAATCACGTCGCACGCCAGTGGGAGATGGACGTATCGGTAAGCAGTTCTGGTTAGTAGCAGAGCACGGCATGAAGGCCGGATACGTCCTCAACATAGAACGCAATCCGCATGTACGTCTGAAGGTGCGCGACGGGTTAAGGAGTCACTGGCACACGGGCACTGCCCATCTGCTTCCCGACGACGATCCGCGTGAGCGCCAACGCTGGCTGGCTACTCACTTGGCTAGCAGCGCAGGGAATGCGAGAGCAGTGCGCCTTTTCGGGACGCAACTCCTCACTGTTCGGATTGATTTGGATGGCTGATTTGGAAGTCGAGAGATTAAGTGATTCTTTCGTTGGTTTGCCAGATACTCGCGGACGGAGCAGTCCTCCCCAGCCCCCTGCTTTGGGCAGTACGAATCGGAGTTCCGCTCTCGGCTATTCTCATCTCGTCGGGATTCTTTTTCTCGGTACTGCCGCCGACTGCTATTCAAGTCAGTGGAGCCGTCGCCCTGATCTACGCCGGGGCGGTGATTCTCGCCTTTCCCGTGGTCTCACTGGGTGTTGGTTTGCTCAGGCATCAGGTTTGAGCGGTTCAATACGCGGACGCCCCCGAGTAATTTAGCCTTCCGGCAGTTGAAGCACCGGAGCTTCAGGCCGACAACAGACGCCGTAGCTCTGCCACAGCCGGAACCACGGGCTGTGGGCTAACGCCTCGTCGTGCCTTCGGTTCGCAGCAGAGATGTCGGTTGCGCTGAATGGCCTCGTATCCGGCGCTTCGAACATTTCCTCTATCTGCTCGATTTCGTCAATAATGCGTTCAATGTCCATGCGTCACAATCATCGTAAAGAGAAGGCGCGGAGGTCAACCTGAAGCGGCTACTAGCGTGAAATACCTCGTTTTGTGACCAGATAAACCGCAAAGCTTCCCAGCCAATGACCTCCCTCGTAATGCTCACCTGTCACAGCCGCCAATCCTGGTCTTTCGTGTGCCTTTGCGGTCGCCATGATCGACGGCAGCCGCTTGTCGGCCTTCGGCAAACCAGCAGCGATTCCCTCCAGCATCCATGCTCGGCTGAGATTAAGCCCGTCCAAGTGCGCCAGCTTAGGATCGCTGGGATCGGGCGACACAACGGGCTGCAACCATTTACCGTCACCTGTAGGAATTTGGGGCATGAATATTCGGAGCCAGCGTGCAAACTCTTGGTTTGGCAGCACACGCCGCATCAGGTCGGCCTCGCCGAGGCATGGGGACAGAAAATCCTCTCCCGAAGGCTCATAAGCCAAGGGGCAGTTCTTGTCGCCGAGGTAGAACTGCTTGGCTTTGGAAACGACTAATTCGGCGAACTTCTGATCGCTATTTCCGTGCGCATAATCGAGCATCAGACCGAGTGCGAATGCCGTCTGGTCGTGCTCGCCGATCCGAACGGGATTGGAGAGTTTGGGTAACCAGTTTTGCAGACGTTCCAGTACGACTTGCTCAAGCGGACGCAGATTACCCGCCATCTCTTTGGCTTGCGGATCGTCCCATTCCTTGAGTTCCGCCGATAACTGCAAAAGCCAAGCTAGCCCATAGGGACGTTCAAAACTGGCGCGTCCTTCTCCTCGCAGATATGCGGCCTCCTGCACGATGTCTTGTGCTGTGAGGCTTTGCCGCAGTGCTTCACGAGCAGCCGGAACAAACGGGCCGTCAGGGAAGGTTCTAATCAGTCGAACGAGGAGCCAATGCCCGTGCACCGAAGAATGCCAGTCATAGCAGCCATAGAAAACCGGTGTCAATTTCCGGGGCGGTTCCGCGTCGGCATCGCTATTCAGTGTGTGGCTAATGTGATTTGGGTACTCTTTGTGCACGCAGGCGAGGGCAAGATTCGCAAACCGCTGAGCCGCTTTGATGTCGAACTGACCTGTGTTTTGGGCAGTAGCACTCATGGTAAAGAGCAAGGACAAAGCGCAGAAGATGAATCTCATCGGCTGATACTTTAGCCGAAGATGGAGGACGCAGGCGAGGGCGAGCTTCACCGCAGCCCAAATTGCAGACGATCACTCATTGCGAGCGGAATCGAAGAAGGTTTTGATCTGAGCCCAATACTTCCTGACGACGTAATCTGTGCTGATGTGCCCGCCGCGCTTGAGCGTCTTGAGTTTTTTGCCTGTGATCTCAGCAAATTTCTTGGTTCTGGTGTAGGGCACATTCGGATCATCTTTGGCATGAAACATCAGCACCTTGGAACCATCGATTTCGTCTCGGTGGTGCCACGGGTTGTAGAACGCGCCGCTGCGGAGCTTGCGCCAGTTCGCGTCCGAGAGCCGATAGGCATTCCCGAATGCTTCGCGGATGTACTCCGCGTAGTTCTGTTTTGAGGTCTCGGTTTTCTTAGCCTTGTCCAGAATGCTCCAGTCCACGACCGGGCAGTTTGCGATCACCCGGTCAACTCGCAGATCAAGCGACAACAGGATCGCCGACGCCCCACCGAAGCTTCCGCCGATCACGAAGACTTGATCCGGTGCCAGTCGGAATGGGTGTCCATTATTATTAATTGTCCATTAGTAATGGATATGTAATAATAGTGGACATCATGCGGATTGAACCGCCATGGGCACCCTTTCTAGAACAGCTCCGAACCCTGCATTTCGTTACCGACATTGATTTCTCCGCCGAGGGCCGCGGCACCGATCTCGGGATCGATGGCATTCTCAAGGTGCGCACTCCAAAAGGAACCCATGCCTTTCTCGTCGAACAGAAGAGGTCATATCTCGACAGAGGGATACTCAATGCCCTGGTCGCTCAAGCCAAGCTCCATGCTGAAGTTCGTAGTAAACCCCTCCTGTTGTTCGCACGCTACATACCCAGACCTTCCGCAGAACGGCTGATCGAATCAGGCATTAACTTTCTGGACCAAGCCGGCAATATGCATCTCGTGCTTGGTCGAAACTACGAGCGCACGATCATCGGAAACAAAGAAAACACCGCTCCGAAAGAAGGCCAGCGCGTCAGTCCAGCTGTCGCTCAACTCATGTTCACCTTTGCCACGAAGGAACCAGCCGGAAGTTGGTCCGTCCGTCAACTGGCAGAAGCGTCCGGGCTGAGCAAAAGCAATGTCGCGAAAATTCGACGGCAATTGGTTGACCGGGGAGTTTTGAGAGAATCGAAGCATGGCACCGTTATCCGCGATAAATCGCGCTTACAAGAAGAGCTATTGAGAGGGTACGAACTTGCTCTGCGGCCCAAACTTCTAATCGGGCGTTTTCGTTCCGCCGACAGCGACCTGGACGCCATGCTCGTCACCGTCCGAGCGGCTTTTGCAGATCTATCAATTCGGTGGTCGGTAACGGGCGGACCCGCTGCTCATGCTCTGCAAAAGTTCTATCGAGGATTGGAACTACCAATCTTTGTCGACTCCTTCCCCGACCCACTTCGTCGTCGGCTGCGGATCCTTCCCGACAAATCCGGGCCGCTCATCCTCTTGCGTTCCTTCGGTACCATCCCCTTTTGGCGGGAAACCGTGCCGTTCCCGCTCGCGCCTCCGTGGCTCATCTATTCCGAACTGATGTATGCTTCCGATCCAAGGGCGCACGAAGCTGCCGAGGAAATCAAACGCGAGTTCCTTGCCTGAGCGATGCCCGAACTTACCGACAATCAAATCGCTGACCTGCGTGTCCTGCAAAGCCATTGCAGAGCACTCGACGCGGAACTTGTAGTCATTGGGGCAATTGCGTACCAGGTGCACTTTCCAGCGGAGTCCCGACACACGGGAGATATTGACTTCGCTGTAGCGCTCGACCTTGATGAATTCGCGGAACTTGAACGCCGGCTTCTTGCCGACGGCTGGGTCCAGTTCGCAAACCGAGAGCACCGGTGGCGGAGCGCGCAGGGAACGATCCTCGACCTGATTCCAGCTGGACCTAAACTTCGCGAAGCCAAGCAAATCACTTGGCCCATCAGTCAATTCACAATGAGTCCGATGGGATTCGACCACGTCTTCGCAACCGCTCAGCCAGTTCGATTTGCGCCAGATCTTACCTTGAAGGTGATCTCACGCACTGCCCTGATGCTTCTTAAAATCGTCGCGTTCATGGACGATCCACAGCGGCGAGCCAAGGACCTGGATGACATACGAGGTCTGCTTGTGCAATATGAAGCCGACAGTGACCGAGTCTTTTCGGATGTGGTATTAGATGCCGCTCTTACGGACTATGGGCTGGCACCTGCCTTCCTTATGGGCATCGATTTACGTGCGCTATGCAGGGATGATGAAGTCATAGTTGTCCATGCGTTTCTAGACGCGATGGATGAAGACAATCCGGCATGGATGTCCTTCGTTCGAGCCAGAGGTATTGGGGATCATGTCGAGGAATACGCTCGCGCCCAGCTCGATACCTTCAGGCAAGGCTTCAACCACCAGGCCTGACCAGCGAGAAGCTGCTAAGGAGAATCTTCGAACGGGCGTCTCAATGCAGCCGTCGCAAAGAGCTCATCGCACCATGCCCAATTCTGCCTGCGCGTGCGTGCGTGTCGAGGTGCTTCGCCCGCTAACGCGGCGCACCTGGTGCGACCCTGACACACACGCCCTAGGCGCAGGTCGTTCTCCGCTATGGTTCGAATGAGGCTTTCCTGCGCTACGTGTCCACCGCAGCCGAGTCCTCAGCTCAAGTCATAGTCTCCAACTATCAAACCGAGCCAGCAAAATCTTGGACTGGCACGCCTCTCGCTGGCTACCATCCCTCATCGCTAGCCCGATTTGTTCCTCACCATGCGACTCGACCTTGGCATTCCCGACGATATCCCGACGCTCGCAGGGAGCGCGACTCTGAGTACCGGCCCAGCGAAACTTCGCACACCCCTCGCTCGATCCCGGCGCTGCCGCCTACGCCGCTCGAACTCAGACGCCAGTTGATGAAAGAAGAGGCATCCCACAAACGCCCACTCGACATTCCCAAGCCCGCCAGACGGCAACCTCCGATCCAAGACAGCCCCGACCCAAAGCGAGAACTTGTCCCAGAACGGCCGCGGGAAACCCAGCCGCGAACTAGACGAGACCGACTCCCTCCTCGCCACTTGGGTCTCCAACTCAGGCCCGAAGAAGTCAAGCTTCTCAGCGAAGTTGGTCGTTTTCGGGTCATCACCGCCCGCGACCTCATCGAAACCGTGTATCACGGCCAGAAGGGGCAGCTCACCCACGATCTCCAATTCCTACGCGATAACGGTCTGATCTCCACCGACTTCGTGAACGCTCGCCGCGATGGCCGACTCCAGAAAGTCGAGCGCATCGAGGTCGTGACCCACACCAGAACCGGCCGATCCCTGGTCCGGCATAGTGGCGAGGTACGTCCGGATCAGGAAGTTTACGCTGGCCTGGTCAAACGACGCGAGGTCGAACATGACTCCCAAATCTACCGTGCCTATCTGAAAGAGGGAGACGGGATCGAGCAACTCGGTGGCAAGAACCCTCGCGTCGTCCTCGACTTCGAGTTGAAGGCAGGTCCAACGGGCGATTTATCAGGAGCGAAAAGCCAATCCCGAACGCGACCTGAAAGACATCCGCCAGGAGGTCTCCGACGAAATGAAGCTCCCGATGGTCGACGGTCAGATTCAAATCCCCGACGCCCGCATCGAATATGAGCTCGACCAGGGAGCGCGGACCGCGTTCTCCGACATTGAAGTCGCGACCGCTGCTTACCGTCCCGGTCACCTCCGGGCCAAGGCACAGGCCGGCTTCCGCATCTACGCCTCGGCTCGCGACCGCTCCCGGTTGAGTGCGCAGATCGAGGGCGAGCATCACATGCTCGACCACATCCTCGATCTCTGATGAGTTACGATCCCATCCCGTTCATCGAGGAACTGGGCTACACGCCCCGTGAATCCACCTTCCTCTATGCCGTGGGTACGCACTCCGGCTACTTCCTCCGCCGCCAGTTTGATGCCTATATTGGCCGCGTGAAGGGAGCCATCTCCCAGCATTTTCTAAGGAAGGCGGAGCGCCGCGGCCACATCCGCGCGCTCGACTACGGCCAGAACCGCAAGGTGTTTCATCTCTCTTGGAAGCCGATCTATCGATTGCTGGGCGACGAGGACTCCCAGCACCGGCGCGTGAAGGGCGACTTGCAGGTCAAGATTCGGCTGATGATCCTGGACTATATTTGCGGGACACGCAGGAACATTTTCTGGAGACCGAGCAGTCGAAGGTGCAGTTCTTCACTCAATCATGCCGTCTCTCTGTCGATGTCTTGCCTGAAGGCGGTCCTAAGAGTCGGTATTTCCCGGACCACTTTCCGATCTCGACGCTGCCGCACGGAAGAGACAAAGACCCGACGATCCGCTTCGCCTTCATTGACGAAGGGTTGTTCTCGTTGCGGAAGTTCGAGCGCTTTGTCCTGCAAAACGAGAGGCTCTTCCGCGCACTCGGGCGGTTCAGGGTCGTTTATGTTGCCGACGCTCAGCGAAACCTCGCGGCGGCTGGCAAATATCTCGCGCAACGCTTTCCCCGGTACCCCGATGCCCTGAGAGAGGAAGACTTCCCACTCGGGATCGAACACTTCCTCGAATACCTGGAAGCGCGCGATGTGTTCGATAACACTCGGCTGGTCCCAACTCCGGAGGAAACGGATGTGCTGGAGGAAGGCGAACGCGTGTACACGTCACCACTCCACTCCGAACTAGAAGACGTCACACCACGGGTGGTGGCTACGATAAGAAGGCCCAGCCGCAGTTCATCCCGCGCAAGGCATCCGGCGGCCCGTGCGACGACCCCACGGTCAGCCGACGGCAGTATCTCCTCGACGCCCGCTTCGGCGTGATCGTCGTGGGCGACCGGTCCCTGTTGGAGCGCGCCGCAGCCGCTCTGCAGGACCCGGTATGGGGCCTGTGGCTCGGTCGCAAGAGTTGCATCCCGGCCGAGCCAGTATATCGCGGTTTATTCGATAGCGAACCCCAGGCCCAACGCGGGCTGGTGTACGACAGATCAATCGAATCTTTCACTACAGTCAGCGAAGTGAACGATTTCGCTGAAGGTACCGACTCGATCGGAGACCAGCCCGTCAGCTGGCGATGCCAGCAGTAGCGGCCCAGACAAGCGCCAATTCGCCGTCCGCCGCAATCAGGTGAAACCGGGCATTCGACAGTCGTGATTTAGCACTCGCTGTTGCATCATGCCTATCTTCGAAAAACCGCCGTTGGAGACGATGGTCCGTAGTTGGGACAGTAGACCGCGCTTGAACACGTCGTTCTCCCCACGTACGTGGGGATGGTCCGTGCATCTCGTAGGCTTTCGCCTCTGCTAGTGCGTTCTCCCCACGTACGTGGGGATGGTCCGAAGATGTACTTCTGCGCGTAAAAGTTCCATCGCCGTTCTCCCCACCTGCGTGGGGATGGTCCCATGCGGAAGAGGCTGCGATATGGGCGCCGAAGGGTTCACCCCAGGCGACTGTGCCCCAAATTGTGCCCCCTACTGGCCACTACTGTGCCTCACCATAGGCCGTTATGGGGGCCCCAACGAGAACTTCGTTCTCGTAAGGACTGAATCAGGCAGCGAGCTTTAACCCGACCGCAGCGACTAATTCATCCAGGGCGGCAGTGACAGATCGGTAAAGCTTGT
>Ga0070698_100003234_pt1 | contig 17935 bp, 25 predicted proteins | sample KBSK1502metaG_FD_65477 | JGI IMG/M metagenome (GOLD analysis project Ga0070698, IMG submission 65477) | Corn, switchgrass and miscanthus rhizosphere microbial communities from Kellogg Biological Station, Michigan, USA - KBS K1-50-2 metaG | ecosystem: Host-associated > Plants > Roots >...
ATCGTCATCTCGGCCTCCTTCGTCCCGAGCTTTTTGGTTGGATGCCGCAAAGTCTACTCGGGTCGTCGCGAGGCCGCCATCGTTATGTCATCAGCTACCCGAATTCAGCGCCTGCTTGAGAACGACCTCCGGCCGATGGCGTAGTCGTCGAGTGTGCGCCTTATCGCGCAGAATGGTCGAAGCAACTCATGGCGCGTGTCCCGGGTTTTTCCTTTATGAGGTAAGAAAGACAAGAACGCCGCAATTTTGATTACCCGCGTAACCTGTCGGGCATTACGGCGCATGGTAGGCTGAGTCTCAACCCCAACCGTGGGAAGTTGCTTATGTGTGCTCGTTGGTGCGGACTAATCCTGATGTGCCTCTCGGCGCTTTCTGCCTATGCCGCCACGGAGCGAAAGCAGCCGCCTGCTTCACAGGCGACCAACATAAGCATCACCACATCCCGCTCAGATGCCCGCAAGCTGTTTGAATCCGGAATGGTGGAATTTGAAAATGAACATATCCAAAGGGCGTTGGAAAATTGGCAGACAGCAATCAAGAAAGATCCTTCGTTTGCATTAGCACATCTTTTCATCTCGGAAGTATCCTACGACCCCGTAGAGCAGAAGACCGAACGCCGCCGGGCGAAGGCGCTGGCTAGGACGGTGACCCGGGGTGAAAAACTCCTGATCAAATGGCTCATGGGAGTGCAGGAAGAGCAGTACGTGACCGCTATCGGGGCAATGAACGATCTGCTGGCCAAATATCCCGGAGACAAGCGGATAGCTTTTCTCGCAGGCCGATGGCTGAGCCTACAAGAGCAATACGAACCGGCCGCCAGGTTCCTTGAACGCGCCATAGCTCTGGACGCTTCCTATGCCCCGGCGTGGAACCGGCTAGCATATTGTCATGCATACAGCGGCGACTACAGCAAAGCATTTGCAGCCATGGAGCGTTACGTCACCCTACTGCCCAGTGAGGCCAATCCGCAGAACTCTTACGCCGAAATCCTGCGCATGTCTGGCAATTCTCGCGATGCACTCGAGCATTATAGTCAGGCCTTGAAAATCGATCCTGCATTTCAACCATCGCAGATCGGGATCGCTGATACCTATGCGCTCATGGGAGAGCAAGCAATAGCTCGCAGTGAATACGACAAGGCCATCCGCGGCGCCAGCGTGGCCGGCGACAAAATTCGCTATGCGCTGCAATCCGCCCTTACTTACGTCAGGGAGAAGAAGCAGGGAAAAGCCAACACCGCTCTGAACGCAGTTGCTAAACAGGCGCAAGACGCGCACCTCTCGGTCCCGGAAGCCGAGGCATTTCGTTTCCTGGCTTTGTACGAGCGGGATAACTCAGTGGCCCTCAAATACCTCGATATAGCGGAGGCCGCTCTGGCCGCAGACACGGAAGCTCCTCGTACTGATCTCCACGAGGAGGAGGCGCAGATATTGCGTGTACGCGCTATCCGCGCTGAGGGTGCCGGACTAAAGCCAGCCTCAGACCAGGCCTTAAAGCAAATGGAAGCTCTAATGAACACGACTCATAGCGCTATTCTGCGACGTTCGTACTACGGCGCGTTGGGTTCTGTCCTCCTGGCAGATCATAAGTATGCCGAGGCTATTGCCTATCTTCAGGAGGACGTCGGCAATCCGCTGTCAATCCAAGACCTGATTTTGGCCTACACTCAAACCGGAGCTAACGACAGAGCGCATGTCCTCGAGCTGAAGTTGGCGGCGACGAATCAGCCAACCGTCGAGCAAGCATTGGTTGTTCCCCAGTTGCGCATGAAACTCGCGGCCACCAAGGAGAAGCGCAGTTGGTTGCAGAAATTCACCAACCGAACCCAATAGGGTAAGGCGGCTTCCATACGCGTGACGAGGTCCAGAGGTTGATCTCAAAACTACTTCTGCCGCAAACTCCTTATTGCAGACAATTTCCCACTGGTCGGGTTCGGTCCCTTGAGCGCTCGGTGCCCTCGACGGAGCTTGCCGAAAGCAACCCCGGCGTGGCACGTCACGAAAATGGTCCATTGCATGAATCGAGGCGTCGTTATCTCGAGTACCTCGCATCGGAATATACGGATGCTCAGAGCATGTGCCGAACGGGCTAGTACTTCATTACCTTCACTGCGGTCAAAAGGAATCAGCCCGCACACGATCCGTCATTCGACAGCGACCCATCTGCTTCGCGCGGGTGTCGATTTAAACACGATTCGCTCATGGCTGGGGCCCGTCTCGTTGGATACAACCCAGGTCTACGCGGAAATCGATTTGGAGATGGAAGGCACGGCGCGCTTGAAAAGTGCAGCACCGAGAATGTCAAAAAGCCAACCGTAGCATCTGATGGAGAACTCATGGCGTTCTTGCGCTCCATCTAACCAGCTTCATCTTATGTGGTCTTCGGAACAGCTGTTACCGGCGCAGTGTGAAGGACGCCTGGTCCTGGGACCACATAAATCAACTGCCAACATACGGTTTATGTTCTTAAGAACATAAACCGTAAACATAGTGCAATGCGTTTCGGTTTCCTGCGTTGCTCGTCAGAAATCATGAATCGGCGGAAGCCATGGTGAATGAGGCTTTGCAGAGCCTGATGGCGGAAAACTGCTTGTGATACGGCGCGATGTTCTGGCGATCAACATTGACCGCCGTGTTCCTGAAGGGATTATTGGGCAGAATTGCGTGCGGCAACCGGAGTCGGGGTAATGGACTTCAACTGGTCCAGTTCGCTCAATACGTTTTCCCAATCATCCTCGTCCTTCTTTACCTCGATCGGTGCTGAGAGGTCAGAATAAAAGTCGAGAAGATTGGCACGCAGCTCCGGCGAAATCCGATCAAACTTGCGCTCTGACAATTGACCTAACAACTTTGCATAAGCATTGTCCGCGAGCGAGTATTCCGCTGCCTTGGTGGGTTGGCCACTATCAAGATCACAGTTGGGCAGCACAAGTGTGTCGGTGCCCAGCTCCTCCAGGAGGAGCCGGTATTGATCGACGGTCGCATTGATGCTGTTGATGTACAGATCTTCTGTTTGCCGAGTTGGGTTGTTGAACGCTAACCCTTTGAAAGGGCCTATCCTCGGCATGTAGCGCACGAGTGCTGACAAGATGCGGGTGCCCACGCCTGGCTTCACGTAGTCCTTTCCCCATTCCTTTTCATAATTGGAGCGCGAGAGACGATACAAGAACCTCCGTTTCGCGAAATTTGGCGTTTCTCGCATCAGATCTTTCTTATGAGTCTGCAGCGCGACTTGAGTCATTTGCGGAATCAGCCGGCTGACCGCGAAACGATACGAACCCACAGCCAGATCCTCGTGGGTAAGCACATCTTTCAACTCCACTCCGTACACCACGGGGAAAACTCGCTCCAGCAAGGATTTGGACACCTGGAATCCGATGAAATCGTGGTACTGCTGCGACGCATAACGATTCTTCGCGACCTGCACCGTGTCGAACCCGAACTCTATTCTCAGATGTGCCGTCTTGTCCTGGGCGTACCGGACTGACTTGCCAAACTTCGCTCGCAGCTTCGGATACTCGATCGCAACGGCCTGGTTGACCGCGGGGTGGCCGGCGATATCCGCCACGTAGTGCGACAATGCGCCCAGCGCAAAGGCGTATTCGTTGACATCTTGGCTCTCCAGCAGCAACTCGCGAACGAAGTCTCCGCTACGGACGTAATGCACGAGGTTGCTGAATTCTTTACTGCCGAACGGGTAATAGCCGAGATCCTGGATCACGGCGCATAGGCATGGGCTTCCCTGATCTGGTCTTCCGACAAGCCCGGATATCGCGCGAGCAGGAGAGGCTGGATCTTGTCAGTCCACAGCAGATCCACGATTTCCTCGTGCGTTAGAACGGAGTACGCGGACAGACCGCCGCTGCACATGAGCACGACCAGAAGAAGCGCCGCAACACGGGCGGAAAGCAGTCGCAAGCCGCCCATGAGGACACGCCATGATGACCAGGATTGCATGGTTCAGATGCGCCCCAGAAGCAGGAGAATCACAATAACGAAAAGGACCACTCCCACTCCTCCGGTGGGGTAATAACCCCAGTCACGACTATGCGACCATCGTGGCAGCGCCCCTAGAAGTGCCAAAACTAAGATCACGATCAATATGGTTCCAAGCACGTATTGCTCCTTGCGTTCAGGTGCAGACCGGAAGATCAAATGCCAGTCTCAAATGGCGTTCTTAATCGTTAAGAAACGGCGTGGAACCCGAAAAAGACGGGTCCCCCGCCGATTATGAGTTGCTAGCGCAAGCTTCCTGTGGTCGCATTAACCGGGCTGCCGATGGCTTCACCAGATACGAGAAGTTCGACTCTACGGTTCTGCTGCCGACCGGCGGAGTTATTGTTGGAGGCGACCGGCAAAGTGTTACCGAAGCCCCTGGACGAAACCGAATTCGTCGATACCCCTTCTCGCACCAGGTAGTCGCGCACGGATCCAGCACGATTCTCCGACAATGTTTGATTCATGGCATCGCCGCCCACGTTGTCCGTGTAGCCGCCGACTTCAATGCTGAGCCCAGGATAGGCGAGCAAAATACCGGCTACTTTCGCCAGCTTCTCCCGTGCACCCGGCTTCAACGAATACTTTCCGCTGTCAAACAAAACATCGGACATGCTGACAATCAGGCCGCGTGCGCTGTCGCGAGTCTGAAGAATTTTGTTCAGCTGGTCGGACAATTTCGTGCGCATGGCTGCTTTCTCTGTTTCCGCTTGTTGCGCGCTCAACTGGGCCTGCTGTGCCGCTAAGCGGGATTGGTCCGCATCAGCCTGGGTGGCGGAGAGTGCAGCTGCTGATGCGGCTTGACTGTCTGCCATATCTGATTTGGCCTTCGCCGTCGCCGCCTGTGCATCAGCGGCGTCGGTCCGGGCTTTGGTTGCATCAGACTCTGCCTGAGCCTTTGCTGCTTGAGCTTTCGCCGTGTCGGACTGGGCTTGCTCCTTCTGCCGAGTCGCATCATCAGCCTGCTCTCGCGACTTGGCCTGCGCGTCCGATGAATCCTGGCGTTCGTTTGCCAAGCGCACTTCGTCCATTTTTTTGACCGCGATCGCGCGTGCATCTTCAGCAGTCTGGACTGCTTCTCGGGAGACTGCGATCAGAGGCTTTTTATCGATGTGTTTCCTCGTCGCATATTCATCGGCATGGTTCATCAATTGGAGGGCGTGCTGATAGCTCTCACTGGCATACTGCTCGGATCCCTCGGATTGAGCGATGCGCAGTGCATTACGCGCCTCGAAGAATTCCAATGGCAACTTGGCATTCAGAACCACCGGGTCGAACTTGTAGCCGGTGGGAATGTAGCCGCCCCGCTCCATCAGTTCGTACTTTGCATTTACTGCCTCGGTCGTTCCCTTAGTGTCTTCGCGGACCACATTCTCCAGCACAACCACGTTGCTGGGTTGCCGCACCGCATAGTAAGGTTCCGCGGTAACGATCAGCGCGAAAGCCTGAAGATCCGTAGTTACATGCAGTTTGCTGCGATGGTTGCCGCCCAGTAACACTTCGCCCAAATTCACTGCCCGGCCCTCGGGCGAAATTGCCCACAAAATGTAGGTCAGATATTCATTGCCGAAGGTAGTTGGTTTTTCCAGGTTGCCAAACTCGGCTTCGATCTCAATGGCTCCCCTCTTGCTGTTCACCTGGGCTTCACCGTTGGCTAAAGTCATCAGGTTTGTGCCGGCGAAATCCAGCTTTGTGGCTCCGCTGCGGTGCCGATAATTGACTGCCTGCACGCTGCGGCTGACCACGTTGACACGAAATGTAGGCGTCGGACTCATGGGCTCGACGGTCGGTCTTGTTTGAGAAGTAGTTTGAGCCACTGCGCTCAAACTGAGAGCGATTCCGGCGACTAATAACAGCGTATTCTTCAAAGTGTCTCCTTGAGGCAGATGTCTGCCGTATTGCGTCGTATCCGATCTTGCGTTAAAGCGTTCAGCCCTTCTTGACCGGTTTCCTTTACGACATCGCTTAGGTTCCGACGTGGATCCGGGAAAGGGAGTGGAACAATCCAAAAACGTTCAGCAGCCACAGAACTACGGCAATGACCACAACACCGTTCAAAATCGACTTGATGGATCCCTGCATGGGAATGAAGCGATTCACCAGCCACAAAAGAACACCCACCACGATGAGAACTTCCAGGAGTTGAATTAAAGGCATGACCTTTGACCTTCCTTCTTTCGCGGGCCAACGCCTCTCATCCGCCTGGAGGTGTTGCCCTAATTTCAATGTTTGCCAAACTCTTTAGGGTCGAATCGTGTTCCGCCGTGAGGTTTCGCGGCATACACACGGATGAAGAATGCCGATTGGCTGGATGTGGTCGCTTCGTCGTGACTCGACAAAGAACCGGCCCGCAGCGACCTAAGAATGAGAGCCACGAATCAGCGTTCGGTGCTCCCTCGACACACTCAGGAGAGTAAAGAATGACAGGTGCTGGCCTTCGCGTCTGAGCAAGATAGCTCACATGTGGAGACTAAAATTGCGGGCCTGCGAAGGCCAGCAAACTACCGAGACTTCGGCGCGTTGGGCGGGTGGCCGGTGACCCAAAGGCACGGTCAGCACCATTTGACCTTAGAGAGTGCGTCACCGCCCAAGTACACTGCAGCTCTGGTCCACAAGCCAAGTAGACCTGGTAGGTCCTCATTCTTGATCGTGAATGGGCGGCTCCGTTGGCCGTGATTGGCATCCGAAGGCAAACTGGAACATCCCAAGAAGCGGTTTCATAAATCTTGCGCTCGTTGCCGGCGCTCGCAACTCCCATTGGCATCCAGCCAATCTAACAAGGAGCGCACACTAGCCCGAGCCAGAGCAATTGAGCAATCCGCAGCTCCGTAGTAAAGATTGATGGTGTCGCCATCGGGAGCCATCGTATAGCCGCATGGGAACACAACATCGGCGACATCGCCGAAGCGCTCGTACTCGGCCTCCGGCCCAAAGACCCAGGAATCTCCTCGCAGCAGGCATTTCTCCGGATTCGCAATGTCAAAAAGGGCCAGGCCCAATCGGTACAGACAACCCGAAGGCGTGTGCCGCACTCCGTGGTAGAACACGAGCCATCCTCTGGAAGTCTCGATTGGCGGCGGCGATAGACCGATTTTGTTTGCATCCCACCAAGCGCCGCGGCGCGCTTCTAACATAAGCCTGTGTCTGCCCCAATGGCGCAAATCAGGAGAGTAGGAAATCCACATGTGCGCTCCGAGGGTCGTCATGGGCCGATGAATCAGCGCCCAGTGTCCGTTAATTCTCCGGGGCAGAAGCGCTGTGTCTTTGTCGTCTGGGGGCATAATCACGCCGTAACGCTCGAAGGTTCGGAAGTCTTTAGTCAGAGCCAGCGACACTCCGGGGCCCCCCCGCGAATAGGAGGTATAAGTGACGACGTATTGCTGCAGTTCGGGCACAAAAGTAATGCGAGGATCCTCGATGCCCCAAATTTCCTCGGGATACTCGTTCGGGCTGGGCATCAATGTCGGTTCGCTATCGATTTGCCACCCATCTTCACCGTTGCGAGAGCGCGCGGCGCAAAGATGCGACAAACCGCGTCGATCCTCCACGCGGCAAAGCAGTAGAGTAGAACCATCCGCCAGCAGGGTCGCCCCCGCATTGAACACACTATTGATAGAGTACGGCCAATCCTTACTGGTTAAGATGGGGTTAGCAGGATGCCGAAGAAGTAGTGGCTCGTAGCGGGTTGTGGTCGCAATGCTCATAGGTATCTCCCTCAACTGTCTCACTCAGTGGTCGCGATTACGGTTTCGTCAGCACAAGCAGCCAACACGTTACCGCTGGTTCCCAGACTGTCCGAGGCTTGCACCGTGCGCATGTCGAGCAATGCCATCAAGAACGATAAGGTCGATTCTGCGCCCTGGTTCTCGTTGGCGCGGTCGGGGTGCAGGCCGTCCCGGCAGCCGCCGGTGGCGGCATCATAAAGCGGAAGTTGCAGATCGTTGTCGCCAAGGAACCAGTTGAATGCTGACCAGGCGTCGCTGCGCCAGCGGCTGTCACCAGTCACGCGATAGGCTTCGAGACACGCAGAAACTGCGCCGGCAGCTTCAAGCGGCTGTTGATCGAAACGGGCGTTTTCCCCACCCTGGCGATAAAAGCCCTGAGATCCGATCGGCACAAAGTGGCCGTTGGTTTTGCAACGCTGCGTTTCCATCAGCCATTCCAATGCTTCGAGACCGGCGGAAACCATACGATCATCCGAGCAAGCTGAGCCGACTAGTAGCAGGGCTTGCGGTAATCTCGCGTTAGCGTAGGCCAGAATGGTTTCGAACCACTTCCAATCCGGGCTTCGAATCGACTCATACATTTCGAGCAATCGCCCAGCCAGCGCGGATCTTACTTTCTGTGCGTCGCGGTCTCCGGGATACGAACCGAGGTATTCCTGTATGCCGAGCAGGGTGTAGGCCCAGGCACGAGGGCTGCTGAACTCTATAGCTGCGGGAAACGAAAACTCAAACAATCGCCCGGCAGCGCATCTCAATCCCTGATCCGTGGACCGGCCTAAGACCGTTCCAAGTCCCCACAAGGCGCGCCCATGACAGTCTTCAGACCCCACAGCTTCGTTCCACCGGCGACTGTAGCGGAGAAAGTTTCTGAAACCACCTTTCGCGGGATTAAAGGCATGCTCGAGGAAGGACAAATAACGGAAGGACAAATCTGGGAGAAACAGATCCGACACAGTCGAGCCGGCGTTCTCCAGCCGTTCTTTACCCAGTGGTGCCAGCAGCACGGTAAAAATAAGTGCGCGAGCATTGTCGTCTGTGGTATAGCCCTCTCCACGGTTCGGGATTGTGAAGATCGCGTGCTGCAGCATCCCCGTATCATCGGTCAGCCGATTCATGTGATTGAGTTTTAATGCAGGCAGCCGGTCCAGCGATTTCTGAGGGAAACGGGCCAACCATTGAACGCGTGGATTCTCCATCCGGTCGCTACGCGCTTTTGCAAAACTCGCCATGTAACCTTGCGCTACTCTTTTCCAGATCATCTCCCGGGCGAACAAGTAAGCACGTTTACGCATGGCATGGCGTATCGCGGGGGTATCCAAAAGTTCGATTGTTTTTTGTGCGATAGCAGCGGGATTTTGGAAGGGCACCAGCGCGCCACGGCCGTCGTCTAACAACTCAATGGCGTGCCAATAGGGAGTCGAGATAATCGCCTTGCCCGCACCTAATGCATAGGCCAGCGTTCCCGAAACTACCTGCGCCTCATGGCGATACGGAGTGATGTAAATGTCTGCTGCCCCAATGAACTGAACCATCTCATCAGGACTGACGAAGCGGTTGTGGAATATTACTTGAGATTCCACTCCCACTTTCTTAGCTAAAGCTTCCAAGCTAGCTCGGTACTTCTCACCTTCGCGACGGAGGATGTGAGGATGGGTTGCACCTGCGACGATGTAAGCTACATTCTTGTGTTTGGACAAAATCTGCGGCAACGCTTGTATAACGCTTTCGATTCCTTTGTTCGGTGAGAGCAGGCCGAAGGTGAGTAATACCGCCTTTCCTTCCACGCCAAAGCGGTCCTTATAGAAATTCGGATCCAGGAACGGCAGGTCGGGGACGCCGTGAGGAAGCATGTCAATCTTGCCGCCGGGCACCTTGTAGATTTCTTGCAAGAACTGGGATGAGAGCTGGCTCATGACAATGAGCCGATCCGAAAGCTCGGCGATCTCTTCCATGACCATGAGTTGGTTAGGGTCTGGCTCGCGCAGAACCGTGTGCAGCGTTGTCACCAACGGCATCTTCAAGCCGCGGAGCAGACGCAAAATGTGGCTTCCGGCTGGACCGCCAAAGATTCCATACTCGTGCTGCAAGCACACCATGTCTATATTGTTGAAGTTCAGGAATTCAGCCGCTTCTTGATACGATGTCAGGTCATCCTGAGCGAGCGACCACCGCACCCGTGCGGGATAGTCATATCCGTTTTCGGTGTCGTTCACCGGCAGGGCCAACAATCGAGCTGTGCCATACTCCGCCGATATGGCCTCGCACAGGTCCGTGGTGAACGTAGCGATGCCACACTGTCGCGGAAGATAATTTCCGATCACCGCGATTCGACTAGGCAACAATGGCTTCGATTGCGATCGTGCACGAGGCGCGGAGGCGCCGTCTCGCACCATGAGACGGGGGTTGACGATTTCCAAGATTGCCTTGGGAAACACTGTGGTGGGTCGCGACATTTGTCCTTAATTTTGCTGAGAATTAGGCGTAAGGAGCCACTTTTCAGATCAGCTCCTAAGCGATCACCCGCACTGCCTTTGAAATTGTCTCTTGTCAGTATTCAACCAAAGTGAAGTTGCCGGCTGATCACTATTGACCATTCTGTTGCTGAGGAATACTGCATTATGTCGCTATGAAGGCAAAGAAAGCACACGCCCTTATGGTTCGTTGCTCCACCTGTGGCGCTAAGCCGGGAGAGAAATGTGAGCTTAGCACTGGCATGCCACGCACAAACCCGCATCGAGACCGGCGCTTAGCGGCTTCGGAAAAGTAACGAGTCCGCGAATCGAAGTAGCCCGCCCGATTAATCCGGAGGTTGCTGAGCTCATCGCTCACTTCGCAGCGGCCGATCGGTTCTTGCGTCCACAGATCTGAACCGGCGGTCGCTTTCCGGAGTCGGTCACGCAGACTCACGACGATGAGAACACAGCCAGCCAAAAACATCACTATCACAATCGCCGCTAGATATGGGGCAGTCTGGTCCGTCACGTACAGTTCCTGAGGGTGCTTAATGCGCTCTGAAACCGATCGCCCCCGCAGCTCAACCCCTGGCCCAGTCGGCGTCGCGTTGCGATCTGCGCCGTGCCTCGGCGCCATCGAGGCGGCAGCCCTGTTGGACGTGGCGCGAGTGAGCTGAGACGGTTACATACGGCACTCCCAGAACACGCTTGGCAACGATTCCAGTGACTTCGAGGCCATTGAAGTCTTGCAGCTTTACCTTCGCTAAAATCCGTCTCAATGCGTTCTGGATCTTCTTGGCTTCAACAGCGCCGAAGAACATCACCTTCACTTCCGCCGCCATGAAAAAGAAGTTCCATCCCGCGGCGTGGATCTTGCGATCAAGGGCGAGGCCATCCAGGACCTTGACCGTGCTCCAGTTCCCTGAGTAGGGCTCACTTTCCAGTCCAAGGAGTTGCGTCATCCGGGGCCACTCCTTCATCAGAATCGTGCCGACTTGAACTGTTGGCGGCATACATCCTCCTGAGAAACCCCGGTGCGGGGTTTAGCCGCACGGGCTTTGAAACAAACAGCAATCGCAGTGGTGGTCTGGGCTATACCAACTTCAGTTTGCGGCGGACAATGCCAGCAACACCGATTAATCCCGTGCCCAGAAGACCGAGTGTGCCTGGCTCTGGAGCAGCAGTCACGATGTTGGTGTCACCGCTCGAAATGTTCGTCTTACCATTAAAAAAACCACGACCTGTGTTTATGGTCAGCTGGACAGTGGCGCCATTGACGGTAGTGTCGTTCTGCCAGGTTCCCAACATAGAACCGGTCAGAGTGTAGTTGTGCGTCCCCTTGGAGAGCGTCAATAGCGTCCAAGTCAACGGTCCCGTGAAAGAGCCGTTGAAGATCACTCCATTCGGAATGCCGCTGGTTCCGTGGCCTGTGATGTTAAACATGCCCCCCGCAGCAAACGTTCCGCCCATCTGCAAACTGCCGCTGCTAAGGTTGCCAGTGCTAAAGCTCAACGTCCCGAGATCAGTCCCGATAATCAGCCCGCTGCCAAGACCATGAACCGCAATAAGTGTAGATCCCTCTAGGGTCAGGCTGCTATTGGTGCCCGAGAGGATGCCGCTGCTGTTGGTGAAGTCAACGCCGTTGTCAGCAAAGGCTGCCAACGGAAGAGCCAGAACCAGAATAGTGAGGAAAACTGAGTTCTTGATCATTTGTCAGTAGTTTCTCCGGGGGTAACCACGAGATCCTGGAGAAGAATTTCGTGAGCTGCAACGAATCGTTGGTTTTTGGTAGGAATTTTTCAGTCCGTTTGCAATACCTATATTGGGCTAAGTGGCAAGGGAAGACTGCTCAATAGTGATCACTCTTGCTCGAGCTTAAACTTACAACGCAGCCGCCCGAGTGAAGGCAGTGACAAGGATCGCTACCAGGGTAATGAAAATCAACGTCGCGCTACCTAGCAGCACGATCTCGCTGAGCAGATCAGGGTTCATCAGATCGTCCCGGTGCATTTCACTCCTCTTGGCGGCGGAACACGAACGCACCCCGTTCCTGTTTGTGCCAGCCGCTGATAGATTCGTCTTTTTGGTGGCGAAATACTGTGCAAAATGGCTCACTGGCTGCAGCAGAACCAGAATGGGAAGTTACTGCGCAACCTATGGCCGTCTGTGCGACCCAAATCGTTGTATTCAGAGGTTTGCGCTTCACAGTGTTTATTTTGCGACGGCCAAGCCTACGCTCGAGAATCCCGACGTCGGCCTGCTTGCCAGGAGAAAACTCTTCGGTACTCGCTAGTGACTTCCAGATCTGTCTCCCAAGCAAGCCGGATACACGCTTGACACTTGAACGCCATGCGGATCGGCGTGGTCCCGTGGAATAAAATTAGGCGCTCTCGGAACAGCGGCTTGGAAGGGTTGCAAGAGAAACTGGAGATTCCGCTGCCGGCTTCGACGCAATGGGGCATCGTGAAAGAAACGGCGGAGCAGCTCGAGCCCGCGCTGGAAGAGCTGATCCGGCAAGCGGCGCAGGGAGAAGTGGTCTATAACGATGATACTGGTATGAAGGTCCTGGCCTTGCCCGCGCCCGAGCCAGAGCGTACGGGAGTGTTTACTTCGGGGATTATCTCCACCCGCGAAGGACAACGGATGGCGCTGTTCTTCAGAGGCCGATGGCACGCGGGAGAAAACCTGTCCGCGGTGTTGGCCCGTCGAGCTGCCGATCTGGCTCCTCCCATTCAGATGTGCGATGCCCCGTCGCGCAACCTGCCCAAAACCCTGGAAGTCATACTGGGAAACTGTCTCGCGCATGGTCGACGCCGATTCGTGAAGGTGGCGCAGAATTTTCGGAGCAATGCCGGTTCGTGCTGGAAACCCTGGGTGAGATTTATCATAACGACGAGCTGACTCGGGAACAGGGAATGTCACCTGAGCAGCGGCTCGGATTCCACCAGGCCCGCAGCGGCCCGGTAATGGAGAAACTGCATGCTTGGCTTACGGCACAACTCGAAGAGAAGAAGGCGGAACCCAACTCGGGTCTGGGCCAGGCGATCTCCTATTTATTAAATCATTGGAAGGAGCTGACGCTGTTCCTGCGCCAGCCGCGAGCTCCACTCGATAATAATGTTTGCGAACGGGCGCTCAAAAAAGTCATTTTGCATCGCAAGAATGCACTGTTCTACAAAAACCAGAACGGCGCCCAAGTCGCGGACCTGTTCATGAGCCTGATCCACACTTGCGAACTCTCCGACTCCAATCCGTTTGATTATCTGACCCAGTTACAGCGGCACGCCGCGGATCTGGCAGAAAGTCCCGGCGATTGGATGCCATGGAACTATTGCGCTACGCTGGCGCAGTTGGATACCGACCGCGTGATCGGGAACCCCCACCCAGGAGTAGCTCATGCCATCGGCTAAGAAGAAGTCCAGCAAACCAACCACTTGCCCAGCCTGCGGAGGCGTGGACTTGGTCAGAAAGATCACCACCTATCCCGTGCTACTCTCCGGCCCATTGCAAGGTAAGCAGATCCACGTCGGCCGTGTTGCTCTCCACGAATGCTTGACCTGCGGACACCTCATGCCCACCCCTGCGGGCCAGGCCAAAGTCGATCGCAATGTCGAGGTGGGCATCCGCCTCTTCCTCGGACAGCTCCACTGACCGGCTACGCCCGATTTGCCACCGCTTGCGGGTGAACAAGGACGAAAAAGTGTGGATGCCTTGGAATTACCGGGAGATACTGAAACAGGCTGCGGCGCCGCTGCGTTGCGCATAACCTTGCTAGCCTTTCCTGTAAACTCGCGCGAGGGACGCCCCCATGACGGAACCGGAAACCCGATATCAGAAATACCTAGCCCGCAAACGGCAAAAGCAGGAAAAGAAGACAACCCAGACCAAAGCGGGAAAAGCTGGGTCGATGGCCAGCCAGATTGCCCTGGCCGCCAATGCCCCCATCCATGAATGTCTAGTCCCAGCGAATCTGTTTGAGCGGGGGATCGGCAACTTGGTCTTCAGTCGCTCGCTGCCGGGCGGGCGTATGGCCCTCGCTATGTTCCTTCTGGACGTATTTTGTCTGGGGGTCAAGGATACCTTTTTCGCCGTCGTGGGCAGGGACGAATATGACACGCGCCTGCGCAGTTGGCGGGAGAGAGAAAGCTTGCAGCCGATCGATCCCGCCGGTTTGCGGAAGCTGGTAGAGGGCGGGGTGGCCTACGCGCGCGAGCTGGGATTCAACCCCTCTCCCGATTTTGTCGTAGTGCACAAGATCTTCGGCGATGTGGAGGCTGCTGCCTGTCCAACTCATTTCGAGTATGGGCATGCGGGCAAGCCCTTCTACATTTCCGGTCCCCATGAGACCGCGACTCAGGTACGGACTATCGTTGACCAGCTCCAGCGGCGCTTCGGCTCGGGAAACTTTGAGTACCTCGTCTTGGAGCAATAGCCTCGCGACAAGGTAAAGTGGATCGCTAATTCTCGATCGAAAAACTGCATATTGAGTGCCTGGGACTGAACCTATGCAGGCTCACCGGAAGGACACGTTGAATCGCCGTCTGAAGCCTGCCGTTACTATGGCGACTTCTCGTTCGGTTTCCGTGGTTCGTCCTGACGCCTCTTCTCTTCCGGCTTCTGAGGCGCGGACTGCGGCTGTTGCTGTTGCTGCGGTGCAGACCGCGTTTCCGCAGGAGGGGTGCGGGGGGCTGCGAACGCTCGTTGGGTGAAGGGCTTTGTGGTCGCTGCGACTCATTCCGGTTATTCGGCTGTGCTGATGGCGGACGACTTGATTCCGGCCGATTATTCGGCGTTGGCCGGTCCGAGCGAGCAGCGTTGTTCTCTGGATGCTTGGCTGGCATGGTGGCCGGTGGCTGAACCGGGGCACGATTCATCGGATGGTTATAAGTCGCTCCCGTTTGTTTCGCCGGCACGACCGCGCGGTCGCTAAATGCTCCCGGCCGGGGAGTAGCAGCGACTGGGGGGTTTGCCATGGTTGACGGAAGCACGTAGCTCCGGGTTCGCGCGGGCAGCCTGTGCATGTTGAGCTTGAACGGCCACCGGCGGAATATGTCTCTCACGCGATGCGGCCTCCTCTTCCGGCCTTGGACGCCTGTTGATGCCACCATCGCCACCGTTGTAACTGACCCGATTCACCGTGGTGGTGTTGTTGTTAATTATCGTGGTGTTGTAAACGTTGTGAATGTTGGTTACATTCACGTTGTTCACCGAACGGTTATAGTAAAACTGCCCGTTCTGCCAACGTCCGCCTTCATAGCCCTCACCAAAATATCCGTAGCCGTAACTGATCCCGCCATAGAACCCTACATGCCGACCCCAGTACCCATCGTAGAAAACGTATCCGTTGCAACCCCAACCCCAATAGGCGGGAGTCCACAGCAGACCGCGTTCCGGAGCCATCACCCACGTGCCCGGTACCCAGTAGTAGTCGTCGTCTCCGTAGGCCCAGTACCCAGGGGTCCAGATATAACCATCGCCGGGAACGGGCGGCTGCTCGTAAACGGGCAATTCAGGAGGGGCGAATGTGATAGATATGCCGATTTGCCCGTAGGCTGCGCCGAGATAGCTTAGCTTAGCTATAGCTAGCACGACGAGTGCGAACAACAGCGAACGAATGGAGGGAAACGCATTATGCTTCCTTTTTGCCCGATTATCCATCGCGTGCCCGGTGATGCTCTGCGTCTGCGGGTTGCGCGGATTGAAAGGCGCGATTTCCAGACGAAACGTAATGCCGACTCGTCTCGCTCGCAAATGGTTCTGAGAGATACCTTGTCACTTCGGAGAGTTAGAATCTGTTCACAAATGCTCAGTTCGAGATCTGCGGGTCCAGGCCTTGCCGCTCAATGTGGTTCTGCACGATTGAGCGCCTCTACATATGCGATCCTTGTATGACCTGCATCGATCGCAATCTGACCGGTATCTATCGCAGTCACGAACTCCCATTCGAGTGGCGACAAGTGACGAGCACACGCTGGCTCTGTTGCTTTGTCTTGCCTGTGACCGCAGGACAGGCACATTGCTCCCACTTGCCTGATCTCAGTCTCCTTGGATATTTCATTCTCTCGGACTCCCAGCGAGCCGGCAATCACCGGGCCGGCACACTGGTCACAAGAGTAAGCGGAGAGATGAAGGTACTGTTTTCTCATCGGTGTCCTCCCGAAGGGGCCTTAGCCACGCTTCAGATGCTATGGTCTTGAGTTCGAAATGTCTGTTCACAATTGCTCTGGTCGAGGCGGTCTAGAAATCCCCGCCGAGATCACTGCCCTCAATATCAGCCTGAGATCAACCTGTACAACAGTTGCCCTGAAAAGTGTGCAATTTTGAACAGTCATGGCCGCCCACATCGTCGATTATGGTCATGTGGAGAGCCCACATGAGATCCGATTTCCCAGAACACAAAACTATTCTGTGCATCGACGACGACGACGGCATGCTGGGGTACCAAAGAGCGCTGCTCGAGCGGCGCGGATATAAAGTGCTCACGGCTGACTCTGCCCGGCAAGGCTTACAAATTGCAGCAATGTGCGCTATTGCTGCCGTGATCCTCGACTACCACATGCCCCAGATGAATGGCGGTGAGGTCGCAACCGAAATAAGGCGCCTCCGGCCACAAGTTCCTATCGTCATGCTTTCAAGCGACGACGAGATTCCAGAACAGGCCTTGAATGTGGTGAATGCCTTCGTTTCCAAGAACGAGGCATCCCGCCGGCTGCTGCCGGTGATCAGTCGAATCTGCGGAGAAAACTCCTCAGGGTCCCAGGAAGCCAGGATCACGGCCTAAGAAATGCGCTCGGTCGGGGAATGCTGGGTTTCACCCGCCTTCCTTTCCTCGGTCGCGTTGACTGAGCAATTTTGTACAGAAACTCGGGAAACCGGCTTATATACCTGACCTGCATGGCTACCAACCACACTCTGTTGTGCATACATCGAGATCCATCCCAGCTCGGTTTGTTGAAGGAGAACGGATACGAGTTGGTAACCGTCGGGAGTGGATCCGATGCTCTCCAACATTTAATGTCGCAGTCAGTAGACGCAGTTGTGCTGGACTACGAATTGAGCCTTTTGCAGGGCGCGGCCGTCGCGGCAGAGATGAAGAAGGTCAAACCACAGGTTCCCATAGTCATGCTGACCGATCACCTGGAATTGACCGACGGTACTTTGAAGTCCATAGACGCGCTCGTGACAAAGTCTGACGGTCCTCACTTCTTGTGGGCGACTGTTCACTTCATTTTGAATGTGAAGCCGGCCCAACACCTGGAAGGAAGCTGAGCGATCAAACGCCGGCCGTCTGCATCGTCCCGGCAAGTCACGGGAGGGGTGGAACGCCGGCCGGCCAACCCTGCTCAAATTAGCAAGTGACGAGAAGGCCTCCCTTTTTCGCCAAGAGTTTGGCAAAGCATTCGGAATGGAACTGTCCAATTCTGGCCAGACCCGCAGTACCGCTTTAAGCAGGTTTGAGCGACTTGCCGCACTCTAAGCAACATGGCTTGCGGCGTGACGTTATTAAGCCGCAGAATGGACACATTCTCTGCGATGCGAAATCCCCGCTGTTCATGCCAAAGATCTTCCTCAATGAGTCAGTGATTAAGGCGAGCACGATGTGACGCTTATGCACGACTGGGTCCATGGCTAAAGTTCCGCTTTTCCTAATTGGCTGCCCATTCGGCGGCGACTCATGGTTGTAGAGCGGCGAGAAGTGAGCTTCGCCAAGAGCCACAATGACACGTCAGTGAGGGTGATTCTGAGCAAGATTGCTCGCATT
>Ga0070698_100003235_pt1 | contig 17929 bp, 13 predicted proteins | sample KBSK1502metaG_FD_65477 | JGI IMG/M metagenome (GOLD analysis project Ga0070698, IMG submission 65477) | Corn, switchgrass and miscanthus rhizosphere microbial communities from Kellogg Biological Station, Michigan, USA - KBS K1-50-2 metaG | ecosystem: Host-associated > Plants > Roots >...
GTAGATCTCGCGCTCGATGCGCTCGCGTTCGGCGCGGAAACGCGTCTGCAACGAACGAAACCAGTCGATGTCGATGCAGACGCCTGCTTGCTCCATATCCGCGAGCACCGCCGACAGCGGAAGTTCAATCGTCTCGAGCAGCTCACGCTGGCCGTGAAGAACGAGCTGCGCTTCGAAGACTTCGCGGAGGCGCAACGAAGCTTCTGCTTCCGAACCTGAAAACGCCCCGACAGCAGCGACCGGCGCGACGTCGAGCGGCACCTCGTCTTTTCCCTTGCCAACGAGCGCGTCGAGGCTGGCCATCGGATGGCCGAGGAACTCGACCGCGAGGAGATCGATGGCGTGCGACCGTCGTCCCGGGTCGAGCACGTAGCTCGCCAGCATCGTGTCGAAGGTGAGTCCGTCGAGTTTCGCGCCGGCGCGCCGAAGGGCCACGCCGTCGAACTTCGCGTTATGCGCCGTCTTGGAAATCGCGGAATCGGCGAGCAGGGCGCGCAACGCGGACATGGCGGGATCGGCCAGCGGCGGCAGGTTGACCGGATCGGCGACACCTTCCGCAATGAGTCGCCCGGCGATGCTCGTGGCACCCGCCGTCTTGGAACGCGAAGCAGCGGTGGTCTTCTTTGGTGGGACCGCACCCAGTAACTCAGTCTGCTCACCGAGTAAATCGGTCTGCTCGGGACGGGATGCGCGATGCGCGAAGGGCAGGTACCAGGATTCGCCCGGCGTGACGCTGACCGCGAGGCCAACGAGCCGGGCGCGCAGGGCGTCGGTTCGCGATCCCGTTGACGGGTCGGGCATCGTGACGGTGCGGAATGCCATGTGTCCGGCGCGATGCACCATGTCGACAAACGCCGGCAGCCGTGCGACTTCGTCGATCACGCGGTTCGTGACGTCCGTGTTGGTCGCAGTGGCGCGCGGCGAGTCTCGCTCGATGTCGCGCAGGAGTGTGGTGAACTCGAGTTCGACGAGGATCGGGCGGAGGGACGCGATGTCGGATTCGCGCGTGCGCAGGCTTTCCGCGTTGAACGCAACCGGCACGTCTTCACGGATGGTGACGAGTGACTTCGAGAGCCGCGCCCGCTCCGGGTTGGCGAGCAGCGCCTCGCGGGGGCGCTTCCCCTTGATGTCGGGCGCGGCGCGCAGGATGGCCTCGAGGTCCCCGTATTCGTTCACCAGGTCTCGCGCGGTCTTGTCGCCGATGCCCGGCACGCCGGGCACGTTGTCGGACGAGTCGCCGACGAGCGCCAGGTAATCCACCACACGATCGGGCGTAACACCAAGGCGCTCGGTCGCGTTATGCGTTCCTACCCAATGCTCCTCGACCGCCGCCGGACCACCACGTCCCGGATTCAGGAGCCAGATGCCGGGCCTAACGAGTTGCTGGAAATCCTTGTCACCGGAGACGATCACGACCTGATAGCCTTCGGCGACGCCACGTTGCGCCAGTGTGCCGATCACGTCGTCGGCTTCGAATCCGTCGACAGAGAGAACGGGAACCCGATAAGCGGCCAGGAGCTGGCCAATGCGGTCCAGTCCCCGGTCGAAATCGGCCTGCAGCTCTTCGTTCAGTTTCTGCCGGGTGGCCTTGTACTCGGCAAAAACCTCGTGCCGGAACGATTTGCCCGAGTCCAGAATCCAGGCGATGTAGTCTGGCTGGTGCTCGGTCTTGAGCCGCTGGAGGAAATTGACCACCCCCCAGGCGGCCGAGGTGTTTTCACCTCGCGACGTCGTGAGCGGACGCGAGAGTAGCGCAAAAAACGCGCGGTAGATGAGCGCGTATCCGTCGACCAGAAAGAGCGTCGGATGAGTGGGTCGGTCGGGTTCCGGCTGTTTGGGTGCGGGCAACTGGACTCACCTTTACGGAGCTGGTGTTGCAAGCAGAGGGGGAAAGAAAACGCCCGCCTGCGGCGCGCGCAGGCGGGCTTTGCTCTGGTTCCCAGCAACCGCAGCGACGCCTTTAAGAGCGTCGTGCCACCGAGTGGTCAGACGCGCGTTACGTTCGCGGCGTGGAGGCCCTTGTTGCCGGACTGGATTTCGAACTCAACCACCTGTCCCTCGGCGAGGGATTTGAAGCCGTCCATCTGGATCGCAGAGAAGTGGACAAAGACGTCTTCGCCCGACTCCTGTTCAATGAACCCGTATCCCTTGGCGTCATTGAACCACTTGATCTTCCCTCTCGCCATGCCAGGTGCCTCCTGCTCGGTGAATCCCACCCACACAAACATTGTGCAGGACAAACCGATCTGGTTCGCGGCACCCTATATAGAGCGACCTCGTCCGACTGTCAAGAGAACCTGTTGCGCCACAACACGATACCGTCTTTGTGAGGAGCCACCGTGTTTTGCGGGATCGCAAAAGGCGGCCTTCCACGCGATTCACTGGATTATGATGCGCCTCACAACTGTCTCGAATTCTGACTCGGACGCGATTGTCATACGCCATCGGCCGAATCCCGTCTGGTCGACGAAGACAACCTGCAACCGATGTTCCCGGTACTCCCAGATCAGAGTGCGACCGCGCTGACCGACGTTGGACATCGTTGGCTCGTAGATCTGATCGGGTTGGCCAAGCGCGATATTCACGCGCCCCCGATCGGTGAGCCAGCCCGGCTGTCCCTCTTCCCGGAAGCGAACGTTTGCCTGGGCGATGCGGCTGAAGTAATCACGTAGCCCTTCGTGCGCCGGAGTTTGGGGTACTGGATCCGTCTCGCGGAGGAATGCCGCCCACAGTCCGGCCCGTGCTTCGGGAGGGGCGTCACGCATCGCCTGCAGCCGGTGCGCAGAGACGTAGTACCGCAGGTAGTCCAGCATCTGCGTGAAGGTTGCGACCGGCAAGTCTTCGCCGAACGCGATGAAGATCGGTATGCGAACTGTGTCGGCAGCGCCGGGGCGACTCAGACCCAAGGTCATGACACCGACACCGAGCCGAGCCACCGGCACAGGGAACACCGAGCTGAAATGATCCCCGTGCCGCGCCAGCGACACGCTATCACTCCAGAGCACGCTCTTCGATTCATCCGATGTGATGATCGTGCGCACCGGCATGACTGAGCCATCGCCATACCCCTCGGCGTAGATCATCATGATCGAGTCGCGACCAAAAACCGCGGTGGAGCGCGGCGTGGGGAGAATATCAATCGGCGCGCCCAGCTGTTCTCGAGGGCGAGCCTCATAGACGGGGACTGGCGAGGACACGGAACCGGCCGAGAAGCGCGGCACGCCGATGGTCGCCTCTACCGCGCTCCCACGCGTCGCTGACTCATCGCGAACGGTGAGTCGAACGTCGTAAGTGCCGGGGGCCAGATTCACGAGCTGCTTGAACAGCACACTCTCGTCGTCGCGTGTTGTCTCCCGAAACGCGAGCACACGCACCACTTCGCGACTGCGCAGCTCCTGCACGAGGTTGGTGCCGCTGCGCACCTCGATGGCGACGTCGTACGACGCGCGCCAACGGTCTCCTTCGGACCTGAATCGCAAAACCCGGTTCGCCAGCGAAACGGTCAGGACAATTGAGGTGGAATCGTCCGACGGACCAGCGAAGAAGGAGAGGGAGCCAACAAATGGCGTTTCTCCCGCTTCGGCGAGCAGCCCCATGCGTCGGTACAAGGCAATCACGTCCGGTTGCCGGGGCACACGTCCGCTTGCGGGGCTGAGGATCGGGTCTGGAGCTGCGGGAACGCTGCCAGAAGCGGTTCCGCCGCGCGCGCCGCCGCATGCGGCGGTGAGTAGGAGTCCCGCGATTCCGGCACGGGTAACAACGTGTTTCGACCACTTCCGGTGCATTTCAGCCTCCAGCATGCAGTTACTCGAGCGCCACATCCACATCCTTACGCCGACGTTCACGAGTTGCTTGCCGCTCCCCTAGCGTCGCATTAGGTTCGCGGCCGTGGCTAAGGAAAACCTCGTTGGACAGAACATAGCCGGCTACTCGATTGAAGAGTTGGTCGGGGAAGGTGGCACGTCGGTTGTATACCGTGCTGCCCACGCCGAACATGGCACGGTGGCGTTCAAGGCGCTCCGCGACAAGATGCGCCAGGACAAGACCGCGCTGGCACGGTTCACCCGTGAGGCGAACTTCGGCAAGCGCGTGCTTCATCCGAACGTCATCAAGACCATAGAGACAGGCCAGGTTGAGGGTATCCCCTACTTGGTGATCGAATGGGCTGGTGGCGACCTGCTGGAGAATTACGCGAAGAAGAATGCGCCGATGCCACGGCAGGAAGTCGCGAACGTCGTGATACAAATCGCCGACGCCGTCGGCGCGGCCCACCAGTCGGGTATCGTGCACCGGGACCTGAAGCCCGACAACGCGATGTATGATCACGCGACGGGTACGCTCAAGCTTCTCGACTTCGGCATTGCGGCAGCCACCGACACTTCGCAGGACGAACGCCTGACTCGGGCCGGCTATTTCGTCGGAACCCTGATGTACGTCGCGCCGGAGGCGTTGTCCGGCGCCCTCGTCACACCGGCGGCGGATCAATACAGCCTCGCCACGATCGCGTACCTGCTCCTCACGGGATCGCTGCCGTATCTCGCGAAATCCCCGCGAGAGATGTTCACGCAGCTGCTTTCGCAGCCACCGATTCCCTTGAACAAGGCGCGACCCGGTCTGGAGTTTGGCGGCCGAGTGGAAACCGTCGTCATGCGCGGCTTGTCTCGAGAGCCCGGCGACCGCTTCCAGGACGTCATGGCGTTTGCCAAGGAGCTGGCTGACGCGCTTCAAGAGTCGCCAAGTGCTGCTTCAGTTCGTTCGCCGACTCCCGGGCCTGCAAGCAGCACATCTGGCACCGAGGGAACAGATGATGGACTGTTGTCGCGGATGAAGGGTTTATTCCGGCGCGGCTGATCCATCTGAACACTGCACCGCGCGCGCGCCGGAATGAGTGATCGCGCCACGCTAGTCCGATTGCTCTCTCAGCGCTCTGTACGGAGAGGCCGGTTCACCCTCGCGTCCGGACGCGAATCGAGCCACTACGTTGACGCTCGTCTGACGACCATGAGTCCAGAGGGACTCGCGGTCATTGGCCCGCTCGCGCTTCAGGCTATCCGCGAACGCGGTTGGGCGGCCGATGCCGTTGGCGGTCTCACACTCGGCGCCGATCCTATCGCGTATGCGATTGCGCTGGCAAGCGTGATGGCGCCTCCGCTGGTTCGCGCCTTCACGGTGCGGAAAGAAGTAAAGCAGCACGGCACGGGACGACTCATCGAAGGGCCGATGCGTGAAACCGACCACGTAGTGGTGATCGAGGATGTCATCACCACTGGAGGTTCGGCCCTTCGCGCCGCCGAGGCGGTGCAACGCGCCGGCGCAACGGTGTCAGGCATACTCGCCCTTGTCGACCGTGAAGAGGGCGGCCGTGCCGTGCTGGAGGCGCAGGGATTTGCGGTGATCTGCCTGGCCACACTCTCAGAGCTTCTCGACCAGGAGCCGGCAGGCGGAACATCCGCTCAGGTGTCGTAACTCCGGCGCGCCAGAATACGCGCAGAGCCGTCGAATCCCAGTGGATCGAACAATCGAAGGCGGGCCAGGTGCGGAAGGATCAACTCGTCCCTGAAGAGCTGCAGCATTCCCTCGCCGTCGTAGCGCTCGCGAAACTCCAGCGCCGATAGTCGAAGGACGGAGCGCAGGTGGCGTCCGAACGCCTGAGGCGAGCTATAATCAAGCTCGTTGGCCACCAGCGTGACCGAAAGTCCAGGGTTCTCGAACAGTCGCGCTGCGCAGACGAGTCGGGCCATCGACAGGTAGAACTTCGGGGCCGGCAGATTGGCACGCATGAATCGACTCATGAGCGTCGATGGAATGACGCCGAGCAGATTGGACAGCTCCTGGATGGTACGCGTCTCCGAGCCTTCTTCGAACAGGGCGCGAAAGAACCGGTGACAACCTTCCGGCGCCTCGGAGAGATCTTCGGCGACGCGCGCGAGCGCGACCCGGTGAATCTCCGTCGCCTGATCGTGCAGCAGCACCGACCGCAACTGCTGCCAGCCACGAGGCTCACGAACGTCGACAAGCGTGCGCACACCACATCGGCCGAGAATGAGCACCGTCTGCGCGGTTTGCGGCGAGAGGTTGGATAGCAGCGCGACGGCCGGCACGCGCGGAAACTCGCGAACGGCGCGAGCCACTCGCGGCACCTCGTTCACGTCGCAGCACGCGATCGACACGATCACCGCCGCGGCGCGATTGTCGCGGAGGTCCCGTAATGCGTCGTTCATCGTATCGCGATGGCACGCGCGATAGATGCCCTGGCCGGCGGCATCAACACGCAGGCGTTCGTCGGGTGTCAGGACGGTCGTGACACGCGGAATGGCATCCGGATCTGCAGTTGTGGTCATACGAGCATTTCGCCGGTGATCAGGCGGCGCGGCGAACGTCGCGTGACGCCGGATCAGTCGACCATATGCTGCGTCGACCTCGTCACCTCGTCGTCACGGCTCGTTATATTGACGGCGTGAGCAGCCGGGCAGTCGCAGGACGTTCCGTTTCGACGGATCGCGCCTGAGGAAAGTCCGGGCTCCATGGGCAAAGTGCCAGGTAACCCCTGGGCACGGCTTCGCGCCGTGACGGATAGTGCCACAGAAAACAGACCGCCACAGAAGATCGTGGTAAGGGTGAAATGGTGGGGTAAGAGCCCACCGCGCCTTCCGGTAACGGAGGCGGCACGGTAAACCCCGCTGGAGCAAGGCCAAATAGGCGGCGAGGAGACGCCCACTCCGATCAAGACGCCGCGGGTAGGCTGCACGAGGGCGGAGGTGACTTCGCTCCCAGAGGAATGGCTGCCACGGAGCTTCGGCTCCGTACAGAACCCGGCTTACAGGCTGCTCGCGACGGCGCCCAGGATCATTCGACCCTGGGCGTCGTTGTTTCTTCAGTCGACGAGCCTGAGCGGCATGACGAGGCATACGTATTTGCCAGCCCCTGCCCAGTTCTCGGGCAGCACAGTGGCCGCGCGCTCGGCGGTCTTGAACGTGAACCGCACTTCATCGGTCGGCATGTAGCGAAGGATTTCCAGCAAGTAGCTGCTGTTGAAACCGATGTCGAGCGAATCGCCGGTGTATTGCACGGGAATCTCATCCTGGCCTTCACCAACATCGGGCGTTTGCACCGTGAAGCGGAGCAGGGCGGTGTTGAAGGAGAGCTTGACCCGGTGTGTCTGATCCGATGCCACAACCGACATGCGGCGCAACGCGCTCACCAGCGACGGACGATCGACCACCGCGAAGCGATCGTTGTCGCGCGGTATGACCTGGTCGTAGTTCGGGTACGGACCCTCGATGAGCCGAGTCGAGACACTCGCGATGGGACTGCGGAACGCCAGGTGATTGTCGCCTTTGCCGATTTCGATTTCTTCTTCCGGTGGGAAGATACGGCGCACCTGTTCGAGTGCGCGCGGCGGAACGATGAAGTCACCGGTGGAACCTTTGCCCATTTCGACGGGCGACTCCATGAGCGCCAAGCGATGCCCGTTGGTGGCCACCATGCGCAGCATTTGCGCGCGAACTTCCCACAACACGCCGTTGAGAATCGGCCGGCTTTCCTCCGTGGAAACGGCGAACGCCGTGCGCGAAATGAGCTCCTGTAACACCGAGGACTTCACGCGCCAGCCGGTGTTGTATTCGACGGGGGCGAACGCCGGATATTCGTCGCGCGGCAACCCGAGCAGCTTGAACTTGGTCCGCCCGCATTCCAGCGTGGCGCGTTGTTCGCCAAGCGCCGCGATCTTCACCGGCGCTGGCGGCAGCTCTCGCGTGATTTCGCCGAGGCGCTTGGCCGGTAGCGTCAAGGCGCCTGGCATCTCGACATCCGCCGGCACTTCAACGGAGACCGCGACATCGAGATCGGTGCCCGAAAACCGGACGCCGCGCTCCGACGCTTCGACGAGAATGTTCGCGAGCACGGGAAGTGTCGTCTTCGCCGGTACCGCCGGCGCCACGCTGGTGAGTGCTTCCTGAAGTTTTTCCCGCGCAATCGTGAAGCGCATTCAAGCCTCGAAGTGGGAAAGACCTATTGCTGTTGATCTATATAGATAAAGAACACAGTAACAGCAGAGGTGTGGAGATGTGGCTAGGAAACCGTCACGCCGCACCGGCGGGCAGTTCAAGTACCGCGAGTTGAAGACGTTCGGCGAACTCCTGGTCCGCGGCGCGCAGATACCGCGCACGTTCAAGGCTGTGGATAACAGTGGAATGATCCCGACCACCGAACGCATTTCCAATATCTGCCAGGTGCGCATTCAACAATTCACGTGATAAAAGCATCGCTGCCTGACGAGGCACGGCGACCTCGCGCGTGCGGCTCTTCGACGTCAGTGCGGCGGCACTCACGCCCCAGGCCTTGGCGACCGCGGATTGAATCGTTGTAATCGAAAGTCCGCGACCGTCGCCGGCGCCGGCACCGGGCGCCGCCGGCTTGATGCGATCGCGCAACGCCTCGATCGCGAGATCCACAGTCACCGGTTGCTGACGCAGTGAAGCGAAGGCGATCAGCTTGATGATGCACCCCTCGAGCTCGCGCACGCTGGAGCGCACGTGTTCGGCGATGAGGTGCAACACCTCATCAGGGATCGTGTGCTGCAGGTGATCCTGGTGCGCCTTGCTCCGCAGAATCGCGATCCGATGCTCGAAATCCGGAAACTCGATGTCAGCGACCATGCCCCATTGGAATCGCGTAACGAGCCGGGCTTCGATACCAGGGATCTCACTGGGTGGGCGGTCGCTGGTGAGAATGATCTGCCGTCCACCTTCGTAGAGCGCGTTAAAGGTGTGGAAGAATTCCTCCTGCGTCGCTTCCTTGCCCTTGAGGAAATGAACGTCGTCGATCAGCAGGAGGTCGAGCTCGCGGAACCGGCGACGAAAGTCATGGGTCGTCCGCGCCTGGATCGACATCACGTATTCATTCGTGAACTGCTCAGCACCCAGGTACGCGGCCCGCAGCGGTTTGCGCGTCAGGATGGCATGTGCGACTGCCTGCATCAGGTGTGTCTTCCCGATGCCGGTTGCTCCGTAGATGAAAAGCGGATTGAAGTCGCGCCCCGGCGCTTCGGCAACGGCGAGCGCGGCCGACGCAGCGAGCTCGTTCGACTTCCCGATCACGAAGTTGTCGAGTGTGTACTTCGCGTTGAGAAGCGGGCGAGGTGCCGCCATGGCACCGTTTGTCGTGCTCGTTTGTGACGCCGCCGGGGCGACAAAGAGATCCATTTGCACTCGCGAACGCGCCCGCGAGTCAACGATGAATTGGACCTGGCAGGGATGACCGAGCGCGATCGGCGCGAGTGAAGTGAGCAGCGCCGCGTGCTTCGACTCGTTCCAATCGGCGGAGAACTGGTCGGGAACGGCGACAGTGAGTCTGTCTCCACGGAGCTCGACCGCTTGAGTCGGTTCGAGCCATGTTCTGAAAGTGTGCTCCGCTATTTCGCGCCGCGCGCATTCAAGCAATCGACTCCAGACTTCCTGCGGCGCCAGATCCATTTCTGTTGATAATCTCAAGGGGCGGCGAAGCTATTCCTGCCCTGTTGAAAAGTCAACGCGCAATATCGTGCGTGTTGCACACAGCATGAACATACGCCTCTAAGGCGTTGACTTACTTGCGGTAAACCGGATACGTTTCCCAGCCCGAGAAGCACCGCCAGATCAGTTTTGTCTCACATACGTAGCATATGGGAAAGCCCACTTATCGCCCGCGCAACAAGAAGCGAATCCGGAAGCACGGATTTCGCACGCGCATGTCGACGCGCTGGGGCCGCGACGTGCTCAGTCGTCGCCGCAAAAAGGGGCGGAAGCGCCTCACGGTAAAGCTTCCGTCCAAGTACGCCGCCGCGTAAATCGCGCCTGCGGTATTCGCGGGCGCAACGCATCAGTCGCGGCGCTGACATCCGGCGTATTCAGCAAGAGGGGAAAGTCGTACGCACCCGGCACTTCTCGATCCGGGCGTGCGCTTCCCCTCTCGCCTTTCCGAGAGTGGGCATCGTCGTTCCGCGCCACGGCCGTTCAGCAGTCGATCGCAACCGGCTGAAGCGACGACTGCGGGAAATCATTCGTCAGGATGTACTACCCGCCGAGCGCGGACTGGACATCGTCGTCAAGACGGCGCCGGCGGCGTATGCCGTGGCGTTCGACGACCTTCGCACCGAAGTGAACGGCGCGATAGGTCGCTTGATGAGTTGAAACCGGAGACATCGTGCGAACCGTCCTGATAGTGCTGGTTCGTGGGTACCAGCTCTTCCTGGGACCGCTGTTGCCGTCTGTCTGCAGGTATTCACCCACATGTTCCGCGTACGCTATCGAAGCGCTCGAAAAACATGGAGCGTGGAGAGGACTGTTGTTGGCGGTTCGCCGCATTGGACGGTGTCACCCGTTCCATGTCGGCGGATACGATCCCGTTCCCTAACCGTTCAAGGTGCACATGGACCGACGCACTGTTTTGGCGCTCGTTCTCGTTGCGGCGGTCATTCTGCTTACGCCACGGCTGTTTGCGCCACCGGCTCCCCTGCAGCCGGTTGATACGAGCGTGCCGTCGGATTCGCTTCCGCGTGCGCGTGTGGACACATCGCCGCGAGCAGTCACCGCGGCGCCATCACCAGCGACGCAACGCGACAGCGCACTCATGCGCGTTCCGGCAGAGACACTTCACGTTGCCGATTCGAACGCCGCGTTTTCGTTCCTGAACACCGGTGCCGCGCTGGAGCAGGTCGAGCTCCGCCAGTTTCACGCACTCGGAGGACGGGAAGGTTTCGTCGCGCTCGAAGGCCGCGACACTCCACTTCTCCGGTTTCAGGGCATCATCGGTCGCGACACGATCGCTTTCGACACCGCGACGTTTCGCGTTGTTCACCATGATACGACCGGAAATATCCAGCGCATTTCATTCGAGGGTGCCGTTGCGGCAGACACACTCGCCGTCGACTACGAGGTGGATCCCGACAGCTTCCTCGTTCGTGTGGATGGTCGGGTGCGGGGGCCGCTGGCGAGCAACGGCTACATCCTCATGCACTACGCGCCGACGTTGGCGTCGTATGAAGCAGACTCGATCGAAGACCAGCGGCGGCTGGGTTTCGCGTACGAAGTCTCACGACGCGGATCAAAGGGCACAGCATTCGGCAAACTCGATCCGGGTGAACGTGTTGTCGTCCCGGGGCCGCTCACCTGGGTGGCGATGAAAGGGAAATACTTCATCGTCGGAGTCCTGGCGCGCGACAGTATTTCGCCGCTGGTCGAATTCACGATGACCGGACTGGCTCGAACGTCGCGAACGGCCACCCGTGCACAGGGGACCGCGGTCATTCAGCCGCGACAAGGCACGTTCGCGTTCGACGTGTACGCAGGCCCTCAGGAAGCAAAGCGCCTTCTCGCCTTGGGACGAGATTTCGAAAACTCGAATCCCTACGGCGGGTTCATGCAGCCCATCGTGCAACCATTCGCTGGCCTGGTGTTGAGCGCGCTGCTCTGGCTGCGACACACGTTCAACATCGGGTACGGGTGGGTGCTGGTGATTTTCGGCGTGGCGGTCCGGTTGATCATGTGGCCTTTGAACCAGAAGGCGATGCGCACCAGCATGAAAATGCAGGTGCTTCAGCCGGAGTTGCAGGCGCTGCAGACTCGCTACAAGGCCGATCCCCAGAAGTTGCAGTCGGAGATGATGCGTGTGTACAAGGAGCACAATATGAGCCCGTTCAGCATGTTCTCGGGCTGCCTGCCGATGCTGCTACCGATGCCGGTGTTGTTCGCGCTCTTCTTCGTGTTCCAGAGCACCATCGAGTTCCGCGGCGTTCCATTCATGTGGCTGGCGGACATCTCGCTGAAAGACCCGTTCTACATCCTGCCGTTGCTGATGGGTGTGTCGATGTTTGTCCTTTCGTGGCTCGGAAGCCGGAATACGCCGCCCAATCCGCAGACCAAGATGATGCTGTACATGCTCCCCGCCATGATGACGTTTTTCCTTCTGAACCTGGCATCGGGTCTGAACCTCTATTACACCGTGCAGAACATCGCCGCACTGCCGCAGCAATGGTTGATCGGCAATGAACGCGCCAAGGCGGCAGCCAAGAAGAAGGGCTAACGACGGAAACGTCGGAGCATCATGACCGACGACACGATCGTTGCTGTTTCCACGGCGAGCGGACGCTCGGCGATCAGCGTCGTGCGCCTGAGCGGTCCCGATGCTCATGCAATCGGAAGCCGATGCTTGACTCGCTGGCCTGCTGAACCGCGCACCGCGCTGCTCGCCGAGGTTCGTGATCCAGTCACAGGCAGTCCGGTGGATCAGGCCGTTGTCGTTCGCTACGACAAACCGCACTCCTACACGGGCGAAGATCTCGTCGAGATCAGCGGACACGGGGGACTGCTGTCTCCCGCCGCCGTGACGGCGCTACTCGTTCGCGAGGGTGCAAGGCCCGCCGAAGCCGGCGAGTTCTCGAGGCGTGCGGTCCTCAACGGGAAACTCGACCTGCTACAGGCTGAAGGGATCGCGAGTGTCGTGGACGCCAGAACGGAAGCAGCGCGCAGAGGCGCGCTGCATCACGCAGATGGTGGCGTCTCGCGCCAGATCGGCATGCTGCGCGATGCGATGCTCGATCTCGAGGCACTCCTCGCGTATGAGATCGACTTCCCTGAAGAAGACGACGGGCCAGTGCCTCAGGAGCGAATCGATAACGCCCTGACGGATCTACAACAGCACGTTGACGTGCTGCTTCGCAGCGTCCGGCTGGGCGAAGTCGTGCGCGAAGGCGCGGTGGTGGTGCTCGCGGGACCGCCAAACGCCGGGAAATCCTCCCTGTTCAACGCGCTGCTTGGCGTGGAGCGCGCGATCGTCCATGAAACACCAGGCACGACTCGCGATGCGATCGAGGCCGTTATCGAGGTCAATCGCTGGCCTCTGCGGTTGGTTGACACGGCTGGTCTTCGTGAAAGCAGCGACGAAATCGAACGAACCGGAGTTGAAGTAAGTCGTCGATACCTGGCAGGCGCTCACGTCGTGCTCGTTTGCGGCGAGTCGGCGGGCGATCTCGCAACAGCTTCGGGTGTTGTTCGAACAGCGACTGCAGCACCGCTCCTCACAGTGTGGACCAAGTCCGACATTCATGAGTACTCGAGCACCGATAGTTCAGGTGATGTTCGTGTCAGCGCTCGGCAGCGCGAGGGTCTCGTCGACCTGCTTCACGCCATTGAACACGTGCTCGACAAGACATACGGATCACTCGATCCCGATCTGCCACTGCTCACTCGCGCACGTCATCAATCGGCGCTGAACGAGGCTGCGCAAGAACTTGCGGCATTTCGAGAGCAGAAAGCGTCCGGCTCCGTACCAGTATCCATCGCGGCTGTGCATCTGCGCACAGCCGTTCACGCGCTGGAAACGCTTGTCGGCGCGGTCGATGTTGAGGACGTGCTCACGCGCGTGTTCTCGACGTTTTGCGTCGGGAAGTAGTGATGGTGACTAGACCTGATCACTCAAGCAGACGCCGCCGCCGCGGATGATTCCGCGACATCGATGATTTCATGCGCAGCGGCGCGCACGGCCCAGGCAGCGCCATTCATGGCGAGCGCAGGAGCGACCAGCCGCGAACCAACGAAGTAACCGGCTCGCTCCGGCACAACCGTCCGATCAACAACCCGCGCTTCGTCTGACATTCCTCCGGAGAGGTAGCGCAACCGCAAGCCCAGTGCGGCGTTGTCGAAATCCGAAAGGATCGCTCGTGAAATCGAGGCCTCGAGTTCTCGCACTCGCGCGAACTGGCGACGCGCGTATCCGAAGTATTCCCACGCCGCGTGTCCCGGGCTCACCATGCGTGATACCTCGACGGCGAGGCCTTCATTGACGACGTGTTCGCCTAGTGATGCACGCCGTCCGGTTTCCCAGTAGGAGTAATATCCGTCGGCTTCATCGATGAGCATGCGCAGCTCGCTTCGGCTTCCGGGCGACGTGTAGCGGACCGCGTGAGCCATTTCGTGCGCCAACCACATGGGAATCAGTTCAGGATCGAGTCCAAGGCCCTGAGTTTCGTCGTTCGACACGCCCGTGAAGTGCTCGAGACACACGAACGCGACACCTCGTCCGGCCACGACAAGCTCTCCGGCATTGGCCGCACCGACGCCAACCATGAGAACGACATCGATATCGACGTCGCTCTCAAGCAGCGCTGCACATTGCGCTTCAGCACCGCGCGCGAGTGCGACGACATCAGTGCGCTCGAGCATTGCGAGCAAGTCGGATCGATCGGCTAACGCTGCCATGCGCGCCACTTCAGTGAAGTGGGGCGTTTCGGGATCAAGGACGTAGTTATGCCAATACGCCGCGAGCCGGTGGCGATGTGATTCGTAGTATCGATGATATGCGTCAACCCGATCGGAGCTGTTGAGGACTGCTAGAAAGTCCGGCAGCAGGTTGACGAGCATCTATCGACACGGGCGCAGGTGGGCGGCGCGGACGATCGCGAGAAAAACGCGCGGCAAGATACTCGCGCATTCAATCAGCAACAAGAGATGTCGATTACTGAATGCGTGTGTGCGACGTCAGCGCGTTCCGAACAATCGATCACCAGCATCACCAAGTCCCGGCAGGATGTATCCGTGTGCATTCAACTCGCGATCGAGCGCGGCCGCAATCACACCCACATCCGGATGCTGAGCAGCGAGATGCTGAAGTCCTTCAGGTGCCGCGACGAGACACAGAAAGCGGATGCGCGTTGCGCCGGCGCGTTTCAGCGAAGTGACGGCTGACGCAGCGCTTCCACCGGTGGCGAGCATCGGATCGAGAAGCAGGAAGTCGCGCTCGGCGGCATCACCAGGAACCTTGAAGTAATAGTCGACGGGCTGCAGCGTGTCGTGATCGCGATACAATCCGATGTGACCAACACGTGCAGACGGCACAAGTCGCAACACGCCTTCAACCATTCCGAGTCCCGCGCGAAGAATCGGCACGAGTGTCAACTTCTTGCCGCTGACGCGGTAACCCGTGGTGCCCTCAAGTGGTGTGTGCACCGGCACCGCCTCGAGCGGGAGCGAACTCGTGGCTTCATATGCGAGCAACATCGCGAGTTCGTCGACGAGCTCCTTGAAGATCTTTGTCGGAGTGTCGCGACTCCGCAGCAGCGCGATCTTGTGCTGCACCAACGGGTGACGGACGAGCGTGAGGTTGGCGTGCTGTGGGCTGGTGTCCATGTTCGGCAAGCTACTAACTTCGCGAGCATGGCAGAATACCGGACCGGGTTCGCGCCCCGATGATGGAAATCACGTTCGTCGGCGCGGCCCGCGAAGTGACGGGTTCCTGCCACCTGGTCCGCGTTGGCGATGAGCGCATCGCGCTGGACTGCGGAATGTTCCAGGGACGTCGCGTGGAGTCCGATCGCAAGAACCGCGAACTTCCGGCTCCGATCGACAGGCTCTCGGCGCTCGTGCTTTCACACGCGCACATAGATCACGCGGGACGAATCCCGTTTCTCGTCCGCAACGGGTTTGAGGGTCCGATCTTCTGTACGCCCGCGACTCGCGACCTCGCGGCGTACATGTTGATGGATTCGGCGTTCATCCAGGAGAAGGACGCCGAACACCTCAGTCGTCATGGCAAGGCGTTTGTGGAGCCGCTGTACGACTCAAAAGACGTTACGCGCGCCCTGGAGCACTTCATCTCGATCCCCTACGGAAAGGAGTTCGAGGTCAGACCCGGAATTCGCGCCACCTTCCTCGACGCCGGTCACATCCTCGGTTCGGCATCGGTGGTGCTGGACTGCCGCGAGAGTGGCGTTGAACGTCGGCTCGCGTTCTCCGGAGACATCGGTCGTTGGGGACTGCCCATCATACGCGATCCCGTGATACCGAGTGGTGCGAACGCCGTCATCATGGAATCGACATACGGCAATCGCGATCATGGACCCACCGAAAGCGCACGAAGCCGGTTGGGCACGATCATCAGCGAAACGGCCGCGCGCGGAGGGCGTGTCCTCATCCCCGCGTTTGCGGTCGGCAGGACACAGGAAATCCTCTACGAGCTCCACGGCCTTTTCAGGGAAGGGCGAATCCCGAGGATTCCCATCTTCATTGATAGCCCGCTTGCCTCGGATGTTACGTCGGTCTTCGAGATGCACACGGACTGCTTCGATGACGGCGAAGACCTGGTGCGTCGCGTCGAACAGCTCTTTCGCTTCGATCTCGTTCGGTACACGCGGAAAGTCGAGGAATCGAAGGCGCTGAACAGCATGCGCACGCCATTTGTCGTCATCGCCGCGTCCGGGATGGCTGAGTCCGGGCGAATCGTGCATCACCTGGCGAACGGCGCCGACGATCCACGCAACACCATCCTTATAGTAGGCTTCCAGGCCGAACACACGCTGGGCCGACGAATCGTGGAAAAACAGCCCACCATTCGCGTGTTTGGTGAAGAGATTCCCCTTCGTGCCAGGGTCGAAGTGCTGAATGGCTACAGCGCCCACGGAGATCGGAGTGAGCTGCTGCGATGGGTTGAAGGCGTTCGCGCGAGCTCACCCGCGCTTCGGCAGGTTCACCTCGTCCATGGCGAACCGGACGCTCAGGAAACCTTCGCAAGCGAGCTTCGTATGCGTGGGCTCGACGTAACGGCACCAACGCCCGGCTCGAAGTTCCCGTTCTAACACAACTTGGACGAGTCTCGGCAGCATCGCGCGGGCTGCAAACGGGTGTCGATACGGAGTAGACTCAACGGCGGGCAGCGTTACGTGCGACGCCGAGTGGAACGTGCCCGGTGAAGCCGCGAGGAGGAGATGAGCCGCTCCGTGACGCGAACTATTGCCACCTACGCCGTGCTTCTCGCACTGGCGACATGGGTGATTAGCGTCGTGGCGGTGGTGGTCTGGGGCGCGCGCGACATGGCTCAACCCGCCGACGCGATCGTCGTGCTTGGCGCGGCTCAATACGCTGGACGACCGTCGCCCGTCCTGAAAGCGAGGCTCGACCACGCGCTCGATCTGTGGAAACACGGGCTCGCATCGCGCCTTGTGCTGACCGGCGGACGCGGCGTCGGTGATACGATAAGCGAAGCCGCGGTTGGTCGAAGATACGCGATGAGGGCGGGCGTGGCCGACAGTGCGATCCTTCTCGAGAACGAGGGCCGCACAACCGAAGCGTCCATCGAGGCCGTGGCGCAGATCATCGACAAGCGGGACCTGGAACGCGTAATCCTCGTCAGCGATCCCTTCCACATGCTCCGGCTGCAAATCCTCGCTGTTCGTTATGGTTTCGAGTCGGTTACTTCTCCGACGCGAACAAGCCCCATTTCCGCAAATCGACTCGAAGCACTCGCCTACATAATGAGTGAGTCAGTAAAAGTGCCGGCCACGATCGTGCTGGGGATCCTTGGCCGCTGAAATCCTTGTCCGATTGCGTCCGATGGTCGCGGCAAAGGCGGCCATTGCAGTCGCCGGTTGGATGCTCCTTCAATCGAGCACTGCGCACGCGCAGACTGGCCCTGTCTTCGAATTGCAACCCGGACTTGCCGTTACCGACTTCGTCTCAGTTCCCGAGGGGACGGCAAGCAACTCGGCGTTCAGCCTTCGATTCGCAACCCGATTCCCGACCACCCGGCGGTGGCTGACCCCAGTGATCGGCGCGATGCTGTTTCCGTACGGGACTACCCAGAACACCGCGCGCAATACCGATGCGCCAACGCTCTTCGCGGGGAACATCTTCTCGGTTCTCTCCGCTAACGGAACGTCAGGTTGGCTCACCATCGAGTTGCCGCTGGTGATCGCACATTCGCCAGGAGCTGGATCGAGCGAGAATCCGCGCGATTACGGAAGGGATCTTGTCGCCATCCCGACGGTGTATGTCCATCTGGGGGCGCGCGCACTCCGCGAGATGGGAGCGATCTGGTCGCGCTTGAACCTCTTCGCCCAGCTCGAGCAGAACCTGACGCCCAGTCGAGATCTGGGCACTGGTAAGCGCGACTGGTTCAACCC
>Ga0070698_100003236_pt1 | contig 17928 bp, 22 predicted proteins | sample KBSK1502metaG_FD_65477 | JGI IMG/M metagenome (GOLD analysis project Ga0070698, IMG submission 65477) | Corn, switchgrass and miscanthus rhizosphere microbial communities from Kellogg Biological Station, Michigan, USA - KBS K1-50-2 metaG | ecosystem: Host-associated > Plants > Roots >...
GCGTGGTGGTGAGAGTAGACGAGGTGGGTCACCTTGTTGCTGACACCGTTGGCCGAAGCGATCTCGTCGACCGCTCGCCGGATGTTGCCTCCGATGCTCGGCGGCGCGTCGAAGAGCACCACACCGTCCTTGGTGGTGAGGAAGGCCGACTGGTAGGTGCCGTCGGTGACCCAGTACAGGTTCCGCTCCACGCGTCCGACGTAGTAGCCCTGCTCGTTCAATGCGGGGCCGTACGCGGACTGGGGGACCGGCGCGTAGTCCGGCAGGACGGCACCCGACGATGCGGTTTTCGGGCTTGACGTTTGCTGTGCGCTCATCGATTCCTCCTTGTCCACTGGACCAAGTTCGGCTGATATGCTTGCATATGCAAGTACTTACGGTAGTGGGTTTTTGTTGCATATGCAAGTAGTGTCTAAACGTGACATCGCCGGTCTGGTCGATCGCCTAGTGCGGAAAGAGCTGCCCGGCCGGCGCGGCGTGGAAGCATGGCAGGCGCTGCTTCGGGCACACGCCACGCTCATGCGCGTGCTCGATCAGGATCTGGAAAAGAAGACAGGCCTGGCGCTGGCTGACTTCGACGTGCTCGCCCAGCTGGCGGGCGCCGGTGGCGAGCTGCGCATGACGGAACTGGCGGACCGGGCGCTCATCTCACGGTCGGGCATGACCCGCCGTGTCGCTCGGCTGGTTGAAGATGGACTGGTTCGTCGAACTCATGCCGCCGCCGACGCACGTGGTGTCGTGGTGGCCCTGACCGACGCCGGCGTAGCTCGCGTGACCGAGACCACACCGGTGCATGCACGGGGGGTCTTCGATGCATTCGTTTCGCGACTGGACGATGAGGAGCTCGCCGTTCTCGAGACGGCGCTGGAGAAAGTCACTCCCGACAGTACGTTTGGCTAAAGACGGCGTCGGTTGCGCAGAATCCCGCGTGGACAACTCTCGCAGTCCCTGGCCCGACCCAACATCTTCTGCTGTCGGCGCTTACAGCCCGAATTAGCACTCACCCGGCATACCACGTGGCCCTGGTCAGGTCGGCCTGGATGACAAAGGAGACGGAGGGCGCGTCCAGCACAACCCTCCGTCCAAACGATTGTCGGCCTAGAGCAATTTGAAAATAGTGAATCCAATGCCCTCTGTCGTGTACTCACCGCTCACACCGCTGCCGAGGATTAGGTTGATGCCCTCACCAACACTCGGAGGCGGGGAACCGATCACGCAGAAGATCGTCAAGACGCCATCTTGACCGTTGCTGAGCGACACGCGCAGCTTCGCCTTCCCACCCGTGGCGGGAGGCGGAGGAAAATTCGATCCGGGCAACGCGGTTCCATAGCTGACAAAGCCCTCGACGCTCGTTGCCGTCCAGGTGCCGCTAGGGCCGCCGGCTATCGAGAATATGCCGCCGCCTGTAGCCATGCCGTCCGGTCCGGCCTCAAGCGTGCCGCTGCCCTTGACGAAGATGGTGGATCCATCTGGGGCAATTGCCGTGTCGCCCGCCACCGCCCAGAAATAAGATTCGTGGTTACCGTTTGCGTCGGCCGCCATTGCTGGTGCCGTAGAAAGACCAAACGCAGCAACCGAAATACCGAACACGACGAGCTTCTTCATTCACACCTCCTGTCGACCCCGGGACCCATCCGTCAGGTGGATGAGCAGCCACCCCAATGAGGCCACATTACTCCGGTGATGTGCAGGCAACAAAGAGGCGGCTGGGCAGTTTAGTAGAGCCGCCTATCGTTCATCAACCTGGCGTAGCTGGTGCTAAATGACGCCTTGTCGATGGCAAGCGGAAATCGGTTACCGCGCCCTTGAGTTGATCGCGCTGGCTAGAGACTTTGCGCTCTGCTCGCTGAAAGCCCGCTTATCTCGGGCTGCTCAGCGATTGGCTGGACCGGCTGACGACCGCCAGAAGTCACGCAAGCGGGGGCCTCCAACGGGCGCATCTCGATCGCAAGCTGGTGCGAGGCCAAGCCTGAACCGGCGTTATAGACGGTGAAGGAAGAGGAGCCTCGGGGCCATTGCGTAGTTGAGCTGGATGAGCACGATCGCCGCGATGCTGATACGGGTGTCGAAGATGGACAGCGCGGTGGCGATCGCGTAAAGCGACTGCGCGATGAGGGCACGGCGACGGATGGCCGGCAGCAGAATCGCTCGTCTGGCCGCAGAGAAGAGACCGGTTCGAGCGGCATACTCGACCGCAGCCGTGTTGACGGCTCCGAGCAAGAAGATGTTGAACCAGTACTCGACGACCGCCATCAACGATTGGTAGTACGCAGCAAGTAATGCAGTCGAAAATGGCACTAGCGTGACGAACAACAGGAAAGTCAGCATGATCCACGTGTAGTCGCGATCGGTTCGGTTGACTTCACTCAACTGCGTTTCCTGAGCGACCCAAAAGATGCCTAAGGTTAGGAAGCTCATGAAATAAGTGACGACGTTCGGCACGAGTCTTATCAGTGCGTGCCCAAGTCACCTGCGTCGCGGACCTCCATGGCGGTCGCTACGACGAGTGTCAAGACGAGAAGCGTCATCGCGACGCCGAATATTCCGTCTGAGATCGCGTCCAGTCGAAGACGACTTCTCGCCGCAATCTCGTTGTAGTACCGCCTACGAGTCCGGGGCATCTACACCCGCGTCCTGAAGACCCGCGAGGCCCAATCGCGAAACGTGATCGGAGTTGAGGACTCCGGAGTGCGTTTCGCGGCATTGTCGATTCCATTGCCCTTGGCGATCCACATGTCGACGTTGCCCTGGGCCATTGCCTCCGACATTCCTCGGCCCATCAGCCGCGCCTTGAACGCATCGTTCGAGATCTGTTCGAACCGGACCGGCCTTCCAAGGACCTCCGACAAGACCCGAGCCACGTCGTTGTACGACAGGTCCTCGGGGCCAAGAACCGGAACGCTCGCGACGCCGGTCCATGAGTGGTCGAGGAGCAGGCGGGCGGCCACCTCCGCGACGTCGGAGCTCGCTGCACTAGGAAGTTTCCGATCGCCATCGATTGGCAGAGAGAAAACCCCATTCTTGGTGATCGGCTCGGCCTGTCGAAGCAGGTTGTCCATGAACGACGGCATGGTCAGCGCCCTGTAGCTCACGCCAGAGCTCGCGATCAGGTCATCCATCGCCAAAGATGCCGTGGCCAGTCCCCCATGTGTGGCCCATGGAGTGCCGCGACCCAGCGCCGAGACCCCCACCACCCGCTTGACGCCCTGTTGACACAGAGCTTTGACTGCCGGCCGGGCGAAGTCGACGTAAGCCGCTTCGACGCTCGCGGCCCGAGGGTCAGGCGGTACGACCCAGAAGACGGAGTCGGCATCTTGAAATGCCCTCGTGACGACCGCGCCGTCACCGTGGGAACCGACCACGACCTCGATCCGCTCCCGGGCTTCAGGTGCAAGCCGGTCTGGGTCGCGCACGATGACCCGAATCGGCTCCTTGTTCGCCAGCAGGTCCTTCAGGACCTGGGATCCGATATTGCCGGTAGGTGTCGTCACGACGATCATTGCTTGCCCTCCTGTTATGGAGTTACTATAGCAATGCTACCCTATCGCCTTTAATGGTGCTAGCCAAGCCTGGTATCATTCCGCCATGGCCGCCCGAACGCGAACCCCCAAAACGAAAACCGTCCAGATCCGAATCATCGAAGCCGCGGCCGCGCTCCTCGCCAAATCCGTAGACGGTGCTGTCTCGACGCGGGAGATCTGCGATGCCGCCGGGGTGACCGCGCCGACGCTCTATCACTACTTCCGCGACAAGGAGAACCTGCTCCGCGCTGTCGTCGACTTCGGCTGGACAGAGTTCCTCGAAAGCAAGCGCACCGTAGCTGCCGTGGTCCACGACAAGATCGGGGACGACATTCGAGCCGGCTGGAACAACCACATCGAGTTCGCGCGGAAGAATCCGAACTTCTACCGGCTGATGTGGTCGCCTGGAGTCGCCCCCAACAGCGTGGCTCTGGCCGAGGCGCACCGGCTTTTGTACGACCGCATGAAGCTTGGTGCGTCGAGGGGACAACTCCGCGTCTCTCCGGCCATGGCCGCGCGGATTGTCATGTCGGCAACCGTTGGAGCGGCCTTTGCGTTGATCACGCAGCCGGAGTATTACACCGACGATTCCTTCTCAAAACAGTTGCTTGAAGCTGTGATTGCTTTCGTCACGGTAGGCGCGGCGACTAATGGCCAGGGGCGTTCTCGGCGAGGGGTGCCGCAGTCCACCACGATTGCCTCGGTCGCAGCAACCCTGAGCAGCAAGCTCGAGTCGGAACCAAACCCGCTCACGCCAGCCGAGCGACACCTGTTGCAGCAATGGCTCACGGCGCTGGCAGACACGACAACTCCGTAACCACTGCCCATCGCTACACATTCACGCAGGCGGCGTCCGGACCAACAACCGATCAGATCAAGCAGCGGAGCAGCCTGCAAACTGCCCCCGCCGCGCCGCCGCCTAGCCGACCGTTGAAACGAAGTCGCCCTTGAAGCCCAGGTCGTGCACGGTGGCCGGATCGCTGAGGCTGATCCAGGCCAGATTGCCAGTGCTCACATCGTCCAGGATCGGCCTGCCGACGACGGTGTCCTTGTCCAGCCAGCCTTCGACCAGAAAGTTCTTCGGCATCGCTACCATGCCGGCATTCCGTGTCTCGACGTGAAGGCCGTCCGATATCGCCTGTCCGTCCGGAGCGAGGTACAGGGAGAGGGCGCTGAAGCTGTCCACATGCGTGCTCCAGATGACGCTGCCGCCCTGGTCACGCACCGTGACGGCCTGGCCGGAGATACAGGGGATCAATCCTCCACGCGCGATCGAGGCTGAATAGCAATCCGATCCGCCGAGCTGGTTGGCCTGCTTGCCCGAGTCGTCGATCACGTAGAGCGGTCCACCCTGCCAGATGTTCTGCGACGTGAGGTACTCAGGGAGCGTCGCGACAGGTCCCGTCGCGGTCCATCCAACCGGGAAGATCGCAGTCGGGCCGCTGCTGCCTTGAGGAAACCGGATCGGCGTCTCCCAGTGGACCAGGGTGGTCGTGCCTCCGCCGCGCTGCGTGACCTCCAGGTCGAATGTGGTTGGCCCTTCGAGTGAGCTCCACGAGGTGCCGCTGATGACCGGACCCAGCGCAGGAAAGGTGAGGATGCCGGCCAGCACCCGTGACCCATCAGGGCTGACCGTGAACCAGGCGTCCTCCTGCGCGGGTTGGAGAGGAAAACGTGCCACGATCTGTGGTTCGCTTCCCACCCGCAGAACCCGGACCGTGCCGGTTCCGTCGATGTAGTAAACGCCGGTTCCGACTACATGCGCGACGCCCTGAAGGGGCGCGTACGCATCCGGGATCACCGGTCCCACGCGAGGCTGAAAATCGGCCGTCGCCCAGGCCTTGCCGTCAAGGCCGACGATCGCCACCGTACCCGGTTGGGACGGCGAACCATTCTCGACGACCGCAAAAAGAACGCCGGCTGTCGCGGGTTTCGGACTCAATGCGGAGCCGCAAGCGGCCAGCAGGACCGTGGCGACAAATGCTGAGGCCAATCTGAACTGGAACATGACGTAGTCTCCGGGGGAGCTCTGCCGCTTCTTCGCAGTCTTTCGAGCCGCCCGCCGTCCACTTGAACGCTGCCGTTGCAGGACGGTTATGGCGGGGGCGCATGACCTCCTCGCCACCGCGCGCCCCAAAAACGTCACGCCACTTCTTCCGCTTGGCAAAGTCGTGTCCGGCGGCGTATTTGTGCTAATGTGCTAGCACAATGGCGTTGATTCAGTTTCACCTCGATCAAAAGTCAGGCATTCCTTTCTATGTGCAGCTCGTGCAGCAGGTACGCCGGGCCCTACTTTTCGGCGTGCTGAAGGCAGGCGACCGCCTGCCCACCGTCAAGGAAGTTGTCGCGCAGGTTGCGATCAACCCCAACACAGTGCTTCGCGCCTATCGCGACCTCGAGCACGATGGCGTCGTCATCAGCCGGCCGGGCCTGGGCACGTTCGTCAGCGCCACCCCGCCCGCCTCGATGGCACGGGACCAGTACCGCTCGGTCCGCGCGGACCTCGAGCGATCGATCCGCAAGGCGCGAGCCCTCGGGCTTGACGAAGACACCCTGGCTTCCCTCTTTCAGCACGTGCTCCGCGAGAACAGCAGGGAGGTCGTCGCATGATCGCCCCCATTCAGGCAACTTCGCTGGGCAAGCGATTCGGTCGGACCTGGGCCTTGCGCGACTGCTCGATTCGCGTCCCGGCAGGCAAGATCGCCGGGCTCGTCGGTCCGAACGGCGCCGGCAAGACCACGTTTCTCAATCTCGTTGCCCGCCTTCTCGAGCCGACGACTGGCGAAGTCCGCGTGTTCGGGAGATCGCCGCGGGCTCAGCTCATGTTGCTGCTGGACCGCATGGGCTACGTCGCTCAGGACACTCCCCTGTATCCGAGCTTCACCGTGTCTGACATGCTCGCGTTCGGCCGGCGGCTGAACAGCCGATGGGATCAGGCCTTCGCCGAGCAGAGACTGCGCCGCGTCGAGATTCCGATGGAAAAGCAGATCCGCCACCTGTCCGGGGGGCAGCAATCACAGGTCGGACTGGCGCTCGCATTGGGCAAGCGGCCTGAGCTTCTTATCCTCGACGAACCGGTGGCGCGACTCGATCCACTCGCCAGGCGCGAGTTCATGCAGGGGCTGATCGAGGCCGTAGCCGAGGACGGCACCAGCGTCCTGCTCTCGTCGCACGTCATCGGCGACCTGGAGCGCGTCTGCGACTACCTGATCATCATCTCGCAAGGCCGCGTCCAGGTCGCGGGCGACATCGATGCCCTGCTCGGCTCGCACCACCTGCTCGTGGGCCCTCGCGTGGACGACTCGGTGCGCCCGCCCGGTGTAGACGTCGTCAAGGCAAGCCACACCGAGCGGCAGAGCTCGCTGTGGGTTCGCGGCGCTGTGCCGCACATGCCGGATGGCTGGCGCGAGGAGGCACTGCCGCTCGAGGAGCTGGTCATCACCTATCTGTCGGTCCCGGGCGCAGCCGCACTGCCGCGGCCCGAGCTCGAGGAGGTTCCCGCGTGAGCTGGGTGACCTGGAGGCAGCACCGGCTGGAGGGCGCCTGGACGCTCGCTATCGGAGCGCTGCTGGCCGCGGCAATCGCCTTCGTCGCTTATGAGCTGCACGTCGCCTCCTGCGGGGCGATTGCCAACGACTACTGCTTTAGCGACGACATCGGGGGGAAGATCGCGCAGGGCCTCGCACGGTTCAACCTCTATCAGTACGGCCTCGTCGTCTTGCCTGCCCTGACCGGCGCCTTCATAGGCTGTCCGCTCGTGGCCCGGGAGATCGAAAACGGAACGCACCGGCTGGCGTGGACTCAGGGCGTGACGAGGCTCCGCTGGCTGGTCGTCAAGATGACTCTGGTCTTCGTCCCGGTGTTGGTGATCCCTGCGGTGGTAGGGATCCTCGAGGCCGTCCTGATCAACCAGATGGGATCCAGGCCGAATCACTGGGCTGTCTTCGACCAACACGCTCCGATGACGGTCGCCTCGACCCTGTTTGCGCTCGCTCTCGGGGTTGCAGTCGGCGCGGTGATCGGCCGGTCGATCCCCGCGATGGCCGTCACCCTTGTGCTGTTCGTGATCGTGCGAATCGGGCTGGCGGAGCTTGGCCGGCCGAACTACGTGGCGCCGGTGGCCTTCACGACCCACGACCTGAATACGTTCAGCTCTCCGCCCGTCGGGTTCCCCGATGCGTGGTGGGTGGACCAGGCATCCCAGTACGACGCCGGTGGGCATCTGCTCTCGAGTGGCTTCAAGTATTCGACTCAGGCCGCCTACGCCGTGCAGCACTATCAGCCTGGCGATCGTTTCTGGCAGTTTCAGACCATCGAATCTGCAATCCTCACGGTGCTAGCGGCAGCGTTTATTGGATTCGCGATCTACTGGGTGACTCGCCGGGTCAGCTGACGATCTCAGCGGGCTTGCCAAGCCGATCTCAGCTTCGATTGAGACGGGCGCCCTGGACAATGAGTGCTTTCAGTGCGGACGCGTTGATGGCGTCACCCTCGTGGAAATCGATGGCGCGTACCGACTTGCTGTCCAAACGCGTGTTGAAGAGCCCTTTCGGATCCTTCAGCTGGGCCCCTTTTGGAAACGTCAGCCTCACGGCGTTCTTGAGGGTCTCGCCAATGCAGACGATGCCATCGTGGGACCAGACGGGCACCCCCTCTGGTCGTGAGGGTTTCTTCCACTTCACCTCTTCGATTACGCCGGGGTCGGCGCCCCTGATCAGCGCCCGCAGTTGACCCAGCTTCTCACCTTTCCAGCCGGTGGTCTTCCGGACGATGGCATCGATCTGTTGGGACGCGGATGCGTCGTTCATGCCGATGCTTTGCCGCGGCGGCTCAGCACGCAGCGGACCGAAGGGCTCAGTTCCTTGTCCTTTCGATGGGTGCAGCCCAGCCAACAACACGGCCGCCGCATTCCTTCCAGCAGTTTGGACCGCACTCGCTGGATGTGTTGGCTCCTCGTTTCTGCTTTCTTCGGCCAGAGCACCCAGCAGATCCGGTGTGGACCACTCCGCCAGAGACCACTCCAGAACTCATCGATCGCCCATCGTAGCCCCGATTCGTACGAAGGCAGCCTTGGGTCGGGCGAGCGCGGGGTCAGTCGATTCGCTGGGCCAGGGCCACGATGATTCCCTCCGGCCCGCGCACGTAGGCCATGCGCCAGATGTCCTCGTACTGACCGATGCCGCCGACCAGGCCATAGCCGTCCGCAGCCAGCCGGTCGACAACCGCCTGGAGGTTGTCCACTTCGAAGCAAACATTGCGCAGCCCCAGCTCGTTCGACATGGCGTGGGGCGATCCCGGTTCGTGGTTGGGCCGAATGAAGCTCGACAGCTCCAGCGCGGTTCCTCCGTCCGGCGGCCGCAGGGTGACGATCTCGGATCGGGAGTTTGGTATGCCAATGACGGTGTCGACGAACTCGCCTTCCATGAACATCCTGCCCTCAACCTCGAGACCCAGCCCAACGAAGAACCCCATCACCGCGTCTAGATCACTGACCGTGATGCCGACGTGGTCGAAGCGTCGAATAGCCGTCACAGATGCCCTCCTCCGTTTGTCCGTCTGGTCGGGTTCGCGTCGCTATCGCTTGCCTACGACGTCGACGTTACGAGGTTGCCGCGGATGGCGAGGAATGACCGGTGTCTGGGCAGATGTGCATGGCTGGGGAAGGCGAGCACACTCGAGTTCGATGGACCAGGATCGTCGACGATCTCGCTCTTCTCATCTACGAGGTGGTCCCGCTTAGGTCATGAACCGGTTCGAGAACAGCAGCTCCGGTTACGGATGCGGGGTCGGCGATGGCGGAATGGTGCTACGTGGACTGGGTGAGGGCACAGGGTGGGAAGGAGTTGCGGCCGACGACGGCAATGAGGTCGGGCTGGGGCTTGCGGTTGGCCGCTGCCCTGGACTTGTCAAAGCTGAAGGAGTGGGCCCTGTTCCTGACACCGTCTTGGAACCGGCCGGCGTGCTCGCGGGTGAGTTGGGACTCTGGGTTGGCAGTAACGGTGACGGTGACGGAATCGCAGCCAGCGCCTGCTGCAGATCGGAATCCACCGCGGGCGATGTGGCTATAGCCGGTGTCAACAAAAGCGCAAGAACCACCACGACGACAGTGAGCGCAAGTCGGCGCGGCCGATAGCCGAGGACGGTGGGGCGCGCACCCGTGGTTTGCGGCGAGAGCTTGAACGCGGCTCGGGACGGCGTCTCGGCGATTCCCTGTGCGAGCAGGCCGGCGGCCGGCGCCGAGCCCCAGGCCACGGCCTGCCACACCAGCAGGATCGCGCAAACAATGCCCAGGCCGGTAGGCGCGAATACGATCAGCAGTCCGGAGAGAGTTGCGGCGCTGATGGCGACGAGCGATTCGGGCATGGTGCCGAGAACCGCCCGTCCCAAACGGAAGGGCGAGCGGACCTTGGGCGTACGCAAAAACACCCCGCGATTGACGATCAGCGCGCTCAGGCACGCCCGGGCAACTGTGAAACTGAGCGCCAGCACCACCATCGCCGCCAGAGGGACGTCGCGCCATGGCGCGCCGACGGCGGCATGTGTGCTCCAGAGAAGACGGACCACCCCGGAAACTAGCAAGAAGATCGGCAGCACCAGTAGCACGCCGACCAGTTGGCGCATCAACATCGGATGACCCAGGATGAGAAACGGGCTGGTGAAGAGTAGGAAGAAGGCGAGCGCCACGCCGAAAGGATCGGCAAACCAGCCAAATGCCCCGGCGAAGTAGTGGTAGCGCTGCCCAAATGTGAGCTTTGACGGGGTCGTGCCGATCAGCAGGGCGAAATGGCGCCGCAGGATGTGTACGCCGCCAAACGCCCATCTGAATCGCTGTCGTCGGAGGCCGTCGAAGTCCAAAGGCATCAAGCCCTCGCCGAAAGCGCGATGGATGTAAACCGATTTCCATCCGCGGGCCAACAGCCGCAGTGAGGCCTCGGCGTCTTCGGTGATGCACCATTCCGCCCAGCCGCCGATGTCCTTAAGCGCCGACACACGGATGAGGCCCATGGTGCCGCAGAAGATGATGGCGTCGAGTCGAGCGCGGGCAACCATCGTCACATCGAAGAAGTAGCGGTAGGCATAGAACAGGCCTCGTAGATAAGACGAGTCCCGCCAATCGCGGTAGTGCTGCGGCGTCTGAACGAAGGCGACGCGAGGATCGGCAAGGTGCGGCACGCATTGTTTTAGGAAATCGGGTTGGACCACATAGTCCGCGTCGACGATGCCGACGATCTCAACCGACGGATCCAGGCGCCGCGTGGCTTCGTTAAGCGCTCCGGCCTTGAAGCCAGGCCATCTGGGCAGATGGATGAACTGGAACCGGGGTCCCAGCCGTCGGCAGTCCTCTTCCACCGGTCCCCAGAGCGCCGGATCAGTCGTGTTGTTCACCACCACCTGGACGAGGTAATCCGGATAATCGAGCTTGGAAAGCGCCTCCAACGTCTCGTGCAAGAGCTCAGGCGGTTCGTTATAAGCGGGAACCTGCAGGCACACGCGTGGCTTGTATGTGCCGGATGATCCGAGCGGCATCGGCTGGGGACTCTGCCGCCCGAGGGCCTCTGCAATTTCGTAGGCGAAAGCAAGCCCGAGCCCGAGCGCGCCCACCTCCAGGATCAAGAGAATGATCGACAGGCCGAGTCCCAGGGGTGGGATGTGGCTGGTGAATGTGATCGAAACCAGAGTGATGAAGAAGGTGAGAGTCGCGACCACGGTGCTGATGAAAAAGAAGCGAGCCGGCCAGCGCATCAGGCGCAGCCGGAAATTCAACGCGAGGAGCGCGATGCTGAGAATTGCAAACGAGAGCCACGCGGTGCTCGCGTCACCAAACCACCTGGCCGCCAACCATGAGGCGACCCCGGCTGAGACCACCATGACGGGAGACCCGATCTTCCACCGGCCCATCTGCGAGCGGCCAAACGTTAGGAAAGCCACCAGCCCGACCAGCGCCCAAATCGCCGCCGCAGCAGCGAACTCGATCAGCATCCGGAAGGGAAATGATGAGGTATGGAGAAGAGCTGGGCATCGGCCCAACCCTCCTCCCGCTTCGCAGATCTACTCGTGTTTATGGATGACTCGTCGGGGGAACGTTGGTCGGTTTGTCACCAGGTTTGTCGGTTGGCCGGCCGTTCGGTTGGTTGAGACGCGGGCCACTGGCGTGCAATGCCGCCTGGTCCGAATGCTCCGAGCGCACGGTTGCGCCGTGCGTCTTGGCGACGGCGCTGACACACTGGCCGACGTTTCGGGACGTGCCCAGCGCCTTCTTGCATGCGTCCACCTGCTCGACGACTGTTTGTCCCCAATTCGTTGGGTTGGCGCTTCCTGTGACCGACGCCTCCGTGGCGACGGCCGCGGCGCCTACCGCGAGCAATGCGACTGCAAGACCGGCGGCTCCCTTGGTCGATACCATGGCGACCGCCTTGGCGAGGACGGACATATGAGGACCTCCTTGGAGATATGCGAAGTGGTACTGGGCTTGGGCCGGCGCCGGGCTGGGGCCGCTAGCTCTGGCAGCTTCCTCGTGAAGCTGCTGCTCCAGCCATCGGTCGAACCCGTTGCCGCTTTCCGCGCTTATTCCTCCAGAGGGACTGTCGAGGTCGGCGAAGTACCCAAACCGAGATCGTTGTGATCGTCCAGACGGGTGCGCAGCCGGTTATTGGCCGCTGCGAGCCGCGAGGCCACCGTCCGCTCTGGAACGTTGAGCGCCACCGCGATCTCTCGGTTTGTAATCCATGAAGGTGACGGAGGATGATCCGGGCCGCCTGCTTGGGAGGTAGCGCACGCAGCTCACGTTTGAGGTCGGTTCGCTCGAGTTCGCTTGGGTCAAGCTCACTTGGGCGGCCGGCGCTCGCGCGAGCAAGCATCGGTTGTGCGGACATTTAGCCCGCGAGAACTCCAGGTGAGCGCTGGCCAAGGCCGCGCTGCTTGGCCACGACATGGATTGGTTGGCGGGTGGGCCAGAAAGCGCGTTCTACACCTGCCGCAGATGCCGGTTACTGGGCCTGTCGATAGCGCCTCGCGCGTCCTCTATAGATGTGGGTCGGCTGACGCCTGGGGATCTCCAGCGCCACCGGGATCACGTTTTGCACCGAGACCGCTAGAAGAGAGCGAAGCGATTCAGTGAGGGAAGCCAGACGACCATGGCGACCCTGCCTCGAACCAAGCTCTCATCGCGCTTGCCATTGACCGCTCCCCGCGCGAAGTACATGTCAGCGATCGATTCAGCCGAGCACATGCCGCAACCAATGTCGGAAGTCTTCGAGCACTGTGTTGAGAGCCGCATCGGGATTCTCTGCCTTGAAGTCCGCGTACCGGCTAGCGAGGTTGTGCGACCAGTCAACGAGGATGACCTCATCGGAGGGATCGTGTTCTGGCTCGCCGGTTGACCCAACTTGCGGGAATGTGGACTGAATGCGAAAGAACTCGGTTCGCCAGACTCCTACTTTGAACCGCCGATCATCCGTCTCATCCTGGAACAGTTCGAGCCGCAACGTGAATGCGTCAACGTCCGCAATCTGGACATCGAAGGCGACGGTTTTGATCAGCGTGAACACAGGCGGCAACATCGATCAAACCTTACCCACCCAACCGCCTCTCGAGGCCTAACGCCATGCTGACCCAACCGGTCGCGGCTCTTCGACCTTGTGGGGCTGGCTCGCAGGCGCTGCCGTCAAGGGATGCGGTCCGTACAGCGTTGTACGGTTCGAAGGGGACCTCAGACGCATGCCCAAGTTCAACTTCCGCGACTCGGAAGGCAGCGAATGGCGAATCCGTCGCGAGCGCCGCATCCCTATCGCCCACTGGCGCTGGCGAATCGAGCAAAGAACTGGTGCGCAATGGGTGACGCGTGCAGCCGCCCCAACCAGAAAGCTGGCCATAGAGCGGATGAAAGCCTTTTGGCCTCGCGCCTGATCTAGCGAAGCTGCGTTCCAGCCCTCACGGAACTGATTTTGCCGGCGTCGACGTGCCGTTTCGGCACGGTGACCGTCACGATCTCCTGATTATTGGGGCCCCGCCCCGCAGGCGAGGCCCCACCATTTTCAGCTAGGCGTCAGCGGTTGGTCGGGCCAACCACGAACGATATCGGCGCGACACCCGCTGTCGCGCCTTGGGCCGTAGCCGGCAAACTGCCGCCCGTTGCGATGAGGCCCGTCGAGGTCGTGAACATGGCCTCGTTGAGGTTGTCGGGTCCGGTCCCGGATGACGCGTCGGCGATCACCGGAAAGGCGACTCCTCCGCTAAAGGAAGTCGAGATGTAGTCGCCGACCATGAATCCCTGCGAGGTGGAGGCGATCCAGCTCAGGGACATCGAACGCGGGGTAAGTGTCTGCTGGCCGCCCCAATGGGCGCCGCCGTCAATCGACGAGATGAATCCCGCCTCGAGCTGGCACGGAGCGGTGCTGGAAGTGCCGCAGTTGGCATTCGGGTAAAAGTAGTACGTCAGCCCAAGGTGAGTGCCGATTCCCTGCGATGGGATCGGCGTGGACTTGTCGACCGCTAGGCCCGGGATGAAGTGATCCGCTCCACTGCCTTTCCCGCCATCGATCGGCACCAAGTGGATTGGAGACCACGTCTGGCCGTCGGTCGAGGTGCTGAAGATGATGTCGTTGGCCGGACAGCCCACCTCGAACGCACAGTCTTCCCAAGCCACGAAAACTTTGCCCGCACCGTCGATCTCAGCCGAGGGCAGCGGCGAGGTTCTAAGGTTGCCGGCGACCCTGTGGAAGTTGATCGGCGAAATCGTGACAGAAGGCGTAAGTGTCACGCCGCCATCGGTGGAACCGAACGACGCGATGCTGCCCAACCCATCGATCGACTCGAAGGGCACAACTACTGTGCCGCCCGGCTGCACCAGCGGCTGGCCGCCCAGGCCATGCGCGTGGTTGGGCGTGGGTATGGGAGTGCTCCAGGTGAGACCGCCATCAGTGGAGGTGGTCAGCAGTTCGAGGTCAAATTGCGCGAAGTTGTCGACTTCGGTGTAGCAGTGGCCAAAAAATGGGCTGCTGGAGCTGTTGTCGCAGACGGTCCAGTTCTTGTCCAGGTCCACTGGGCCGGAAGGCGCCGGCGTCGACACCGGATCATTCCAGGTCCGGCCGCCGTCGGTGGACCGACTGATCAGAACCGTTGGCACGACCAGGTTGTTGGGCAGCAGCGGGATCGACGACACCATCCAGACGTTGTGCTTGGCGTCGAAGGCGACCGATGCGTCGCTCACCCGCTCATACGGACTGTTCGTGTCGACGTGGAACGTCAGACCCGGCAAAAGCCCGTGCTTAAACGAACTCCCGCCATTGGTCGAGGTGGCGAATCCGATGTCATCTGAGCCGCCGTTGAAGAAGCGCCCTACCTGAAATGCCGAGACGATGGTCGAGCCAGACGAGAACGTATCCGGCTCGACCTCGGTCGCGTGGTTGACAATCACGCCGTCGATCGCGGTCGTGTTTTGGAACGGGTCGAAGCTGATTTGGGTCAGTGTCGTAGCAGCTGCCGCGGTGTTCGCCACCGCCAGCACCGCGCCCGCTGCCAGGGCGAGAGCAGTCCCGACTCGACGCATGTACACACCTCCATAAATCCCCCGGGTGACGGCGTACGCGCAAGCCAGAGAAGAAATTAGCCCAAGCGGATTTCCGAAAACAAGTAGCCGTTGATTGGCAGGGTGCCGCGAGGGCGCCAACCCGGACGACAATGTCACCGAGCAACACGGGGGCGACGTGGATGATGATCCCGTCGAGAGCTTGTGACCAAGCTTGCCACGCAATTCGTGATCCAACTCCGCGGCGTATCGGAGCACCGCAGCGCTCCTGACGACTTCGCTTTTTTCTAGTGCACATTCGGGTTCGTGCTTGAAGAAAAGCTCTGCGCGATTATTCCGCTCGACACCCGCGCCGTTACGCTCTGTTACAAGAACAGCGGGCGGGCGAGTCGGCGTATTAGTGGCCGCCTCTTCCAGCGCTACGACGCGCTCCTCACGCCGACCACTCCGGTTGCACCATTTCCGGTGGAGAAGAACTATCCCGAGGTGGTCGAGGGCAGGCGGATGCAGCACTACATCGACTGGATCGGCCCGACGTTCCTGGTGTCGCTCGCGGCGGGCGTGCCCGCGGGGCTCACCGCTGCGAGGCTGCCGGTGGGGCTGCAGATCATCGGCCCGTCGTCCCGACAACGTCGCCCCCATCGGCAGCCTCCTTGGCGATCGTCACGGCCTCCTTGATGGCCACGTTTAGAAACGCCCGGTGACATCCTTGACGACAGGCGGGTCGGGCGGCGGATCGTGTCGCAACACGAAGAATGGTCCACGGAAGGCGCCGCCATACGAAGGTCGTGCGTATGCCCGCCGTGGGCGTGAGGTCCTTGATCGCGACCGGAACGCCGTGCAGGGGCTTGAGCTTCGCGCGCTTGTTCACCGCGCGCTCCGCCTCGCGCGCCCAGACGAGCGTCTCCTCGGCGGCGACGGTGCAGAACGCGTTGACCGCCGGATTGATCTTTTGGATCGCCGCGAGATGCGCCTCGACCACCTCGACCGGGCTCGCCTTAGTCACCCGGGATGCTGACGAGGAAGTTGCCGTACAGCTTGCCCGACTGATCGACGTATAGACTTCGCCGGCCCACCCGGATCCGCCAGTACGGATAAGCCCGGATGTGCGTGATATCGCCGGGAGCGAACATCAATGTTGCCTCGGCCGCCTTGAGGCGTTCTCGACCGACTCGAAGTGCCGAGGCGACGATGTCGAAAGCTTCCTGCTGCGACAAATAGCGAATCGGTGCGCCAAAAGTTGTGATCTCCTCGAGGGCACCTGTGTATGCGTTGACAAGCACGGCTCCCCGTACCAAGCCCGAACCGCGATCTGAGATCTCGTTGGCAAACCCAAACGGAACTATGTAGTAGTGAGGCACACGCCGGGCGTGGCTGCCCGGCGCTTCTTCACGCACCAGCATGGGCTCGAGCGCCTCTGATCCTTGGCGAAAGATGGCATGGCGAATCTGTTCCTCAGGCGCGAGCTCCGACACGATCTTTCGCGCGCGGTTCCGCGCCTGGTTACTCGAGATCAGACGGTTACCGGTTCGGCTGGCGCGTTCCACGCGAATCCTTCCCTTGTGAATTGGTGGCTCGACTACGGCTACGTAGTCGTTCAACCAGGTTCCAGCGTAGATGACAGCTCCGTTCCAGGGCCCGCCGAACCACTGCGAGCCAGTGAAGGTCGAGCGAGTACCAATGTTATGAGGCTCTGGATCGTTGACAGTGATGCTCTGCAAGTTCGGGCTGCTACCGCTCACCGGCTCCACATCGGTTACCCAACCGACGATGACCACCCAATGCCCGCCCTGGTTGATCAGAACAGGACTCGGATATTCGCGCAAGTTCATCCAGAACAAGATGTCGAAAAGGATTGCGTCGCGACTGGTGCCCGAAAACACGACCCAATGCACACCGGCTGGGTTGCTCATGTCCTGTAGGGTGGCGCTCAGGCCAACCGGGTCTGTCGCCCAACCCTGCGCAACATCAGTCGGATTCGTGCTGTTGCGAGCCTGGATCATGTTCCAGACATCGGATTGAAGGTAGAACAGCCTATCGGCCGGGTGGGGATAGCCATTGCGCGTCATCTCGCCACTAGCCGCACCACACCAGATGCACTGTTGCTGTCCGTAAAGCGGCACGTTGGCGCTTAGGTCTTTCGTGTACATGTCCAACTCCCGTTGCTAGTAGTCGGTGGGCCAGCGCCCACCCTGCTCGAGCTCCTTGATTCCGCCAATGCGCACCACGTAAGTGCAACCGCCAACCACTCGCTCGCGGACTACTTGCTGCACCTGGAAGCGATACTCGCTACCGGGCGGCAGCTTGCCGGCGTTCTGGATGACCATCAGAGCGGCAGCGGCCCCGTTGGCCGCAAGCCGCACTCCGCGGACTCCCACCACCGAAGCCGGCTTGGCTCGATAGACGGCGGGCGTGAATCGGATTTCGGGGTGCCGCTTGCGACCACGATGTTCGTCGTCATCGTCATCGCCGTCTCGTTCGAGCGTGTTTTCGACCCGGTCCAGCCAGCCGTCAAGCCACTCCAGGATCTCCTCGCCTCGCTCGATACCGGCGACCAATGCCGCCTTCGCCGCATCGCCGAGCCCAGGGCTGTGGGTTGCCGCGATGCCGGTCAGTGACTTATCCAACGGAGCCACTGTGTGCAGTTCGCTCAAACGCAGCCACATGTGCACTTCGGGCGGCAGTGGCCGCAAGTCGAACACCAGGTCCGCGATTCGAGGCTCCAGATCCGGGTTGTGGAACTCGACGTACTCACGCATCCGCATCGCTCCACCCGGCGTGGGCGATCCCCCGCCGCCCGGCAGCGGCGCTCCGATGTGCAGGTTCTTCTGGCCGATCTGTGGATTGGTCGGCGTGACCGAGTCGACGTCGTAGTTGGTG